>Ga0335080_10008192_pt1 | contig 10891 bp, 19 predicted proteins | sample Lox_Sample_34_FD_206720 | JGI IMG/M metagenome (GOLD analysis project Ga0335080, IMG submission 206720) | Soil microbial communities from Loxahatchee National Wildlife Refuge, Florida, United States - Lox_Sample_3.4 | ecosystem: Environmental > Terrestrial > Soil > Wetlands | place: USA...
GTCCATCACCACGCCGCAGTCGATCGAAACGATGTCCCCGTCCTTCAGCACGCGGCGCTCGGAGGGGATCCCGTGAACGATCTCCTGGTTCACCGAGGTGCACAGCACACAGGGATAATCGTAATATCCCTTGAAGGCCGGCTTGGCGCCCAGCTCCTCGATCTTCTGCACCGCCGCTAGTTCCAGGTCCATGGTGGTGATGCCCGGCTTCACCATGGCCCGCACCGTGTCCAGCACCTGGCGCACGACATGGCCGCTGTGGCGCATCTTTTCCAGCTCGCTGGCTGACTTACACACGATCGGCATTTTCAATCGCCTGAAACGCCTCCGCCGTAACCTGTTCCGGGGCCCGCTCGCCATCGACTTCGCGCAGCCGACCCTGCCGGCGGTAGTAGTCGATCAGGGGCAGCGTCTGGCGCTCGTAGGCTTTAAGCCGTTCGGCGATGACTTCCTCGGAATCGTCCTTGCGCGTCACCAGCTTGGAGCCATCGACATCGCAGGCATCGGCGACGCGGGGAGGCTGGAAGTGAACGTTGTAGATCCTTCCACAGGCGGGACAAGTACGGCGCCCCGTCAGGCGGCGCAGCAACTGATTATAGCTAACCCGGAAATTCACCACAACCGGCGGCAGGCTGCAGCGCTTCTGAAAGAAGTCTCCTTTGAGCAGACCGTCGAGCCATTCCGCCTGGCCAACCGTGCGCGGGAACCCATCCAGAATGAAGCCGGGATCGCAATCGGTATCGCGCAACCGCACCGCCACCATGTCGCAGACCAACTGATCGGGCACCAGCTCGCCCTTGTCCATAAAAGCTTTGGCCTGCTTGCCCAGTTCGGTACCGCGAGAAACGTTGTCGCGCAGCAGGTCGCCGGTTGAAATCTGCGGAATGCCATAACGCTGCATAATCAGCTTGGCCTGCGTGCCCTTGCCCGCTCCCGGCGCACCCAGGAAGATCACTGGGCCGATCTTCGTCTTCACCGCAGTCGTGGCCGTTTTCTGGTCCATTACCACGCTCTTCTTCCGCGAATTCTGCCGCTACGCGGCGTAAAGCCGTCGTAGTGACGCATGATGAGCTGCGCCTCGACCTGCTGCACGGTATCCATGGCAACGCCCACCACGATCAGCAGCGACGTGCCGCCAAAGTAAAAGGTCACGCCCAGGCCGTTCGTCATCCACGCGGGCAGCCGCTCGAAAAACGTTCCCAGCGCGCCCGGCAGGTGGTTGAGGTGAATGCCGGCGATCATCCACTCGGGGATGAACGAAATGAGAATCAGGTAGAGCGCGCCCACCAGCGTGATGCGCGTCAGAATGTCATTGATGTGGTCGGCGGTGCGCTTGCCCGGACGAATGCCGGGGATGAATCCGCCATACTTGCGCATGTTGTCCGCCACTTCGCTGGGGTTGAAGATGATGGAGACGTAGAAGTAGGCGAAGAAGATGATGCCGACCGCATAGAGGAAGGTGTACAGCGGCTCGCCCCATCCCAGCGCGCGCAACAGCGGACCGAAGAAGCGGTTGTCGCGAAAAGCGAACAGCGCCGTCTGCGGAAATGTCAGGATCGAGGAGGCGAAGATGATCGGCATCACGCCGCCGGCGTTCACGCGCATGGGCAGATGGGTCGATTGGCCGCCCATCACCTTGCGCCCGACCACGCGCTTGGCGTACTGCACGGGAATTCTCCGCTCACTGCGCTCGACATACACGATGAATGCGACGATGGCGACCATCAGCGCCACCAGCAGCACGATTGCCAGCGCGGTGAAGGATCCCCAGGCGTCGGTCTTGGCCTTGTCCGCTAACTCGGCCACGCCGCGCGGCAGGCCGACGACAATGCCGGTGAAGATGAGCAACGACATGCCATTGCCGATGCCGCGGTCGGTGATCTCCTCGCCCAGCCACATCACGAAGATGCTGCCGGCGGTGAGCGTAATCACCGTCATGATGATGAAGCCGGGGCCGGGATTGGTGACGAAGGCCGCGCCGCCCGAGGTCGACTTCTGCAAGGTCATGGCGATGCCCAGCGATTGCATGCCCGAGAGCGCGACCGTCAGGTAGCGCGTCCACTGCGTGATCTTCTTGCGCCCCAGTTCGCCTTCTTTCTGCAGCTTGGCCAGCGGCTCGTAGACGACCGTCAGCAACTGCAGAATGATCGACGCCGTGATGTACGGCATGATGCCCAGGGCGAAAATAGTAAGCCGGCGAAGCTGGCCGCCGCTGAACAGGTCGATGAATCCCAGGAAGGTTCCGCGGTTCTGCTCGAAGAACTGCTGCAGCAGGTCCGCGTTGATGCCCGGCGTGGGAATATGACCACCGAGGCGGTACACCGCCAGCAGACCCAGCGTGAACAGCACCCGCTTGCGCAGGTCGGGAATGCGAAAGATGTTGGCGAACTTCTCCAGCATTAGGCGATTACCTCTGCCTTACCACCGGCCTTGCCGATCTTCTCCTGCGCCGACCTGGAAAACTTGTGGGCTTGCACAGTGATCGCACGCTTCAGTTCGCCGTCGCCGAGAACCTTGACCAGGTCGCGCTTGCCCGCCAAGCCCGCCTTGCGCAGCAACTCCAGCGTAACCGTGGGCTCGCCCAGGGCGGCGATGCGGTCCAGGTTCACGACCGCGTAATCCTGCTTGAAGATGTTGGTGAAGCCGCGCTTGGGCAGGCGGCGATGCAGCGGCATCTGGCCGCCCTCAAAGCCGCGCATCAGGCGCGAACCGGAGCGCGAGCCCTGTCCTTTGTGTCCGCGGGTCGAGGTCTTGCCCATGCCGGATCCCATGCCCCGGCCAATGCGCTTGCGCTTCTCGGAGGCGCGCTTAGGTGCGTGAATTGTGGATAAGTTCATGTCCGTTACCCGTCGCTTTTGGCTCTTGGCTATTAGCTTTTGGCCGGAGGTTCTAGGCCAAGAGCCAAGAGCTAACAGCCAAGAGCGCTTTTATGCCTTGCCGTTAACGATAACCACCAGATGCGGCACCTTGGCCACCATGCCGCGAATGGCCGGCGTGTCCTCACGCTCGACCACCTGATTGAGCCGCGTGAAACCCAGCCCTTTCACCACCAGCTTATGCTTGACGGGGGTGGCGATCGCCGACCGCACCCACTGCAAGCGGATTTTTTTCTTCGCCGCCATCACAACTCCTCCTGGGTCTTGCCGCGCATCGCAGCCACTTCCTTGCGGTCACGCAGCTTGCCCAGCGCGTTGAACGTCGCCTTGATGACGTTGTGCGGGTTGGTGGTGCCGATCGACTTGGTGAGCACGTTCTGCACGCCCGCCGAGGTCATCACCGCGCGCACCGCGCCGCCGGCGATCACGCCCGTGCCCTCCGGGGCGGGCTTCAGCAGCACCATGCCCGAGCCGAAGCGGCCCAGAACCGCGTGCGGTATGGTGGTCTGCCTGAGATTCACGCGCATCAGGTTCTTCTTCGCCGACTCGATGCCTTTGCGGATCGCCTGCGGCACTTCCTTGGCTTTGCCCGAGCCGAATCCCACCACCGCGGAGCTGGGATCACCCACCACCACCAGCGCGGCAAACGACAGGTTTTTGCCGCCCTTGACCACTTTTGTTACGCGGTTGATGGCGACCACCTGGTCTTTGAGTTGGTACTGGCCAGCGTCAATTCTCTTCTTCGTTGTTGGCATTCTCGCTCTCGTGAGTACCGAGTTGCGAGTACGGAGCACCGAGCTGTTTGCTCCCGGTAGTTGCTCGGTACTCGGTACTGGGTACTCGGTACTTTCCTAAAACTGCAATCCCGCCTCACGCGCGGCATCGGCCAGCGCCTTGACCCGGCCGTGATACAGATATCCGCCGCGGTCAAAGACGATTTTGCTCACGCCCTTTTCCTTGGCGCGCTGCGCCAGCAGCTTGCCGATTTCCTTGGCCACGGCCACGTTACCGCCGGTCTTTTTCTTGCTTCCGGCGGCCGGCTTGCCGGAGCCCTCGCGCGAGTTGGCGGCGACGACAGTCTGGCCGTCGTGGTCGTTGATCAGTTGCGCATAAATATGGTTCAGCGAGCGATACACGCTCAGGCGTGGACGCTCAGGCGTTCCATAAAGCTTGCGGCGAATGCGCTGATGCACCCGCTGCCGGACTTCGTTCTTGGCGATTTGAGGAATCATGTTCTCGTACCGAGTTGCGAGTACCGACTACCGGGTTGAACTTCCCGCCCGGAACGGTGCTCGCTTTCAATGTTCTCAGCACCGATATCCAGCATCAACAGCCGAGGTCGCGAGGTCGCACAGACTCGGTACTCGGTACTGGGTACTCGGTACTATTTCGCTCCCGTCTTTCCAACCTTCTTCTTCAGCTTCTCGCCTGCGTAACGCACGCCCTTGTTCTTGTAGGGATCGGGCGGACGCAGGCCACGCATATCGGCGGCAACCTGCCCTACTTTCTGCCGGTCGATGCCGCTGATGGTCAGCCGCGTCTGCTTCTGATCGACCGCGACCTGAATTCCCTCCGGCAACGGAAATTCGATAGGGTGCGAGTATCCCAAACTGAATACCACGACGTTCTTGCCCTTCAGCTCGGCGCGATAACCGATGCCGACAATTTCCAGTTCCCGGTTCCAGCCCTTGGTCACGCCCTCGACGGCATTGTTCAGCAGCGCGCGGGCCAGACCGTGCACCGCAGCGTGCTGATCGTCCTGGCGCGAGGCCAGCACGTGCCCGTCCTTGCGCTCGATGGTGATGCCCTCGGGCAGATGCGTCTGCACCGTTCCCTTGGGTCCCTTTACGGCCACCGTGTTGCCCGTGACCGTGACCTCTACGCCCTTGGGAAGCTCAATCGGTTTTCTTCCAATTCGCGACATAAATCACCAAACTTCGCAGAGTACTTCGCCGCCCACGCCTTCCTTGCGCGCCTGGCGTCCGGTCATCACGCCCTTGGGCGTGGTCAGGATGTTGATCCCCATACCGCCCAGCACGCGCGGAATCTCGTTGCGGCCCACGTAGACGCGGCAGCCCGGCCGCGAGACGCGCTCCAGATTGGAAATTGTGGCCTCCTCGTCTGGCCCGTACTTCAGGTACACGCGCACCAGCTTGTGCCCCTGCTCTTCCGTCGCCTTGTAGTTGGCGATGTAGCCCTCTTCCTTCAGGATGCGGGCCAGCTCCATCTTCAGCTTGGAGGCGGGCACATCCACCTTCTGGTGCTTGGCGGTAATGGCGTTGCGGATCCGCGTCAGAAAATCCGCTACCGGATCGGTCAAACTCATGCTCACTTCTCCTCGCGAACTGCAAGTTTCAATGTTTCAAGGTTTCAGAGTTTCTGATTCGCCTTGCAACCTTGAAGCGTTGCAACCTTGAAACCTTTACCACGAAGACTTCGAAACCCCGGGAAGCTCTCCCCGCAGCGCCAGCCCGCGAAAACACAGGCGGCACATGCCGAACTTGCGGAGATACGCCCGCGGACGTCCGCAAATGCGGCAGCGGTTGTGCTGGCGGGTGGAGAACTTCGGCTTCCTTGCGTCTTTAACTCGTTTTGCAGTAGTCGCCATTTTTTCCTTTTGAAAATCCTAGGCCCGGAATGGCATGCCCATGTGCTTCAGCAGGGCGCGCGCTTCCGGATCGTTCTTGGCCGTGGTCACGATGGTGATGTTCATGCCCTTCAGCTTGTCCACCTTGGCGTAATCGATCTCCGGGAAGACCAGCTGGTCCTTCAGCCCCAGCGTGTAATTGCCGCGCCCATCGAACGACTTGGTGGAGACGCCGCGAAAGTCGCGCACCCGCGGCATGGCCACGTTTACCAGCCGGTCGAGAAATTCGTACATGCGGTGCCCGCGCAGCGTGACCATGGCGCCGATGGGCATGCCGGCGCGGACCTTGAAGGCCGCAATCGACTTCTTGGCGCGCGTGATCACCGGCTTCTGCCCGGTGATGGAGCCCAGCTCGTTCGCCGCCGGGTCGAGGATCTTCGAGTTCTGCGTTGCCTCGCCCACACCCATGTTGATCACGATCTTGTGCAGCCGCGGCACCGCGTTCGGGTTCTTGAGCTCGAATTCCTTCATCAAGGCGGGAGCAACTTCCTTGTCGAACTTGTCCTTGAGGCGCGGAGTTGTCTTGGCCGAGGCGCGCGGACGCTCTGGAGCAGCCTTCACTTCCGGCTCCGCTGCGGCTTCCTTCTTCTTCGGTTTGTCTGGTTTCGCCATCTCGTTTCTTCCGTTGGTGCCGCCCCTAAAGGGGCTCACGCCATTCAAATCAGCCTACCCGGCACTTACGTGCCGGGCTAAATTCGATCGCCCCTGCGGGGCTGGTGCGTCGTTTGTTTCGACAGTTCACAATCTCCCGATGACCCGATCTCCCGATCACCCGATCTACTTGTCCAGCATCGTGCCGCACTTCTTGCAGACGCGCACTTTGCGGTCGCCGTGCGTCTCGTGCCCGATGCGTACCGGCCCGCAGGTCGGGCACACCAGCTTTACGTTCGAGAGCGAAATGCGGCTCTCCTGTTCGGCCACGCCGCCCTTCACCTGCTTGGCGGGATTTGGCCGCACGTTTTTCTTCACCACCGCCACGTGCTCGACCAGCACCCGGCCGTCATTGGGGAAGACGCGCAGCACGCGGCCTTCCTTGCCCTTGTCGCGCCCGGTAATCACCCGCACCGTGTCGTTGCGCCGGATATCGACGCGCTTGTGTCCGTGAGCTGCCGCCATTGCCATCGCTACAAAACCTCCGGAGCCAGGGAGACGATCTTCAGGAACTTCTTGTCGCGCAGCTCGCGCGCCACCGGCCCGAAGACGCGCGTGCCGATGGGCTCGCCGTCGTTGTTGATCAGCACCGCCGCATTGGCGTCAAAGCGAATGTAGGTGCCGTCGCGGCGCCGGTGTTCTTTGCGGGTGCGCACCACCACAGCGCGCACGACTTTGCCCTTCTGCACCTGGCCATCGGGCAACGCTTCCTTGACGGCAGCGGTGATCACATCACCCAGGCCGGCGCGCAGTCCGGTGTGCCCGCCCAGCGGCAGGATCATCTGCAGCTTGCGCGCGCCGGAGTTGTCCGCCACCTCCAGCATGCTTCGCATCATCACTGCCATAAGCTTCTCCGTTGTCCAACAAAACTCAGGTCTGGGCGCCCCACCTTTGGCCGGTGTTGCCAAAGGTGGGTGAACTTCAAAACCCAGCGATCAACCCGCCTTCTGCTCCTCTGCCGCCGGCACCAGCGTCGCCCGCTGAATCACCTGCTTCAGCCGCCAGCGCTTCAGCCGCGACATGGGCCGCGTTTCTTCGACTTCGACCACGTCCCCCACCCGCGCCGTATTGTTCTCATCGTGAGCGTAGAACTTGTTCGAACGCGAGATCACCCGGCGATAGAGTTTGTGCGACTTCTGCCGCGTGACCTCGACCACGATGGTCTTGGCCATCTTGGTGGAAACCACGTAACCGATCTTGGTATTGCGCCGCGACGCGTTGGCTGTCGTTTCTGCCATAACTTATTTTTTCTCCGTGGACGCCTTCTCCAGCTCGCGCTGGCGGGCAGTGGTCTTGACTCGCGCAATATCGCGGCGCAGGCCGCGAATCTTCTTCAGGCTCTCCGTCTGTCCCATGCGCATCTGGAACTTCAAGCGAAAGAGCTGGTCGCTCAGCTCGCGCTCCTGGTGCTCGAGCTCGGCGTCGGTCAAATTTCGGATCTTCTCGGCTTCCATCGTTATGCTCCGTGCCGCGAGACGAAGCGCGTCCTCAGCGGCAGCTTGTGCGAAGCCAGGCGCATGGCCTCGGCCGCATCCTGCGGCGACACGCCTTCCATCTCGAACAGGATCTTGCCCGGACGCACCACCGCCACCCAGTGGTCGGGCGCGCCTTTGCCTTTGCCCATGCGGGTTTCCGCCGGCTTCTTGGTGACCGGCTTGTCCGGGAACAGGCGCAGCCATATCTTGCCGCCGCGCTTGACGAAGCGCGTCATGGCCACGCGGCTGGCCTCGATCTGCCGGTCGGTGATCCAGCCCGGCTCGAGCACCTTCAGCCCGTAATCGCCGTAAGAAAGCTCGGAGCCGCGCCACGCCTTGCCGCGCATGCGTCCGCGCTGCTGCTTGCGGTACTTAACTTTTTTTGGCATTAACATCGTCGTCTAACCTTCGTCCTCGGACTTGGAGATCATCCCTCGCTTCGCTCAGCAACTGACGACTGACAAACTAAAATGCGCCAGCTCCAGTAACGCCCTGCTCCTCGCGCTTCTTCTGGCTGAGGATCTCGCCGCGATAGATCCAGCACTTCACGCCGATTACGCCGTACGTGGTTTTGGCCTCGGCGAAGCCGTACTCGATGTCGGCGCGCAAGGTGTGCAGCGGCAGCCGCCCCTGCAGGTACCACTCCGAACGGGCGATTTCGTTGCCATTCAGCCGGCCGCTCACGCGCACCTTGATTCCCTTGCAGCCGAAACGCAGCGCCGAATCCACCGCTTTGCGCATGGCGCGGCGAAAGCCCACGCGCTTCTCCAGCTGCAGGCCGATGGACTCCGACACCAGCTGCGCATCAAGCTCCGGCTTGTGGACTTCCTGGATGTCGATGAACACGTCGCGCTTGGTGCGCTTCTGCACTTCCTGCTTCAGCTTGTCGATCTCCGCGCCCTTGCGTCCGATGATGATTCCCGGCCGCGCGGTGCGGATGATGACGCGCAGCTTGTTGCCCGGACGCTCGATCTCGATCGAGCTCACGCCCGCCGACTTGAGCTTCTCCTTCAGCTCATTCTTCAGCTTGACGTCTTCAAGCACGGTCGTGTCGTACTCGCGCTCCAGAAACCAGCGCGACTTCCACGGCTTGGTGTAGCCGAGGCGAAATCCGTAGGGATGTACTTTTTGACCCATCGTGTCCTCTTATTTCTTCGCTCCTGCCATTTTTTTCTTCGCCGGACGCGCCGCTTTCTTCTTCGCCGTTGCGCGCGGCTTTGGGGCCTTCGGTTTTGCGTGCTGCTCTTCTTCCTCTCCGACTACGGTCGCCGCGCTGGCGCCGTTCTGCTTGCCGCGCTCGGCCAGCACGATCTCCAGGTGCGCCATGCGGCGGACGTAGCGATACGCGCGTCCCATGGGCGCCGGGCGGATGCGCTTCATGCGCGGCCCGTCGTTGGCGATGGCGCGCTTGACGTAGAGACTGTCCACGTCGACGTCGAGCCCCTTCTCGTCGCTCAGGAAGGTCGCGTTCTCCACCGCCGACCGCAACAGCTTGAAGACATCCGGCGCAATCCCCTTTTTGGTAAAGGCGAGAATGTTCAGCGCGTCTTCCACGCGGCGGCCTTTGATGGTGTCCAGCACCAGCCGCGCCTTCTGCGGCGAGATGCGAACGTATTTGGTCTGAGCTCTGAATTCCATGTTCGTCTCTCGTTACGACTTCGGCGGAGCTCCGCCCGCCGGCGCTGCCGGCGCCGCGCCACCCGACGGCGCCGCCGGAGCAATGGCGCCAGGACCGCCGGGGATACCGGCCGGCTTGGCCGCAACTTCGGTAGCCGCCTTCATCGAGTGCCCCTTGAAGATGCGCGTGGGGCTGAACTCTCCCAGCTTGTGCCCCACCATGTTCTCGGTGAGGTACACCGGGATGAACTTTTTTCCGTTGTGCACCGCGATGGTGTGTCCCACCATCTCCGGGTGAACCGTCGAACGCCGCGACCAGGTACGCAGAACTTTCTTCTCGTTGCGCCGGTTCAGGTCTTCGACCTTGCCCATCAAGTGCGTGTCTACGAACGCGCCTTTTTTTGTCGATCTCGCCATATCAGTTCCGCCCTCGGTTCACGATGAACCGGTCCGTGCGCTTGTTGTTGCGCGTCTTGTAGCCGCGCGTGGGCTGGCCCCAAGGCGTTACCGGATGCCGCCCGCCCGAGGTCTTGCCTTCACCGCCGCCGTGGGGATGGTCCACAGGGTTCATGGCTACGCCGCGGTTGTGCGGGCGCTTCCCCACCCAGCGCTTGCGCCCGGCTTTGCCAATGGAAACATTCTCGTGATCGAGGTTGCCGACCTGGCCGATGGTGGCCATGCAGTCGAGCAACACCTTCCGCGTTTCACCCGAAGGCAGCTTCACCAGCGCGTAATCGCCTTCCTTGGCCACCAGTTGCGCCGCACCTCCCGCCGAGCGCACCATCTGCGCACCTTTGCCGGGACGAAGCTCCAGATTGTGGACCGTGGTGCCGGGCGGGATGTTGCGCAGCGGCAGGGCATTGCCGACCAGGATGTCAGCTTCGGGGCCGCTTACCACCTTCTGCCCGACCTTTAGGCCTGAGGGCTGCAGGATGTAGCGCTTCTCGCCATCGGCATAGGCCAGCAACGCAATTCGAGCGGAGCGGTTGGGGTCGTATTCGACCGAAACCACCGTGGCCGGCACGCCCTTCTTGTCGCGCTTGAAGTCGATCAGGCGCAGCTTGCGCTTGTGGCCTCCGCCGCGGAACCAGCTGGTGATGTCCCCGGAGTTGCGCCGGCCGCCCGTACCCTTGCGGGTTTCGGTCAGCGGCTTATGCGGACGCGCGCTGGTCAGCTCTTCATTCACCAGTGCGGTCTGGAAGCGCAAGGTTGAAGTGGTCGGTCTATAGGTCTTAATTGCCATAAAAAGTTCCCTGACTACTGACTACAGGTTCTGCGCATACTCCGGCATCTTCTCTCCGGCTTTGAGGCGCACGTAAGCTTTCTTCCAATCCGGGCGATAGCCGGTAAAGCGCCCGCGCCGCCGCTCTTTGCCGGGAAAGTTCGCGGTGCGCACCGTATCGACCTTCACCTTGAAGATCGACTGCACCGCTTCCCGGACCTCGGTCTTGGTCGCCTTGGCCGCCACTTCAAACACCAGCGTGCGCTGAAGTTCCTTAATGCCCAGGCCTTTTTCGGTGATGATGGGGCGGCGAATGATCTGGTACGCAGATTTCATTACGCCACCTCCGCTTTCCGTCTGCTGGCCGATGCCTTGAGCGTCTCCTGCAGCTTTTCCAAAGCCG
>Ga0335080_10008193_pt1 | contig 10891 bp, 11 predicted proteins | sample Lox_Sample_34_FD_206720 | JGI IMG/M metagenome (GOLD analysis project Ga0335080, IMG submission 206720) | Soil microbial communities from Loxahatchee National Wildlife Refuge, Florida, United States - Lox_Sample_3.4 | ecosystem: Environmental > Terrestrial > Soil > Wetlands | place: USA...
AGCGCGGCCTGGCCCAGATGCAGCAAGCTCTTAGCCCCGGCTCAGCCGGCAGAACTTCAGGAGCGCACCCATGATTCAGAAATCAGTTCGGCCGCGCAGGCTGCGGTATGCGGCGGGCACGGCATTCTTGCTGGCGGCCATGTATGTGGGCTTCAGCCTGCTCCGAGTGCCGCCGGCTTTTTCCCAACCCGCGGAAGCCTCTGCGGCGGCGCTGCTCGATGGCTACAGACATGTTGAAGTCGCCTCGGTTTCGGATGCAATGGAAAAACTTACCGGCCGGCGTACCTACTTGTCGCATCACATGCGTCCTGTCTTCACCGCCAGGTTCGCCGGCTTTGCCCTTACCGTGAAACTCAAGAAGGAGGAAAATCACGACCCCGAGGCTCTGCAGGGCGTGCTGGCCGCGATTGACCAGGGCGCGCCCGACTCGGTTTATGTGATGGTGCTGGAGGATGGCGCCGACATTGCCGGCATGGGCGGCTTGATGGGAACCGCCATGCAGGCGCGCAATTTCTCCGGCGCGGTGATTGATGGCGGCGTGCGCGACGTGGCCTATCTGACCAAAATTGGATTTCCTGTGTACGCCCTGGGAATTGTGCCTTCCACCTCGGTCGGCCACTATCGTTTTGCCGGCTCCAACATTCCCCTGGTTTGTGATGGGGTCCAGGTTTCCCCCGGTGACATTGTCGTGGCTGATACAGATGGCGTGGTGATTGTGCCGCGCGGCCGGGCCGCCGACGTTCTCGCCGCGGCCCAGGAAATGGATTTCAAAGAGCATTCCATGTACGCCTACATCGAGAAGCTTAAATCTATTGAACAGGCGGTGAAGAAGTTTGGCCGCCTGTGAGGCCCTCTTTAAGGTAAGATTCGCGCCGCACAAGAATTCATTCGTGAGCGGGAGGACGCCATCATGAGCAATTTCAGCTTCAACCGGCGCCACGTCGTCAAGGCCTCGGCCCTGGCGTTAGGCGGCGGCCTGCTTTGGAGCGAGCCGCTGGAGGCCTATCCCAAAGCGGTGAACACCAACTCCAGCCCCTCGGCGCTGCGCATCACCGACCTTCGGGTAGCCACCATCGCCAAGCCGGGGCCCAGCCCCTGCCCCATCATTCGCATTGACACCAACCAGGGCGTGTACGGCCTGGGAGAGGTCCGCGACGGCGCCAGCCCGACCTACGCCCTGTTTCTGAAGAGCCGCATCGTGGGAGAGAACCCTCTGCAGCTCGATAAGATTTTCCGCAAGATCAAGCAATTCGGCGGACACGCCCGCCAAGGCGGCGGAGTATGCGCCATCGAGATGGCCCTCTGGGATATCGCGGGCAAGGTGTACAACGCCCCCGTTTATGCCATGATCGGCGGCGGCAAGTTTCGCGACAGGATTCGCGTTTATGCCGATACCACCGAATCCAAAGATCCCAAGATCTACGCCCAGCGAATGAAAGAGCGGAAAGAGGTCATGGGCCTCACCTGGCTTAAGATGGACCTGGGTGTTGAAATGGTCGCCGATACCCCCGGCACGGTCACCGAGCCTTCCGATCTTACCGAATGGGAGCAGAATCAGCTGGAGCATCCCTTTCTCGCCATGGAAGTTACGGACAAGGGTATCGCCATGCTCGAGGAATATGTGGCCGCTGTGCGCGGCGCAGTCGGCATGGAGATTCCTCTATCCATGGACCATCTTGGGCACCTGGGCGTGAAATCTATCATTCGCCTCGGCAAAGCCTACGAGAAATACAACTTATCGTGGATGGAGGATGTGATTCCATGGACTTACACTGACTTACTCAAGGAAATCTCCGATCAAAGCCCCACCCCCATTCTTACCGGCGAAGATATTTACTTGAAAGAACCCTTCCGGGTGCTTTGCGAAAAGCATGCGGTAAGCAAAATTCATCCTGATCTCGCGACCTCAGGGGGAATACTTGAAACCCACAAGATCGGCGATATGGCTGAGGAATATGGCGTTCCCATGGCCATGCACTTCGCCGGAACGCCGGTGAGCTGCATGGCCAACGTGCACTGCGCCGCGGCCACACTGAATTTCCTGGCCATGGAGAACCACTCGCTCGATGTGCCCTGGTGGTCGTCGCTGGCTGAGGAGTATGTCTCTGCCCCCATCGTGAATCATGGCTGGATCGAGGTGCCCGGCCGGCCCGGCCTGGGAGTAACTCTCAACGAAGACGCCGTGCGGCAGCATCTGGCGCCTGGAAGCGGCTACTTCGAGCCGACTCCCCAGTGGGACCATGAACGCTCGTGGGACCGGCTGTGGAGTTAGGTGACCGCGTAACACTCCCATTTTTTCTGCTAAGGAAGGTACAAATGCATTGTAAGTCAGTATTTATCATTGTTCTGATGATAGTTACTACGTCTTTGGCCGCCCAAACTCAGCCGGCCGATGTCGCCGGTCATCAGTGGTGGCAAGACACGGTCTTTTATGAAGTCTATCCCCGCAGCTTCGCCGACAGCAACAACGACGGCATCGGCGATCTGAACGGCATCGCCTCCAAGCTCGACTACCTCAAAGACCTGGGCGTGAACGCAATCTGGATCACACCCTGCTTTCCTTCGCCCCAGGTGGATTTCGGCTATGACGTTTCCGATTACGAGAACATTGATCCCATGTACGGTACGCTGGCCGATTTCGACCGGCTGGAGGAGCAGGCCAAGCAGCACGGCATCCGCATCATCCTCGACTTCGTAATGAACCACACCTCCGACCAGCACCAATGGTTTGTTGACTCGCGCTCATCGCGAGCTTCGGCGCACCGCGACTGGTACATCTGGCGCGACAGCAAAGGACCGGGCAAGCCCCCCAGCAACTGGATTTCGATCTTCGGCGGCTCGGCCTGGAAGTTCGACCCGAAGACCGGGCAGTACTATTACCACATTTTTTATCCCCAGCAGCCGGACCTGAACTGGCGCAATCCCGCCGTGGAAAAAGCCATGTTCGACGTGACCCGATGGTGGTATAAGCGCGGCGTCGCGGGCTTCCGCCTGGATGCGGTGAACACGCTGTTTGAAGATCCCAGCTTGCGCGACAATCCGGTTCTTCCGGGCAAAGACGAGTACGGCGACCCCAACACCGACCCCAGGTACAACGAGAATCTTCCCCAGAACCATGCCCTTCTGCGCCGGCTGAGGGCCGTGGCGGATGAGAGCCACGCGGTGCTGATCGGCGAAACCTGGACCAGCACCGCCGCCGGGCTGAAGAAATACTACGGCGAAAACAACGACGAACTGCAAATGCCCATGGACTTCATGTTCACCACCGTGAACAAGCTTTCGCCGCCCGACTTCCGCCGCCAGATCGCCGCCGTCAATGCTTCCGGCGGATGGCCGGTCTACGTGCTGAGCAACCATGATATCGTGCGCTCCTACGTCCGCTACGGAGACGGCCAGCACAACGACGCCATCGCCAGGATGATGGCCGCCTTCTATCTCACGCTGCGGGGGACGCCGATCATGTACTACGGCGAAGAAATCGGGATGACTAACAACGACCCCAAGCGAAAAGAGGACGTCAAAGATCCCATCGGAAAGCGCGGCTGGCCGAAAGAAAAAGGCCGCGACGGCGAACGCACGCCCATGCAGTGGAACGAAGCCGCGAATGCCGGTTTTTCCACCGCCAAGCCCTGGCTGCCGGTGCCGCCCACTTACAAGAGCCACAACGTAGAAGCTGAGCTCAAAGACCCGGCTTCCATCTTGCAGGTCTATCGCCGTGTTTTGTCTTTGCGGCATCAGAACGCCGCGCTGCGCGATGGCGACTACCTTCCTTTAAACGAGAACGATCCCCACGTGCTTTCCTACCTGCGGCGATACAAAGACGAGGCCGTGCTGGTGGCCGTCAACATGTCAGGCCAGCCGCAGGAAGAGAGCTTCGACCTGCACGCCCTGGGATTAGGAAGCAAGTGTCACACCCTTCTGCGTACCGCCGGCAGCGGCCCGAGTGACATCCCGCTAAGCCACGTTTCCTTGGCCCCGTTCGCTGCCTATATCGGCGAGATCATAAAATGACCGCCTGAGGCTGCAGTTGGGCGGAGAAGAATCGCGGAGACGTAGCCCAGGAAAACCTTCAACCACGAAGGGGCACGCAGATTTACGAAAGTTGCATGGATTTCCTTTGGCGCCTTCGTGCCCTTTGTGGTGATCGCTTTGTCAAACAGACTCACAACCGGGAAGCGCCATGCTTCGACCATGGCGGGGCGATGAGCGACCTGAGACATAGGTAACAGATTGTACCGCCACATGGGTGACACTTTTCGAGAAGGAGGGAAAGATGCCCTGGAAGGAGGTGCGTTCTGTCACCCATGTCTCGGGGCTGGACCGCAAGGGATATGGTAGGCCCGAATGGACTCGAACCATCGACCTCTTCCGTGTCAAGGAAGCGCTCTAACCAGACTGAGCTACGGGCCTACAGTGCTTAAAATCATACGCTGGCGGCGTTGCGAGCGTAAAGCCGCCGCCGCTGGCTCGGCGAAACGCTAAGGCTCCGCAGCGGATTGCCCGGAAATAATCACCAGGTCCACGCGGCGGTTTCGGCGGCGGCCCGCCTCAGTTTCATTGCTGGCCACCGGCCGGTATTGCGCATATCCCGCCACTGAAACCCGGCCGGGTTGAAAGCCGCATTGGTTCACCATCACCAGCACCACCTGCGTGGCCCGGGCAGTGGAAAGCTCCCAGTTCGATTTGTACTTGGAGTTGTGAATGGGCACATCGTCGGTGTGGCCTTCCACGCGAATTTCATAGCCGCGCCCGGCCAGCGCCTGGGCCACGTGCGTAAGCACCGGCAGCGCCTCGGGCAGGGGCTGCGCTTCCCCGCTCTTGAAGAAGCCCACTTCGGGCAGGCTCACCACCAGGCCATCCGGGACCACGCGCATCTCCACCTCGTGGCGGCGCAACTCGGCGCCCAAAACGGCTTCCAATTCTTTTTTGACCTGCGAAAGCGGAATTTTGGAAACAGCGGCCGCCGCCGCTTGCGGCGCCAGATCGTTCACTACCTGCGGCGCGGCCGGCGGGGCAGGCGGCACGGCTTCGCCTTTGCCAGCCGCGGCCTGGGCCGAGGCCGTGAACACCCCCATCTGCTGAAACCCGCCCTGAATGGCGGCCGCCACCTGCTTCACTTTTTTGTTATCCACCTGCGCCGTGGCGTAGAGCACCACAAAAAAGGCGAAGAGCAGGGTGATGAAATCGGCATAGGAAACCAGCCAGCGTTCATGGTTGGCGTGGCCGCCGTGCTTTTTACGGCGGCTCATGCCAGGCTCGCCTGTTTGTGTGCGCGCGCGCCCTCATCGGCGAGAAAGCCCAGCAGCCGGGTCTCCAGAATGCGCGGGTTCATGCCCTCGAGAATTGAGACCACGCCTTCCAGCGTCATCTCGCGCAGCACCTGCTCCTCGCGGATGCGGATCTTCATTTTGCCGGCAGAAGGAAGAAAAAACAGATTGGCCGAGCCGACGCCGTAAATCGTGGCCACGAACGCCACCGCAATCCCTTTGCCGACCTCGTTAATGTTCTCCAGGTGCTGCATCACCTGGATCAGACCCAGAACCGCGCCGATAATTCCAATCGTGGGCGCAAATCCGCCCGCCGACTCCAGCACCTGCGGGATCTTCTCTTCCCGCTCCGCCTGATTATCCAGCTCAAGCTCCATCATCTTGCGCAGCTCCTGCGGTTCGGTGCCATCCACCGCCAGCATCAGCGATTTGCGCAGGAAAGGGTCTTTGATTTTTTTCAGCTCCGCATCCAGGGAAACGATCCCGTTCTTGCGCGCCTTGTTGGCGTAGCCCACCAGCTCCTTCACTAATGCGTGTGCGTCCGGCGTCTTCTCAAAAAACACATGCGCCAGCCGCTGCGCCGCCTGCCCCACCACGTTCATGGGGAACTGCACCATCACCGCGCCGATGGTCCCGCCAAAAACGATCATGGCGGCGGTGGGCTGCAATATCTGGCCGATCTTGCCGCCCTCCAGAAGCAGGCCGGCCAGAATTCCAGTGGCTGCGAGAAGAATGCCTGCAAAGGTGCTCTTATCCACGCGCGGCCCCTCCTGAGGGCGTCCCCTCGGGTGGCTCCGGCTTCTGCTGCAGGAGCGCCGGGGCCAGATTAGAGCCGGTGCAAGGCAGGCCGGCCAGCACCCGGCGGCGAAATTCAACGATCCGCTCTACCACTTGCTCCACCCGCTCGCGGACAATCACCTTCTCACCGTTTATTAATGTAAGCACCGTATCCGGCGAGCTTTCCACCAGTTTGATCAGGTCTGAGTTGACCGTGAGCGGCTGATCGTTCAGCCGGGTCAGTTGAATCACGGGCAGTTTCTCCTCTCGCCACCTGCGAACGAACCAATGCGTGCACGGGAGCACGCTTCTATCGGTACCCTGGGCTGGATTCTTCAAGACGGTCAGCAAAGTGAGTGCCATTACCGCTTATGGCCTGTCGGTAACGGCGAATCGAGCGGGCCGCCCGTCACCGCTGCGCGTTTCCACGAAATAACTGATTTGTTTTCAGAAGCTCTTCCCGCGCAGCCGTGGTTACCTCCGCGTTACAACCGTCACTTCGGGAAATTCAAGTTCCACTGCCGCTGGGACCGATAAGTAGGCCCGTCACAGACGGCCACCGGGACGACACGTGCGGTTAACCGGAGAAGGTTAGCCTAACGGCGCTTCGGCGCGGGTCGGATCAAATACAAGGAGCTTCCCAATGTCACTGAGTATTCTGAATAACATTTCGTCCTTGGCGGCGCAGAACCAATTATCCGTTAACGGATCGTCGCTGCAGAAAACCCTGATGGAGCTGTCTTCGGGATCGCGGATCAACTCCGGCGCCGATGATGCCGCCGGCCTGGCGATCGCAGACGGCTTGCAGGCCAACGTCACCGCTCTGACCCAGTCGGCGCGCAACGCGACCGATGGTTTGGGCATGTTGCAGGTAGCCGACGGCAGCCTGGCGCAGGTCACCACCCTGCTCAACCGCGCTGTCACCCTGGCGACCGAGGCTTCCAACGGTACGGTCAGCGACAGCCAGCGCACCGCTCTGGATGCCGAGTTCACCGCGATCAAAGATGAAATTGATCGCATCGGCAGCAACACCACCTACAACGGCAACCAGGTATTCAGCGGCACCACCTCCAGCGTGTACCTCACAGACGGAACCAGCACCGGCAGCAGCTCCATTGACATCACGGTGGGCACGCTGGCCCAGGACGGCATCGGCTTCAGCACCGGCCTGACCGCGGTGGACTTGAGCGGCGACGACCTGACTTCGGACACCAACGCGCAGGCGGCTCTGACCGATATCAGCAACGCCATCGCCAACGTGGCCGCCGACCGGGGCACGCTGGGCGCCTCCATGAACCGGCTGCAGAGCGCTTCCAACGTCATCAGCAACCAGGTGCAGAACCTGTCAGCGGCTGAGAACAGCATCCGCTCGGCAGACATGGGGCAGACGGTTTCCGATCTGTCCAAGTACAGCATCCTGCAGCAGACCGGCATCGCCGCCCTGCAGCAGTCCAACCAGATGCAGCAGGCTGTCCTCAAGCTGTTGCAATAACCGCAACCCTGTAACCCTGGTGGGGCGAACCAGCCCCGCCAGGCCTCTTTTCAATCCTTGGCGAGAAGCCCGCCCCACTTGGGCGCATAGCGGCCGCAAAAAGCGCGGAGATTGATCCATGAGCTTGTCCCTCGATACCTCGACACTGTTTTCCGGCCAGGGCATTGACGTCACTTCCATCGTCAATCAATTGGTGGCCGCGGCGCGCCAGCCGGAAACCGCCTGGCAGCAGCAGCAGCAGGATTTGCAGTCCCAGGAAGGCGCTCTTAATCAGCTCAACAGCGACCTTTCCGCGCTGCTCGATAAGATCAATTCGTTGAAAGATATTTCCGGCGCGGCGGGGGCGGTCACCACCAGCTCCAGCGACTCCAGCGTGGCGACTGCACAGGCCGGCGCCGGCACCGCGCCCGGCACGCACGTGCTGGTGGTAAGCAGTCTGGCCACCACTTCTTCTTACTACAGCGATCCCGAGGCCAGCAGCAGCACGGCGCTTTCCGCCGGAAGCTTTGATCTTCAGGTCGGCTCCGGCACGCCCACCACGATCACCATCAATAGCGGCGATACCTTGAGTTCTCTCGCCTCCGAGATCAACGGCATGAACCTGGGCGTGACCGCCAACGTGGTGACCGACGCCAACGGGGCGCGCCTAAGCCTGGTGGCGCAGAACTCCGGAGCGGCCAGCGATATCACGATCAGCAATGACAGTTCGGGGCTGAACTTTACCAAGGCGGTCACCGGCACGAACGCTTCCTTGACGGTGGACGGAGTGCCCATCAGCAGCGCCAGCAACAGTGTGAGCGGGGTGGTGCCGGGAATTACTTTCAATCTGGTGGGCGCGGCCCCCTCCGAGCAGGTGACGGTGGGGGTGGCCGCCGATACCGCCAGCGCCATTCAAGGCGTGACTGATTTCGTGAGCGCCTACAACACCGTGATTCAGGATCTGAACGCGCAGTTTACCTACAACTCCGGCACCCAGACCAGCGGGCCGCTCAGCGGCGATACCATGGCCCGCATGGTGCAGCAGGAGGTGCTCGGCTTCGCCACCTCGACCGTCAGCGGCGCGGGCAGCCTCAGCTCGCTGGCTTCGCTCGGCATCAGTATGAATGACGATGGCACGCTGAGCGTAGATTCCTCGCAGCTTGCCGGCGTGGCCGGCAGCGACTGGCAGGATTTCCAGAATTTCTTTCAATCCGCTTCGGGTTATGGGGCGACGGTGAGCAATCAGCTTGCGCAGCTCACCGACCCCACCGAGGGCGCGTTTTACGTGGACTTGCAGAACGACCAGACCACCTACAACAGCCTGCAGCAGCAGATTGATGACCTCGAAACCTACATTGCCAGCGAAGAGCAGACCTGGCTCGACCAGTACAACCAGATCAACGTCACGCTGCAGGAGCTGCCGCTATTGCAGGCGCAGATCAACGCCGAGCTGGGCGTAGTCAGCAACAATGGCAGCAGCACCAGCAGCAACAGCTCGAGCGGGAGCAACGGATAATGCACCCTCCGGGGAATGAGCTCACCTACAGACAGCGGGCGGTCGAAGGAGAGAGTTCCGTCGGGCTGGTGGTGCTGCTTTACGACCGCCTGATCGCTGACCTGCAGCGCGGCGCCGTGGCCATGCGGCGCCAGGACGTGGAAACTCGCTGTGCCCAGCTGAAGCACGCGCTGCTCATCCTGCAGCAGCTCGAAGGCTCACTCGACCGGGAAGCCGGCGGCGAGGCCGCCGGTAACCTGGCCGCGTTCTACGCGCATGCCCGCGGGCAGGTGATGGAAGCCCAGCTCAATGCCGCTCCGGAGCTGCTGGAGAAGCTGACCCGGCACATCTTCGATGTGCGCGCAGCCTGGCAGCAAGTGGATCCGGCGAAGCCACAGAGCCCGCAACCGCCAAAGCCTTCCGTTAAAGAACGATTGAGTTTCAGCGCCTAGCCTGGCAGGACACAGAAAATGCCCGAACGCTGCGGCCCGTGGAAGCGTGGGGCCTCAGCGTCGCGGAAAAGGATTCATCGGGGAAGCGTGGGGCTTCAGCGTCATCCTTTCCCAACTTTCCCAAAATGGGAAACGAATTTGCGATTTCCCAGGATTTTCCCACGGGATGACCTCCCGCTATGGCCCTGGCGATTTCTTTCGAAATTAGACCCTGTGCGAAAGTCGCACAACCGGGTTCTGCAGCGCATCCGCCGGGCGAATCTACTTCAGGTAATCCAGCAGGGTCATGGGCAGCACCTGGGCGGCGGCGGCGAGCGCTGCCTGATTGGCGGTGGCCGCCTGAGACAAATTGGTCGCAGCCTGGGCCATGTCTGCCCCTACCAGCGTGTTGTCCTGCGCCTTCAGGTTGGTCTGCTGCTGGCTGAGCGCGGTCTGGTCATCGGTCAGTTGATTCAGAGCATTTCCGTAGAAGACGCGCTGGGTATTGAGATAGCTGAGCGCGCCGGAGACGGCGTTGGTGGCAGCATTGATCGAGACGCCGTCGCCGCTTTGCAACGCGCTCGCCAGTTGCTGCAGGGAGCCCAACACATCCGACCCGGGCTGCTGAAATATTTGATCTCCCGGCAGGTTCGATTGCAGGCTGCGGCCATCGGCGATTGTGACCGTGTTGATGCCGTCGTTTCCATTGTAGGTGACGCCAGAAGCGGTCTGCGTGAAGGGCTGCTGAGTGGTCGCAGTGCCGGCAAAAAGGTAAGTTCCCTGGAAGGACGTGTTCGCCAGCTGCACCACCTGCTGCAGAATTCCCTGCACCTGCTGCTCGATCTGCTGCAGGTTCGAAGTGGAGAGCGTGCCGTCGCCCGCCTCCACGCCCAAGCTCACCGCCTGATTAAGCGCGGTGGTAACCGAGTTAAGAGTCGAATCCGCGCTCTGAAACATGGATTGCAGGCTGCCCGCGCTCTGCAGGTACTGATCAATGCGCGATTCCGTGGCCTGATTTTCCACTTCAATGGCGGCCGCGGCAGGGTCATCCGAAGGCACGTTGACCCGCTTGCCGGTAGAGAGCTGCTGCAAGGCCGTCTGCTCCTGGCTTTGTGTGTTCCAGATGGCGGCCAGAATGTCATTGGTCGGGTTGGGATTGATTCGCATTCGGCACCTATCCTATGAGCGGGCTTCCCATGGCAAGAACGGTCTGCGTGAGTTCATCCACGGTGGTGATGATGCGGGCCGCGGCCGCGAAAGCATGTTGAAAGCTGATCAGGTTGGTGGTTTCTTCGTCTATGGAGACGCCCGAGACTGCGCCCCGCTGGTCGTTGAGCTGACTCAGGCTGAGGCTGGCTGCTGACTGTGCCGACTGGGCTTGCGAAGTGGCGCTGCCCACCTGGAACACCAGATTGGAATACGCCTGCACCGGTGTTTTTCCAGAGGGCAG
>Ga0335080_10008195_pt1 | contig 10889 bp, 6 predicted proteins | sample Lox_Sample_34_FD_206720 | JGI IMG/M metagenome (GOLD analysis project Ga0335080, IMG submission 206720) | Soil microbial communities from Loxahatchee National Wildlife Refuge, Florida, United States - Lox_Sample_3.4 | ecosystem: Environmental > Terrestrial > Soil > Wetlands | place: USA: Florida...
ATCAAACGATTACGTTGTTGGCTTCGTCAGGGGCCCCTCAACGTACTTACAATGTACGCCTGCGTCGCCCCTTCCTCGCCGCCTAGTACTCATTTTGATTGCAACTCGGTATGAAGCTTTGCAAATTCACTTCCAAGGGAAATCATGGGTTACCGCAATCTCCAGGAGTGCGTCAGGGACCTGGCCGCAAGCGGCCAACTGGTCCGCATCGACCGGGAGGTCTCTGCCGAGATCGAGGCAGGGGCCATCCAGCGTCGCGTTTACCGGGCAGGCGGACCGGCGCTCCTCTTCACCAACGTGAAGGGGTGCGCCTTCCCCATGCTGGGGAACCTCTTCGGCACCCTGGAGCGGACCAGGTTTATCTTCCGGGACACCCTGGCGGATATCAGGCGGCTGGTGGAGATGAAGGTCAACCCCCTGTCCGCGCTGAAGGAGCCATCGGGCGCGCTGGGTCTGCCTGTGGCCGCCCTGCACCTGCTGCCGCGCAGGGTCGGAGGCGGCCCGGTCTTGGCCAACCGGACTACCATCGACCGGCTGCCCCAATTGAAGTCATGGCCCGATGACGGCGGCGCCTTCATAACCCTCCCCCAGGTCTATTCGGAAAGCTCGGCAAGACCGGGCTTTCGCCGCTCCAACCTGGGGATGTACCGGGTGCAGCTTTCCGGGAACCGCTACCGCCTCAACGAGGAGGTCGGCATCCATTACCAGATCCATCGGGGTATCGGCGTCCACCATGCGGAGGCCATCGAGCGGGGCGTTCCCTTCAAGGTCAACATCTTTGTCGGCGGACCGCCTTCGCTCGCCGTGGCGGCGGTCATGCCTCTTCCGGAAGGGATGCCGGAGCTATCCTTCGCCGGCCTCCTGGCCGGCCGCAGAATTCCCATGATCGTCCGCCAGGGATCGCTGCCGATCCCGGCTGAGGCCGATTTCTGCATCACCGGCGCCATCGATCCGGCCAGGACATTGCCCGAGGGGCCGTTCGGCGACCATCTCGGTTACTACAGCATGGTCCACGATTTCCCGGTGCTCAAGGTGGAGCACGTCTTTCACCGGGACGGCGCCATCTGGCCCTTTACCACGGTGGGGCGGCCGCCCCAGGAGGACACCTCCTTCGGCGCCTTCATCCATGAGCTGACCGCGCCCCTCATCTCCTCCGTGATTCCCGGAGTCGATGCCGTGCACGCGGTCGATGCTGCCGGTGTGCACCCGCTCCTGCTGGCGGTCGGCCGCGAGCGCTACACACCGTATGCGGCGGAGCGCGAGCCCATGGAGCTTCTCACCAGCGCCAACGCCATCCTCGGCCAGGGGCAGCTATCCCTTGCCAAGTATCTCTGGATCTGTGCCCATGAGGACAGCCCCGGCCTGGACGTCCACGATGTTGCAGCCTTTTTCCGGCACATGCTGGAGCGGGTCGACTGGCGGCGCGATCTTCACTTCCAGACGCGCACCACCATCGACACGCTCGATTATTCAGGGGAAGGGTTCAACAGGGGTTCCAAGGTGGTGATAGCCGCGGCTGGCCCGAAACGCCGCGATCTCCCCACCGAGCTTCCCGCCGGCCTTTGCCTGCCGCCCGGTTTCAAAGGGCCGCGCCTCTGCCTGCCGGGGGTCATAGCCGTAACCGGGCCTCCCTGCTCATCCAGCCGGGAGCACACCGATAAGGACATGGAGGCGTTTTGTTCCTTTTATTCCACGGGTGATCCCGTCGGCGCTTTCCCGCTGGTAGTCATTGTCGATGATAGTGACTTTGCGGCGCGTACTCTTGACAATTTTCTGTGGGTCGTTTTCACCCGCTCCAACCCCGCCACCGATATTTACGGGAACGGCGCTTTCGAGCGCTGCAAACACTGGGGTTGTGAGGGGCCACTGGTTATCGACGCCCGTGCCAAGCCCCACCATGCCCCGCCGCTCATCGATGACCCCACGGTAGAAAGGCGGGTTGACGAGCTGGGAGCGCCGGGTGGTCCTCTCCACGGGATAATTTGATGGCTTCGCAAAAAGTCCATCTGCGGCGTTACGCTCAAGCCTAGTCATTGCGGCGTACCCATATGTACGCCTCATTCCTCGGCTTTCGCAAGCCTTGCATCTGGAGCTTTTTGCCTTGCCATCATGCTGGTGCAAATTTAAGTTCAAATTTTTTTGCCTAATTGACAAAATTGTTAAGATTTTACTTTTATCTGACGAAATTTTAATATAAACTAATAACGTTTATTTTTATGGGCCGAAAACTGTATACATGAAACCACTGGAAAAACACGGTATATTGATATAATCATAATGATTTGAATCACTGATGAGCGAGGGGAAAATGGCCGGCATCAAATTAATTGGAACCTTTCTGATTGCAGGATTGCTGTGCGCGGGAACCGTTTGCGCCGAAGGGAATCCCGACCGGATGACAGGAAGCCCGGGTCCGGCGCAGGCCTTCGTGTGGAACGAACTGGCGGCCCAGCCTGCCGCGCTTTTCGGCGTGCCTACAGTTGCGACCGAAGCCGAGAAACCATCGACCGGGCCGGCCGCTGTTAAAACAGCGCTGGCCGATATAGGTGCGAAAGAAACGGCCCCGCAGGCGGGGAATCCACCCCAGGAAGCAGGCCCGGAGAGCGAAGAGGGCCCTGAAATCGGAGAACCTGGAGAGGCCATAGAAGAAGTGACGATCGCGGACCCCATCGAACCCTGGAACAGGATGATGTACCAGTTCAACGACAAGCTCTATTTCTGGGCGCTCAAACCGGTTGCGAAGGGTTACAATACGGTGGTTCCCGAGCCGGTGCGGGTGTCGGTTAACAACTTTTTCAAGAACGTGGCCATGCCGGTCAGGTTCCTGAACTCCCTGCTGCAGCTGAAGTTAAAATCGGCGGGGACCGAGCTGGCCAGGTTCGGCATCAACACCACCATCGGCATTGCCGGCTTCTTCGATATCGCAAGGGACGATTTCGAAATCTATGAGCAGAACAGAGACATGGGACAGACCCTCGGCATTTATGGAATGCCGGGAATGATGTACATTGTCTGGCCGTTCCTCGGACCGTCGACCATTCGGGATTCGATCGGATTTGCCGGCGATTCCTTCCTCGACGCGTCTGCTTATCTGGACCCGTTTTATGTGCCGCTGGCCCTGCACGCATATGACCGGATCAACAAGACCTCCCTGGACCTGACGAGCTATGATGATCTGAAGAAGGCTTCCGTGGAGCCTTATACAGCGATACGGGACGCATACATCCAGTACAGAAAGGCACAGATAAACAAGTAGCGGTTCAGCGTCCCGTCAGAACAGCCGACATAAGGAAGTTACCCTTTCCTGACAGAAACCGATTGACTGGGCTCTGTTACGGATGATATTCTTCACCTTCAAACAGCAGTTCCCACCTGAGCGGATTTATATTTCGACCGCGGGAAATCACTCTGTTTATAATGATCCGTCATCTTGTTTCCGATTGCGTCCGAGATGACATCAATTTGTAGGGGCGCGTGGCGCCCCGCGGGCGAGCCCGTATCTTGGGAATTTATGCCGGAATGCCTTATCATACGGCCTGATACCGAGTAGAAATCAAAATGAGTACTAGGCGGCGAGGAAGGGGCGACGTAGGCGTACATTGTAAGTACGTTGAGGAGCCCCTGACGACGCCAACAACGTAATCGTTTGATTGCGGCTCGGTATGAAATGGAGAATAAATGAAATATGATGTAATCATAGCCGGGGGCGGTCCGGCAGGCGCTACCACGGCTTTTTATCTGGCGAAGCAGGACGTGCGGGTCCTTCTCCTCGACAAGGCCGTTTTCCCTCGCGAAAAGGTCTGCGGTGACGGCATAGCCCCGCGCGCCGTCCGTTCCTTGTACAGGATGGGGCTTCAGGAGCGGCTCGACGGCCATTTCAACAAGTTCCACGGCTTCAGGTTCGCCGGTGCCGGCAAATCGATGGTCGAGAACAGGATCCCGGCGACACCCCGCTTCCCCGACCACGGATACATAATCAGACGCTACGAACTGGACAAGATAATACTCGATCATGCCCGTGACAACGGGGTGGAGGTCTGGGAGAACTGCAAGGTTACGGCCCCTCTCGTCCACAACGGTCGCGTTGTTGGTGTCAAAGCGATTCGAGACGGCAAAGAGACCGTTCTGGAGTCCAGCGTGGTGGTCGGTGCGGACGGCCACAGCTCGCCGCTCGGCAAGGCGATGGGTCTTCTGGTAGATAATCCGCTCTATCTGGGGATCTGCGTCAGGCAGTATTTCGAAGGTGTCGAGGATATCGGCGATTATCTGGAGATATATCCGGAGAGCGGCGTGAACCCGGGGAGCGGCTGGGTCTTCCCGTTGACTCGCGACGGGGTCGCCAATGTCGGCGTGGGCGTCATGCTCTACCATGCCCAGCGGCACAAAATAAGCCTGCACCGCTATTATGACACGCTATTGCACCATTCCTACCACGTGGCGCCCAAGATGAAAAACGCGAGGCCCATTTCGCCCCTGCGCGGGGCCATACTGCGACTGGGCCTGGGCGGCAGCAAGGTCGAGTGCCCCGGTATGATCCTCGTCGGGGACGCGGCAAGCATGACCAACCCGGTCAGCGGCGAGGGGATAACCTACGCCCTGGAAACGGGTGAGATGGCTGCCGAGCATATCCTCGACAGCCGGATGAGCGGCAAGGGCTTTCATATCGATCCGGCCGAGGATTCCTTTCGCGAGAAGCTGGAAAAGCGTTACCGGAGCTACTTCCGGCTCGGCACCCTGAGTGTCAAGTGGGCAAACAAGAATGCCCTGATGCGGCCCATGCTCGCAGCGGTATCGAGGAGAGAACGCTGGCGCGAGCATATGATCAGGGTCCTCATGCATCTAAAGCACTAGATTTCCGCAGGCTCACCCACCCGCAAACCCCCGTTCGATCCATTCTCTTGCCGAGTTGCAGTCAAAATGATTAACAGGCTGCGAGGAAGGGGCTACGTTGCGTACATTGCAGTATGCTGTGTCGCTTTCAGGCGTTTCGCAGGAAATTTCGCGAGAGTGCTATTAATACCCCGTTTTATATGTTATTATTTTCGATAAATTGCATTGATCATCGGGTGCACCCAGTCTGAACATGCATAGCGTCAAGTCGGGGAGTTCCGCATGTCAACAGCTGCCTTTCCCAAGCCGAAGATATCCCTCCTTTGCGCCGAAGACGATCCGGTCGCCGGCGACCTTCTCAACAGGATCATCGCAAAGAAATTTCCCGAAATTAAAATCTTTGCCGCGGAAAACGGCAAGATAGGGCTTGAACTGTTCCGCGACAAAAGACCGGATATAGTTATCACCGATTTAAGGATGCCGATCGTTGACGGCATACAGATGGCCGGCGAGATCAAGGCCATGAGCCCGGAAACCGTAATTATCGTCGTATCGGCCCACAGTGATACCCACTTTATGCTGAAGGCCATAGAGATCGGCATCAATTATTACGTGATGAAGCCTATTGATCATCGCAGGCTGATCTCGACAATCGAAAAAAGCATAGCCGGGATCAATCTGTTATGGCAGGTCAAGGCGCAGGAAAACAAGATACAGCAACTTGCTTCATTCACCCAGATCTGTCCGAACCCGGTAATCGAGACAGATATTACGGGGAAGATCACCTACTATAACGAGGCGGCGGTCAGGACCCTGCGGAAGGTCGCCTGGAGCAGTGAACTGGAACTGTTGCTGCCTGAAGACCTGCAGGATGTGCTGAGGATATTCCTTGACGGCAAGGGGGATCAGGTCATACGGGAAGTGCGGATTAACGATTCGTTCTTTGAAGAGAATATCCACTTTGCGCGGCAGTTCGATACTGTGCGTATCTACGCGGCCGATATCAGCGAACGCAGGAAGCTGCAGGACGAACTGCTCAAGGCTCAGAAGCTCGAGTCCCTGGGGCTATTGGCGGGTGGAATCGCCCACGGATTCAACAACATTCTCACCGCCATCCTGGGCAATCTGTCACTGGCCAGGATGCAGCTGGACCATTCCCATCCCGTAGCGAAACGCCTTTCGGCATGCGAGAAGGCCGCAAACCAGGCAAGCGAGCTGACCCAGCAGCTGCTGACCTTTTCCCAGGGAGGGGAACCGGTCAAAAGACCCATTGCTCCCGCTCCCCTCATCAGGAATACCGCATCCCTGGTTCTGCGCGGAACCAATGTTAAAGTCGCGAACAAAATCGACGCCGACCTCTGGTGTGTGGAGGCAGATGGGGGACAGCTCGGCCAGGCCATGCAGAATCTGCTGATCAATGCCGTGCAGGCCATGCCGGAGGGGGGGGAAATAACTGTGCGGGCCGGAAACGAGACTCTCGTGGATGGCAATCCGCAGCTTCTGCCCGCGGGACACTATCTGAGGGTCAGCATCGAGGACCACGGCTGCGGCATTCCCAGGGATAACCTGATAAGGATATTCGATCCTTACTTTACCACAAAACCTCTGGGAACAGGCCTTGGGCTTTCTGCGGTATATTCCATCGTCAAAAAGCACGGCGGCAAAGTGGAGGCTTCATCTACGGTCGGCCAGGGGAGTTGCTTCACCGTTTATATACCCGCTATACCGGGAAACGGGCCTGAAGCAGCAGCGGTCGGCAGGGAAGCGGAGCCGGCGGCCAACGGCAGGGTGTTGATTTTGGACGACGAGGAATTCATCCGCGAGATCGCCGCCGAGATCCTTGCATATTTAGGGTTTGCTGTAGAAAGCTGCGCCGACGGCAAAGAGGCCGTCACCCTGTTCAAAGCGGCAAGGGCGCGAAATGCCCCGTTTAACGCCGTTATCCTCGACCTGACCGTCCCCGGCGGCATGGGAGGTAAGGAGGTTGCCTCCCGGCTGCTCCGGATCGACCCCAATGCGGTCCTGATCGTTTCCAGCGGTTACTCGAATGATCCCGTCGTTGCCAACTGCCGGCAATACGGTTTCAGCGGCGCGATAATCAAGCCGTTTGATGTGGAAACGTTGGCGGCGGAGTTCGAAAGGCTTTTCCCCGGTGGACAGGCCCCCTGACTCCCCCCTCATACCGAGATGCATTCAAAATGATAAGCAGGCGGCAAGGAGGAGGCGACGCAAGCGTAGTTGTATACTACGTTGAGGAGCCGACGACGAAGCCAACGAACTTAGCGTTTGAATGCGGTTCGGTATCAGTGGTTGGTGACGAGGAGATAATCCCCTTCGCGTGCGACAAGTTTCGGTGCGTTCCGCACAAAATTACCCCATGCCCTGCTTTCACTCTCCTGGGTAAGAACATAAACCTTGACGGATGAATCCCAGAGGGGTATGAAATGCGGGACATCCAGGAACCAGGCGGAGTTGTCGCCCTGGCGGCTGCCGAAATCAGTTTCTCCGCCGTATCCGACGACCAACACCCTCCTTTTGGCATAAAACGAGAGCCCCTGCACCAGGCCGAAACTTGCCACCACCGCATCTTTTCCCGCCCTCTCCCGGACTATGGTTCCGAGTTCCTTTACGGTCTTTCTCTCTGCAATCTCCGCAAGAACGAGGGCAGACGTGACAATCCCGACCAAATATGAACAGATAATCAGCCCGGCAATCAGTTCGGCAAAAGATCGCCGGTAGACATAGACAAAAGTCAAAATCCCTTCACTGAGGAGGATTCCTCCGGTAACCAGACAGGCCTTTAAGGATAGTTCGGCGTTCGCCACCACGAAAGGGTAACAGATAAGCCCCGTGCCGAGCAAAGCCAGTGTTACGGAAACGAGGTATCCTTCCATTTTCACAAATCGGTTTATTGAGCTTTCGGAACCCGCCAGGGCGTTACCCATAAGAAGGGCCAGAGGCGGGAATACCGGCAGGATATATGGTACCAGCTTGGAGTCGGAGGCAGAAAAGAAAAGAAAGACGACTAACGCCCAGAGTGCGAGAAAAAGACGGCTCTCCCCCGACGGGGACAGCCTTTCCTTCCATACTCCCCTGAACCCTGACGGGATGAAGAACGACCATGGCAGCATGGTCCCGGCGAGAACCGGGATAAAGTACCAGAACGGCTTGTATCGCCCGTGCACCTTGGTAAGAAAACGCTCGAAATGTTCATGGATGAAGAAAAACCGCGCGAATTCCGGGTTGCGCAGCGAAACCGCAATGAACCAGGGGGCTCCCGCCAGAAGAAAGAGCGGGATACCGGTCATCGGGTGGATCTCCCGTAAAAGCCGCCAGCGCCGGGTAATGAGGATGTAGCAGAAGATAATGGCGCAGGGGAAGACAATGGCGATCAGCCCTTTGCTCAGGAGCGCCAGCGCCGCGCACAGGTAGAACAGATGGTAATAAAGATCCTTGCGCGGTTCCCCTTCCCGAGAAGCCAGGAGAAAAAAGGAGAGGGAAGCCGACAGCGTGCATGTCAGGGTCAGATCGATAAAGTCAATCCTCGCCTGTAAAAGAAAACCTGTCGAGGTGCCCAGTATGAGCGCCGCGAGGAGACCGGCCCGACGGCAGAAGAGCTTGCGGCCTGTATGATAGACGAGAAGCACCGCCAGAAGGCCCATGAGTGCACCCGGTAAGCGGGCGGCAAATTCGTTCTGACCGAAGATGGAGAACGAGAGGGCGTTCAGCCAGTAATGTAGGGGAGGTTTCTCGAAGTATTTGACATAGTTGAGACAGGGTGTAATGAAGTCGCCGCGTTCGAGCATCTCGCGGGGTATCTCCGCGTAACGACCCTCGTCCGGCTCCATCAGGGGCATCCGGCCCAGAGTCTGGAAAAAAGCGATGCCGAAGAGAAGAACAAGGATTGAGAGGTCCTTACTTTTTGATTCTTCTTTTGCGGCAAGAAATTCTTTGAGAAATCGCATGGTAAAGGGGTCCGTGCAACGGTGGAAAGTATTATAACACAAAAAAAATGCGGAGGTGGTGTTGACAGGCTGAAAGAGAGTTGTAAACTTCAAAAAAAAGCATGTTGGATGACTTCGCTCTGGTTTACAGGTAACACTCAGTTGAGGAACCTGACTATTGAACCGTCAAAACTTACCGATTACAGGCGCGGTGTGCATGACCTCGCGGGGAGGTAAGCCTGAAGCGCTTCATCGGTGGTAAATAAAAAAGAGGTCAGTGCCTCTGACGGTGTACGGTAAACTGGAGCGTCATATGGGGGCCCGCGGAGCACAAGCCGCGGGCCTTTTGCATTCGGAGCCGCCTCCTGAAGAGGCTTGAGCCTGAACTGCGCAGATGGACTTTTTGCGAAGCCATCAAGCTAATCCGGCAAAAGGGATACCGCCAGGGTCAGCGCAATCTTCTTTTCGATTTCACCATACTTGAGATTCAGGTTCAGACGCAGACGCCCGCCGGGAAGCATTTCCGGCTCTCCAGCCACCTCAAGGAGGGCATCCCTGGCTCCGGAGGAGGACTGTGCGGGCAACGAAGGGGCCCCGGCAGGAACAACACCGCCTGCCGTCCCGGCCGCCAAAGCATTGACCGCCATTTCAGGGCCGCTGCGACCCTCTCTGCCGCTCACTTCTTCCGTAACCCCGGCAAATTGCTCGGGCTCTCTATCAAGTTCCAGTCCCTTTTTCCGCAGATCTCCCAGGACCTTCTTCATCAGGCTGTACAGGGACTCGATGACCCCTTCTCCCTTGCCGGCGGAGGCGGGTATGAGGGGATAACGGCCGCCGTTCAGGGCCTTCTCCATCTCATCCAGGGGAAGGGGCGCGGCGATATCCCGTTTGTTGCATTGCAGGACACACGGCAGCTCAGCAAGATTAATACCGCATAACGTCAGGATTTTCTGCAAATCACTGAGGCTTTCCAGATTCGCCGACAGCCTTTCCGGTGTGGAATCCGCCACGAACACTACGCCGTCCACCCCTTTCAGGACCATTTTCCAGGCGGTGTCCCCCTTCGCCTCGCCGGCAATGGTATAGAGGTGAAAACGGACATCGTATGCTCCCACTTTACCCTGGCCCGAGGGGGAGAAATCAAAGAATATCATCCGGTCGTCACCGATATTCGCGGCTTTCAGCTTGCCGCGATGCTCCGGTTTCAACTTACGGTAAATATGGTTCAGGTTTGCCCTCTTGCCCGAGAAACCAGGACCGAAGAAGACAATTTTCGCGTTTATTTCACGCTTGGCATGGTTGACCAGCGCCATGGTTTTTCCTCCGTTTAGGAGACTAGCAGTGCTAGCCTCCTTATTCCAGCTTTTTGTTAAAATACAGCTTGCGCGCACGGTTTGCCAAGACCGACGAGACGTCCTTGCTTCTAAGCAGCTTGACAAGGTCCCTGTCGTTCAATGTGGTGAGCAGCCGGAGAGAGGTCTGGAGCGGCGTCCGGCAGTTATACACCAGGGCCTTGCGGATCTGGTAGTTTTTCATCCAATCCTTATTCCTGATGATGGCCCGCAGCATCTCCTCGTTTGGAGATGAAGAGTTTATTACATTCAATATTTCCGGCTCGGTGATGCGCGGGTTTTTCAACACCGCGAGGGTTACCATGTCGTTGGTGTCTTTCAGCAGGATGTTCCGCCATTCCTTGTCACCGATAAGCGCCATCTTGACTTTTTCCGGGATTTCCATCTTCATGGATAGGTGGAATTTAGAAAAAAGCACCTCGCTTTCACCTTCTTCATCGACTTCATCAATCTCGTCGACTTCACCGGCCTCAGCGACTTCATCGACCTCAGCGACCTCTTCGACCTCATCGGTGTCATGCATTGCCTCGTCATCCGGTCCTTCTTCATCGAGCTGATCCGGCGCAGGCGGGCAGAAAGTCTCCGTCTCTCCAAACCCCAGTTCCGCGAGGAAAGCCCGGGTCTGGTCCTCAAGTTTGGGATTTGAAGACAGTTTGCTTGCCACCGCCTGCTTGGCATAATGCAGCCGGGCAAGCATATCCAGTATCTTCGGGTGGGTGTCGGCCGTTTCAACGACTGCCAGGAGCCGTTGTTCAGAGAGGCC
>Ga0335080_10008199_pt1 | contig 10886 bp, 9 predicted proteins | sample Lox_Sample_34_FD_206720 | JGI IMG/M metagenome (GOLD analysis project Ga0335080, IMG submission 206720) | Soil microbial communities from Loxahatchee National Wildlife Refuge, Florida, United States - Lox_Sample_3.4 | ecosystem: Environmental > Terrestrial > Soil > Wetlands | place: USA: Florida...
TGAGCCCGTTCGTGGTTGGTGTCGTCTCCGGGCGGCTCGATCGGGGAGAGCTCGACGAGCGCCTCCAGGAGGTTCTTCTGCGCGCAGATTCTGCGCCGGTCGAGACGCTCTTCTTCCACGTCGGCTCGCGGCAAGCCGGGTTCGTGCTCCGCCCGGACGAGTTCGAGCGTGCCTTCAGTCCGGGACCCGATCAGTTGACCATCCACCTCGGAGCCTGTGCCGTCACCGTCCTCAGCCGAGGTGACCTCGGCGAGGCGATGAGGCGGACCGGGGGGACGCGCTGAGCGCCAAGCGAAACCCGCAGACGGCCGCCAAGCGTGCGAGGGAGCAGGCGCTGAGGGAGAAGCGGGAGAGGAAGGCTGCCAAGAAACTCGCTGCGGCGCTCGCCAAGAAGCAGTCCGTGAACGGCCTCGACCTCGGCGCAGCCGAGGACCCCGAGCTGCCTCCGCTCTAAGAGCCGGAACCAGCGCTAAGCGCTCCGATGCAGGAGCCGGTACGCTTTCGCGAGCGTCCGCGTGTTCCGCTCCCGCACGAGCCCGCGGCTTCGACAACGAGGGAGCAACGAGCGGAAGGCGACACATGAGAAGGCGCATCCGGCGTCTGTTCGACCGGTTACTCGGTACGGCGCCCGACCAGACGACGACTCGCGACGGCCTCCAGGTGCCGCAGACGTAGTCTTCCTGAAGGTGTAGCTTCGGATCGGTGATGAAACCCGCTGGGAACAGCGGGTTTTTTCACAGAGGCGGCTCGTGGCGTTAATGTCGAAGCGGGAGAATGAGCGCGTGAGCTTCGACCATCACGACCGGCGGTTCGTCGAGGATCCCGAAAGCGTGATCGGGGCGATTCGCGAGGAGGAGCCGCTCCTTCATTCGGACCTGTACGGGGGCTTCTGGCTCCTTACCCGCTACGACGACGTTACGCAGGCTGCGCTCGACCACGACTCGTTCACCTCGAGCGTCGTGGGTACGACCATCATCCCCCCGTCGCAGCCACGGAGCTACCCGCTGCTTCCGATCGAGCTCGATCCTCCCGGGCATTCGCAGTATCGCGGTCTGGTCAACGCGCTCTTCACGAAGCCGCGTATCGATGCGCTGCGCCCGCAGCTCGAGGCGCTTGCGAGCCGGCTGCTCGAGCCGATTGCACGCAACGGTGGCGGGGAGGTCGTCTCCGAGTTCGCGATCCCGATGTCGCTCGGGGCACTCGCCGGTCTGATGAACCTGCCGGAGGAGGACGAGGAGCGCTGGTTCGACTGGGTGGAGCGGATGTTCGGAGGTGCGCTGATCGACAAGGACGACCAGCGCGAAGCGGTGCGAGACGTCGAGGCGTATCTCGACGCGCTGATCGCCGAGCGGAAGGAAGAGCCGCGCGACGACTTCATCGGGATGCTCCTCGAGGCGGAGGTCGAAGGCCGGAGCCTGAGCGAGCTCGAGGTACGCGCCTTCGGTGTGCTGATGCTGCTCGCCGGTTACGAAACGACCTCGGGCGCGATGGGCCTGAGCCTCATGCACCTCGCAGAGCACGTGGAGCAGCGCGCGCAGCTGTTCGCAGATCCCGGAGGGCTCGCACACTCCGCGGTGAACGAGCTGCTCCGGTACGTGTCGCCCGTGCAGGTCTTCTGCCGCAACGCGGCACATGACCTCGACCTCCACGGCAAGCGCGTACCCGCCGGCGATGTCGTCCTGCTTGCCTACGGGGCGGCAAATCACGATCCGCGCGCCTTCCCCGACCCTGACCGATGCATCCTCGACCGGCGCCCGAACCGCCATCTCGCGTTCGGCCACGGCCGCCATCTGTGCCTGGGGGCGAACCTCGCGCGGCTCGAGCTCACGATCATGATCGAGCGCTTCGCAGAGCTCTTTCCGGACTTCGAGCTGGATCCGGAGCGTCCGCCGACATGGAAGCCACGGGGTGACATCCGCGGCCTGGCGACACTCGATCTCATCGGCCCGCGGAAGACCTCCTAACCCCACACCTCGGTGGCGGTTTCGACGACCAGTCGCAGCTTTGCGATCTCCTCGTCGACCGTCAGCGCATTGCCCTCGACGGTCGAGGAGAAGCCGCACTGGGGTGAGAGGCACAGCTGATCGACGTCGACGAACCTGCTCGCCTCGTCGATCCGCCGCTTCAGCTCGTCCTTGCGCTCCAGCTCGCCGCGCTTGGTCGTCACGAGGCCGAGCACTACCACCTTCCCCTTGGGCAGGAAGCGGAGCGGCTCGAACCCGCCCGAGCGCTCGTCGTCCCATTCGAGGAAGAAGCCGTCGACGTCGAGATCGTTGAAGAGCGCCTCGGCGACGAAGTCATAGCTCCCCTCGGCAGCCCAGGAGGAGCGGAAGTTGCCCCGGCACAGGTGCGTCGTGACGGCCATCCCCGCCGGCCGGCCGGCGAGCGCCTCGTTGATGTGCCGGATGTACTCGACGTGCTGCCGATCTGGATCGCCGCCGATCGAGGCGACGTACTCCCGCTGGTGCGGGTCGTTGAGATAGGCGAGGCTCGTGTCGTCGAGTTGCAGGTAGGTGCAGCCGAGCTCGCCGAGCCGCCTCGCCTCCTCGGCATACGCGGCCGCGAGGTCGTCCCAGAACTCGTCCAGCTCCGGGTAGACCGACTCGTCGATCGCGGCCCGGCCGCCTCGGTAGTGGATCATGCTCGGCGAGGGGATCGTCAACTTGGGCGTGCCCGCCGTCACGGCGTCCTGTAGGAACCGGAAGTCGTCACCGAAGATCGTCTCGGACAGGCCGAGCTTTCCGTTCACGTGCAGCGCGGCGGGCGTGAACTCGATCTCGCCCTCGGGGTTGTAGAACCTGACGGAGAGGTGCCCGGCCTCCTTGGTGATGCCGTCGAGCCTGTAGATGAAGTCCATGTGCCACGAGGCGCGGCGGAACTCCCCGTCGGTCACGCCCAGCAGCCCCGCTTCTTCCTGGAGGCGAACCGCCTCGCGGATCGCGCTGTCCTCGATCACTCGCAGCTCGGCCGCGTCGATCCGTCCGGCGGCGAGCTCTTCGCGGGCGGCAAGCAGCTCCGGCGGCCGCAGCAGGCTGCCGACGTGGTCAGCGCGAAACGGCGGGGAGTCGCGAGACGCCATCGCGCCTGTATAGCAGTGGCCTGCGGACGTGCCCCGCCGAACGTGCGAAGATCGGCGCAGTGATCGACCTTGCCGCAATCACCGCGATCGACGTGCACGTCCACGCCGAGCTCGGCCGGGACGGACACGATCCCATGCCGGCGGAGCTGCGGGAGGCTGCCGCCCGCTACTTCGGCACCAAGCAGGGGCTGCCCACGGTGGACGACGTCGCTGCCTACTACCGCGAGCGGTCGATCGCAGCGGTCGTCTTCACGGTGGACTGGGAGTCGCAGAGCGGCCTTGCGCCGGTCGCGAACGAGGAGATCGCCGAGGCTGCCCGCGCCAACCCGGACGTGCTCATCCCGTTCGCGAGCATCGACCCGGCCCGGCCCGACGCCGTCGAGCGCGCCAGGCGCCTGATCGCCGATCACGGCGTCCGCGGGTTCAAGTTCCACCCGAACCTCCAGTGCTTCTTCCCGGACGACCGGATGGCCTATCCGCTCTACGAGGTGATCGCTGAGGCAGGGCTGCCGGCGCTCTTTCACACCGGCCACAGCGGCATCGGCACCGGGCTGCCCGGCGGCGGCGGGGTGCGGCTCAGGTATTCGAACCCGATGTGCCTCGACGACGTGGCGGCCGACTTCCCCGAGCTCAAGCTCGTGCTCGCCCACCCGTCCTTTCCCTGGCAGGACGAGGCGATCTCGATCTGCCTGCACAAGGCCAACGTCTGGATCGACCTCTCCGGCTGGTCGCCGCGTTACTTCCCGCCGCAGCTCGTCCAGTACGCGAACTCGCAGTTGAAGACGAAGGTGCTCTTCGGCTCCGACTTTCCGCTGATCACGCCCGACCGCTGGCTCGCCGACTTCGAGCAGGCAGCCTTCAAGGACGAGGTGCGACCCCTCATCCTCAAGGACAACGCGATCGAGCTGCTCGGGCTCGGCCAGTAGGCTCCGCGCGATGGCCGCGCCGACCGTTCGCGACGCCTTCTTCGACGTGCTCCGCGAGCGCGGACTGACCACGCTGTTCGCGAACCCGGGCTCGACCGAGATCCCGCTGCTCACAGGGCTTCCCGGCGATCTGCGGTTCGTGCTCGCCCTGCACGAGTCGTCGGTCGTCGGCATGGCGACCGGCTTCGCGCTCGGCAGGGACGCGCCCGCGCTCGCGATCGTGCATACCACGGCGGGACTCGGCAACGCGGTCGGCGCGATCGCGACCGCGCGGGTGAACCGCGTCCCGCTCGTGATCGTCGTCGGCCAGCAAGATCGCCGCCACCTACCGTTCGAGCCGTTTCTCGCCGGGAGGCTCGCCGGGCTCGCCGGCGACTACCCGGTCTGGGTCGAGCAACCTGCCCGCGCCCAGAACGTCCCGGATGCCGTGCGCCGGGCGGAGCACGAGGCCGTGACTCACCGCGGGGCCGCGATGGTGATCGTGCCGATGGACGACTGGGGGGCTCCGGCCGAGACCGAGCGCGAGCCCGCTGCGCCGGATCGCGTGCTCCAGGCGACCGCCGCCGACGCGGGCGCGGTCGACGACCTGGCCGTGCTGCTCGCCGCGGCCGAGAGGCCTGCGCTCGTCGTGGGTGCGCTCGGGAGTGACCTCGACTCGTGGTCCGGGATCGTCGAGCTGGCCGAGCGGCTGTCGGCGCCCGTGTGGCAGGAGTCGTTCGGCGCCCGTCCCGGCTTCCCGCAGGATCATCGGCTCTTCGCCGGCCATCTGCCGGCCGACCGGGCCCGTTTGCGGCCGATCCTCGATGCCCACGATGTCGTCGTCTGCCTCGGGGCGGCCGCGTTCCGACAGTACGGCTACGGCGAGGGGCGGTTTGCGAGCCCGGGCCTGCGCGTTGCGGTCGTGACGCCCGATCCGGCCGAGGCCCACCGAAGCGCAGCCGAGCTCGCGCTGATCGCACGCCCCGGTCAGGTCTGCCGGGAGCTCGCGGGCAGGGTGCCGGCCCGCGAGGCAGATCCGCCGCCCGCCTGGCGGCCTGAGCCGCTTCCGGCGCCGGGAAGCGGCGAGTCGCTCTCCACCGCCCACGTCTTCGACGCTCTCGCCGCCCGCCTGCCGCCCGACGCGGTCGTCTTCGAGGAGTCGCCCTCCGGCAGGCCGGAGCTGATCCGCCGGATGACTGCCGTCTCGCCGCTCGGGTACATCGGTCCTGCCATGGGCGGCCTCGGATTTGCATTACCGGCGTCGACCGGCGTCAAGCTGGCACGGCCCGACCTCCCCGTCGTGGCCCTGATCGGCGACGGCTCGATGATGTACTCGATCCAGGCCCTCTGGAGTGCGGTCGAGTACCGGTGTGGTGCCCTCTTCATCGTGTTCTCCAACGGCGGCTACGGGATCATGAACACGCTTGCGAAGCAGCACGGGGGAGACGCGCCATGGCCCTCGTTCGGCCATCTTGACTTCCAGGGGCTCGCCGGTGCGTTCGGCTGTCCGGCACGCCGCGTCGATGACTACGAGGGGCTGCACCGGGCACTGGACGAGATCGTGCCGACCCTCGGCGAGCGCGACGAGCCGCTGCTGCTCGAAGCGGTCGTCTTCCCGGAGCCCGACTTCCACGCCTGACCCGTCCACGAGATGAGAGAACCGTGTTCGAACTGCCGGAACACGGTTCTTGACAGGCTCGCGTCTGCATATCTACTGTCGCAGCAGCCCGCCGTTTCGCCGATGCCAGGAGCCTTTCCGGCGTGATGAGCGAGCCCGTGCCGCCCACGATCCAGCAAGGGGAGAAGCCACGATGGCCACAGCCGCAGCACTCGAGTTGAATCAGTTCGTCGGCGGCGCCTGGGTCGGCGCCGAGGGCGGGGGAACCTACGAGGACCGCGATCCGTTCAACGGCGAGGTGGTCGCAACCGTGGCCGCCGGCGGCCCGGACGACGCGCGCAACGCGATCGAGAGTGCCGCGGCCGCCTTCGAGGCCTGGTCGGCGACCCCTCCGGCCGAGCGTCAGCGCATCTTCCTCAAGGCCGCCGACCTGCTCGAGGAGCGCCGCGACGAGGTGGTCTCGATGCTCGCGCGCGAGACCGGCTCCACCTTCGGCTTCGGGATGTTCCAGTCGTTCTTCGTCCCGAACCTGTTCCGGCAGTCGGCGGCGCTGGCCTATGCGCCGATGGGCCAGATCATCCCGTCGGACGTCGGCGCCTTCGCGATGGGGCTCCGCAAGCCGGTCGGCGTCGTCGGCGCGTTCGCGCCCTGGAACGCCGCCCTCATCCTCTCGGCACGCTCGATCGCGGCTCCGCTGGCGCTCGGCAACACGGTCGTGCTGAAGCCGTCCGAGTGGTCGCCCTGGAGCGGGGGGCTGCTCTGGGGGGAGATCTTTTCCGAGGCCGGCCTCCCCGCAGGGGTGCTGAACATCGTCACGCACGCGCCTGGAGACGCCGGCCCGATCGGCGCCCAGCTGATCGAGCATCCGGCGGTGCGCCGGCTCAACTTCACCGGCTCGAGCGCCGTCGGCCGGATGATCGCGGAGGCGGCCGGTCGCCAGCTGAAGCGCGTCGTGCTCGAGCTCGGCGGCTACAACCCGCTGATCGTCCTCGACGATGCCGACCTCGAGTACGCGGTCAACGCGAGTGCGTTCGGCTCGTTCCTGCACCAGGGCCAGATCTGCATGTCGACGAGGAGGATCGTGGTCGAGCGGCCGATCGCAGACGAGTTCGTCCAGCGGCTGGTCGAGAAGACGAAGGGTTTGAAGAGCGGCGATCCGAAGGAGCACGACACCGTGATCGGGCCGCTGATCAACGAGGCAGCGCTCGCGATGGTGAAGGGGCGTGTCGAGCAGGCCGTCGCCGGCGGGGCGAAGCTGCTCGTCGGAGGCGAGGCGGTCGGTCCCTGTTACCAGGCGACGCTGCTCACCGACGTTCCGCCGGACTCGGAGTTCGCGAGGCACGAGACGTTCGGCCCCGTGGCCTCGATCGAGGTGGTCGACGACGCCGACGCCGCGGTCGAGCGCGCGAACGCGACCAGCTACGGCCTGAGCGCCGGGATCATCACGAGCAACCGCGAGCGCGGGTTCGCGCTCGCCCAGCGAATCGACTCGGGGATCGTCCACGTGAACGACCAGACTGTCGCCGACGAGCCGCAGATGCCGTTCGGAGGGGTCAAGGACAGCGGCTTCGGCCGGTTCGGAGGCCAGGCGGTGGTCGACGAGTTCACCGAGCTACGCTGGATCACGATGCGGGGAGAGGGCCACCCCTTCCCGTTCTGAGCGACGTTACCGTGCCGATCCTCCCGCTCAGCGACGCGGTGAGCGACTTCGTGCGCGACGGCGACACCGTCGCTCTCGAGGGGTTCACCCATCTGATCCCCCACGCGGCGGCGCACGACCTGATCCGGCAGGGCAGACGCGAGCTGACCCTGATCCGGATGACCCCGGACCTCGCCTACGACCAGCTGATCGGGATGGGCTGTGCGCGCAAGCTCGTCTTCTCGTGGGGCGGCAATCCGGGCGTCGGCTCGCTGCACCGCCTCCGCGACGCGGTCGAGAACGGCTGGCCTGCCCCGCTCGAGCTCGAGGAGCACTCCCATGCGGGAATGGCCGCCGCCTACGCTGCGGGCGCGGCCAACCTCCCGTTCGGCGTCCTGCGCGGCTATCGCGGCGGAGATCTGCCGCCGCATACGCGGGTCGCGACGATCGAATGCCCCTTCACAGGCGAGAAACTCGCGGCCGTACCGGCGCACCGCCCCGACGTCGGGATCGTTCACGCCCAGCAGGCAGACCGGCGCGGGAACGTCCAGATCTGGGGGATCCTCGGCGTGCAGAAGGAGACGGTGCTCGCCTCCCGGACGTCGATCGTCACGGTCGAGGAGGTCGTCGACGAGCTCGAGCTCGTTCCCGGCGGCATCGTGCTCCCGAGCTGGGTCGTCGACGCCGTCTGCCTCGCGCCGGGCGGGGCGCACCCGTCGTATGCCCACGGCTACTACGACCGCGACAACGACTTCTACGTCGCCTGGGATGCGATCAGCCGCGACCGCGAGACCTTCCTCGCCTGGATGAAGCGTCACGTGCTCGAGACCGCCGACGTCGCCGAGTACCGCGCGAGCCTCGAGGAGCACGTGGCGGCATGAGCACCACGCTCACGTACACGGCCGACGAGATGATGGCCGTCGAAGCCGCCCGGCGGCTCGACGACGGCACCGTGTGCTTCGTCGGCATCGGCCTTCCGAGCCTGGCCGCGAACCTCGCCCGGAGAACGCACGCTCCGCGGTGCGTGCTGATCTACGAGAGCGGCACGATCGGCGCCAAGCCGACGGAGCTGCCGCTCTCGATCGGAGACGGCGAGCTGGCGGAGACCGCCGACTCGGTCGTGCCCGTGCCCGAGATGTTCGCCTACTGGCTCCAGGGCGGCCGGATCGACGTCGGCTTCCTCGGCGCGGCGCAGATCGACCGGTTCGGCAGGCTCAACAGCACCGTCATCGGCGACTACGACCATCCCCGGGTGCGTCTACCGGGCGGTGGAGGAGCGCCCGAGATCGCGCTCGGCGTTCGGGACGTGTTCGTGATGCTGCGGCAGTCGCCGCGGACATTCGTGGAGCAGCTCGACTTCGTCACGAGCCTCGGCGACCGCGTGCGGGTTGTCGTCACCGATCTCGGAATGCTCGAGCCGCGCGACGGCGAGCTCACGCTCACGCGGCTGCACCCCGGCGTCACGGTCGAGGAGGCACAGGAGGCGACCGGCTGGGATCTCCGCGTCGCCGACGACCTCGGTGAGTCCGAGCCGCCGACCGACGCCGAGCTGGCGGTGCTGCGCTCATTGCGTACGAAGGGGAGCTCATGAGTGTCAACCCGTACGAAGGCCCGGTCGTCCTCCCGGATGATCCGTCGTTCGGTCCCGAAGCACAGATCGACTATCCGGGCTACCGCTCGACGCGCTGGCGCGCACCGTCGCGCCCGCTCGTGACGTTTCCCGAGGAGCTCCACTCGCTTGCCGGGCCCGTGTTCGGGGAGGACGCCGTCGACCCGTTCGACGCCGACCTCACCCAGGGGCACGCGGGCGAGCCGCTCGGTGAGCGGAGCATCGTCCACGGCCGCCTGCTCGACGAGGCCGGCCGACCGATCTCCGGGGCGCTGATCGAGGTCTGGCAGGCGAACGCCGGCGGGCGCTACCACCACCAGGTCGACCAGCACCCGGCGCCGCTCGACCCGAACTTCACCGGCGCCGGCCGGTGCCTGACCGACGCCGACGGCCGCTACCGCTTCGTCACGGTGAAGCCCGGGCCCTACCCCTGGGGCAACCACGAGAACGCTTGGCGGCCTTCGCATATCCACTTCTCGGTCTTCGGGCGTCTGTTCACGCAGCGGCTCGTGACCCAGATGTACTTCCCCGGCGATCCGCTCTTCCCCTACGACCCGATCTTCAACGCCGTCCGCGACCCGGCCTCGCGCGAGTTGCTCGTCTCCCGTTTCGACATCGACGAGACCCAGCCGGAATGGGCGCTCGCCTACGAATGGGACATCGTGCTCGGCCGCGGCGGGCGAGGGACAACTCCCTTCGAAGGGTCGCCGTGAGGACGCCGTCCCAGACCGTCGGGCCCTACTTCGCGATCGGGCTCTCGCGCCGCGACGAGAGCGCCCTCGCGCCGCGGACCGATCCTGCCGCTCTGACCCTCGTCGGTCGCCTCCTCGACGGTCAGGGGGTCGGGATCAGCGACGGGATGATCGAGATCTGGGACGGAGCCCGCTGGGCCCGCAGCGGCACCGACTCGGAGGGGCGCTTCGGCTTCACCGTCACGAAGCCCGAGCCGGCACCCGGTTCGGTACCGCGATTCGACGTCTGGGTGTTCGCCCGCGGCCTGCTCCGGCATCAGCTCACGCGGCTCTACTTCCCCGACGAGCCGAACGAGACCGATCCGGTGCTCGCGGCGCTCGACGACGAGGGGCGCCGGACGCTGGTGGCCGCGGCGGAGGACGGTGCCCTGCGCTTCGACATCCACATGCAGGGCGACCGGGCGACCGTCTTCTTCGAGCATTAGCAACCGTGTTCGGATAGTCGGAACGCATGCTTGACAGCCGAAACACCGATGACCTACTGTCGCTGCGTCCCGACGTCAAATGGCCGCAAAGGAGCAGCAGTGTCGGGTTGGGTGACGGCCGGGAGACTCTCGGCATGACCATTCCGTTCGAGCAAGGGCGGCCGCTCGGTGTCACGCCGCCGGGCCGTGAGCACTTTCAACCAATCGTCGATCCGTTCGTCCAAGGAGACGACATCAGCAGCAAGTCAAGGAGGGTTTTGATGCAAAGAGATGGCGCAAGGGGGGGCGGCAGGAAGCAGTGGTTCACACCGGGTAGGCTCGCCGGCACGCTGGCGGTCATCGGCGTGGTCGTCGCAGCGGCGGTGGTCACGATGGGAGCCGGTGCGAGGTCGACGGGCGGCGTTGTCGGCTCGGGCAAGGCGTCGGCGACGAAGTCGGTCTGCGGCATGGGGACTGGCAAGAAGGCGACGGGCACGCCGATCAAGATCGGCGCGCTCAACATGTTGATCCCGGGCGTCGACTTCACCACGGTGGCCAAGGTCGCCAATGACTACTTCCAGTGCGTGAACGACAACGGCGGCATCAACGGCCGCCCGATCCAGTACATCCAGTACACCGAGGACCTGAACCCGACGCACGAGGCCGCCCTGGCGCGGAAGCTCGTCGAGAGCGACAAGGTCGTCGGCATCGTCGGCAACACGAGCTTCGGCGAGTGCGGGACGAACTGGAAGTACTACCAGTCGAAGGGCTTCATCGTGCTCGGCGCCGGAGTCCAGGCGGAGTGCTACTCGACCCCGTCCTACGCCGAGGTCAACATGGGGCCGCGCTACAGCAACATGAACGCCGCCCAGTACCTGCT
>Ga0335080_10008200_pt1 | contig 10885 bp, 8 predicted proteins | sample Lox_Sample_34_FD_206720 | JGI IMG/M metagenome (GOLD analysis project Ga0335080, IMG submission 206720) | Soil microbial communities from Loxahatchee National Wildlife Refuge, Florida, United States - Lox_Sample_3.4 | ecosystem: Environmental > Terrestrial > Soil > Wetlands | place: USA: Florida...
GTGGGGAGAGCGCTGTACGAGACCAATGGATCGATCAGCAACATCCGCTTTGCCCCCGATGGAAAGAAAATCGCGTTTCTCGACCATCCAGCACGCTGGGACAACCGTGGGTCGGTGTGCGTAGTCGATCTGGATGGGCATCGGACAACGCTCTCCCAGGGATGGGAGGATGAGTCGGGGCTGGCGTGGTCGCGGAGGCGAAACGAGATACTGTTCACGGCGGTGGAGAATGGATCGACCAATCGCTCGCTGTGGGCAGTGGACGAGGCGGGCAGGCAGCGGAAAGTGCTGACGGTGCCGGGAGGATTCATTCTTCAGGATGTGGCGTTGGACGGACGCATTCTGGCCACGTTCGATAACGAGCGCCTGGCCATGGAGTGGACGGGGAAAGACGATCATCAGGTGCAGGATCTCTCCTGGTACGACTGGAGTATCGCCAAGGATATTTCACCCGACGGACAGTGGGTCTTGTTTGAGGAGAGCAGCGAACCGACGGGCGCGAACGACGCCATTGCCATACGAAAGGTGGATGGATCGCCTCCCATTCAACTGGGCGAAGGGACGGTAGACAGCCTTTCGCCCGACGGCAAGTGGGCGCTCTCGGTTTCCAGCCAGCCGCCGCGGCTGACTCTGTTGCCGGTGGGGCCGGGGCAGGCCCGGGAGATCGGGGTGCGGGAGCTGGAACGGCTGCAGATTGGCGGGCACTTCATGCCTGACGGGCAAGAGGTGGTGGTGAACGGAAATCAGGCAGGGCGGCCGGGAAGAACCTACCTCGTCGAGCTCTCCAGTGGAAAAGCACGCCCAGTCACGCCGGAAGGAATGTATGGAACCTTGCCGTCTCCGGATGGCAGGTTCGTGGCCGGAGAGAACGCGGGACACCCGATCACGGTGTTCCCGCTGGATGGCGGGACTCCGCGTCCCATTGCCGGCGGAGGACGGGGTTATGAGCTGGCGCAGTGGTCGGCTGACAGCAGAGCACTCTATCTGTACCGGCTGGGCGAGGTGCCCATGAAGGTGGAGAGGCTGGAAATTGCGACGGGAAAAACATCCCTGGTCCGACAACTGGTTCCGGCAGACCGAGCCGGCGTAGTTTCGATCGCCCCGGTGGCCACGAACGTAAATGCTTCGGAATTTGCCTACAGTTACTACCAGACTCTCAGCGTGCTGTACGTGATTTCGGGTGTGAATTGACGGGTACGAATTTCTTTCCGGCCCGAGCCGGCCTGGCCCTAGTCCAGTTTCCCGGAGAAATCCTGGCTGACGTAGTGAAAGAAGATCGAGGTTGAAGTGTGGCCCTGGTGCAAGGCATCGCGCGAATGGGGCAGAATGCGCCCGCGATAAAGCAATGCGTCGCCGATGGCCTGAAACACACTGACCATTCCGTCCGGGGTGTGAAGGCGGAGCGGCCAGGGAGTGGCATTTCGGGGCTCGGGGGAGTAGTCGAGACAAAAGCTCAGGCTGAACTCGCATTGTTCGCGGTCGGTGTGTTTTTCCAGGATGGCCCCAGCCTGGTAGGAGGCGAGGTAGACGTAGGAAGGCTTGACCGGCTCACCCACAAGTTCCGCCACGACCCGAGCCAATTGACGGTGAAAGAAGCGGGCAACGGTCTCGTTGTGGGCGACATAGCGGCGGGAACTCTGGTTATCGCCGAGGTGGAGCTTTCCGGTGCGGACCGTGTGGCGGTAATAGCGGCGCAGGGCTGAGATGTGAAAGGGATGGATAAGGCCGCCGACCGGGGCGAAGTGCTTTTGCCGGAACACGCGGCGGCAGCCGGACAGAGTTTCTTCCCAGCTCAGTTTTTCCGAAGAGTGATCCTCGGGAACCAAAATGCGCGCGAGGCGCAGGACGCGGAAGGCGCTATGTGAGAGATTCCGGGGGGCAGGATCACTGGGCTTGGATCCAGAGAGTGCGGCCGCCAGCCCGGATCCGAGCCAAAAAGGCTGAAGGGCGCCGGTTCGCTGGTCGGTGATCCAGACCATCTCATCGCCCAGAGCAAAATTCTCGACAGGAACGGGCGAGTCTCCATTGCTGGAGAAAGACGCGGAAGAATTGATAAAAAACGGACGATCAGTCCGAAGCTCCCAGGGACCTGGCCAGAGTAGATAGCGCTGTGGGACCAGGTGATCGGGCTGATCGTCCAAGCGGCAGTGGAAAAGCGACCTCGGAAGCTCTCTATGGGGCAGCGCGACGAGAGGCAATCCGCGGGATCGCTGGATCCAAGCCAACAAATCGGAACCCGTTATTGCCGATGAAGCCATCCATTCACCGTGAAGCGGCTGTCCGCAAACGATCCCGAAGCACAATCGACGGGAGTGATTTCATGCGCCAGGGCGCTGTTAAACAGGACCAGTTGGTTTTGCTCGGGGACGATGCCGCGATAGTTGGGAGTGGGCACGTACCCGGTGGCCTCGAGCCGAGAATCGTAAATACGAAGCTCGCCTCCGCGAAACCTCCTGGGCTCGCGGTGGAAGAAGTACACGAAGGTGATTTCCCGGGAGGCAACTTCATCCTGCGCATTGTCTGAGTGCCAGCGGAAGTAGTCGCCGTGGTTGCTGGCGGTGATCTGAGCCTCCATCCTGGAGATGGCGAACGGCTCATGACCAAGCCTGGGGAGAATCGGGGCCAGAGCAGGAGTGAGGCGAGACACGATGGAATCCTTGTGCTTGCCCAAATCCAAGAGCACGCGGGAACGGCGCTGGTCGTAGTCGACTGCGCCTCCGGGCACGCCCGGGGAGATGACCTCGCTTACCTGGAAATCGCTCTCGTGCTCGAGAGCGTATTGGATCAGCGAGTCCAGTTCGGCGGGGGCGAGGAACTCGTCGAGGATGACGGGGCGGGCGGCGAGCAGGGCGGGAGAGTCGTGATCGGACGGCTCAAGGACGGGATTTCTCTGCTCGCGCGCGGAGATTCCGGGAGGAGTGGGACCCGGCGGGCGGGGACCTACATCAGGACCTGGCGGAGAGGGCGGTTGACTGGGTGGAGTGCCCATGTCTCTGACACTCCGCGGCAGGGAATCGGGTGTTTCCACGGGGAGCAGCAACTTCTGGAGGACGCTGTCGCCCAAAATTGCGTAGGCTCGCTCGGCCAGGACTTCTCCGATCGCAGATGCGATCGTCTCCTTCACGTTGCTTCCATGAAGGTCGGCTCGCGACTGCGCACATCGCGCCAAGTTCGCGAGCAACTCCCTCTCTGGCATGCTGAGAATGCGCTCATCGCATAGCAGGACGTCAGAAAGACCGGTCATGATTTCTCGGACTGTCATTCCTGTACCTCCAGTGAAGACACAAATACGGAGAACCGGACAGTCCGGAAAGCGAGGGGAGTGCAGGCTAACAAAAAAGAAAGCGGCGGGAAAGAGTGAATCGAGGGTTCGGCAGCGAATTCGGTGGAAAACGAGTGGAAATGTGGGACGCCTAGCTGTGCGCCATGGCGGCGACCAGGGACTGGAAGATCATGCAGCCGTCGGTACCACCGAGCTGGGCTTCGCTGAAGCGCTCGGGGTGGGGCATCATGCCAAGCACGTTGCGACCCGGGCTGCAGATGCCGGCAATGTTTTCGAGAGAACCATTCGGATTGGCCTCGGGCGTCAACTGGCCTTCGGGCGTGGAGTAACGAAACACGACCTGATTGTTCTGGCGAAGCTGGGCGAGGATGGATTCGTCGCAAAAATAGTTCCCCTCCATGTGACCGATGGGAATGGTCAGAACATCGCCGTGGCGACAGGCCTGGGTGAATGGAGTGCCGGCATTTTCAACTCGCAAGTGGACCGGCTTGCAAACGTACTTGAGTCCGACATTCCGCATCAGCGCGCCGGGGAGGAGACCAGACTCGCAGAGAATCTGAAAGCCGTTGCAGATGCCGAGCACCAAGCCTCCGCCGGCGGCGAATTTGCGAACCGACTCCATGACGGGCGAGAACCGGGCGATAGCACCAGTGCGCAGGTAGTCGCCATAGGCAAAACCACCGGGGACGATAACGACGTCGCAATTTTGGAGGTCGTGAGACTCATGCCAGAGGAAGGTAACCGGCTGCCTGGCGACTTGCTGGACGGTCCAGAAGGCGTCGTGATCGCAGTTGGAGCCGGGAAAGATGATGACGCCAAATTTCATGGGGTCTATATAGAGTCTAACATGGGGAGAAACGCAGACTTGCGTCCACTCTATATGACTGGGGATCATGCTTCGGCGTATGAATCTTGCTGAGCACTTCCATGTGACCGGCGGGGCGCTGAGGAATTGGCTGATCGCGCAAGCGCAGGATTCCGCGGCGGTGGGACTTCTATGGCTGATGGGACTGTATGCTCTCAGGGTGCCGTGGGCGCCGTTGTGGGCGGCGCTGGCGGCGATTCTGCAGATCATCCCGCACGTGGGACCGGCGGTGGCTGTAATTGGGCCGGCGCTCACGGCGACGGCGCATTGGGGTGACTGGGAGCATCCGCTTTATGTGCTGATGCTGTACGGGGGAATTGCGGTGGTTGACGCTTTGCTGTTGCAGCCGTATCTGATGAAGCGCACAGCCAAGGTTCCCATGTGGGCATCGATCGTGGCGCCGATTGTGTTGGGATTTCTGATTCCGTTCTGGGGAGTGCTGCTGGCACCGCCACTCCTGGCGGTGTTGTATGCCTATCGAGAGAGAGTGTCGAGGGGAGTCTAGGTTCTGCGGGAGGGGCGGATGCAGACTATTGCGTTGATGCGCAATACTTTGCCTATTGACAGGGGGTGAGTTCGGCAACATACTCAGCCCCGCTCGGGGTGAGGGTTACGTGTGCCATGCGCTCGTTCAGGCGCTATGGATCCTGCCCATTATTTCCGTCTCAGGAGACTTGCAGTGAAAAAACGCATGGCTCGTAGTGTGCTTACCCTGTTGATCCTGGCGCTGGGGCTGGTGGCGGCGCACGGTCAAAACTACAAGGACCTCTATAACTTCGGCGACGCATCCGGGGATCCCCTGAATCCACAATATGCCGGCCTGGTGGCGCAGGGCCAGGACGGAAACATGTACAGCACTTCTCCGGCGGGAGGGTCGGGGATGGGGACGGTGTTCAAAGTCACCTTGAAGGGAGTGGTCAGCGTGATCCACAACTTCGATGGGACGCACGGGAGGACCCCATACGGCGGGCTGACGTTGGGCACGGATGGAAATTTTTACGGAACCACGTCGCTGGGCGGCTCCAACAATCTGGGAGTGATATTCCAGATCACGCCGGGAGGGCAATACACCGTCCTGCATAACTTCGCTACGGGCGACGGCTACACACCCTATGCTCCGCCGATTCAGGCTACCGACGGCAATTTTTACGGCAGCACAATTTTTGGCGGCACTTCGGCATACGGAACCGTGTACAAGATGACGCCGGGGGGCGACGTGACCGTTCTGCATTCTTTCGACCTGCAGAACGGATCGGGTCCCTACGGGCCGTTGGTTCAGGGAACTGACGGCAATCTGTACGGCACCACCTACGGAGGCGTGGGCAGCAATCGCTACGGCATCGTGTTCAAGGTCAGCCGATCGGGGAAGTTCACCATTCTTCACTCCTTCAGCCTGTCGGATGGAGGAGACCCGTACGGGCCACTCGTCCAGGGAACGGACGGGAACTTCTACGGAACTACGTTCAATGGCGGATCGGTGGGGTGGGGCGTCGTCTTCAAGATGACGCCAGCGGGAAAATTGACGGTGCTGCACTCGTTCACGCCGGGGACGGATGGAGGAACTCCGTACGGCGGCCTGGTGCAGGGCACGGACGGAGATTTTTACGGGGCCGGGTTTCTTGGCGGCAGCAAGAACAAAGGCACCATCTTTCGCATTACGCCGGGCGGCAATTTTTCCACCCGCTACAACTTTGACGGCACCAGCGGCAGCGCACCGATGAACACGCTGCTGGCGCACACTTCGGGGTTGCTGTATGGCGACACCAACACCGGCGGCACGCACAACACCGGCACGTTCTACAGCTTCAAGGCCGGGCTGGGAGCGTACGCGGCGCTGCTTCCGGGGTCGGCGAAGGTTGGCAAGTCGATTGGAATTCTGGGGCAGGGATTGAACAGCGCCACGAAGGTGCTGTTCAACGGGACCTCGGCGAAGTTCACGGTGTCGTCGGACACTTTTCTGACGGCGAAGGTTCCCTCCGGGGCAACCACGGGCGTGGTAACAGTGTCGATTCCCAGCGGCGACCTGAAGAGCAAGCAGGACTTCCGGGTTACGCCGTCGCTCAAGTCATTCTCACCCACGAGCGGATCTGTGGGAACGGTGGTGACGATTACGGGAGTCAGTTTGACGGAGACCTCAAAAGTGACCTTTGGCGGAGTGAAGGCGACCGATTTCACAGTTAATTCCGACACCAAGGTGACGGCCACAGTTCCGAGCGGGGCGAAGACGGGCAAAATCGGGATTACGACCGCCGGAGGAACCGCTTCCAGCAAGGACGTGTTCACGGTAACCGAGTAACGATTGAGACAGGGCAGGGTGCGGCGGGCGGACCCCCAGGGCAGTGGCCGGGGAAGTCGACAGCGCCCTGCTTTATCGCCCATGTTATAATCTGGCTTCGCCTGCGTTTGTTTGTCGAGGCAACCAGTGATCTCCTCTACGGGCGGATCCTACGAACGGTTTTCAGCGCCATTAAAGTCAACTAGAGACGAGGTATAGCTATGTCTGGCCATTCAAAATGGGCCACAATCAAGCACAAGAAAGGCGCGCTCGACGCCAAACGGGGGAAGATATTTACCCGGCTGATCAAGGAAATCTCGATTGCCGCCAAGAACGGGGGGGGCGATCCGGACAGCAATCCGCGTCTGCGTACGGCGATTACGGCGGCCAAGGCGGAGAACATGCCCGCGGACAACATCAAACGGGCGATTCAGCGAGGCACGGGCGAGCTACCGGGCGCGACCTACGAAGAGTTTTCCCTGGAAGGGTACGGTCCGGGCGGAGTGGCGGTGCTGATCGATATCAACACCGATAATCGAAACCGGACGGTCAGCGAGATTCGCCACGTCTTCCAGAAAAACGGCGGCAACATGGCGGAAGCGGGCGCAGTAGCGTGGATGTTTCACAAGAAGGGCGACATTGTTGTGCCCAAGGCAGCGGCCAAGGAAGATGATCTGATGGCGGTGGTGCTGGATGCCGGTGCGGAGGACTTGCGCGACGACGGCGAGACCTGGGAGGTGCTATCGAATCCCTCGGCGTATGAGGCGGTGCTGGAGGCGGTGAAGAAGGCAGGGATTGAGCCGGCTTCGGCGAGCGTGGCGATGATTCCGCAGAACTACATCAAGCTGGAAGGCCAGGCCGCGAACACCATGATCCGCCTGATGGAAGCGCTGGAAGAACACGATGACGTGCAGAATGTCCATTCCAATTTCGACATCGATCAGAAGTTGCTGGAGGAAGTGGCGGGATAGTTTCCTGGAATTTTGCAGGTGAGGCCGCCCGGTAAGGGCGGCCATGCTTTTTGGGCGAGGTGTTTTTCAGAACACGAAGCGTGCCAATCGAGATTGAACTTTTCAACATGTCGGTGCATAACACTGTGGAAAATGCAGGATGCAGGGTGCTAAGTTCCATTGCGAGAAACGTTTTAACAGATTGCACTGAGTTGGTGGCTGGCACTTCGGTGGTAAGGTGAACGACTTTTGTTGAAGGAAGGTTGTTGCCGGCAGGTGCGAATGGCCAAGGTACGGCTGGACAAACTGCTCCTGGAACGAGGTTTGGCGCCGTCGCGTGAGCGGGCGCAGGCACTGATTCTCGCCGGCAAAGTTCTGGTTGACGGTCAGAAAGTGGCGAAAGCGGGGAGCGGGATCGCGGCCGGGGCGGAGATCCGGCTTCTCGGTGAAGACCTGAAGTACGTCAGTCGTGGCGGTGTGAAACTGGAGAAGGCGCTGGTGCACTGGCAGATCGACGCGCGCAACAAAACCTGCCTGGATGTGGGCGCTTCGACGGGTGGATTCACCGATTGCCTACTGCAGCATGGAGCGGCGCGGGTGATCGCGGTGGACACCGGCCAGGGACAGATCGATTTTCGTCTTCGTCAGGATGCGCGGGTTCGCCTGCTGGAGAAAGTCAACGCGCGATATCTGACGAAGGAGCAACTGGGCGAAACTGTCGACTTGATCGTGATGGACGTGTCGTTCATTTCGGCGACGCTGGTGTTGCCGGCGGTGATCGCGGCGGCGTTTCCGGGTGATGCGGAGGGGCGTCGAGGCCGGCAGATTGTTGTGCTGGTGAAACCGCAATTCGAAGCGGGGCGCGAGCACGTCGCCAAGGGCGGGATCGTGCGCGATCCTGGCGCACAACTGGCTGCGGTTGAGAGAGTGAGCGGGGCGGTCAGGGCGCAGGGCGGTGCGGATATCGAGGTCATCGATTCTCCCATCCTGGGCGCAGAAGGGAACCGGGAGTTCCTGCTGCGGGCGAGGTTCTGAGGCCGCATTCTGCGATTGAATCGCCGGTTTTCTGTACAATTCAAGTTTCACATGTCCATCCGGCCTTCTCCGTCATCCGAAAGCAAAGCTGTCGGGATAGTCTCCAAACCAGGCAAAGCCGAACTGTCGGGCATTGTGCCCGCCTTGCTCAAGTGGTTGCGGCAACATGACTACCAGCCGGTGGTGGATACGGAAACCACTTCCTACGTGCCCGGGGCGGAGGCGGTCAGCCGAGCGGAGATGGCGGCGCGGGCTCTGCGCTTCGTGGTGGTGCTGGGGGGCGACGGGACCCTGTTGTCGGCGGCGCGCTCCGTGGCCAAGGCGGGCATCCCGGTGCTGGGCGTGAACCTAGGATCGCTTGGATTTCTCACCGAAGTTCCGCTGGAAGAGTTGTATCCCACATTGCAGGGAATCGAAGAGGGCCGTTGTGCGGTGGAAGCGCGGGCGATGGTGCGGTGCGACGTGATGCGAAAGGGATCGACGGTGGGCGGCTACGATGCGTTGAATGACATCGTGGTGGGGAAGGGGACGATTTCGCGCCTGAACCATTGCGATGTTTACATCGACGGCGTGTTCGTATCGGCGTACAAGGCGGATAGCCTGATTATTTCCACGCCGACCGGTTCGACTGCCTACTCGCTGGCGGCGGGGGGACCGATCCTGATGCCGACGGTGGACGCATTCGTGGTAACGCCGGTGGCGGCGCACTCACTGACGCACCGTTCCCTGGTGGTTCCCAACAAGTCGGAGATTGAGCTGCTGGTCAATACCGAGGAGGAGGCGTACCTGAGTATCGACGGGCAGGTGGGCATGCCGGTGTATGACGGTGACCGGGTGCGCTGCCGCAAGTCGGAATATCAGGTGAAGCTGTTGCACACTCACGGAACCTTTTTCGACATCATGAGCGCGAAACTGAAATGGGGGCAGCGCTAGGCACGCTTGCTGGCGGCTGAAGAAACGATGCCAAAGTGGAAACAAGGATTGGCAGTCATGACGTGCATGGTGTGGTCGATGACAGGCGAAGCGCAGACGAAGCCGTCGGCCGACCTCATCATACGGAATGCGAATGTGTGGACCGTCGATTCCACGCACCCCACGGCGGAGGCAGTTGCGGTGCTGGGGGACCGTATCGTTTCGGTTGGCTCGAACGCGGAAGTGGAACGCTGGCGGGGGACTGAGACCGAGGTGATGGATGCGGGCGGGAAGCTGCTGTTGCCGGGATTCAACGACGCGCATGTGCATTTCGTCGATGGCGGGGCGCAGCTGGACAACGTTCAGCTGAACGACGCGACCAGCGCCGAGGAATTTGTCCGCCGCATTGCGGAGCAAGCCAAAAAGACGCCGAAGGGGGAATGGATTGTGGGCGGCGACTGGGATGAAACCAAGTGGAACCCGCCGAACGTTCCCACCAAGGAAATGATCGACGGAGTCACGCCGGACAATCCGGTTTTCGTGGGCCGTTACGATGGCCATTCGGCGCTGGCCAACTCGCTGGCCCTGCGACTGGCGGGAGTGACCGCGCAGACGCCGGATCCTCCCGGCGGCGTCATAGTGCGGGACGCGGCGGGAGATGCGGCGGGCGACCTGAAGGACGCGGCAACTGACCTGGTGGACCAGGTGATACCGCCGTTGTCGCACGATCAGCGTATGCACGCCGTGCAGCGAGCGCTGGCCCATGCGGCTGAGTTGGGAGTGACCAGCGTGCAGCACATGAATCCCGAGTACGCCGACATCGCCATCTATGCGGAGTTGGCGCAACGGGGAGAGCTTACGATGCGGATTTATGCCGCTCCGCTGATTACGCAGGTAGACGACCAGGTGAAGATCGGCATTCGTCACGCGTTCGGCGGGCCATATCTGCGGATCGGGGCGGTGAAGGCTTATGCGGATGGCTCGCTGGGTTCACGGACCGCATATTTTTTCGATCCGTTCTCCGACCAGCCGGACAATCGCGGGCTGCTGAATGAAGAAATGCAGCCGCTCTCCAAGATGCGGGACCGGATGATGAAGGCTGACGCCGCGGGCTTGCAGATCTGCACGCACGCGATCGGGGACCAGGCGATCTCGATCGTTCTGGACCTGTATACCGAGGTGGTGAAAGCGCATCGTGGAGCGGAACGGCGGTTTCGCATCGAGCACGCGCAGCATATCGCGGCCAAGGATTTTGAGCGCTTCGCGCAGTTGGATGTGATCGCCTCGGTGCAGCCCTACCATGCCATCGACGATGGGCGCTGGGCGGAGGCGCGCATCGGCCACGACCGGGCCAGCCGAACCTATGCCTTTCGCACGCTGCTGAATCACGGTGTACACCTCGCCTTCGGCACCGACTGGGAAGTGGCGCCGCTGAATCCGATGCTGACCGTGTACGCCGCGGTGACGCGCGCGACGCTCGATGGGAAGAATCCCAATGGCTGGTTTCCGGAGCAGAAACTCACAGTGGCGGAGGCGGTGCAGGCATACACCATGGGCTCGGCCTA
>Ga0335080_10008201_pt1 | contig 10882 bp, 11 predicted proteins | sample Lox_Sample_34_FD_206720 | JGI IMG/M metagenome (GOLD analysis project Ga0335080, IMG submission 206720) | Soil microbial communities from Loxahatchee National Wildlife Refuge, Florida, United States - Lox_Sample_3.4 | ecosystem: Environmental > Terrestrial > Soil > Wetlands | place: USA...
TCTCTCTCGTAGGAGGCGTCGCTGAACATGGTGTTCGAGTTCGTCAGCGGGAAGGGGATGAAGAAGCCCAAGCGTCCAACACCCACTAAGCGCTGGTTGACCGCCTCGACCAACCAAGGAGGAACCAGATGCCTCGTGCCAGCACACGACGTCGGAGTGAGATCGTCGACACCATCAAACCAGGACGACCGCGAAGACGAAGACGAAGACGAAGACCTGGCTCCGGAGGACGAAGTAGAGCCAGACGACGAGGAAGAACCCGAGGAAGAACCAGAGGAAGAGCCCGAAGAAGAACCAGAAGCGGAGCCCGAGCCGCCGAGGCGTAGCCGAGGGCGTAGCAGTAGCACCAAGAGCAGCGGTGGTGCGAAGAGCAGCGGGAGCCGCAGCAAGAGCACCAGCCGAAGCCGGAGCGGGACTAGTCGGGCGAGGAAGTAACGCCGGGCGGCGATGGCATCGCGCCGATGAGCCCGACGCTCTGCGCCGCGGCCGCGATCGCGAGCTCAGGTCCGCCGACGAGGTATCCGGCTGCCAACGCGTCGCCCGCGCCGGTTGAGTCGATCGCGGCGACCTCCGGGGCGGGATAGAAGCCCTCTGGGAACGTCGCTCCCCGGGCGCCGTGCTTTATCACCCAGGCGGTGTCGAAGCCGGGTACCGTCGCTCGCTCGGCTTCGGTGGCGAACGCGAGGTCGGGTCCGAGCGCCTCCAGCCGGAAGCTGAACGCCCGCACGCCGGTGAGCTCGATGTCGTGAGCGGAGGCCAGGTCGACGGTGACGCGGCGGGCGTGGCGTGCCGCGTAGATGGCGGCTTCCGCCATCGGCTCGGCCATCAAGCAGTAACCCGACACATGCAGCACCTCGCACGTTGCGACCCACGACGGATCCAGTTCGGTGGGGTGCAAAAGCGACGAGACTCCGCGATCGGAGGCCATCGTTCGACCGCCTGGCTGCTCGCGGATCGAGACGACCACGCCCGCGCGCCCCGGGACCACCGGTCCGCAGATCTCAACGCCGTAGCGCGCGAGCTCGTCGGCGGCCAGCTCACTGGACGCATCGGTCCCGCGCTTGCAAATCAATCGGCTCGACCCGCCGAGAGCGCTGGCCCAGGCGGCGACATTCGCGGCCTGGCCGCCCGCCGCGAAGCGAATCGTCGCAGGCGTGTCCGCATCAGGGACGAGCGGTCGGTCGGGCAGCACGAGCACGTCGAGCACGAGATCCCCGATGGTGCAGATCGACTCCATGGCCACATCATCGCGACTGCGCGCGTTACGGTTCGATCGTGGCTTCGGTTATGTCTGAGGAGGTCGCCCGGGGGCTACGGGACGGGACACCGGTTGTCGCGCTCGAGTCGACGATCATCACCCACGGCCTGCCCCAGCCCGAGAACCTAGCGGCCGCACTCGAATTCGAGCAGACCGTCGAAGAACGCGGCGCGGTGCCGGCGACGATCGCGATGATCGATGGCGTCGCTCATGTCGGTCTCGCGCGCGACCAGCTCGAACGGCTGGCACTGAGCGAGACCGCGGTGAAGCTCAGCGCTCGCGATCTACCGGTCGCCATGGCCCAGGGCCTCAGCGGCGGCACGACGGTCGCGGCGACCGCGCTACTCGCGTCCCACGCCGGGATTCGCGTCTTTGCCACTGGCGGGATCGGCGGCGTGCACCGCGACGCCAGGACCACGCTGGACGAATCGGCGGACCTGGGGATCCTTGGCGGCTGCCGCATCACAGTCGTGTCGGCGGGGATCAAGTCGATCCTCGACATCGGAGCCACGCTCGAGCGCCTGGAGACGCTCAGCGTGCCCGTGGTCGTGTTCGGGACCGACCGTTTTCCGGCGTTTTGGCTGACCGACAGCGGCCATCGAATCGATCTGTCCGTCACCACCGCTGCGGAAGTCGCCGCCATGATGAAGGCCGCCGACGAGCTGGCGCTTCCAGGTGGGATCCTGGTCGCCAACCCGCTGCCCGAGGCCCAACAACTCGACCCGGCGGTCCACGACCGTCTGCTGGCTGAGGCCCTCGAGGCCGCCGAGGCCACCGGGGTGCGCGGCAAGGACGTCACACCGTTCCTGCTGGACTACATCCACCAGCACACTGGCCGCGCAAGCGTGGATGTCAACCTCGAGATCGTCCGCCGAAACTGCGCACTTGGGGCCGATATCGCCCGCGCTTGGGCAGAGCTGCCGCCCGGGCCCTAGCCACGCAAGCCCCGGCCGAGTTATCTTGGGCCCGTGCCCTTCACGCGCAAGAATCTCAGGACGGACCTGGAGGACCTAGGGCACAGGTTCGACGGCGCGCCAGACCTGGAGTTCCGCGCGGCCGGCCAGGCACTCGAGCTTGAGCAGGCGGGTCTGAGCTACCAGCGCGTCCCGCCCGACTATCGCTTTCCCTACGGCCACACCCACAAGGTGCAGGAGGAGGTTTTCGTGGTCGTTCGCGGCAGCGGGCGGATGAAGCTCGACGACGAGATCATCGAGGTCCAGGAATGGGATGTGGTGCGCGTCCCGCCTGGTACCTGGCGAGGCTACGAAGCCGGGCCGGAAGGCCTCGAACTGATCGTGTACGGCGCTCCCAATCTCGGCGAGGTTCCGCGCGACGACGTCGAGGGCGCGCGGGATTGGTGGGCTGACTAGCGGCCCCGTCGTGGCCTCTGCACCGACCCGACACCGAGTAGTCATCGTCGGCGGCGGCTTTGGAGGTCTCCAAGCCGCGCAGAAGATTTCGCGGATGCCGGTCGAGGTCACGCTCATCGACCGGCGCAACTTTCACCTGTTCCAACCGCTGGCCTACCAGGTGGCGACCGGCGCCCTGTCGCCGGCAGAGATCTGTTACCCGCTCCGACGCATGTTTCGCCGCCGGCGCAACGTCCGCGTCGTGCTCGCCGAGGTCACCGGCTTCGATCTCGAGAGCCACCGCGTGCTTCTGGGGCCGATAGCGACCGGCGAGGCGCCAGGGGCGGTCAGCTACGACACGCTGATCGTGTCGGGCGGCGCGCGCTACAACTACTTCGGTCACGATCAGTGGTCCCGGTCGGCGAGCGATCTCAAGACGCTGGAGGGAGCGCTCACGATCAAGCGCAAGGTGCTCGAGGCGCTCGAGGCCGCCGAGCTCGAACCCGATTCCGAGCGGCGTGCGGCCCTGGTGACGTTCGTGCTCGTCGGTGCGGGGCCGACCGGCGTCGAGATGGCCGGTCAGATCGGAGAGATCGCCAACGATCTCAAGGGCGACTTCCGTTCCCTGAACCTCCACGAGGCCCAGATCTTGCTTGTCGAGGCGGGCGACAGGGTGCTACAGGATTTCCCGCCGTCGCTCTCTACCAAGGCGTTGCGCTCGCTGGAGAGCCTTGGGGTGACCGTGCGTCTGGGACACTCGGTGACCGGTCTCGACGACGGGTCGGTGACGCTCAGAGCGACGGACGGATCTGAGGAGCGGATCGCGACCCGGACCGTTGTGTGGGCTGCCGGCGTGATCGCCTCCGAACTGGCCTCAATGCTCGCCGAGCAGGCCGGTGTCGACGTGGACCACGCCGGTCGCGTGGAGGTATCCGAGGACCTGTCGCTGCCGGGGCATCCTGAGGTCCTCGCAATCGGCGACATGGTCCGCATCCGCCAGGCGTCCGGCCCGCCGGTCGCATTGCCGGGCCTGGCACCGGTCGCGATGCAGGAAGGCAGACACGCCGCCGCCGTCGTCAAGGACCGCTTAGAGCACCGCCCTGGGCGACAGTTCCGCTACGTCGATAAAGGGAACCTCGCCACGATCGGCCGGTCCCGCGCCGTCGCCGACATCAAGGGGATCCATCTCAGCGGCTTCGTTGCCTGGGCCACGTGGCTTACCGTGCATCTCTTCTATCTGATCGGCTTCGAGAATCGGCTGCTCGTGCTGATCCGTTGGGCGTTCAGCTTCGCCACGCACGGGCGCGGAGCGCGACTGATTGCGGGCGAGCCCGAAGCCCCCCAATGACCGACGGGGATCGTGCGATCCATCCGACATCGACGGAAGCCCGACGGAGCGCGAGAGGAAGTAGGCGACTAGGGCGCAAATGACCGGTCCAAGCCCACGCGTTCCAGCTGTTCTGGTCGTTCCTGCCCAAGGCCGCCGATGCGTTCGCCGCAGCCGCCGAGTTCATTCGCGAGATCGCCGCGGGCTCGGGGAGCTTGGGGAACCTCGCGCACCGCTGATTGACCGGACCTAGCACGGTTGCGGCTCGTCAGGTGGGCCGGGTCGCGACTCAGTAGTGTCGGCGGATGGATCCCGACCTGCTCCGGCGCACGGCGGAGATCGCGGCCAAGTACCTGACCTCGCTGCCCGAGCGCCCCGTCCGCGCGGACGCGTCACTGGGCGAGTTGCGCTCCGCGCTGCGAGTTGGCCTAGAGGACGGATCGCTACCAGCGCTGCAGGTGATCGAGGAGTTGGCCGCGGCCGCGGATCCAGGCCTCGTCGGCACGCAGAGTCCCCGGTACTTCGGGTTCGTCATCGGAGGTGCGCTCGACGCCGCGATCGCCGCCGACTGGTTGACATCGGTGTGGGACCAGAACGCGGCCGGCTACCCGGGTGGCCCTTCGGCTGCTGTGGCGGAGGAGGTCGCCTGCGAATGGCTCCTGGACATCCTCGGCTTGCCCGGGGACGCAGGGGTGGGCCTCACGACCGGCTGCCAGATGGCCCACTTCACCTGCCTGGCCGCCGCGCGTCACCGTGCGCTCGCCGATGCGGGCTGGGACGTCGAGGCCGACGGACTGTTCGGTGCGCCGCCGATTCGGGTGTTCGTCGGCGCCAAGGCGCACACCACGGTCTTCGCGGCGTTGCGGATGCTCGGGCTGGGCAGCCGTCGTGTGGAGGTCGTGCCGGCCGACGACCAGGGCCGCATGCTCCCGGCCGAGCTCGCTCGCCTGCTGTCTTCCGGCGAGGGGCCGGCGATTGCCGTCGCCCAGGTCGGCGAGGTGAACACCGGCGCGATCGACGCGGTCCATGTAATCGCGCAGATCGCGCGCGAGCACAATGCCTGGTGTCACGTGGACGGGGCCTTCGGGCTGTGGGCAGCCGCGAGCCCCAGGTTGCGGGGACTCGTCGACGGAGTTGCGCTAGCCGACTCCTGGGCCACCGACGCCCACAAGTGGCTCAACGTGCCGTACGACTGCGGTGTGGCGATCGTCCGAGACCGGATTGCCCACGCCGCGGCGATGAACTCGTTCGCCGGTGCGGAGTACATACCGCAGCCGCTGCACGGCGAGCGCTACGAGGCCGAATGGGTGCCTGAATTCTCGCGCCGAGCGCGCGGCTTCGCCGTCTACGCGGCGCTTCGCCAACTGGGGCGCGACGGGGTTGCGGCGCTGGTCGAGCGCTGCTGCGGCTGTGCGCGACTGATGGCCCAGGAGCTGGCCCGCGATTCGCGGGTCACGTTGCTCAACGACGTAGTCCTCAATCAAGTGCTGGTTCGCTTCGCACCCGATGGCACGAACCTCACCGATGAGGTCATCGGCGCCGTCCAGCGCGAGGGTACGTGCTGGATGAGCGGCACCGAATGGGAAGGGCAGCCGGCGATGCGGATCTCGGTCTGCAACTGGCGCACGACCGAGGACGACATCCGCCGCTCCGCCAAGGCGATCCTGGGCTGTATCGACCTATCGGTCGCCGGTCGGAATCGGTCGGCACGCCGTCATACGTGATCACGCACTCGCTCGGTCGAGCGAACATACTTTCCGAGCGGGACAGCGTCGCGGCGCCGCTTGACGTGTGCCGTCGGGCCTGATCGAATCGTCCGCAAGACCGGACAAGAGGAGACAAGATGTCGGTGATGATGGGGCTGCGGATCGTCGGCGATCCCCAACGAATCGAGCATGCTCTGAACAGCGACCCTGGACGGCTGAAGAGAATCAGCCAACGCGCGCGGGACGCCGGGTGCACCCACCATAGGTTCTTCGCCAACGAAGCCGGTGGCGAAGTCCTCGTGGTGGACGAATGGCCCGACGCCGAGTCGTTCATGCGCTTCTTCGAGGAAGGCACGGACATCGGCGAGATGATGGGCGAGGCTGGCGTCACCGAGCGGCCGACTCCGGTGTTCTGGCGCGAGTTGGACACGCCAGACAAGTTCTGAATCGACGCTGCACGTGGGCTGGACCGGTACGCGGGCGTGAGCCCGTTTGGCTTGACGCGCCAAAATGGCCAGATGACCACAGCGGAGAACGAAGGCGAGCCCATCACCGAAGCGGGTCTTGAGGCCCTGAAGGCCGAGATCGGCCAACTGGAGACGGTGGGACGCCGTGAGATTGCCGCGCGGATCCTCACCGCCCGCGGCCACGGCGACCTCAAAGAGAACGGTGAGTATCACGCGGCCAAGGAGGACCAGGCCCACCTCGAAACGCGCATCCTCCGCCTCCGGCAGCGGTTGCGCAACGCCGTTGTCGTTGACGTAGTCGACGGCCCCGGAACGACGTTCTCGTTCGGGCGCTCGGCCGAGGTGCTCGACGAGGAGACGGGCGAAGCACACGTTTGGACGATCGTCGGAGCTGCGGAGGCCGACCGCGAGCAGGGCAAGCTCTCAGCCGAAGCCCCAGTGGGGAAAGCGCTCTTGGATCAACCCTCCGGTGCCACCGTCGAAGTCCCGACGCCTCGCGGAACCCGCCGACTCACGATCAAGCGCGTTCTCTAGGTTCGACCGCTCAGCGGTAGGTCCCAGGGGTAACAACCCCGGCGTAGTAGAGAACGTGCGAGTGGGTGTTCACGAGCGTGCCGGCCAAGGCCCCGTCGCCCTTCAACCGCGGCTGAGCTATCCGGGTCATCGCACGCAGAGACGGCCGGGCGGCAACCGCCCGGCCGCTCGCGGCTGCGAAGATGTCAGCTTGCCGGGACGGGACGCGGGTAGCGCTTCCGTGAATGAGTTCGTTGAAAGGATGACGCCGTGCCGATGATCATCAACGGCCGCGAGGCGCCGGTTCCCACCGATGCTCGGGTCTCACTGCTCGACTTCCTGCGCGAACACTTGGAGCTCTACGGAACCAAGAAGGGCTGCAACCAGGGCGCTTGTGGTGCCTGCACCGTGCTCGTCGATGGCGAGCGGGTCCTCTCGTGCCTGGCGCTTGCCGTCCAGTACGAGGGGCGTGAGGTGACCACGATCGAGGGCCTGGCAACCGACGGCGCCCTGCACCCGCTTCAGCAGGCATTCATCGATCACGACGGATTTCAGTGCGGCTACTGCACGCCGGGACAGATCTGCTCGGCGGTCGGCATGGTGCAGGAGCTTCGACGCGGGGTTCCGAGCTATGTCACCGAGGACCTCGCCACCGCAGCCGGGTTCGACCACGATGAGCTGCGTGAGAGGATGAGCGGCAACCTCTGCCGCTGCGGCGCTTACAACGGCATCGTCGACGCGATCACCGACGTCTACGCGGAGCAGGGCACATGATCGAGCTCACGTATTCCCGCGCGGCCGACGTCGACGACGCTGTCCGCCGCGCGGCCGACGGTCAGGGGCGCTACCTCGGCGGCGGCACGAACCTCGTCGACCTGATGCGCGAGACGGTGGAGACGCCGTCGGCACTCGTCGACGTCACCGGTCTTTCGCGCGAGATCGCGCCGACGGCCGGCGGCGGCCTGATGATCGGCGCGGCGGCGCGAAACACCGCGGTCGCCGAGCACGAGGCCGTTCGGTCTGGCTACCCGATGCTCGCCCGCGCGATCGTGGCCGGCGCTTCGGCGCAGATCCGCAACATGGCGACGGTCGGCGGCAACCTCCTGCAACGCACGCGCTGCACATACTTCTACGACACTGACGGCTCGCGCTGTAACAAGCGCGAGCCCGGCTCCGGATGCGACGCGATCGAGGGCTTCAATCGGAGCCACGCGATCCTGGGCGCGTCGCCTGCGTGCGTGGCCACTCACCCCTCGGATATGTGCGTGGCGCTTGCGGCGCTTGACGCCGTCGTCCATCTCCGGAGCGCGTCGGGCGAGCGGACCATCGATCTCTGCGATCTCCACACGCTGCCGGAGGATCGTCCCGACATCGAGACGGTGCTCAAGGCCGGCGATCTGATCACCGCGGTGGAGCTGCCGGCGCCCCATGCCGCCGAGCGCTCCACTTACCGCAAGGTGCGTGACCGTGCCAGCTACGCGTTCGCGCTGGTCTCGGTGGCCGCTGCGATCGAGCTCGACGGCGGTACGGTCGTCGGTGCGCGCCTCGCCCTCGGCGGCGTCGCCCCCAAGCCGTGGCGGGCACGGCGCGCCGAAGAGGCACTGCGTGGCCAGCCGGCGACGGAGTCCACCTTTCTGAAGGCGGCCGACGCCGAGCTCGCCGATGCGCGGCCGCTGGCGGGCAACGCGTTCAAGGTGGAGCTTGCCCGCCGCACGCTCGCCGCTGTCCTGCAACAGCTGACCGAGGGAGACCGCCCGTGAGCACCGGAGAACCCCGAGAAGCAGTCGCGACAGTTCCCGAAGGCTGGACTCCGGCCAGCGGTCCTGACCCGCTGGTCCGCGCCAAACACGGACTGATCGGGGCGCAGGTGTCGCGCCTCGATGGGCCGCTCAAGGTCCGCGGGGAAGCCCGCTTCGCAGCCGAGTACGTAATGGACGGCATGGTCTACGCGGCGCTTCGTTACAGCACGATCGCGCGCGGTCGCATCACGGCGCTCGAAACGGGTGCCGCCGAAGCTGCGGCCGGCGTCGTGCTGGTCATGACGTACCGCAATGCGCCGCGGATGCAGCCCCCGCCGCTGTTCTTGACCGGGCCGAAGGCGGCGGGCGGTGCCGACTTGCCCGTGATGCAGGACGACAGCATCCATTGGAACGGCGAGCCGGTCGCTGTGGTCCTCGCCGAGACACAGGAACAGGCCGACCACGCCGCCTCGCTGATCGAGGTCGGATACGACTCGTCGCCGCCGCGCACCTTCGAGCAGGCCAGGGCGAACCCGCGGACGCCGGACAGTCTCGTCGGGCAGGACGTCGAGGTCCTCGTCGGCGACGCGGAGGCCGCTCTGATCGACGCCCCCCACTCCGTCGATCTCACCTACCGGACGCCCCGGCACAATCACAACGCGATCGAGCCCCATGCGGTCACGCTTGCCTGGGACGGCGACGAGCTGATCGTCCACGACGCCAGCCAGGGAGTGAAAGGCCATGCCTGGACATTCGCGCAGGTGTTCGGGATCGACGAAGAGCAGGTCCATCTCACGTCGCCCTATGTCGGTGGCGGATTCGGCGGCAAGACGCTGTGGTCTCACCATCTGATCGGTGCGGCCGCGTCGAAGCTCGCACGCCGTCCCGTGCGGATCACGCTTTCGCGAGAGGGTGTCTACCGGCTGGTGGGCGGTCGCACGAACACCGAGCAGCGAGTCGCCATCGGCGCGGCTGACGAGGGCCGTTTCAAGGCCCTCATCCACACCGGCCTCTCGGCAATGACTCCCTACAACGCGCTCGCCGAGCAGTTCACATTCCCCGCGCGGCACATGTATGGGACCGAGACCCTGAAGACCGACCAGCAGGTCGTCGACATGGACATGCTCGCCAACTCGTTCATGCGCGCCCCCGGGGAGTCGGTCGGCACCTTCGCGCTGGAGTCGGCGATCGACGAACTCGCGATCGAGCTCGACCTAGACCCGATCGAGTTGCGAATCCGCAACGAGCCCGACCAGGACCCCAGCACGGGCCTGCCCTATTCCTCGCGGCACATCGTCGAAGCGTGGCGGGCGGGCGCGGAGCGCTTCGGTTGGGCGACGCGGGCGCGGCCGGGTGCTCGCCGGGAGGGCGAATGGCTGATCGGCGCGGGCTGCGCGCTGGGCACCTATCCCTACCACCGCTTTCCCGGCAGCGCCGCGCGGATCACGGTTGACAAGACGGGCCATGCGACGATCGGCGTGCCGGCCAACGACATGGGTATGGGCACCTCGACGACCCAGGCGATCGTCAGCGCCGATCGGCTGGGTCTGCCGTTGGAACGGGTGACCGTCGCCTACGGTGACTCGTCATTCCCCGGCAACCTGCTCGCCGGGGGATCCTCGCAGACGGCTTCGATCGCCGGCGCTGTGATCGCAGCCCAGCGAGCGCTCGTCGAGCAGTTGCTGACACTTGCCGGTGACGAATCGCCATTGGCTGGCTTGACGGCCGACGAGGTCGGCGGGCGCGACGAGGGGCTCTGCGAACTGGCCGACCCAAGCCGCTGGGAGAGCTACGCTCAAATCCTGGCGCGTGCAGGCCGTGACGAGGTGACCGTCGAGGCCCCTGCCTCGGACCCGGAGGAGATGCAGACGTACTCGATGCATTCCTGCGGCGCGATCTTCTGTCAGGTTCGAGTCAACACCACCACCGGTGAGATACGTGTCGACCGCGTGCTCGGCTCCTATGACTGTGGCCGGATCATCAATGCCAAGACTGCCGCTAGCCAGTTCCGCGGCGGGATCATCATGGGACTCGGCCTCGCATTGATGGAGGACACGAACTTCGACGAGCGCACCGGCCGGATCATGAATCCGAGCCTTGCGGAATATCACGTGCCCGTCCACCTGGACGTGCCGAACATCGAGCTGATGTGGACCGATATCCCCGATCCGTACGCTCCCGCGGGCGCGCGCGGGATCGGCGAGATCGGGATCACCGGTGTCGCCGCAGCCGTCGCCAACGCCGTGTACAACGCCACCGGACGGCGCGTGCGCGACCTCCCGATCACGCTCGACAAGCTGCTCTGAGCCATCCACATAGGCGGACCCGAGATGGCACACGGTCACGCCGCCGCCGAACGGGTGGGCGCCGGTGTATCCGCGCAGAACGCCGGGTGATCAGCCGCCCCCGCCGGCGAACCAGGCCGCGCGTTGCGCCGCGGAATGCGGATCGTCGCGGGGAGCCTCCGGCGGGGGCTTTGTGGCAGTGCCGGTGGGCTTGACCGGCGCGACGCCGACACGAGCG
>Ga0335080_10008202_pt1 | contig 10880 bp, 7 predicted proteins | sample Lox_Sample_34_FD_206720 | JGI IMG/M metagenome (GOLD analysis project Ga0335080, IMG submission 206720) | Soil microbial communities from Loxahatchee National Wildlife Refuge, Florida, United States - Lox_Sample_3.4 | ecosystem: Environmental > Terrestrial > Soil > Wetlands | place: USA: Florida...
GCCCTGCTCTCGGAAAAAATCAAGGGCTTCTTTGGAAAGCTCAGGGCGCTGCTTGGCCATTGATTAAGCCTAACCCCCTTCCGGATATTTTTCAATTAACAGTTTGCTTCCCGAAGGGGGTTCAGCATACAATGATCATGCGAATATGCGTAACGGGGTTCGGCATGGAAGAAGTCGATCAAAATGATACCAGACACCCCCTTCGAAGCGGATTGTCAGAGGAAGTCAGATGCTCTAAGGGTGTTGCACGACCGCCGCCTACGCTCAAAGATCTGCGCCAACTGTCTGGTGCTGCGCGAGTTTCACTACGATAGCGGCTGCCGATTCCGACGCATGACCGATCCCGAGTGGGCCGACTACTGCGGCGTGGCCTGGCAGGAGCCGGAAAAATACCTGCGCAAAGTCGAGGAGGTAGCCCAGGGAACATTCGTCGGGCAGTTCTACTACAAGCTGGAGTGCGGACACATCGAGCACCGCCTGGTGCGCGATATCGATCCTCACTTCAAGACAATGACGTGCACCAAATGTAAGGGAGCAAAGATGAATTGGTTGAACGGGAAAGCAAAACCCGAGGCGAATGCGCTAACACTCGCCCCGGTCAGAACATCAGCGGAAATGGCCCCTGCCGGGAACACCCCCGCCACGAGCAATGGTAGCACTGCCGATGTCGCGCGCTACATGCCTATCATGGATGTCGATGACGCCGTCCGCCGTCGGCAGATGCTGCGAGAGGCGATGGAGAATCTCATGGTGGAGGGGATCGATTACGGCAAGATCCCAGGCGCCACCAAACCCACCCTACTCCAGCCCGGAGCGGACAAGCTGTGCAATCTGTTCGGCATTGATATCCGGTATGCGGAAGCGGTGCGTGAAGAGGATTGGATGGGCGGGCAGCACAACCATGAGCCGTTTTTCTACTACAAGGTGAACGGGGTCGCTTATCGCGGCGACCTGCGGATGGGCGAGGGGACCGGCTCGTGCAATTCCTGGGAGAGCAAATACCGCTGGCGGCAGAGCGAGCGGCTCTGCCCGGCCTGCCAGAAGCCCAACATCCGCAAGAGCCGCAATGCGGAGGAGTGGTATTGCTGGACGCGCACGGGCGGGTGTGGGGCGACCTTCAAGATCGACGATCCCGCCATTGCCGGCCAGCAGACCGGCCGCAAAGCCAACCCGGATATTTACGATCAGGTCAACACCATCCTCAAGATCGCCTACAAGCGGTGCAAGGTGCTGACGACGATCAACGCGACCAGCGCCAGCGAATTCTTCACCCAGGATGTCGAAGACTTTGCCACGGGGCCGGATGAGCCGATCGACACCGGCGGGGAGCGGCCGGGGACCCGCGCGGCGGCCGAATTTGTGGCCGCCGAGAAGATCCGGATCGGCGATCCGCGGAGCAAGGGTTTCCAGTGGAAAAACATGGGTGAGGTGCGGGAGGCGTTCAGGACGGTACGGGAAGCGGTGGGTGAAGTGGCATGGCGGGAGGAGTTGGAGCGCTGGGGGTGGAACAGCTTCAACGACATCCGCAACGCGCTGGACAATAAGGCGCCGCAGGCGCGGGAGAAGGTCGCGACGCTCTATCACGCACTGCTAGTGCGCAAGGAGGGCTGCTGAGATGACGGCGACTACTCCGGCTGTCGTCCTCACGGGAGACGGGAGGGTGTTCCAGTTCCCTGGCGAGCTGCAAGCTCGCCAGTTCGAGACGGAGGCCACGGCTGCTGGCGGCGAGGTGGTCCGGTTGGGGCCTGCCGCGCTACCGGCGGCGCGGCCGCTGTATGACATCGAGCAGCACCTGGCCGCGCTGATCGACACCGAGGAGCTGGTGCTCGATGGCCAAGAGCAGGCCTACGCATTGGAACTGCACGCGACCCTGCTCGCGGCCGTGGAGAAGCGCGATCGCGTGGGCCAGTTCATGGGCTGGCTGGAGAGCCAGGCCACGTTTGCCCACAAGGAGATCGAGCGCCTCAAGGAGCGTGAGGCGTTCTTCAGCCGTGCACTGACGCGCGTGGAGGGCTACGTCTCGCGTGTGATTGAAAGCCTCGGGTACGACGCCAGGGGCAAGCGCAAAAAGCTCGAGGGCAACACGGTGACGTTCGCCCTGCACGGCTGCGATAAGCGGTTGGAAGTGTCCGATGAGGCCGCAGTCCCAAACCGGTACAAGCGCGCCACGATCACATTACCAGCTGAGCTATGGGAGGAGCTGATGGAGTCGATCGACCTGGACTTTCGCGATCGCGTTTTGGGGGCGGTCACGTCGCCCAAGCTGGAGGTGAGTACGACGCTACCTAGTCAGGAAATGATCCAGACTGGCGGCTCGCCTGCTCGGCGCCGGGTATTGCATTTGCTGGGAAGCGTACCACTTCGCCGGTCCAGCACTGGCAAATGGGTCCCCCCACCGACGGACAAGCGAGCAGCTTGCCGTGTGCGAGGTGATGTTCCTGCGCTGTCCCACAGCGCCGCATCGGTGAGCTCTACGATTCGCCTGCTGGCGATGCAAAGCCAACACCCGATGATCCACAGCTGCTGATGGACTCGGACTGACCGCACTCTGCGGAGGACGCGCGGCTTGTGGCGCCCGTGGGATGCGGTCGTGAGTCCGCTTCTTTCCGCCGTCGACGTTGGTGCGACGTGGCCGGCGGCACCGGCACGAACCGCCTTGCGCGGCGAGCCATCCGCGTCTATGACGCGGATTTCTCGCCAGACAAATTCTCAAGTTGAACTCTTTCACTATTCACCTGCCGTGCCTTTTGCGTAGCCGCCAATTGAAATTCCTCCAGCGTTGGCAGCCCCATATTGCTGCGCGTCTCCGCCTCGACCTGACGCGCGGCGGCTTCTTCGACCGTGCCTGCAGGCAACAGCGGAAACTGCTTCCTGACCGCCCTCCGCGCTTCGGCCATGATTCGGTCCCGCTCGTGAGGTGGTAGAGATTTCAGGTATCGCAAGACTTGGGCGGAACAAAATTCGTTGTAGCGGTGTTCCAACTCGATCCGCCGGCAAGACTCCTCTTGCCTGCGTTGTTTCGCCGCGGCGGCTGCTACGTCGTTTTGCTGACGGTCTATAAGATTAGCGATGTGCAGGGGCACTTGCGTAAGCAGAATCCCCATCGGGTTTCTGGCGCCTACGGTGAACCGGGCGGCCAAGATTTCAATCTGCTCAATGACTTGTTCCACAGTACACCCCGGCTGCTGCTGCCGGCAGTCGTCCAAGAGCTTAGTGGCGGCTTTCGATGTGGTGGTACCGTGGCTGTTCAGTTTGTCCAGGACGAGTGCCGCCTCACCCTTTCTTTTGCCGTCCTCGTCAGGAGCGGAGTGGACATCAACAACCTGTTCTTCGGGTGTCGCTCTTGCGGGCGTTGTTGTTGCCAGTTTCGTGTGATTAAAACCTTCAAGAGTAAAAACGGTTGTCGCAGCGGCAGTGATTTCATTGGGGGTTGCACCGCCATGGATTCGGGAGTGAGGTTTCACGCCAGAGGAGTCCCGAACGGAATCTGCTGGAATCGTGAATCTCTCCGCTTCGGAGACTGAACCGGCTCCCACGGAGTCGGACGCTGACTCCAGGGTCTGATGCTGCTGCGCACCATCACCCCGGTTTGAATCTGCTCCGTTTCGGCGCTGCCAGTTACGAAACTCCCCAAGTATCTGGCGGTCGATCGTCTGGATCGCCGCGGCGCAGGATCTCGCCTCGGCATAGTGGCGTGCGCGCTCGCCGCGTTTCTCCACCAGTGTTCTATTGAGGTCAGGATGTTCGGCAAGAAACTGCTGCTTAAAGCGCGCGAATGGTGTTTGTTTTGAGGTCCCTAGCTCATCTGAATTCATGGAGTCTGAATTGACTCCAGTCAGTTTTTCAGTAAAGTCAGGACTGCGAATAGACGCGAATTGAAGTGACTGCCGATTATCGACAGGGTACAGGTTATCGTACTCGGGCCGCAAGTAGCCCGACGATTTTAGCCAGTTTGCGGCCACCGAGCCGGTACTCTCCGGCATCGGTGGGTTCATGGCTCGGCAGATCGCCTGCTGAGTCATTGGCCGGGGTTCCGGATCGGCGGATCCGATTTTGGGCATAGCGTCCACCGCAAAGTCGGAGAGGTGACCCCAGGAGAACCGACGGACGGCCGCCAGGAAACGCCACTGTGCGGGAAGGCCGGGATCGTTCATCTCCGCCTCGAGCGCTGCATTCGGGGTCATGGTGTAGGGTGCATGGCCATGCCGGGCATGGAAGGCCTTCGCGTGATCGGCGTACTTCCACCTCGCGCGTAGCGGGGCCCTCATACGCCCTCCGTAACTGCCTCGCAGACTCGCGGAAATGCGTCCTTTTTCGCCTCACATTTCCAGTGATTCTGGCGGATCACCAAAAGGTTGAGACTTGTAGATCGATGCCAGGTGTCGTTGCAGGTGACGCTGGTCGCGCCCGGCTCAGTTTGGCGTCCGATCGCTGAGCCCTGCGGCGTAAATATTAACTGGCGCAACGACCTGCTGATTCTTGTCCGCACACGATTCCCCTCGCACCCTACCGCCCCCGACGTCTGCTGAGTCTGCTTCGCGGTAAAAATACTGGGGTCCACCCCCATCGATTCCCGGGAGAGGCAGCGCAAGCAACACCCGTCATCCAACCCGCTCCCTGACGCGGAAAGGAATGTAGAGCACAGAACTGCTATCGGCGCCAACACCGCCATTTTCAGCGTAGTCAGGAGCGTTCTGCTCGAGCCCCTGGCATACCGGGAGCCTGATCGCATCGTCGCCGTCCAGACGCTATGGACCAAGACCAATCGTCCCGGCAATGTCTCCGGCGGCGATTACCCGGACCTCATTGCCGAACCTTCGCCCTTTACGGCCTCGACGCGCAACGCCGGCGGCGAGCTGCCGGTCGAGGCCGGCGGGCAGGCCGAATTCGCGGCGGCATTCGGCACGGACGCCGGGTTCGCGGATGTCTTCCAACTGAGGCCCATCGCCGGCCGGCTGATCACGGCAAACGAGTACCGGACGAAGGCCGGCGTGGCAGTCGTCAGCGAGAGCTTCGCCGTACGGCACTTCGGCGAAGTTGCGCGTGCGGTCGGCCAGGTGCTGCACATCGAAGAAAGGCCGATGTCCATCGTCGGTGTGCTTCCCGCGGGTTTCCATTTCCCTCCGAAAGCCGAGGTGTGGATGCCTGTGCCCTGGGAGAACGCTAACCGCACGGCCGGAAACTATAAGGCAGTTGCCCTGCTCAAGCCGGGCGTTTCGGTGGATGCGGCGCGAGCCCACCTTTCCGTGGTCGGCGCGCGGCTGCAACACGCCTTTCCATCGACTCACAAGGACAAATCGTTTACCGCCACGCCGCTCAAAGACCTTTTCGTGGAGCGCAGCCGCACCACTCTCTGGCTGCTGATGGGCGCGGTGGGCATGGTGCTGGCTGTCGCCTGTGCGAACGTGGCAAACCTGCTGTTGGCCCGCGCGACGGCCCGGTCGCGCGAGATGGCGCTCCGCGCTGCGTTGGGAGCGGGCCGGCGGCGCCTGGTGCGCCAGTTGCTGGTGGAGAGCGTGCTGCTGAGCCTGGCCGGCGGCGCCATCGGCCTGATACTGGCCTACGCCGGTGTAGCCGGGCTGCTGCGCCTGGCTCCTCCCAATCTGCCGCGCCTGGAAGAGATCCGTGTCGATAGAGCGGCGCTCGTCTTCAACCTGGCTGTCTCGCTCGGCGCGGCGTTGCTGTTCGGCCTGTGGCCGGCACTGCGCGCCGCGCGCGTCGACCTCCACGACGCCCTCAAGCAGGGCGGCACGCGGGGAGTGCTGGGCGGCGGCCGCAGTGAATGGGTGCGCGGCGCGCTGGTTTCGGCCGAAGTGGCGCTGGCCCTGGTGCTGACGCTCGGTGCCGGCCTGCTCTTCCGCAGCTTTCTCGCCCTGAGCACGGTCGACCTCGGATACCGCACCGAAGGCCGCCTGGTGCTCACCGCCAGCATTCCCGCCAGGACCGAAGCGCAGCACCTCCAGGCCGGCGCCGCCTTCGCACGCATCTTCGCCGCGCTCCGCGAACTGCCGGGTGTCACCGCGGTGGCCGGCGTCATGGGGCTTCCGAACGGGCCGTACGGCTCCGACGGACTCTATGCCGTCGAAGGCATGCACGATTTCACCGGCGGCCAATACGACAAACTTCCCCACGCCGGATTCCGCCTCTCCAGCCCCGGGTACTTCGCGGCCATGAGTGTCCCGCTGCTCGGTGGCCGCGATTTCAGCGAGCGCGATGTCTACGATGCCGAGCCGGTGGCAATCGTCAGCGCTACGCTGGCGCGCCAGGTGTTCGGCAACCAGAGCCCTTTGGGACGGCGCATCAAGTGCGGGCTCGACCGGGACGTGTGGATGCGCGTGGTGGGCGTGGTGGGCGACATGCGCAACGACAACCCGGCCCTGCCGCCCGGCCCCGAACTCTACATGGCCTACCGGCAGCACCCCTATCACGCCAACGACCTGCACATCGTCGTGCGCGCGCAGGGGAATGTCGCCGCCGCCGCTCGTCAGGCCATTGCCCGAATCGATCCCGGCATCCCCCTGAAGATCAGCACGCTGGAACAGTTCCGCAGCGACGCCGTATCGCTGCCGCGCTTCCGCACCCTGCTGCTGGTCGTATTTGCGATCGTGGCCGCGGCGCTCGCCACGGCGGGCGTCTACGGCGTGATGAGCTATGTGGCCGCGCAACGCCAGGCGGAAATGGGCGTGCGCATCGCGCTGGGCGCCACGGGCGCCGATGTCGCGTCGATGCTCGTGGGGAGCGCGGCGAAACTGGCCGCGATCGGTCTGGTCTGCGGGCTCGCGATCGCGCTCGCCGCGGGCCGCCTGGTGGAATCGATGCTGTACGGCATCCAGCCGCGGGATCCGCTGGCCATCGGCGGGGCGGTGCTCCTGCTGGGTGGCGCGGCATTGGTCGCAGCGCTGATTCCGGCTGTTCGCGCTTCACGGGTGGACCCGTCGCTGGCACTGCGCGAAGAGTAGAGCGGCCCTACCCAACCCGCTCGCGCACGTTGAACTCCAGCTTCCAGCGGCGTCCGTCGCGCGCCACGCACCAGAGTTGCAGCACGCCGGTCTCCGTCACCACGCTCTCGAAGGACACCGGCACCACCTCGCTGGTCTCGCCGGCCTGGAAGCTCACCTCCATCGGCGAAAGCTCTTCCAGTTCCTCGCCCAGATCCTCAATCAGGGTGCCCGCAGCGTCGTTCTTGCGCGTCGTACTGGTGAAGAAGCGAAACTCGGCGGGCTGGCCTACCACCAGGCCGAATTCACGATCCGGGATGCGCGCGTCCGTGCCTTCCTCCATGCCGAACGGCACCACCGCCAGCGCCTTCAAGGGCGCGGGGAAGCCGGGAATCGACGGCATCGCGCTTTCGATGCCGACATAGTAGGTCCGCGGAACTCCGCCGCGAATCCGCACGCCCCGGCCGGCACGCGCGAGCCCGTAGTAGGCCGCGCCGCGCGAGACCGCGTGCATCAGGTCCTCTCCGCTGAGAGGGCGCGCCGGAGCCAGATCCTCGGCGGCAAGCCAGGAGTTCAGCGTGTTCAGGATGCTCTCGCGTACCATGTCCGCATTCAGCACGCCACCGTTGAACAGCACGTGCGTCGGGCACGCGAGGCCGCTGGGACCGCGGCGGACCGCGCCCTGTTCGGCGGTCGCGGCCTGCTGCCGCAGGAAGCGCGCCAGGTGGCGCGTGATCGCCGGGTCGGCAGCGTAGGGCAATCCAAGTTCCTGCAATCCTACCCGCCGCTGCTGCGCCGGCATATCCGAGCTCGCCACGGCGGGCAGGAAGCCCTCGCTCAGCACGCGATCGATATCGTCGCGCTGCAGCGTCGCCTTGATCGTGCCGCCCACCAGCCCCGTGCCCTTGCCCAGAATGGTCACGGCGTGCTCCGCTGCGGTGCTCCCCGGCTCCAGCAGTTTTTCCTTGGCGATGCGGCAATTGTTCCACAGGGCCTGCAACTGCCGGCTGTCGAGGCGCGTGCCCTTTTCGGCCAGCCGCTGCGAGACCGCGCCCGCCAGCGCCAAGTCGATGTTGTCGCCGCCAAGCAGAATGTGATCGCCCACTGCCACGCGATTCAGCGCGAGTTCGCCCTTCTCCTCGGTGACGGCGATCAAAGTGAAGTCAGTGGTGCCGCCGCCGATATCGACCACCAGGATGAGATCGCCCACCGTCACCCGGTCGCGCCAGTCCGCATGGCGTTCGATCCACGCATAGAAGGCCGCCTGCGGCTCTTCCAGCAGAGTGATGTTCTTGAAGCCCGCCTGCTTGGCGGCGTCGAGCGTGAGCTCGCGCGCTACCGCATCGAAACTCGCGGGCACCGTGACCAGCACCTGCTGGTGTTCGAAGGGCGCGTCCGGCATCTTGGAATCCCAGGCTTCGCGCAGATGCTCCAGGTAGCGGCGGCTGGCCGCCACCGGAGAAATGCGCTCAACGCCGTCTGGTGCGCGGAACGGAAGCAGGCCCGAAGTGCGATCCACGCCCGAATGCGACAGCCAGCTCTTAGCCGAGGACACCAGCCGGCCCACGTTTTCCGCGCCGCGTTTCTGCGCAAGGCGGCCCGTCACGAACCCGCGGTCTTCGTCCCACGGCAGCGCGATGCTCCCGGCGGGGAAATCGGCGGAGCCCGGAAGATAGAGAAACGAGGGCAGCAGATCTTCGTCGCGCACCTCGCCGGGATTGACAAGCTGGGGAATCGCGAGCATCTCCACGTTGGCGGGCGCGAAGGGGTCCGCATCGGGGCGCAGCTCCGTGTAGGCCAGGGCGGAGTTGGTGGTACCCAGGTCGAGGCCGATGATGAATTTGGCAGCGGGTGTTTTCTTACTCAATTTCGATTTCCGCGGGAGCGATTACGCTGGCATCCTGCTTGGCGGCCAGCCCGGGCAGGTCCACTTTCACGGCGCGCCAGCCTTTGTGGCGAAGCGTTCCGCCGGGTGGGGGCTGTGCAGGTACATTCCCGACAAATTTCACGAGGCTCGCGTCCGATGCCGGCGCCTTGGCGTAAGTCCCTTCCACCCCGTCGATCACCGGGGCGAGCGTCACGTAGCGCGCGATCGAATCGCGGCACTGGTCGTGGAGCTCGCGCACCGCCGCGCCAATCTGGTCGTCGGAATAGCTCGCGATGTCCTCCATCAGGAAATCCACCAGGCGCGAATCGCGCTGCATGATGCTCAACATTTGCAGCGCGCCGTCGGAGACGCGAGCCGCGGGCGGCGCCGCCGCCGCAGATGCCGCCTTGGCGGACGCGGGCGCGGCTCCACGCCGCGTGAGCTTCAACACGTTCAAGGTGTCGTCCGAAAGCTTGCCTTGAAACAGCAGGTTGAAAAAGCAGCGGAATGCCACAACAATTCGATTCAAATGGAATGCTCCAATCTCTAAGGATAGCAGCGGCGGCACGGTTTCACGCGGCGCGTGCGGATTTACAACTTATTTACAACCTGCCGATGAACACCGCGCACGCCGCGGCTAAGATTGATGGCATAGGTGCACTCTTGGGATCCATTTCCATTGCTCGATCCAGCGTTCGTGAAAGCAGCCTGAACGGTGAACGATTCGCGGCACTGGCGCTGCTTCTGCTCGCCTCTCCCGTGATCATCGGAGCCGGAATCGTGCTCAGCCTGCTGTCGCGGCGATCTCCGCTCATCGCTCACCGTCGCGTCGGCTGGCGTGGGACGCCGTTGTGGATGCTCAAGCTGCGCACCATGTGGGGGGCCGGACCGGCGGCCGCCGGCACATGGATCGAGTCGATCGACGACGATCTCGGACCGGAGCTGAAGTGCGCCGACGATCCGCGCGTGCCCAGCCGTTTTGCGCGATTCTGCCGCCGCCATTCCATCGACGAATTGCCGCAGTTGTGGCACGTGGTCACCGGCGAGATGTCACTGGTCGGGCCGCGTCCCGTCACACCTCGCGAGCTGCGCCGCTATTATGGCACCGACGCTCCCCAGATCCTTAGCGTCAAGCCGGGGCTCGCCGGTTTATGGCAGATTTCCGGGCGCAACCGCCTGAGCGTCGCCGAGCGCCGCCGTCTCGATTTGCAACTGGTGCGCGAGGGTAATCCCGCTCTGTATTCGAGTATCCTGCTGCGCACGGTCCCCGAGGTCTTGCGCGGCCAAAATTCCTGGTGAACCCCCACGCACGAATGCGAAAATGCAGGCATGCCCTGCAATCCCGAGATCCTGCGACAGATCCCTCTCTTCGCGCTGCTCGACGACGATGAAGCCGCCGTACTGGCGAGCCGCGTCGAGCACGTGAAGTTCGCGCCGCGCCAGCGCATCTACAAGATGGACGACCCCGGCGGACAGGGGTACGTCGTGCTCTCCGGGTTGGTCCGCGTGACCACCGTCGATGAGGACCAGCAGGAGGTCACTGTCGACGAGCCGTCGCCGGGCGAGTTCTTCGGCTTCGCGTCGATGCTGGACGGCTCGCCGCACCAGACCAGCGCCTGGGCCGCGGAAACGGCGGAGTGCATCGAGGTCGACCGAACGGATATCGAGCACCTGCTGCAACGCAAGCCGCTCGCCGGAATGGACATGCTGGCCGTGCTGGGCAAGCAGTATCACGGCTCGCAGAAACTCGTGCGCATCCGGTCGATGCGCAATCCCAACGAAGTGATCGAGGCGTCCTTGACGGTGGGCGACCGTGTGGCCGATGCCGTGGCGCAGTTCGGCGGCTCGTGGACGTTCATCATCACCTGTCTGGTGCTGCTATCGATCTACGCGATGGTCAATGTCTGGCTGGGCGGCCGCGCATGGGACCCATATCCGTTCATCCTGCTGAACCTGTTTCTGTCCATGCTCGCCGCCATCCAGGCGCCGATCATCATGATGAGCCAGAACCGGCAGGATGACAAAGACCGTCTGCGTGGCGAGCTGGATTTCTCGGTCAACCGCCGTGCCGAGTC
>Ga0335080_10008203_pt1 | contig 10879 bp, 10 predicted proteins | sample Lox_Sample_34_FD_206720 | JGI IMG/M metagenome (GOLD analysis project Ga0335080, IMG submission 206720) | Soil microbial communities from Loxahatchee National Wildlife Refuge, Florida, United States - Lox_Sample_3.4 | ecosystem: Environmental > Terrestrial > Soil > Wetlands | place: USA...
CGCGCGGCGGGGTCGGAGAGTCCCAGCTGCCTTGTGCCCGATCTCCCCGGCGCCGGATTCATGCGTTTCTAGCCCGTAGATTCAGGACTAGGCCGCCAGCAGCGCCACTCCTCCCGCCACCAGCAGCGCTGCAATCCATCGTCGCTGATCGACATGCTCGTGCAGAAAAATCCTGGCCGCCACCGCGTTGGCCACGAACGTCAGCGATGCCGCCGCCGGCACCACCAGGCTCACATCTCCCCAGGAAAGCGCGAACAGCAGGCTGTAGAACGCCGTCGCCATCGCTAGGATGCCGAGGAGAAAATTCGGATTGCGCAGAATCCGCCCGCTAACCGCGAACAGCCCCGTTCTCCGCTGCAATTCGCCCACGTCTCCCACTTGTTTCATCGCGCGCGAAAGCAGAACATCCCCGGTCGTCGATGTCAACACGATCGCCAGCACCGCCGACCAGGTATACAGCGCGTTCATCACTGAGCCCTCGTCGAGACCGTTTCCGGCAGGCATTCGTGCCTCGCTCTTTGGGTCAGAGCCGGCCCCCGGGTCACAAACCCCACCCCTCCGGCGATCAGCAGGATTCCGCCCCATCGTGTGAGGCTTACAGTTTCATGCAGCAGGAAGCGGGCGATCAACGCGACCAGAACATAGCTCAGAGACGTCGCCGGCAGCACATACGTCAGGTCAGCCCAGGACAGGGCGATGATGTAGCAGGCAAAGAAGCCGAAAAGCAGCAGGACCCCGAGCGCGATCTCCGGGTGCAGAACCACCAGAAATATGTCCGCCAGGTGCTTGAGTCCAATGCTGCCGAGCTTCTTCATCCCTGCGGCCAGCAGTGAATCTCCGCAGGCCGCAAACAGGCTGACCCCGGCAAGCACCAGATATTTGCGGAACGTCACGCGCTTTCCTATGCCTTGGCGGGCGCTGCGGCTGCGGAGGAATCTTCTTTCCCGCGCTTCTCCTGCACCCACTTGTGGCGCATGGCGCGCACTTTCAGAAAGGTCTTGGCTTCTTTGTAGAGCCGCTTGCGGTCGTTGCTGTCGAACGCGGCTTTCTTCAGGATGCGGAATACCGCTTTCGGCCGGAAGTAGTACTCATCGTAGAAGCGGTGCACCGCCGAAAGTATTTCTTCCGCCGGCAGGCCGGGATACTGGATGTGCGCCAATTGATGCCCGCCCTCGTCCACCATCTTGTTGTCCGCGACCATGAAGCCGTTCTTCACGGCGTAGTCGTACAGCTCGGTCCCGGGATAAGCATGCGCCACCGACACCTGGATGGTCTCGACATCGAGTTCCTTGGCGAACGCGATGGTGTTGTTGATGGTTTCCCGCGTCTCGCCGGGTAGGCCCATGATGAAGTCGCCGTGGATGACCAGCCCGAGCTTGTGGCAATCCTTGGTGAACTGCCGGGCCCGTTCCACGGTCGCTCCCTTCTTGATGTTCTTCAGAATCTGTTGATCGCCCGATTCATAGCCCACGATCAATAGCCGGCAGCCCGCTTCCTTCATCGCTCGCAGCGTCTCGTAATCCGTCGTCACCCGCGAGGTGCACGACCACGTCAGCTTCAGCGGCTTCAGCTTCGCGCACAACTCGATCGTCCGGGCCTTCTGAATATTGAAAGTATCGTCGTCGAAGAAGAACTCCTTGACCTCCGGCCAGTACTCCTTCGCCTTGGCCATCTCACGCGCCACGTCGTCGCTCGAACGCTTGCGCCACGGATGCCCGCTCAACGTCTGCGGCCACAGGCAGAACGTGCACTGCGCCGGACAGCCGCGCGTCGTATACAACGAGACAAAAGGGTTCAGCAGGAACGGCACGTTGTAGCGCCGCACGTCCAGATCGCGCTTATATATGTCCGTGACGTGGGGAAGGGAATCCAGATCCTCGACGTCCGGCCGGTCAGGGTTGTGCACCACCGATCCGTTCTGCAGAAATGACACCCCCAGGATCTCGTTCAGCGGCTTGCCGTGTGCGTATTCGGTCACCGCATAATCGAATTCCTTGCGCACGATAAAGTCGATCGCCGGGCAGTCGCGCAGTGACTTCTCCGGAAGCACACTGACATGCGGACCGACAAAGGCGACCTTGATGTTGGGATTGACATCTTTGATCTTTTGCACCAGCCGTATGTCTCCGGGAAATCCCGGTGTGCTGGTGAACAACACCAGAAATTCATACTCGCGTGCGATTTGGATCGTCTCTTCCGCCGATACGTAGTGCGGCGGCGCGTCCAGCAGGCGCGCACCTTCGATCATCCCCGCGGGATACGCCAGCCAGACCGGGTACCAGTACGATTCGATTTCGCGGGTCGCAGGCCAACGGGATCCCGCCCCGCCGTCGAAGTTTTCAAACGAAGGCGGATTCAGTAGCAGTGTCTTTAAGGGCATAATTGTGAATAATTTATACTAACATTTCTCGCGTTTAAACGAGAGTGCTGCGCTGGATTCGGCTACCGCCGAACCTCCCGCGCAGTCGGCACCCCTCGTCGTGGTATGGCATTGAGTCTAAAGGACCTGCCTGGGCCCTCAAAGCTTTTTCCGCCGAATGGTCGTGCAGCTGCCTCGAAACTGTAGAACTGAGTGGCGGTTTGGCTCGGCGTCCTACTTGCTGACCCCCACCCAGGCGTCCAGTTCTCCCGTAGCTCGCAGCAGGGCGATACGGCCGCGTTCCAGCTCGAAATCTGCGTTCTGCAGCGCGTTGTAACGCTCGTTGGCCTGGTTCCGCGCGTCTTCTTCGTCATGCAGCGTTCCGTTCCCCTCCTCGGCCCGTACCTTCGAGGCTGCCAGGTCCGATGCCGCAATCTGGTATTCGAGGTCGGCTACCTGCTGCGCCGCTGCCAGTTGCTCTACCGCACGCTGCAGCTTTAGCGTCTGCTCGGATACCTGGTTTCTTGTCGTCTCTACATCTCTTTTCGCAGCCAGCGCGGCGGCATCCGCGGCCTGCGCGTGGGCGTGTTGCCCCGGATTCAGAAAAGGAAAGCGGAAAACCACCCCAATGCTGGCATTGTTGGGCTGAAAGCTGTGCGGTTGGAAGAACTGCTGGTAATTATTGAAGGTCGCCAGCAGTGCATACTGGGCGGCAAAATCCGCGCTCGGCCACAGGCTGCGGTGTTCGGCGCGCGCGCGAAACGACAGTGCAGCCGCCCGAATGCTCGCCGCTTGCACCGCCGGGCTCTCCTCCGCCGCTTTGCTGGCCAGCGGCTCCGTCTGCTTCACTTCGGGCAGGGTCGGAATCGAATCCGGATCCGTCTCAATGCTCTCCGGCGGCAGCCCGGTCATGTGCCCCAGACGGTTCCGCAGCACGTCAATCGCACCCTGCGCCTCGGAGATGTGCAGATACACCTTCGCCGTCACCAGCCGCGCCTGGTTCCGTGAAAGTGGATTGTCGATTCCTTCCTGGATGCGCTCATTCACCAGTTGCTCCATCTTGAGCGAGTGATCGTATTCCTGGCTCAGATGCCGCAGCAGCGTCTCCCATTTTCCAAGCTCGGCGTAACTGACCGCCGTCTCCTCGATCACCTGGTCGCGACGCTCTTTCGCTTGCACCGTGCTCTCCTGCATTTCCGTCCGCGCGGCCCGCACAAAGTCGCGCAGCGCAGGATTGAACACTGCGCTCTGCGCCGTCGTGTTCACGATCGACGGCGCTGAACCCTCCAGGCTGAGTGGATATCCCCATGTCTTTCCCAGCCCCGACCCCACCGACAACTGGGGCACATATTGAAACCGCGCCTCCTGGTAGGCGGCGAAAGCTCGTTGCTCGTCCGTCTTCGAAGCCGCCATCGCGCTGCTGTGGCTCAGGGCTAACTCGACCACGCGTTTCAGCGGCAACAGCTCAGCCCTGGCGGTCAGACCGTACGCCGCGACCCATCCGCAGGCGAGAAGCAGAAGCAGGAATCGTACTGCAGGTCTCATTTCGTCACCCCCAAAGGGATTGTGGGAAGCACTGGCAGCGATTGTAACTGAGGAAGTCGAGCGGTCAGCCGCAGGGATTCAGCACTACGGTATCTTCTCCGCTACTTGATTACTTAGGCGTTCCAGGGCATCGCGGGCCGGCTCAAAGCTCTTCGCGAGAGAGAGTGCAGTTCGGTATTCCACCGCCGCGGCCTGCCTGCTTCCTTGCCGCTCCAGCGCTTGGCCCAACAAGTAATGCGCCCTGAACGCAGGAGCCGCTTCCATGGTGGGATGCGAAAGATATCGCCGAAGCATTTCCGTTGCTGCCGGCAGATCACGATTGGTACGAAGCAGCGTGTCGGCCGCGTCCACCAGAACGTAGCTCTGGCCGGCTTCGGCAAGGCTCGCGTGCCGGATGGCATCCTGCATAGCTTCGGTCCGCTCCACGTGCCGGTAGAACAATGCCAGGTTCAGCCAGGCATCGGCTCGCCCGTTGCTCGCCAGAATACCCGCCCGATATTCGTTCTCGGCGGTGGTGAGGTCTTTTTTCTTCTCGGCGATCCGGCCCCGCACCCAGTGCGCCTTCACCGCGTCCAGCGGCGCCAGTTTCTGTGCCTGGGCCTCGGCTTTGTCTTTGCCGCCCCCTACGATTCCCGGAGCCTCAAGATAAAACTCGGCCAGGTCGGTGCGCGCGTCGATATTTCCGGGATCCAGCTGCACCGCCGTCTCGAACTCCGTCCGCACTTTCTTCGCCAGCCCCGCCGCGCTCCAGAAGCTCGTATGGTCGGCTTTCTCGCCATACACCCGTCCCAGCCACAGGTGATAATCGCTGTTGCCCGCGGCCAGCGCCACCGCTTTTTCGCAGGCGGACGCGCCCTGGTTCCAATTTCCCACCGCAAAGTAGGCTCGGCATAGTAGGTTCTGCGCGGCCGCATCGTTCGGAGCCGTCCCGATCCGGTTTTGCAACTGCTCGATGGCCTGGTCAACGCGGCCTTCGGATAACAGCTGCTCAACCGGTTCCGCGGCTGCCTGCGCAACCCAAACCAGCGCCACCGCCAGCCACGCCGCTATCTTCTTCATCCGCGACATAGTTAATGAACGACCCTCACGGCCAGCCCCGCGTGCAACGGCTTCGAGTTGATGGCGGCCAGCGCCACTTGGGCGTTTTCCTCCAGGCCCGACGTCACCTCTACCTCCGTCAGGTTCGAAATCGAAGGCTGAATATATCGCCGCTGCAATTCGTCATTCACGATCTGATATACGTAGGTTTTGTTGTCTTCCTGGTGAACCGCCTCCCGCGGTACCGTCAACGCGCGGGTATGTTCGGCAGTAATGATCGTCACGTTCACATTGACGTTCGGCAGCAGCTTCAAATCGTGATTGTCGACAATGCACGTCGTCTCCCCCACATTCCGCGTGCCGTGCAGCTTGATCACCGTGGGGATCGCGCTCACTGTCCCTTCCCAGGTCCGCTCTCGCAACGCATCCCAGGTCACTTCGATCTTGTTTCCTGGCGCCAGCCGCCCTATGTCGGGCTCGTCGACGAAGGCCCGTACCCGCACCCTGCCCAGGTCGGCTTCCTGCAGCACGAGATCTCCCGGACCTACATAAGCCCCCTGCAACACCGGCAGTGAATAGACGATCCCATCGAACGGCGCCTCGATGTTCAACTGGCTGAGCGTATTCTGCGCCGCCGCGTAAGCCGCCTGGGCTTCGTTCTTGCTGGCCTGCACCCGGGCGATTTCCGGCTGCGAATATCGCTCCTTCTGCTTTTCCTTCAGAAGGCTCAAATCCGCCTCGGCGCGCGCCAGCTGACCCTGGGCCGCCACCACCTCGCCGGCCGAAGCCGCGTCCTGCTGTTGCAGGCGCTTCAATGCATCCAGGTTTCGCTGCGCTGTGTCGCGCTCGGTGCGCGCCTTGACCAGCTGCGCGTCAAGTGTCAACACTTCCTCGCGGTTGCCTCCGCTCTGCAGGGCGCTGATATCGGCGTCGGAGGCGCGCAGTTGCGCCAGCGAGCGCGCCGCCTGGCTGCGCGCATCGGCGTCGTCCAGTTGCACCAGGAGCTGCCCCTTCTTCACCCGGTCTCCTTCCTTCACCAGGAGCTTTTTCACATTTGTAGCGACCGGCGCATGCGCCTCGAAATTATCCAGCGGCTCGACCCGGCCATTGGTCGAGACCACGCTCCGTATGGTGCTGCGCGTCGCCGTGGCTACCCGCACCGGCACGGCATCGCCCCGCGACATGAACGACGCCAGCATTACCACCGCGACCAGGGCACCGCCCGTCCAGATCAGCAGACGATGCCGGGCCACAAATCCGTTCTGAGCGCCGTTCAAGGGCATAGCTGAACAAACTAATGTACCACTCGTAGCTTGCGATATTGCCGATGTAACCTAACAACTTAGATGCTCCACCCCCAGCCGGGAGTCACAAATCCTCTTCCATTCGCGGCCCTCTTCGCCGCCTGGGTACAATGACTTATGCCCAGGAAATCCGGCTACACACCCGAGCATGCCCAGGCTGGCCTCGACGCCCGCTTCCCGAAAATCGAAACCTGGCCGAATCAGTTCCCCGGCTATGAGATCGTCGTCGACGACCCCGAGTTCACCTCTGTCTGTCCCAAGACTGGTCTCCCTGACTTTGGTGTCGTCACCATCCGTTATATGCCGGACAAACGTTGCCTGGAGTTGAAGTCGCTGAAGGAATATCTGCAGTTTTACCGCAATCTCGGAATTTTTCAGGAGAACATCGTGAACCGCGTGCTGGAGGATGTGGTGCGATGGGCTAAACCGGTATGGGCCGAGGTGAAGGGGGATTTCCGTCCCCGCGGCGGTATCTCCACGATAGTCCTGGCGCAGTGGCCGAGACCGGCAAAGGGCAAGGCGCAGTAGCGCAGGCCGCTACGGTCCCGCCGCCAGAAACTCCCCGATCTTCTCGTTCAGAAACTTCTCATCTGCCGGGTCAGCTCCGGCGCCCGCCGGATGTCCCCAAAGCGAGGGAATCGGCACCAGCGAAACCGTCGAAATAAACCCTGCCTCGTAACGTGCGTCGCTGAGCGGGAAGTACAAATCGGTTTCTGATGGCATGTAGAGAAGCGGCACCTTGATCGAACGCAAGGCCTTCTCCACGTCTCCGCCAAAGCCGGGCGTGTTTCCCACATCATGCTTTTCCCACGTCCGCATCTGCAGAATCAGATCATTCGCGTCCGCCCCCGGAATGAAGTCCGTCCGGAAGTTGTGCACAAGCTGCTCGAATGTCGTGCCCGGCTTCTCCGTTTCCCGCCACAACTCTCTCCGCCACCATTCCTGGGAAAACAACCAGGCCGTCCACACCATCGCAAACGCCTCCAGGCCTTTCGTCGGTTGAGACTTGTAGTCGCCGTCCTGAAATGCCGCGTCGGCCGTCAGCGCCGCGATCTGTCCTTCCAGCCGCACGAACCCGTGAGGATAGGTTTTCGCCGTGCCTGCGGTGGCAACAATCCGGTCAGCGAATTCGGGATAGCTCACCGCCCACTGGAACGCCTGTTGCGCGCCCATGGAGAAGCCAATGATCGCGCGCACGTGCGGAATGTGAAGCTCCTCCGTCAGCAGCCGATGAACCGCTTCCACATTGTCGCGAATGGTCATGACCGGGAAGCGAGGTCCGTGGAACGGCTCGGGAGTGTTGCTGGGAGAAGAAGAGTGCCCGCTGCCAAACAGCTCCGTCGCAACCAGAAATAGGTTGGATGTATCCAGCGCATGATTCTGCCCGATCAGCCATTCGTAACCGTGGAAGTCCGCCATGTAATGCGACGGCAGCAGCACCACGTTGTCCCTGGAGGCATTGAGATGGCCGTAAGTGCCGTAGACGACGCGCGCCTGAGGCAGGACCACTCCGCCCTCCGTGCGGAAATTGGCGATGATGAACTCGTGGCGCTCCGATGGTTCCGGTTTCGGCGCCGCCGCGTCTTGCCCGATCAGGGAGATAGCAAACAGAAGAGCAGGGATGAGCAGAATGATTTTTTTCATAGGGGATCAGTTCCCATTGCTGACGCGGGAAATCATACTCTGTACTGCCTGAAGGTGTGCCCCTTTCGCTCGCCATGCTATATTCCTTCCTCAAGTGGCTCCCGCAAAACTCTACCCCCGGACTGCGCTCGTCCTCCTGACCGCGCTGAATCTGCTCAACTACATCGATCGCTCCGTGCTCTTTGCCGTGCAGCCCCTGGTGCAGGGAGAATTCCATCTCAGCAATACCCAGGTCGGCTATCTCACCAGCGCCTTCCTCGGTTTCTACATGGTGGCCGCGCCCTTCACCGGGCCGCTGGCCGACCGCTACTCGCGCAAGCTCATCATCGTCCTCGGCGCAATCTTCTGGAGCGCGCTGACTCTGCTCACTGCGGTCACTCACACCTACTGGGAGCTGCTGGTGCGCCACACCCTGGTTGGCATCGGCGAGGCAACCTTCGTCACCATCGCCCCCACCTTCGTCGCCGATCTCTTTCCCGAAAAAGTGCGCGGACGCATCTTCGGTATCTTCTATCTCGCCATCCCGGTCGGCACTGCGGCCGGCTATCTCCTCGGCGGAAAGCTCGGCCCGGCCTACGGCTGGAGGTTTCCTTTCTATATCGCCGCCTTCCCCGGTTTCCTGTTGGCCTTGGCGCTGTGCTTTATCCCGGAACCTGAACGTGGACAATTCGATTCTCTCCAGGAAACTCCCGAGCGGCGCACTGTCCTCGGCCTGGTTCGCAATCCCGCTTTTCTCAGCGTGACCCTGGGCATGGCGGCTGGAACATTCTCTCTCGGCGGCATTCAGGTCTGGATGCCCACCTTTCTGTCCCAGGCCCGTGGCTACACTCTCGAAGCTGCCAATCTGTTCTTCGGCAAAATCGTTGTGATTGACGGCATTCTCGCCTCCTGGATCGGGGGCTGGCTGGGCGACCGCCTCCTTCCTAGGATGAAAGGCTCCTACTACTTCGTGTCCGCCCTCAGCATGGGACTCGGTGTCCCCGTCATGATCGTCGCTCTTTTCAATCGCGGTCCGCTGATGCTTCCCGCCATTGCCGTCGCCGCCTTCCTGCTCCTGCTCAACACTTCACCGCTCAACACCGCGCTCGTCAACTCCGTGGGCGCCCACATCCGCGCCACTGCCATCGCCGTCAATATCTTCATCTTTCACCTGCTCGGCGATGTCCCCTCGCCCACCATGATGGGCTATGTCGCCGACAACCGGTCCCTTCAGGCCGCGTTCATCCTGCCCGTCATTGCCATGGCGATTTCCTCCATCTTGCTCTTTTACGGCATGCGTTTTGCCCCTCCCGTCAAAGTTCAGGCTCCGCCGCCTTTGCAGGGTGAGCTCATCGGATGACCTTTCTTCTCTGGATCGCCGGAACCTATGTCGCCGGGCTCTGGCTATTCCACCTGATCGATGCCGCCATCGGCGCCACCAGGATCCCCGTCATCTCGCAACCGGAATGGGACCTCCCGCTTCCGGGCCGTCCCCGTCTCAGCATCATCGTGCCCGCCCGCAACGAAGACGAGCACATGGAAGCAACTCTCACCCGCCTCCTCCAGCTCGACTACGACAACTACGAAGTTATCGCCGTCAACGACCGCTCCACGGACCGCACCGGTGAGGTCATGGACCACGTGGCCGCGAGCTGCTCTTCTCCAGGCCGTCTAAAGGTGATTCACATCGACTCACTCCCCGCCAACTGGCTGGGAAAGCCTCACGCCATGTGGACCGCGGCCAACCACGCCCATGGAGAATGGCTCTTGTTCACCGACGCCGATGTTCAATTTGCTGCCCAATCCGTCCGCCGCGCCCTGGTCTACGCCGAAGCCAGCCACTCCGACCATCTCGTCCTTCTGCCGCGTATGATCATGCATCAGGCCGGCGAAACCATGATGCTGGCCTTTTTCCAGACTCTGTTCGTCTTCGGGCACCGCCCCTGGAAGACCGCCGATCCCAAAGCCAAAGACCACATCGGGGTGGGCGCCTTCAATCTCATCCGCCGCTCCGTCTACGACTCCCTGGGAGGCTACAAGGCCCTCCGATTCGAAGTTCTGGACGATATGAAACTGGGTAAGCGGGTCAAGAATGGCGGCTACGTTCAGCGGGTCGTCTTCGGCGATGACCTCATCTCCATCCGCTGGGCCAAAGGCGCCCTCGGTGTGATTGAAAATCTCACCAAGAACCTCTTTGCCCTGATGTCGTTCCGTTGGCCTCTGGCGCTCTTCTCTAGCGTCGTCCTGCTCTTCGTGAACGTCATGCCCTTCGTCGGCGTTCTCGTTGCGCACGGATGGGCGCGTCTTCCCTTTGCCGCCGCGCTCTTCGCCATGTTCGCCATTTATGTCGGCATGTCTTGGCGCTCGGATGTCCCGCCATACTACTTCGTCCTCCACCCCGTAAGCGCGACCCTGTTCGCCTACACCATGCTGCGCTCCACCTTGCTCACCCTCAAACGCGGCGGGGTCATCTGGCGGGGCACATTTTATCCCCTGGACGAGTTGCGAAAAGGGCTGGTGTAGGAAACAGGTCCTGCTTGCTGTCGACGTTAACCTTCAATCCCTGCGATTCCGAGGAGTGCTCGGACCAGCGCCCAAGGATGCATGCGCGCGCGTCTTGCGCGTGCAGGTCTCCCAACGATGTAGGCGCGCGCGTCCCGCGCGTGCAGGTCTCCTGAGGGCAGCCCTCCAGTCAAAATCAGTTCGACAGCTCCAGGACAGATGGGAAGCCCGCTACAGCGATGGCATTTAGCAGCTCCACCGGCGTAAAGGGCTTAGACAGCAGAGGTCCGATGCCACGAGCTTTTCATATTCCTCGCGAATGGCCGGTTGGTGCGCGGAACCCGACATGAACACGAACTTGCAGGCGGGCAGGAACTGGAGAATTTCAATCGCCTCCTGGAACCCATCCATTCTCGGCATCACGACTCCGGTTACGACGCAGTCCGGGCGAAATTCCCTGGCGACGGAGACTGCCTCCGCGCCGTTATAGGCCCTCCTGGTGTCGTAT
>Ga0335080_10008205_pt1 | contig 10878 bp, 7 predicted proteins | sample Lox_Sample_34_FD_206720 | JGI IMG/M metagenome (GOLD analysis project Ga0335080, IMG submission 206720) | Soil microbial communities from Loxahatchee National Wildlife Refuge, Florida, United States - Lox_Sample_3.4 | ecosystem: Environmental > Terrestrial > Soil > Wetlands | place: USA: Florida...
CCGCAGTTCCAGCGACTGCTTGAAAGCGCAAGTCTAGAAGGGAATCCGGCCCCGATAGGGCTTCTTACTGCCGGCTCGGCAAGGCAAAGGTCCGGTCCGGCTTTCGCTCGTGATAAGAGTCACAGCGCACAGTGACCCATGGGCTAGACCGGGTTCACCCAAGAAGGTCTACTTTGTAACGGAAGCTGACTATAGTCCCCGCTGGGTCCCGGGCTGCCCGCGGCGCGGGAGTTCTGGATGGCTGACGCTAATCCCACGACATTTTCCATTTGAACATATCGAGCGATTAGAGCGCCTTCAGAGAAAACTCGCCGCCGCCACACTCCTCTGACTCTTGATGGTGCCCAGGGACCTGTGAAGGACGCCTCGCGCAACGCGCCAGGGAGGAAGGGAGTGAGGGGCGATGATTGCCAGTGATATGGCGCAGGAACGAACGCAAGCGGCGGCGCCCACAGACAGCCTCTCCCTCGAACGCACGGCTTACCTGGATACGCTTGTCACCCAAGCCACGACCGCAGCTGCTCTGTTCTCACAGTTCACGCAGGAGGAGGTCGACCGAATCGTCAAGGCGATGGCGATGGCCGGACTGGAACAGGCCCAACATCTCGCCCGACTGGCGGTTGAGGAAACGCGGCTGGGTGTCATGGAGGACAAGGTCATTAAGAACATGGTGGCCAGTGAGTTCGTCTATAACTATGTCAAGGACAGGCGGACCGTTGGCGTCATTCGTGAGTTCCCGGAGCGCAACTTATTCGAGATCGCCGAACCTGTCGGCGTCCTGTTCTCGCTTACGCCGATCACCAACCCGACCTCTACCGTCATATTCAAGTGCATCGTCGCCGTCAAGACACGTAACACGATAGTGTTCAGCCCACATCCGAAGGCGTGGCGCTGTTGCGCTGAGGCTGTCCGCATAATGTATGAGACAGCGGTAAAGCACGGCGCGCCCGAAGGAGTCTTCAGTTGCATTGAGTCGCCAACATTGCCGGATAACGCCTATCTGATGCGCCACAAAGACGTGGCCATGATCGACGCGACCGGCGGGCCGGGCGCGGTAAAGGCGGCCTACAGCTCAGGGAAGCCTGCGTTGGGCGTAGGTCCGGGGAACACTCCCGTTTACCTGGAGAAAACTGCGGACCTGAATTGCGCGGTCGTTGACATCATCATCTCGAAGACATTTGATAACGGGACGATTTGCGCCTCCGAGCAGACAGTCGTGATCGACGACGAGATCTATGATGCCACTCTCGAGAAGTTTGCCAGCCTGGGCGCGCACATCTGCAACGAAGAAGAGACAGACCTGCTCGGGCGCACCGTGATCGATCCGCAGACCGGATTCATGCAGCCAATGGCGGTGGGCCAGAAAGCCACCGATATTGCGCGCTTCATCGGCCTCAAGGTGAAACCGGAGACCAAGCTTCTGATTGCGCCCATCCGCGGGGTCGGACGGGAACATCCGCTCTCCGTCGAAAAACTGTTCCCCGTTCTGGCCGTTTATCGTGCCAAGTCGGTAAACGAGGCGCTTCGCGTTTGTGTGGACGTGAATCATGCAGGCGGCGTTGGACACACAGCTATTGTTTTCTCCCGCGACGATGAGGTGGTCCGTCAATTCGGGGAAGTCATAAACGCCGGCCGCATCATAGTAAATTCGCCCGGTTCCATTGGAGCGCTGGGCGCGGTCTACAACGACCTGGTGCCTACCTTTTCTTTTGGATGTGGCACGGGGGGCGGTAACAGCACAACTGACAACGTGAACATTTATCACTATCTCAACATCAAGCGGATCGCTCGCAGGACACAAAATCATATGTGGTTCCGCGTCCCCAATCAGATTTACTTCAACATGAATGCGGTCGAGAATGTGCGGAATTTTCCCTCCCGCTCGACGGTTCTAGTCACGAATCCTGCCCTCGAGCAGATGGGCCACGAGGATATCGTCCGGCGAAATCTCGGTCCCGACACCCATCTCCACGTGCTCGTCATTCCCGACACTGAACCCGAAATCAATACCATTATGCGGGGAGTTGAAGAGCTCAACCTCTACAAAGCCGACCAGATTATCGCGCTCGGAGGCGGATCGGTGATTGACGCTGCAAAGATCATGAAGCTCAAATATGAGTCGCCGGAAGCGGATCTGGAAGAGTTGGCAGCTCCATTTCTCGACCTCCGCAAGCGTGTGGTGCAGTATCCGAAGGAAAAAACGAAGCGCGTACGACTGATTGCCATCGCTACAACCAGCGGCACTGGAAGCGAAGTTACGCCCTTTGCCGTGCTCACCGACAAAGCAAGTGGCCGTAAAGTGACGCTCGCGGATTACTCCATAAGTCCGGATGTCGCCATTGTGGATCCACAATTTGTCCTGTCCATGCCAAAAAGCTTGACGGCGGATACCGGCATTGATTGCCTGACTCACGCGCTCGAGGCGGCGGTCTCAAACTACGCGTCGCCTTACACCGACTCGAACGCCATGCAGGCTATTCGACTGGCGTTCAGGTACCTGCCAAGCGCCTTTGAACATCCCCAGGATGAAGAGGCCCGGTCGATGATGCACAACGCGGCCTGCATTGCCGCCATGGCCTTCTCAAACGCGTCCCTCGGAGTGAACCACGCGCTGGCACATGCTTTTGGCGCTCGTTTCGGGGTTGCCCATGGCCGCGCGAACGCGCTCATGCTGCCCCATGTAATTGCCTACAATGCCGCCGTGCCAGCCAAGTTCATGCCTTCGCCTTACACACAGGGATATGCGGCAAATAAGAAATACGCCACCATAGCGGACCTGCTGGGGCTTGGCGGCAATACAGTGGAAGAAAAGGTCGCCAAGCTGATCGCGGCCACCGAACGATTACTCGACCAACTAGGGTTTCCCCGATCGATCGCCGAACTCGGAATCTCGAAGGAGGAATTCGAACGTGCAATTCCCGGTCTCGTGAAGGTAACGTTCGACGACCCATCATGGAGATCGAACCCACGAATGCCTCTGATGAAGGAACTGGTCGAACTGTTCAGAAAAGCCTATGAAGGCCGGGGCGCATCCCAACGATCTCGTGTGAACGGGGAGCAGACCACTTAGGGACGGAGAACGGTGGCACCTATGACAGAAACTGTCATCTCGATGGATATCGATGAGAGGCGCGCAACGGCCGCCCTGCAGGAACTCTCGGATAAACTCGACGCGGCCAGCGGGAAGATCATTTTGGATTTCGCTGCCGTCCACCGCATTCATGCCTCCGTACTGCGCGGCCTCGAGGAGCTTGCTCACGCCGCCGATCAGAAGGGTTTAGCCATCGTCCTGCGCTGCGTCGGCCTTAACGCTTACAGAGTACTCAAGCTGGTCAGACTGACACGGCGGTTTTCTTTCGAGAACTGAAACTGCAATTGCCGGCCAACTGAATTGGAGAGATGTCATGAAGAACCATCCAGAGAGTGACCGCCTTTCCTGGGGCGACACCGTCTTCCTGCATCTCGAGCGCGAAGGCATGCCGCTCAATGTAGCGAGCATCTGCGTATTCGAAGGCGACGTATCCTTTCGCGATTGCCTTCAGTTCATCGAGTCGAAACTACCGCTTCTGCCGCGCTATCTCAAGCACGTGGTGGCCGCACCTCTCGGCCTTGGCTTACCAAGCTGGGAATACGACCCGGAGTTTGAGCTTCGCCGTCATGTCCGAGAAGTCGCTCTGAACCACGGCACAGATACTGAGTTGAAAGCGCTCGCCGGGAAATTGTTCAGCACCGTCATGGACCGGCGGCATCCGTTATGGGACATAACGCTGGTGCGGGGACTGAAGGCCAAGCGCAGCGCCCTGATCTTCCGCCTGCATCATTGCATGGCTGATGGTATTGCAGGAGTCGGCATCATGAATGTGCTTCTGGATGCAAATCCAGAAGCTGCGGCACTGCCGCGGAAGAAAGTCAAGCTCCGCGTTCCGGCGCCCCGGGACCCCTTGGCATCACTGACCACGGGATTCGTCGAAACCTATTCGGATTTCATCAAGCGTATTCTCTCGGCGCTGACCGACCTGCTGAGCATGGCCGAGCGTGCCGCAGTGAACGGCAGTGATCTCGATACGAAGGACTTCGTCGGTCTGCTTCCAGAGCTTACGGCATTTACTGAGCGGCTCCGTTTTAACGTTCTTTACCAGGGTCCGCAGAAGTTCTGCTTCACCAAAATTTCCCTGGCGGATATCAAAGACATTCGCCACAAATGCGGCACCAGTGTGAATGACGTAATTCTTGCCATCGTGACCGGCACGATTCGGCGTTACTGCGAACTGCATGGCGATCCGGTGAAAGGGAAGCTGCTCCGCATTATGGTCCCCGTCAGTTTGCGTGGCGCCAGCAGTGCAGGAGAGCTCGGCAATCGCATCTCGCTCGTTCCAGTCACTATCCCGTTGGATATCCGGCAACCACTCAAATTGCTCGCCGCGGCACATCAGCGCGCAGAATTTCTCAAGCGAGTCCACGCGGCCGAGCTAATCAGCCTGGCCGGCGGATTGATCGGCATGTTTCCAAGCTCGATGCAGGGACTTGTAGGACCGCTGGCCAGCCGTCTGCCAATCACTCCTTTTAATTTGGTCTGCACCAACGTGCCCGGACCGCAGTTTCCCCTTTACCTGCTTGGACACAAGATGCTCCATTGCTATCCCTACGTTCCAGTGGGCGGCGAGATGGCCGTCAATTGCGCCATTCTGACTTACGACGGCACGGCGCACTTTGGCTTTAGCGGCGATGCGGGAGCGGCGCCGGACCTGCGCAAACTTGAGAAGTTACTGCAGGAGACCTTTACCGAACTGCGCGATGCCGCCGGGGTCAAACCGCAGAAAAGGAAGAAGCAAACACGATCGCGAACAACCGCCCCGACGTCGGCCCGAAAGATTGTACCTTCGGCAACGGCAAGTGTTCCCGGCTCGCCCTCGCAGGAGGCGAAGCGAGCGGCGGAATCGGCACCAGGCACCCAATCAGAGATCGCGGCACCAGCCCTGGTGGTTGCTTAACCGCAAATTAAAGGTTGCCGGGCCAGGCGCGACAAGGCGGTTACAACGAGGGAGGTCTGCTTTATGACGCCTCGAACCCTTAACGACATCTTCTCGACGATCGTCGACCGCTGGCACGAGCGTGTAATGCTCGTTCGTGAGTCAGGCCGCTGGACTCCAGTCAGTTCGCGGCAATTTTATAAGTATGTTGCAGGAATGGCGCGGGCGCTTCGGAGTTGGGGGCTAAAGGCAGGAGACCGGGTCGCAATTTTGAGCGAGAATCGACTCGAGTGGGCCGTGGCAGACTTCGCCTGCTTGCAGTCAGGCATCGCGGTTGTCCCTATTTACACGACACTGACAAATGAACAAACGGCATACATTTTGTGCGATTCGGGCGCCAAAGTCGTAGCGGTTTCGAGCGAAGCACAATTAAAGAAAGTTCTTTCCGTCAAGGACCAGACGGCTGTGGAGAGAGTGTTGGTCATGGATCCGCTTGACAACCCCAATGCCACACCAATGCGTCGACTGATGGAGGAAGGCACGGTGGAGTACGATCCCGCTCTCGACGCGGGCGCACGGGCTGTATCTGCCGAGCATGTAGCGTCCATCATCTACACCTCTGGAACGACCGGCACATCCAAGGGTGTGCAGTTGACACATGGCAATTTGACGTCCAACATCCTCTGCTCTCTTGAGGGTTTCCATCTTCACCCAGGCGATACCAGTGTGTCCTTCCTTCCCCTTTCGCACGTGACTGCCCGGCATGCAGATTTGGCTTTGCTCTATCACGGGGTCACCGTCGCATATTGTCCTTTTTTTGAACAACTGCCCCAGGTTCTTCTAGAGGTACGACCAACGATCTTCATTGGCGTGCCGCGAGTTTACGAGAAGATCTATAGCCAGGTTGAGCAGAAGACCAAGAGATTCCCCAGCCGGGCGATCTATCATTGGGCGCTCGCGGTGGGACGCGCCCATGCTGGGACTGTCCTGGCCGGTAGCGTGCCAACTTCACCAAGTTGGAAGCTGGCCAATAAAGTGGTCTATTCTCAGGTGCGAGCCCGGCTGGGAGGAAACGTCGAAGTCTTCGTTTCGGGAGGAGCTCCGCTTGGTGCCGAGTTAGCCGCCTGGTATGCCAGCATTGGAATCCGAATTCATGAAGGTTACGGTCTTACCGAGACTTCGCCTGTGATTGCCTTGAATACGCCGCGAGCTCACAAATTAGGCACTGTAGGCCGCCCGCTCTCCAATGTTGAAATCCAGATCGCGGAAGACCGGGAAATTCTCGTGCGCGGCCCCTCGGTGTTTCGCGCCTATTGGAACCGTCCGCAGGAGACCAGCAATGCGTTTGTCGATGGCTGGTTCAAAACCGGCGATATTGGCGCGCTCGATGAGGAAGGATTTCTCTCGGTTACCGACCGGAAGAAAGACTTGCTCAAAACATCGGGCGGAAAATTTATCGCGCCTCAGCCGGTCGAAAACTCGCTAAAACTAAACGGCTTGATCGGAACGGCTGTCGTTGTAGGAGACCGGCGGAAATTTGCGGCTGTAATCATTTCTCCCTGCTTCGCCCTACTGGAAGAATGGGCGCGAGACCACCATATCTCTTTTGTGTCGCGAGAGGAGCTGGTTGCCCATCCGAAGGTGAAAACGCTCTACGAAGATATCGTGGGCGAGGTGAACGGGAGCCTGGCCCGCTACGAAACGCTGAAGAAGGTGCTGCTCGTACCGGATGAATTCACTCCCGATGACGGCAGCCTTACTCCAACATTGAAACTTCGCCGCAAGATTGTCGAAGAACGGTATCGGCGACAGATTGATGACTTATATGAAGAAGCCGAGGTAGCAGCAGTGTCATAAAAGCCTGCAAGATCGTAAGAATCACAGGAGGTTCAAGATGGAGAGAACGTCGGTGTGGCCATGGAATATGGAAGAGGAAGCAGAGTGGAAAGCGGACTTGGAACGAGAGGACGATATTCTTGAACAGCTGAGCGAGGCCGCGGACGAGGACAACGTCGCCAGTTCGAGCGATGCCCTTGAGGAACCCACCCCGGATACCGCTCCTGAGAAATACCTGGTTACGACATAACAGGTATCAGCAAGTTCGTCGGCAGCCGAACCCGAGGCCGGCCGGACATAAGCTATCTCGTTCCTGAAGGTGAGGTCCGTTCACGCGAAGGACTCCTTCTATTGCCATGCGCAATGTCCTCCTTGCCTAGAATTCATCTTCCTTTCGTATCATTTCCTGTTTCCTCAGTTATCCTCGTCTAAAGGTAAGTTCTCCCCATGGCGAGCACCCAGATAGGGCACGTTCCTTCTCTCCCAAATAAGAGGCTGATCCTCGCCGCCCAATTCGCCTTCTTTCCGACCGGAATCCTGATGACGTTGCTGGGCCCGATGCTGCCTCTTCTGATCGCCCGCTGGGCGCTCACGGACGCACATGCCGGTAATCTGTTTCTGGTGCAGTTCCTGGCTTCGGTTGCGGGCGTTCAATTCTCGGGAGTTCTCCTCGTCAAGTTCGGTTATCGTCCCGCGTTCTTGCTGGGCCTGCTGTTGATGGCCCTCGGCGCAGCCTCGCTCCTGGCAGGGTCTGCCATCCTGGGAATGATCGCGGTAGGCGTCTACGGCTTTGGAGTAGGCCTAATCGTACCAACCGACAGTTTGCTCATCGCCGAGGTTAGTCCGAACTCGCGCACCCGCGCCGTGAACCTGCTGAATTTCTTCTGGGGGGCGGGCGCTGTCTTTTGCTCGCTGATGATCGCCTGGGCGGCGGCGCACAAAGCTGTGACGGTTTTCCTTATGTCGGTTGCGGTGTTTATGGCGGTGCTCGCCTTCGCGATGTGGAGATTGCCGTTCCCTGCGGCTGAGCGCGGAGCGGAGCGTGGCCCTGTCTGGCGGGAACTTGCGCGCAACCCTGTGATCTGGCTTTTTGCGACCGTGTTTTTCCTTTATCCCGGGGCTGAGACTGCGGTGGGCGGATGGATCGGTTCTTATGTTGGGCGGTTGGGTCCGCTCGAGGCAAAATGGACTGCCTTGATGCCCGCGTTTTTCTGGGCAGCCCTGACGGTGGGACGCGGCCTTGGCACCCTGTTTCTCTCGCATTTTTCCGAACAGCAGGTCCTGCGGACGGGCTTCGCCAGTGCCGCGGGTGGAATCATCCTGTTGCTCGTTGCCTCTGCGCTGCCGCAAGTGATTGTCGGGGCCCTGATCACAGGACTCAGTTTTGCCACGCTTTATCCGATTACGATCGCGAGGCTATCCACACACTTCGGAGTTGCAGCCCGCGGCATCGGGGCGGTCATGTTTTCGCTGGCGTGCATAGGACCCGCGGTAATTCCATGGATGGTGGGGCTTGTGTCGCAATCCAGAGGGAGCCTGCGCGCGGGTTTGTTGCTACCGCTGGGAGCAACAGTATTGCTGCTTGTAATCCACCTACGCGACTGGTAGCGCTACTGCCGCGATGCCTTGACGCGCTTCGGCCGTTCCAGGTGCAAGGACGCGGTCGATGCCAGTTCCACGCGATCTCGGCCCTTTCCCTTGGCGCGATAGAGCGCCTGGTCGGCTGCCTGAATCACTTGCTCCGGTTGTCGGTAGCGGGTGCTGGGCTCGGCCACGCCGATGCTGACGGTCACTGACAAATGATCGGCAGTCTGAGTAGGTGCGGAGGGCGTGGCCGCCTTCTTTTTCGGCACCCGCCTGCGGTCCGCCGGCTGCCTGCGGTCGGCTTCTTCTATGTGCGCCGCGCTTCTTCTTTCGCAGCCGCGAACGCGAAACGTGGAGCTCCCGATAGCCTTTCGCAGTCTTTCGAGGTATTCGAAGGAATCCTTCGCCGAGGCGCCGCGGAAGATTACCGCGAACTCTTCGCCTCCGCAGCGAAATGCCTGCCCGCCGCCCTCAACGTTCGAGATGCGGGAAGCGACCATGGACAAGACCTGGTCTCCCACATCGTGGCCGTATGTATCATTAAAACTCTTGAAATGGTCGATATCGACGATGGCGATGGCATATTGCTGGTCAAGTGAAAGCAACGCCTCGTTGAAGGCGCGCCTTCCGCGGATGCCGGTAAGCTCATCGTGATAGGCCAGCACATACGAAGTCTCGATCAAGGAAGCGGCAATAATCAGCGCCGCGGTGGCGACGTAAGCGTCGGCTCCCTTACCAACCGGAGCAAACTCAAGCCACAGAAAAACGGCGGTCAACGACCACGCAAATCCCGGCTCGATCGGCTTGTGAGTCTGCCCGTACCGCCAGATGAACACTGCGACAGCGACCGCTAGCCCGGCTAGTGCCCACAAAGGGACATGCACCGGGTCGGAACTTCGCGCCGCGGCCGCAACATTTTCCGGCCGGCACAGAACCGCAACGACTACCGACTCAAGAAAGAGTAACCCGAAGCGCGGGGCAATGCCTGCAATTACAAAGCCTCGTTCGCGCATAACCGCCAAGATGATGAAATTGAGCGGAATCAAAAGGGCGGCAAGTATGGCCGCTGTCCGCCCGGGCCCGCTGTGCGGGTGCCCAGCGGAAAAGAATTCTGCCGCCCGATGCGCCAGCAACAGTGTGAGCAGCGAAAAAAGAATGCGGCTGGAATTGAACCGCCAGGCCAGCAACAGCCCGGCGGCAAAAACCGCCACATAATAAAAAGAGAGCGAAGACGCTACCTGGCCAAACAGCGAACTGTTGACGAGCAAAACCGCGACGGCCAGCACTGCTCCGCCGGGCACCAGCAACGCCTTCGAGATCTTGCCGTTCAACATGACCTTGGCGCACATGACGCTGTGCGATTGAAGTGCCGGGCGCCAGCGCGTTTCACCCACTCCGTTTTCAGGATACGGCAGCGCGTGTTGGAAAACCGTTATGTTTGAGACACCGCCCAACTAGCTGATTCCGTCTCCGGCGCCGTGGTAGTCTTCCCTGTTTATGCCCCGTCTTGCGCGCCCCACACGAGTTGCCATTGATACCGGTGGAACCTTCACAGACTGCGTCTGGGTGGAAGGCGGGAAGCTCAAAACCCTCAAGGTATTCTCGACACCCGACGATCCCTCGCGAGCGATTGGAGAGGCGCTCGATAAAATCAACCCCGCAGCCGGCGTCACGCTTGTTCATGGCACAACCGTGGGCACCAACGCGCTCCTCGAACGGAAGGGCGCGCGCATCGCTCTTGTGAGCACCGCTGGCTTTGAAGACGTCATCGAAATTGGACGCCAGGCGCGCCCTCGTCTCTACGATTTCATGTTCGACCGGTTGCTTCCGCTCGTCGCCCGCGACATGCGCTTTGGCGTCGACGAGCGTATCGGGGCCGAAGGCCAGATGCTAAAGAGTCCGTCGGAGGCAGAACTCGCGCGCCTGCGTCAAGCCGTTCTGCGGGCCCAGCCTGAGGCCATCGCCATCTCGCTCCTGTTCTCTTTTGCAAACACCGCCAATGAAGTCCGCGTCGCCGCGAGCCTGGCTGATTCGGCTAAGCTGATTTCCGTCTCTCACCAGATTCTCCCCGAGTTCCGCGAGTACGAACGCACGAGCACGGTGGTCGTGAATGCTTACCTTCAGCCGCTTATGCAGCGTTACATGGAGAGGCTCGCCAATCGGGTCGAGCAGTTGGGTCAGATGGCGCGGCGCAAGGCCCGCATCTTCGTTATGCAATCTAGCGGAGGAATAACTGCCCTCGAAAGCGCCGCTCGCGAACCCGTGCGGACAGTCTTATCGGGCCCCGCCGGCGGGCTGGTAGGTGCAGCCGCGGCAGCAAGCCTAAGCGGATTTACTAAAATCCTCTCATTCGACATGGGGGGAACGTCGACGGACGTTGCCGCGGTTCAAGGTGCGATCCGCGCCGGCACGCAGGCTCAAGTGGCTGGTCTACCCGTCAGCGTTCCCATGCTCGAAATCCATACTGTGGGCGCGGGAGGCGGATCGC
>Ga0335080_10008208_pt1 | contig 10876 bp, 8 predicted proteins | sample Lox_Sample_34_FD_206720 | JGI IMG/M metagenome (GOLD analysis project Ga0335080, IMG submission 206720) | Soil microbial communities from Loxahatchee National Wildlife Refuge, Florida, United States - Lox_Sample_3.4 | ecosystem: Environmental > Terrestrial > Soil > Wetlands | place: USA: Florida...
TCGCTGTATAGAATGACCAGGCAGCTGAGCCGCTGAGCCAGGGGACGCGCGACGCCCCGAAGCGTGGGCTGTATTTGCTATGCGTGAACTGGCAGTAAACGTAGGGCTCGATTTCCCGGATCTCGGCGCGCGTATTCCACGCGGCAGGCAGCGTGGCGCGGAAATACTGCCAGGCGCGGTCGCCGTGGCCCAGCATGGTCTCCGCCATTACCGCCCAGCCCTGCGTATGCGTGAAGATGCTGCCGTTCTCTTTCATCCCGGTGTTGAAGAGCGCAGCGCGCATCACGTTGTAGTCGGTCTCCACAAACGGCGGATCGCAGATCATGAGACCGTATTCGGTGGCGAGGCGGTCGTGCACCGATTGCATGGTGACCGCGGCGTGTTCGGCATCGGCATGACCGCTGATCACGGCCCACGATTGCGGATTGAGGAAGATCTGCCCTTCGTTGTTGTCGCGCGAGCCGAACTTGAAGCCGTCGGCACGCCAGGCTCGCACGTACCACGCACCGTCCCAGGCCTGCTCGTACAACTGCCGGTCCAGACGCGCGAGACTATGCTCCGCCCACTCCTGCTCTTCTCTCAGCTTGAGCATCTGCGCGATTTCCAGATAGACCGCGAGCGCGTAGCGAAGCTGGAACGCGACAAAAACCGATTCCCCCGCCTCGCCCAGACGGATGCAGTCGTTCCAGTCGGCCGAAAGGCCGCAGGGCAGCCCATGCGCGCCGGAGCGATTCATGTTGAAGACGATGGCGCGCTTCATGTGCCCGAACACCGTGTCCTCGCCCGCGTCCGCGTAGGGCAGCACCCTGCTGAGGAGTGCGAGGTCCCCCGTCTCCTTCACATATGCGGGAATCGCATTGAAAAGCCAGAGGCAGTCGTCGGAACGATACTCCTCCTCGCGCGGCGCGGCTTCCGAGCCCGGCTTGTGCGCGAACTGCTTCACCACCGGCATCGCGCCGCCCGTCGACACCTGGCCGTTGATCATCAGCTCGAGCCGGGCCACTGCTTCCCGTGGGATCGCGTGCATCACGCCCAGCATGTCCTGCACGGTGTCGCGGAAGCCGAGTCCGTCGCGCTCTCCCGCATAAATGAGGCTCGCCGCGCGCGACCATGCATAGGTCATCGCGCAGTTGAACGGGCTCCACATGTTCAACATCGAGTTGAACTCAGCGTCCGGTGTCTCCACGTGTAGTCCGGCGATGCGCGCGTGCCAATGGTCCCTGAGCCGGGTAAGCTCGGCGTCCACTTTACTCAGATCCGCGAATTCGGCGGCCGCCCGCCGGCCTTCTTCGGAAGCGCGTCCCACCCCCATCAGCACCAGAAACTCGCGAGTCTCGCCGGGCTCGAGCCGTACCCGTGTTTGCAGAACTCCGCAGCCGTTGTCACCCGTCGCCAGCGATCCCGTGCACTGACCCTGCTCCACCACCACGGGGTTGGCGTAACTCCGGTACGTGCCGAGGAATGTCGCCCGGTCGGTGTCGTATCCATCCACTTCAGCTCCGGCCAGCGCAAGAAATGTGTGGCGGCCCTGATCCTTCTCCTGGAAGTTGTCGGGCATCGCGGGGATGTGAACGTTGGTGCCGTGGTTGATGATGTTGTCCGCCACGGTCATCTTCACAATGTGCTGCGTGTACTGGAGATTGACGAGGTCGTCGTAGGAGCTCCAGTTCCCCACGTACTCCACATATGTGAACGCGCTCAGGCGACGCGCCTTGCTCCCCGTGTTCGTCAGCCGCACGCGCCAGCATTCGAACTCGCGCCCCAGCGGAACGAAGTAGGTGGTCTCCGCGCGAATGCCCGTGTATTCCGAGCTGATGACCGTGTACGCCGTGCCGTGGCGGCATTCGGACTTGAAGGCGTCCAGCGGCTTGCCCACCGGCTGCCAGGAGGCGGACCAGTAATCGCCCGTCTCGTGGTCGTGCAGGTAGATGTAGCGGCCCGGCTGATCCATCGGGACTGCGTTGAACCGCAGTCTGGTAAATCGCCCCTGCGCAGCCGATTTGTAAAAGCTGTAGCCGCCAGCGTTGTTCGTGATAATCGCGCCGTACTCCGTGCTTCCGAGGTAGTTGCTCCAGGAGCGTGGCGTGTCCGGCCGCGTGACTACATATTCCTTGCTGGCATCGTCGAAGTAACCGAATTGCATCTGGACCTCCGGTTCATTGGTCGCGAGTGGACACGAACGAACACAAATGCTTATTTGGCGCGCGCCACGGCGAGCTCGGCCTGAATCTTCTGCATGGCCGTCTCGTTGAGGCGGTAGAAGAACATGCCGAGGCCCGCGAGCAGCGTTCCCGCAGCCGGGGCAAGGGCCATCAGGATTCGAATGCCGTGCTGGCTTTGGGCGGTTTGCGCGACGTTGGCCTGGTAGCCGAACCAGGAGAGCAGATAGGCTACCAACGCCCCACCGATGACCCAGCCGAGTTTGTTCGACATACCCGAGGCCGAATAGATGAGCCCGGTGGCGCGTCGGCCGGTACGCCATTCGGAATAATCGGCGGTGTCGGCGAACATGGCCCAGAGCAGGGCGGAGGTGGGGCCAGTCAGAACCGAATAGATGAGGTGATAGACGTACAGGAGCATCATCTGATTCGGCTGCACCCAGTAGGACATCACGAGCGCGACTGTCGCAAGCAACATGCAGCCGGCGAAGGCGTAGCGGCGGCCGGTGAATGGAGTTACGTACTGGATGAGAAATGTTCCGGTGACCGACATGATGGAGCCGGCCACCATGAAGTTCGCGGCGGCGCCCTCGTCGTGCATGTAGTACTTGAAGTAATAAACGATGGCCGCGCCGCGGATGGCGACAAAGCAAACCGAGAGAATGCCCAGCGTGCAGAGGACCACCCAGGGGATGTTCGACGCGAGGTCGGCGAGATCGCGCGAGCGCGAGGTCTTCACTTCCTGCACGGGCTGCACGCGTTCCTTCGTTAGCGCGAATGTGGCGAAGAAGAGCAGCATCGCGGCGATCGCATAAACGCCCAGCGTCAGCTCATAGCCCAGAACCTGATTGCCCTGGCCGAAGAACGTCACCAGACGGAGGGTGGAGAACTGCACTACCAGGCCGCCGAGGAACGCGAAGGTGAATCGCCAGGAGGAGAGGCTGGTGCGTTGCTGCGAGTCCGGCGAGACCACGCCCATCAGCGCGGAGTAGGGAATATTGATGGCCGAGTAGACCACCATCATCAGCGAGAGCGTGACATAGGCGTAGATCAGTTTGCCGCCCTGGCTGAACGCGGGCGTGGTGAAACTGAGGACGCTCATCACGCCGAACGGCACGGCCATCCAGATGAGATACGGACGGAACTTGCCCCAGCGGGTTTGCGTGCGGTCGGCGATGGTGCCGATGAAAACGTCGAAAAACATGTCCCACGTGCGCGTGATCATCAGCATCAGCGCGAGGGGTTTGGGATCGAGTCCGAAAACGTCGGTGTAGAAATTGACCTGGAAGTATATGAACGTCATCCAGATCAGGTTGGAAGCGCCATCGCCAAAGGCGTACCCGATCTTCTCAACGACAGAGAGTTTCTGATTTTCCTGAGGCATGTCCGGGGTCAGCGAGAACCAGTCTGACGCGATGCTATCACAGCTCGCCATCCGATATATCATCTCTGACATGCGAAGCCTCGTTGTTGCTCTTGTTTTTGCGGCCGCCGGATGCCTCGCTTTTTCGCAATCGCGTCCGCCGGTCATCGACATTCACGTCCACGCCCCAGGCCTGTTTCCCGGCGTCGGTCCGATGTGCCCGTTCAATCCGCAGTTCCTCGCCGCCGATCCGAAAGAAAAGGCGTCGCCCATCGGCTGGGCGAAGCAGGATTGTACGGAGATGCTGGAAGCATCCAAAACCCAGGACGAATACATGAAGGCCGTGCTCGCCGAGTATGAGAGGCTCAACGTGACCGCCGTCGTGATGGGCGATCCCGCCGACGTCGAAAAGTGGAAGGCCGCCGCGCCCGCGCGCATCATCAAGGGCACCTCATTCGAAGCCGAAAACGGCAAGTACATCTCCGTAGACGACCTCCGCAAGGATTTCTCGAAGGACGGCTTCCAGGTGATGGGCGAGATCGGCCTGCAGTATGAGGGCCTCTCGCCGAGCGACCCGTCGGTGGACAAATACTTCGCCTTGGCCGAGGAGCTCGACATCCCCGTCGGCATCCACATGGGCACCGGCGGTTCAGGGCGCGCCAACATCACCACGCCGAAATTCCGCGGCTCCATGGGCAATCCGCTGTTGCTGGAGGATCTGCTGGCGCGTCATCCGAAACTGCGCGTCTGGATCATGCACGCCGGCTATCCCATGATCGAAGAGCTGCTCACCCTGCTGCAGGCCAACGCCTACGTCTACGTCGATGTTGCCGGCCTCATCTGGAGCTATCCGCTGAAGGAAGTTCACATGTACATCCAGCGGATCGTGGAAAGCGGCTTTGAGGATCGCCTGATGTTCGGCACCGACCAGATGATCTGGCCGAAACTGATGGCCACCTCCATCGGCGTGATCGAAGGCGCAACCTACCTCACGCCACAGCAGAAGCGTGACATCCTCTACAACAACGCCGCCCGTTTCCTCCGCTTGAACAAAGCCGCGGCGATGGAGCATACGGCCTCGGTACGGCCGTGAATGGCGGAGTTTCTCTCTAATGCTGCTGCGTCGGCAGGTTGGGTTGCGTCGGCTGCGTCCCGCCTGGCTGATTCAACGGGTTTCCGCCCTGCTGAGCTCCGCCCTGTTGCGCCGCCTGCTGCTGTTGCAGCTTGCTCAGGTCGAAGACAAACTCCCACTCCTTGTACTTGGTGCGGTCGTTGTACGTCTTGATGCCGCGGAATGGGCTCTTGCTCGCCACTCCGGCGATGCCGATCCCGCCGCCCGCCAGTTGCTGTCCGCCCGAAGCGCCGCCGTTGGGAATCGGCCGCGCCGTGCGCAATGCGTCGTTGATCCCCCGCGCGACGTCCCCGGGCCCGGCTATGGGATTGCCGGGAATTCCGGGATTCGCTGGATTGCCCGGAATCGCTGGATTGCCCGGAGTCGCCGGATTCCCCGCATTCTGCCCGCCTGCAGGATTCGCCGCCCCTCCCGCGTTCGCGCCGTTCTGATTGTCCGCCGTCTGCGCGGCGCCTTGGTCGCTGGGCGGATTCACGTCCGCGGACGGCGATAGTGCGGGTGGCGCGCCATTATCCGCATAGATCGGCAAATCGGTTTCGCCGGTACCTGCCGACACCCCGCCGTGCGCCGTTCCCAGCGGTCCGCGATCGCTCGGGCGGCTCGTCAGCCCCCACGCCATCGGCGCGGCCTGCTCCGTCGATGCATCGGTCGAAGACGCGCCCGGCGTGCTGCCGAATGGCGCGCTGCTGGTCAGCGTCCCGAAACTCTGCGGCGCCCCGTTCTGCCCCTGCGTCTGTTGCGGCGCCTGGTGCACCAGCGAATCGGTCAGCACGCCCGCCGACTCGTGAATAATGCGCCAGTCCTCCTCGCCCGTCATGGGGTCTTTGTAGTGCCGGCGCAGGAACCGCATGTTGTTGGTATTGTCCAGGTCGTCCATCTTCGCCGGGAAGCGCCCGAACTTCATGTAGTAGCGGCGCACAGCCAGCGAATATTGCTCGCCCCGGTCGATCAGCAGTTGTTCGCGTTCCCGCGTCCGCTCGAACATCACCCGCGGCAGCTCGAAGTACAGCGTGACGGCGATCAGGGCGGCCAGCACGAACACCATCAGCATGGCGAAGCCGGATTCGTTTCCGCGCCGTTGCATCGCCGCTATCCTCCGTTCTCCTCGGCAATCAGCGGCAGCGTCTGCTGGTTCTTGTGCTGCAGGTCCTCCACCACCGCGGAGTTCACGCCGATCCGCACAATGCGGTAGCGGTTGCTCACCGTCTGCCCTTCCGAGGCCACCAGAATGTCCTCGTTTTCCAGGAAGAACGCGCTTTTGATGTCCGGACGCGCCGGATTCACGTAGCCGTAGAACTTCAGCGGAATCGGCGGCGGTGGCGTCGGCGGCGCGGGCTTCGGCGGCTGCACGGGGGGGGGGCCAAATGGCTTGCCGTAGCCCAGCGGCCCGGGATGAATCGGCTTCGGCTCCTTCACCGGCGGCGGTGGCGCCTGCGTAAACTCGAACACCGAGCGCATGCTCCCGTCGAACTTCGCGCTTTGCAGCCTCGCCAGCAAATCCAACCGCAGCGTCGGATCAACCCTCGCCGGGTCTTTCGCAATCTGCCGCGCTTTCTTCATCGACGGTTTGAAATCTTCCAGCGACCCCGCGCTCGCCCTCCGCCGCACCATCGTCTCCGTTGCGTCGCCCGCTCCCGTCGCTGTTGTCGTGGGCTCCGGCGCGACATTGGAATACGGCATCAGTCCGCGCCGTGGCGCGGTCGCTTCAGCCGAACTGGAGCTGTGGAACAGGTTCGACCATGCCAGATACGCCAGCAGCAGGCCCAGCCCCGTCAGCATTGCCACTTTCTTCGGCTCCGCTCCCAGGCCCTCCGGCTTCCACTTCATCGCAGCACCTCTGCGATCTGGCCGTTGGGTTCCTCGCGCACGAAAACGTCAAAGCGCAGCCCGATGTTCAGCTTCGCCGAACCCTGCTGCGGCGCAGCCTGCAGACTGTCGATGATCAGCAGCCGCGGCGATTTGTCGATGCGGTCGAGCAGATGGATCAAATCCGGATAGGCGCCCTCGAAATTCGCGGCCACCGTCATCATGCTCAGGTCGTCGCTGCCTTCCACCGGCTCGCTCGGATAGGATGCGTCCTTCAGCGTGATGCCCGCCTGGTGCGCATCCTCCACCAGCTCGCCGGCGATCGTGGAAGCGGCCGTGCGGCGGTCGAGGAAATACTCGTCCATGAACCGCTGCCCGCCCGTGCGTCCCGCCTCTACCCGCGTGGCCAGCAGGTGCGTGCGTGTCAGCAGATCGCGGTGTTGCCGCACCTGGATGCGCAGATCGGCGAGGTCCGCCTGCAGTTCTTCCGGCGACCCGCCCGGCGGACGCACCACCATCCACAGCGCCGGTATGTTGAGAATCGCCAGACCGAGAGCGACCAGTCGCGCGATCCCCGCCGCATCCTTCGGAGGCCACAGCATGCGGAAATACTTATTCATATCCGTGTTCATCTGTGTTCATCCGTGGCCATGATTCACAGCTTCTGCGCATAGCTCACCGTCACGCGATACCGGTAAAGTTGTTCGTTCTGCCCCGGCGGCATGGAGTTCATCACCGCCGTCGAGCCGAACGCGGGCGATCTCTCGAAGCGCTGCAGCATCTCCACAATCGGCCCCGGCTCCGTTGCGCCCACCACCATGTCGAGCTGCACCCGGTTCTGCGCATCGATCTGCGGCAGCCGCACCGAGATCAGCCGCACGTTGTAGGGAATCACCTGCCCCAGATCGCCGAACAGCTTCGTCCAGCTAATCGCCTTGCGCTCAATCAGCGCGTTCAGGAATACGCTCTGCTCCAGCACCGCCGAGTTTTCCGGACGCCGCAGCGTCGCATTCACCTGCCCCTGCTGCTGGTCGAGCAGCGCCAGTTGCGCTGTCAGTTGGTTCTTCGCCGCGCGCAGGTCCGCCGCTTCGTTGCGCTGCCGCACCACGTAGACCGTCTGCACAATCAGCAGCACGCCCAGCAGCGCCGCCAGCGAAACGTAGCCTACCAGCGCTGCCCGCGTCTTCCGGAACGGCTCGCTCGCCAGATTGATCGGTATCCGGATCATGCCAGCGACTCCATGTAGCCCAGCAGCCCCGCGTTGGTCCACACCGGCGTTCCAAAGCGCGAGCGCAGGGCTTCCACCGGCACCCCGAGTTCCGCCTGCAGGAACGGCGCTTCTTCATCCGTCGTGCGCCCGAAGCCGCACAACAGCAGCCGCTCCGGCCGCGCCCGCAATTCATCCTCAACGTAGGCCACCGTAGGATGCAGCACCGACAGAATCTCTTCCGATGTCGCGTCGGTCAGCTCCACGCACCGCGCCAGCTTCAGCACCGGGCCGCGCAGCACCATCACCGAAAGCGTCGCGCCACCCAGCTTGGCGATCATCGTGATGCCGTTCGGCTCCACCATGTGCAGCGCCGCCAGCGACGACGTCACCACTTCGCCCGGCTGGAATCCCGCGCTCCGGAACGGCGCTTCGTAGCGCGCCACAATCTCCACCGGAATCAGCGCCACCACTACGTCAATCTTCGCCCCTGAGCCGGCCGGCTGCTGAAAATAGCTGACCACCGCGCTCTCCAGCTCGAACGGCACCGTCTTCTTCATCCGAAAGCGCACCAGCGCGCGCTGCTCATCCTTGTCCGACGGGAACGAATCGAAATCCAGCACCGCCGTCCGTGCGCAGTAGTCCGGCAGGATCAGGGCGGCACGAAGCCGATGGCCATTGGGTGGCGGAGCCAGCGCCGCCACCTCGCGCGCCAGCACCTCCGGCTGTTGCACGTTGTCCCGCAGCGGCGAAACCGAGATCGCGCCCTCCGGCAGTGGCCGGAAACTCAGTTGCTCCGGTGCCTCGGTCCGCCCGAACGCGATCCCAGATTCGGAGATCTCAAAGGCCCACGCCGGCGGCGGATCGCCAAGAAGTGTGGTTAGCAGAGACATCCGTGTTCATCCGTGTTCATCTGTGGCTAGCCTTCAATGAACGTGACCTTATTAATCTCTTTCAGCGTAGTGATGCCGTCGCGCATCTTCTCCACCGCCGATTCGCGCAGGAACGTCATTCCCTCTTCGCGCGCCTGCCGCCGGATCTCCGAACCCGGCCGTTTGTCCAGAATCATCTCCCGGATGCGCTCGCTCAAATCCAGCAGCTCGTGAATCGCCGTTCGCCCGCGGAATCCCGTGCCCGCGCACTCGAAGCACCCGCGGCCCTCGAAGAAGTCGATGTCGCGCCACGCCGACGGCTGCAGCCCGCTCTCCACCAGATAATCGTCCTCGTACTTCACCTTCGTGCGGCAATGCGGGCAGATCACGCGTACCAGCCGCTGGGCCAGAATGCAGTTCAGCGCCGAGACGAAATTGTACGGCTCCACGCCCATGTTCAAAAAGCGCCCCAGCACGTCCAAAACATTATTCGCGTGCACCGTGGTGAACACCAGGTGCCCGGTCAGCGCCGCATTGATCGCGATCTGCGCCGTCTCCTGGTCGCGGATTTCGCCCACCATCACCTTGTCCGGGTCATGGCGGAGAATCGACCGCAGCCCGCGCGCGAACGTGAGCCCTTTCTTCTCGTTCACCGGAATCTGCGTGATGCCCTTGATCTGATATTCGACCGGGTCCTCAATCGTGATGATCTTATCTTCGTCGTTCTTGATCTCACTCAACGCCGCGTACAGCGTCGTCGTTTTGCCCGAGCCCGTCGGCCCCGTCACCAGCACCATCCCGTACGGCTCTTTGATGTAGCGCCGGAACTTCACCAGATCGCGATCGAGAAACCCCACCACTTCGAGCGAAAGCTTGGCGAACTTCTCGCTCATCGATTCTTTGTCGAGCACGCGCAACACCGCGTCCTCGCCGTAAATCGTCGGCATGATCGACACGCGAAAATCGATCAGCCGGGTCTTATAGCGCACGCGGAAACGCCCATCCTGCGGCACGCGCCGCTCGGCGATATCGAGTTCACTCATCACCTTGATGCGCGAAATGATCGTCGAATGCCACTCCTTGGCGATCGGCGGCATCGCGTAGTGCAACACGCCGTCAATGCGGTACTTGATGGCCACTTCCTGGTCGCGCGTCTCAATGTGAATGTCCGACGCGCGCCGTTCCAGCGCGTTGAAGATGGTCGTGTCCACCAGCTTGATCACCGGCGCGATGTCGCTGTCCGCCGCGGCCAGTTTATCGATCGATAGCGTCTCGTCCTGGTTCTCTTCGTCGCCCACGACGTCGAGCGCGAACCCCTCGGTCACCTCTTCCAGCACGCGCTGCGACTGCTCGGTCTTCTTCAGCAGATCGGAAATCTGCGAAAGCGTGGCCACCCGGACCCGCAGTTTCCGGTTCAGCAGAATCGCCAGCTCGTCCAGCAGGTTCAGGTTCCGCGGATCGGCAACGGCGATATCGAGCATGGTCCCGTTCTCCGCCGCCAAAGGCACGAAGTTGTACCGGAACATCAGATCGACGGGAACCGAGTGGAACAAATCCGGATCAATGCGAATCGACTTCAAATCGACAAACTCGCACCGATACCGCGCCGCCGCGGCCTGCGCCTGCTCAATCTCCTGCTGCGGATCCCGGAATGTGATCTTGTCAGAAGCCATATCTGTGTTTATCCGTGTTCATCCGTGGCCATTTCATCGCAAGCTGTCCGCCAGCGAAAAGATCGGCAGATACAGCGCCACCAGCACAAAAGTAACGAAGCACCCCATGAAAATCATGATCGCCGGCTCAATCAGTGAGAGCGCCGCCGTGATCCGCGTCGTCACATCGTCTTCGTAGAACTCAGCCACGCTGTTCAGCATCGACGAGAGCGCGCCCGTCGATTCGCCCACCTCGATCATGTCGATCGAAAGCCCCGGAAACACCTTCGTCTCCACCAGCGCCGCCGACAGCGATTTCCCTTCCTTTACCAGCTTCGTCACGTCATCCAGCGTGATCTTCAACAGCCGGCTGCCGATCGAATTGGCTGCCGTATCCAGCGCCTGCACCAGCGGAATGCCGCCCACCAGCAGCGTGCTCAGAATGCGCGAGAACTGCGCCACCAGATACTTCAGCCACACCTCGCCGAACACCGGCATCTTCATGCGAACCCGGTCGATCCTCATCTCGCCTGCGTCCGTCTTCGACCACATCCAGAACGCCCCCCCCCCCCCCCCCCCCCCCCGGGAGCCCCCGCCCCCCCCCCCCCCCACCACAAAAAAAACCCTTAAGCCCCCCCCCCCCCCACCCCCCCCAAAGCCCCCCCCCCCCCCCCGACAACCCCCA
>Ga0335080_10008210_pt1 | contig 10876 bp, 10 predicted proteins | sample Lox_Sample_34_FD_206720 | JGI IMG/M metagenome (GOLD analysis project Ga0335080, IMG submission 206720) | Soil microbial communities from Loxahatchee National Wildlife Refuge, Florida, United States - Lox_Sample_3.4 | ecosystem: Environmental > Terrestrial > Soil > Wetlands | place: USA...
AGTTACGACTAGCGATGCGTGACACCGCCGACCTGGCCTGACGGCCAAGACACATGATGATGCCGCTGCGCACGAAGCTGCTCTATGCCTCGAGCAGGATCGGCAGCGAGGCGCTCGGCAAGAGCGCCGGACTGTGGCTCCTCTACTATTACGCCCCGCCGAGCGACGCAAACCTCCCCACGCTCCTGCCGAGCCTCGCCGTCGGCGTGCTGCTCACCGTCGCCGGGATCATCGCCGCCCTCGACGACGCGATCGTCGGCTATCTCAGCGACCGCACCAGCTCGCCCTGGGGCCGCCGCATCCCCTACATCGTCCTTGGCGCCCCGCTCTGGTCGATCTTCTTTGTGCTCTTGTTCACGCCCCCGACCGGCGCCGGGAACGCCGTGACAGCGGTCTATCTCCTGCTCGTCTTCGAGGCGTACTCGCTTTTCGGCTCGGTCGTGGTGAGCCCATACGAGGCGCTGCTGCCGGAGATGGTCGAGACAAGCAGCGAGCGCACCGGGCTCCAGGCGGTCAAGGTCTACCTGGGGGTCGCCGGGACGGCAATCGGACTCGTGGGCAGCACACTTCTTGTGCACCAACTCGGTTTCAGGGCGATGGCGCTCACGATCGCGGGGTTCGCACTCGTCTGGCAGTACGTTGCGATCGCGGGGGTCTGGAGCCGGGCGCGGCGCTCGCGCATCCCGGCGCGAGTCGGCTTCCGCGAGGCGATCCGCACCACGCTCCACAACCGGGCGTTTCGGGTGCTTCTGCCGACGGTGGTCCTCTTCGCGCTGGCGTTCCAAATCCTGCAGACCGACATCCCCTTCTACGTGCACGCCGTCGTCGGCAAGCACAGCTGGCTCAGCTCGACCGTATTGCTCGCGGTCGCGATCGCCGCCGCCCTTGCCAGCTTGCCGTTGTTCGCCCGCCTGGCGCGGCGAACCTCGAAGCGCCACGCATACCGAGTGTCGATGCTCGCCGCCGCGGTGACCTTCCCCTTGCTCGCGCTCGGCGGATTGCTGCCGGGCATCCCGGCGACGGCGCAGCTGATCATCGTCGCAGTTCTGATCGGAGCTCCGATCGGCGCGCACTACCTCTTCCCGATCCCGCTGACGGCGGACGTGATCGACGACGACAGCAGGACGACGAGGCAGCGCCGCGAGGCAACCTACCTCGGCTCCTCGAGCTTCGTCGAGCGCACGGCGACCGCGCTCGCCCCGCTGATCGTCGTACTGCTACGGCTGCTCGGCGACACGCGCGGCCACACGCTCGGCGTCCGCCTCCTTGGTCCGGTCGCGGGCCTGATCATGCTCTGCGCCTACCTGCTCTTCCGCGCCTATCACCTCCCGGACGAGGTGCTCGAGCGCGTGCAGCCCGAGGCCGCCGGGGCCGACCCGAGCGGGACGCTGGTCGAGAGTGTCTAGGGGATCCCTGCGCCCTGCCGTCGCGCAGATCCGGGCCGCGAAGCTGCTCTGTCTGGCCCTCGACGTCCCTTCGCTCGGCCGGGGGGCGCGCCTCGTGACCAGGAAGCCACATGTGGACCGGTCGGCTGTCGTCGACGGCGTGCCGACGACGGTGGCACGCCCCGGAGCCGGCGTCTGCTGGCCGGCGCTCGTCTTCCTGAACGGCGTCACGGCACGGGGCCGCTTTCACCCCGACGTCGAGCGGCTGACCGATGCGCTCGCGCGGCTCGGCTTCCTCGTGCTCGTGCCCGACCCGCCCGGGCTCGCGACCGGCGAGATCACCGAGCGCACGCTGACCGCGGTGAACGGCGTGGTTCGCGCGGCAGCCGACCGCCCTGACGCCCGCGACGGCCGGGTGGGGCTGGTCGGCGTCTCGATCGGCGTCTCCCTCGGCCTGCTCGCCGCCGAGCAGCCCGACCTCGCCGAGCGGGTCACGGTCGTGGCCGGGATCGCCCCCTACCTGGATTTCTCGAACATCCTCCGGCTCGCAACCACGGGACACGTGGTCGACCAGGGCCGGCTCGTCCCCTATCCGAGACAGCCGTTCATGTCACTCGTGTTCGCGCGCTCGCTGGTAGCGTCGCTGCCGCCGAGCAGGGGGCGGAACGAGCTCCTGTCCGAACTGCGCCGGCTCACTGACGACGAGCCGAACCCGCTCGAGCTCTTCCGGCACGTGGACAGGTCGAAGCTCGACCCCGACACACGCGCGGTCGCAGAGCTGCTTGCGAACGAGAGCCCGCCTCGATTCGACGCCCTGTGCGCGACCCTGCCGGCCGGCATCCGGGCAGCCCTCGAGCGCCTCTCGCCGCTCAAGGAAGCCGAGCGGCTGAGAGCTCCCGTCGAGATCGCGTCGGCACCCCACGACAAATATCTCCTCGCCGCGGCACAGACGTCCGTACGGCTCACGGTTACGTCGACCCTCGACCACGCCGTCCCGACCCTTTCCCTCTCGGATCTCGTCGGCCTGGCCCGCTTCGACGGCTGGGTCGTGCGCGTGATCAGCGCGGCGAGTCACACCTCAGGATCACGCGAATGATTCTCCGTCGGAGGCGACGCCGGCGCCGCGGAGATCGACCGAGGTTGCCAGGCCGCCACCGACAAGGCGACCCCGCGCCTCTGGACCGAGATCCGGCGCCTCGAGGGACGAGCTCGGCCGAACCAGCACGACCCCTGAGCTCGACCAGGTCGTACCATGTCATTCGGTCGAAATCGGCGCTCGCTTCGCATCGAGGAGGCGTCATGAGCTTGCTGGCCCGTGTTGTTCTACCGTTCGCGGTGGTCGTCGCGGTTACGGCCGGTACCGCGTCGGCTTCCTCTCCGTTGCCTCGGCTCCTCAGCTGTAGCGGCAAGGCCTTGCTGCGGCCAAACGGGCTCGTCGTGCTGGCCTGCGCGGACGCAAACAGCGAGATCCGAACAACGCGCTGGCAGACTTGGACGCTCACGCAGGCCACGGGAACTACCGACTTCGGCCTGAATCTGTGCACGCCCACCTGCGCGCAGTCCGCGATCACGTTCTTCCCGCAGAGCCGTGTCGTGCTGACAGGGGTGACGCAGACGGCGCGGGGGCCGCTCTTCAGTCGCGCCGTGATCACCTACACGGCTGCCGGCAAGAGGAAGACGTTCGTCGCCTACCCCCCGACCCGACCACTGCGCTAAAGCTGACCGCTGCGAAGAAGATCACGAACGTCCCGGTCAAAAGGGAAGTTCCGCGGCTATGCATGATCTTCCCGGCAGGCGCAGCGGCGCGTCACTCACGATCCGTTTCACCGTCGCCCTCGCCGTCGGCACTGACCGAAAGGTCGTCAACTATGTGACGATGCCGAGCTTCGAGACAAGATCCACGTCCTCGCCGAGGCGGCTCACGAATCGCCACACGGGTTTCACAAGTTCGTGTGGCACAGGCTGATGGGTCGAGACGGAGGATGAGGCTCGATCTGGAGCCGAACCTCGACCAAAGCACGCCGCACGTTCGCGACCTCCAGACACCGTTCGATCGACCGCACCGCGTCGAGGATCGCATCGAGCTCGCCTTCGACCGAGGCTCCGAGTGCGCCTACCCTGGTACCAAACGCCGGCGCCCGCGATCTCACCGAGGATTTCGGGAATCAACTCCCGAGCCGACCCGTCCTTCTGAGGGGTCACACAGATGTGGGCTCCAGTCCGGCGCTACCGCCTGCGAGCGGCGGAGCCGGAAAGCCCGGCCGAGCCCTTCGAGGCGAGAATGCCGCAAGCGGCCGCGAGTGGCCGTTGACCCCTACTCGAACACAGCCTGTCCGGCTCGACCCCTGGCTCGGCGGGTGGACACCGAGTGGACGCCACATGCACCAGAGGGGCATCTCCGGCACGCCTGACACCGCATGGTTGAGCCAAATTCGCTCTACCACACGGTGCCGAAAGGCCCATACGGGATTCGAACCCGTGCCGCCGCCGTGAGAGGGCGGTGTCCTAGGCCACTAGACGAATGGGCCCTGCGCAGAGCAGTCTCGCGACGCAGCGCCAGTCTAGCGACTCGGCTAGGCCCCGAGCTCGTCCCGGAGCGGCGCCGTGTCGAGCGGGTCGTAGCCGATCCGGCCCGCGATCTCCTCGCTCGAGGGCTTCGTTCCCTCCCGGAACAGCTCGCGCAGCAGCTCCCCGGTGGCCCGGTTACGCCACCAGTCCGCTCCGACGGTCTCGATCAGGTGGCGGCGCAGCTGAGCGCAGCGCACCCAGGCCCGGAGGTAGTCGGCCGAGTAGAAGCCGGCATCCATGTCCGAGAGGTAGTTGCTGCGGCGGTAGACGATGCCGGTGGCGGCGGTCAGGTACTCCTCGTAGCCTTCCGGAGTCCCGCCGAGTTCGGCGAAGCGCGACCAGAAGCCGAGCTCGTAGCGAAGCTTCGCCTCGTACCGCCGGAAGAGGATCGCCTCGAGGAAGGTGGTCGCCTCGGCGTTCTGCGCCGCCTCGTCGTCGGAAAGGTCGAAGTACCGCGCATGCCACTCGGGCTCCTTCGAGATCGCCTCGCAGATGTAGGAGTAGATCTCGGTCAGCGCGTGGTCGCGGGCGAGCCGCCGGAAGGCGATCGGCAGCGACGGGTCGACGCCGCCGTAATGGAGCGCGTGGCCCGCCTCGTGCAGGAACGCCTGGTAGTCGTGGAGCCCGCCCTGGGAACGGGTGATCAGGTGCACCACCGACGGCGGATCGCTCGCGATCACGCATGCTCGCGGCGCCTTCTGCGGCCGGTCGTCGAGGTCGAGCTTGATGTTCGTCGCGGCGGTCAGGTCGAAGCCGAGCTCGGAGAGGGTGGCGAGGCACACCTCGGTCGCACGCTCCTTGGTGTAGGTCGCCTCGAGCGGCGAGAGGCGGCGCATGTAGGACATGTGGTGGCTCGTCGGCTGCTCGGCCCGCTCTGGGCCGAGCAGCCGGTCGAACCACCGGTCGCGCAGCGGCACGAACGCCACCGTCAGCAGCCCACTCGTCTCCTCGAGCACCGCCGAGAGCCCGCGCAGCGAGATCCCCTTCTCCTCCTCGTTGCGCTCGACTGGGTCGGCGATCCCCGAGAGCTCTGCCTCGAGCTCCTCCCCCGCCGTCATCAGCTCGAGCCGGTCCTGGTTGAACGAGGCGTTCACCTCGGCCTGGAGATCGCCGAGCTCCTCCCGGTCGGTGTAGGAGGGGAGCACGGCGAGCTGCGCCTGCGCCGCCCGCAGCGGCAGGTCCTCGCCGTGGAACCGTACCCGCGCGGCCAGCATCCGGTTCTCGAGCTCGTCGGACCACTCGACCAGCTCATTCGCGATCAGGCCGCCCTCGCAGGTCTTCCGCAGCCGGTAGAGATGCTCGCGCTCGTCGCCCATCGCTTCCGCCTCGGCTGCGCGGAGCGAGTCAAGTTGCGCGCGGCTGAACAGATCGGCGTAGCGGCGAACGATCTCGGCCTGCTCGGAGGTCTCCTTCTCCCCCACCCGCACCGCACGCGATTCCTCCGAGCGCTCGAACATGTAGCGCCCGAGGCGGCTCTCGAACTCGGAGGGCGTGCGGACCGCGGCGACAGCCACACGTCTACGCTAGCCGAGCGCGTGACGGTGAGCCGCCGTGACGAGCTCCGCCGGGTCGAACGGCTTCGGCATCACGGCCGTCGCCCGCCCCTCGTATGTCGTCATGTCGACGGTGCCGCTTACGAGCACCACCGGGATCCCCTCGGCACGCAGCTCGTCGAGCAGCTCGTCGGACGCGCCCACGCCGAGGTGGAGGTCGAGGAAGACGAGCGACGGCCGCTCGGAGGCGACCTCGTCCCTCGCCTCGTCGAGCCCTGCCGCCTCTCTCACCTCGAAGCCTTCCAGCTCGAGGTTAACCCGGCAGACGAGCCGCAGAGCCGCGTCGTCCTCGACCAGGAGGATGGAGGCGCCGGCATCGTTCACGCCCGGCGATCGTACTCGATCGAAACCGCGCTAAGATGCCGACCGTGGCGCCCGAAACTCAGGCGGGGGAACGCTACGCGACCCAGGTCGGAGAGCTCTGGAGCGAGCTCTCGCAGACGCTTGCGCGCCTTGACTCGATCGCCGCCGAGCCTGACCTGCTCGACGAGGACGAGACGGTCGCCGCGCTCCGCGGGCTGCAGTACCGGCTCCACACGGCGGGCGAGTCGACCCTCGGACTCTCGCCGCCGGCCTCGGCCGAGACCGCTCACACCGAGCTTGCAGCGGCCCTCGCCGGCGCGCGCGACGCAACCGGGGAGGTGGCCGAGGCCGCCGACCTGCACGGGTGCCAGGGCGTCGACGCGATCCTCCACGAGTGGCGTGGTGCGCTGTTCCGCGTCCGCCTCGCCCGCCTGCGCCTGACCGGCGGGAACCCGCCGGGATCGCCGGCCCAATCGCAGCGACCGAGGCTCGCCGCCCCGGTCGCCGCTTCCGCGCTCACGATCGGCGGCACGGCGGCATTCGCGATCGGCGCGACCGCAGGGCCGTGGCCCCTGTGGGTGATCGGGATGCTCGCAGTCTGCGTCTCGCTGCTGCTCTACCGGCCTTGATCCGCAGCCGCTCGTAGCCGCGACAGCGACTCGTCGCGCCCGAGCAGCTCGAGGCTCTCGAACAGCCCGGGAGAGACGTCCGTCCCCGTCACCGCAAGCCTCACCGGGGCGAACGCCTCGCGTGGTTTCAGCCCCTCCGTTTCAGCGAAGCCGCGTAGGGCCGCCTCGATGGCAGCCGCCACCCACGGGTCGACCGCGCCGAGCACCTCGGCCGCGGCCGCGCAGATGCGGGGATCGGCGCCGACCGAGCTCACGGGCTCGAAGAGGAAGCGGACGCGGTCGGGGTACTCGGAGAGCTTCTCGAGCTTCGGCTGCACGAGCGGAACGGTCTCGCGGACCCGCTCCGCGGGCCAGTTGATCCTCTGCTCGCCGAGCCAATCCAACAGCCGCTTCGCGTAGTCGTCCGCCGGGAGCTCGCGCAGGTAGACGCCGTTCATCCAGTCGAGCTTCTTGTAGTCGAAGGTGGCCGGACTGGGCCCGACGCGGTCGAGCGAGAACCGCTCGATCAGCTCGTGCGGCCGCATCACGGTCGTCCTGTCGTCGTAGCTCCACCCGAGCAGCGCCAGGAAGTTCATCAGGGCTTCGGGTAGATAGCCGTCTTCGCGGAAGGCGTCGATCGACACCGCGCCGTGGCGCTTGGAGAGCTTGCGTCCGTCGTCGCCGTTCACGTCCGGGGCGTGGGCGTACACGGGAAGCCCGGCGCGGAGCGCCGTCAGGATGTTGATCTGCGTCGGGGTGTTCGAGATGTGATCGTTCCCGCGGATCACGTGGGTGATGCCGTCGAGCATGTCCTCAACCGGTGAGGCGAAGTTGTAGGTCGCCCGGCCGTCGGAGCGGACGATCACGAGATCGGCGAGGTTCTCGTTCGCGAACTCGATTCGGCCGCGGATCGCGTCGTCCCAGCCCACCGTGCCTTCGTCGGGCATCCGGAACCTGATCGCTCCTTCATCGAGGTAGGCCGTGCCCTCGTCGACCAGCTGCTCGGCGTAGGCGCGCACCTCGTCCATCCGGTCGAGCTGGAAGGTGACCGGGCCGTCCCAATCGATGCCGAGCCAGCGCAGCGAGCTCTGGATCTGCTGCGTCGCCTCGGCGACCTCGCGGCTCGTGTCGGTGTTCTCGATCCGGAGGCGGCATTCGCCGCCCTGCTGCCGTGCGAACAGCCAGTTGAACAGGAACGTCCGCACACCTCCGATATGCAGGAATCCCGTCGGGCTCGGCGCCATGCGGACGCGAACGGTCATCCTCGGATCTTAGGATCAACCGTGTTGACGCAAACCGCCTCTCGTGGATGGCAGACGCTCGGGGCCGGTGCCGCGTACCTCGCCGTCTCATCTGCCTATTTCGCGATTCCGGTGCTGCCACGGTTCGGCTCGGACGAGGTCGGGCTCGGCGGCGACCCGCAGATCTTCGTCTGGTACCTCGAATGGTGGCCGCACGCGATCCTGCACGGCCACAACCCGTTCGTCACCCACGCGATCTGGGCGCCGAGCGGAAACAACCTCGCCTGGTCGACCTCGGTTCCCGGGCTCGCGCTGCTGCTCGCGCCGGTGACCCTCGCCACAGGCCCGGTGGCCGCCTACAACGTCGCGGCAGTCGTCCTGCCGGCGTTCGCAGCGACGACGGCGTTCCTGCTCTGCCTGCACCTGACGCGATCGTTCTGGCCGTCACTCGCGGGCGGGTACGTGTTCGGCTTCTCGAGCTACATGCTCGGGCACGAGCTGGGACATCTGCACCTGACCTCCGTCTTCCTCGTTCCGCTCGCGGCGCTCTTCCTGCTCCAGTTCCTCGAGGGGCGAATCGGGAGGCGCGGCCTGGCGGTGCGCTTCATCCCCCTGCTCGTGCTCCAGCTCTCCTTCAGCACGGAGGTCTTCTTCACCCTGACGCTCGCTCTGGCGGCCGGGCTCGCGATCGGCGCGTGGACCGTTCCGGGCGCCCGGCGGGCGCTCCTCTCGGCACTCGTCCCCCTCGCCGGCGCCTATGCGGCGTGCGCCGTGGTCGCAGGGCCGCTCCTCTACTACGCTCTCACGAGCTACCAGGGCGTCGTCACCCCGACCGGCAACAACCCCGCCGACCTCGTCACCTACGCGTTTCCGACGCGCATCACGGCGATCGGCGGCAGCCTGGCCGCCCATTTCGACCCCCACATCCCGTTCGTCTCGGCCGAGGACGGGCAGTATCTGGGGCTGCCGCTACTGGCGATCGTCGCGCTCTTCGCAGTCTCGCGCTTCCGACGCCCGGGCAGCCGGTTTCTCGTCGTCTCGCTGGTCGTGGCCGGAATTGCCACACTCGGCTCACCGCTCGTCGTCCGCGGGCACCATCTGTTTCCGCTTCCGTGGGCTGCGATCCGCTGGCTGCCGCTCGTCGACAACGTGATCCCAAAGCGGCTCGCACTTTTCGTATCCCTGGTCGGGGCGATGATCGTCGCGCTCTGGGCGGCCTCGCCGTCGGTCTCACGGTGGCTGCGCATCGTGCTCACAGCCCTCGCGGTTGCGGCGCTCTTCCCCCACCTCGGGCTCGGCTACTGGCACGAGCGCCCCTTGCGGCCGGCCTTCTTCGCCGACCGTCTCTACCGCCGCTGTCTGCGGCCGGACGAAAGGGTGCTGGCCTTCCCCGTCGACAACGACCCGCTCCTCTGGCAGGCAGAGAGCGGGTTCGCGTTCAACCTGGCGAACGTCGGGCTCAGCGACGCCGTCCCAGAGAAGTTGCCCCAGCGCAGGACCATCCTCGCGCACTTCTCGAACGACGTGCCGCCGGACGGCGGCTCGGCGCTCGTCTCGGCCGCGCGGCGCGCGGGTGTCGCCGCCATCCTCGTCGACCCCCGGGCGGGAGCGAAATGGCTACCGCTGCTCGCCCCGCAGCTGCACGGGCGGCGTGTCGGCGGCCTCGAGGTGTACCGCGTCACGCCCGGACCTCCGACGTGTTCCAATGCGTAGGCGATGGAGTTCGGCGGCCATATGTCCTCCGCAGGCGGGCTCTACACCGCAATCGACCGGATCGAGGCGATCGGGGGCGACTGCGTCCAGGTGTTCACCCAGAGCCCGCGCATGTGGAAGCCGACCGTTCACACGCCCGAAGCGATCGAGCGCTTCAAAGCGCGCCGCGCCGAGGCGGGGATCGGCGGCGTCGTCTGCCACGCGCTCTACCTCGTGAACCTCGCCGCACCCGACGACGAGATCTACCGCAAGTCGGTCATCGCGATGCGCGCGACCCTCGAGGCTGCGACGGCGATCGAGGCGGACGCGGTCATCTTCCATGTCGGCTCGCACCTCGGCGCCGGGTTCGAGGCGTCCCTCGAACGGGTGACGGCGGCGCTCCGCGACGTGCTCGACGGCTACGGGGGCGACACCTGGCTCGCCATGGAGAACTCGGCCGGCCCCGGCGGGACCATCGGTCGCTCGATCGGCGAGCTCGCGATACTGGTCGACGCACTCGACCGCCATCCGCGCCTCGGGATCTGCCTCGACTCCTGCCACCTGTTCGCATCCGGCTACGACGTCCGGGACCCGGCGGCGGTGGCCGAGCTGGTGGCCGAGGTCGACGAGTCGATCGGGCTCGACCGCCTCCGCGCGCTGCACGTCAACGACAGCGCAACGCCGCTCGGCTCGAACCGCGACCGCCATGCGAACATCCTCGAAGGCGAGATCGGTGAGGGGCTCGGCGCGTTCCTTGCGGACCCGGCCTTCCAGGACCTCGGCTCCTACATGGAGGTCCCGGGCCGGGGCGACGGCCCGGACAGGAAAGAGCTGAAGAAGCTCCGCGCGCTCCACGCCCGCTGGACCGCAAGCCGGGGTCAGACTTCAGTCTGACCCCGAATGGAAAGCGCCGCCTTGTGACCGTGCGACCCTGAGAGGCGTATGGAGCGTGTGACGAGCTTCGCCCAGGCCGCCGAGAGCCACCTCGACGATGTCTACGGCTACCTCGCCTGGTTCACCGGCGACCGGTTCCTCGCAGAGGACCTCGCCGCTGAGACGTTCGAGCGCGCGCTCCGGCTCTGGCATCGCTTCGATCCGAAGCGCGGTTCGGCACGCACCTGGCTGTGTCAGGTCGCGCGGACGACCGCGCTCGACCACTTCCGCTCCGAGAAGCGACGGCAGCGACGCGAGCAGCTCGCGGCGGCGCCGGAGCGGTTCGAGGAGCGACCGCTCGAGGGGCTCTCACCCGAGCTCGAAGCGGCCCTGCGGAGGCTCACGGCCGGTGAGCGCGAGGTGATCGCGCTCCGCATTGTGCTCGACTTCGACGCACGCTCTGCGGCCGGGATGCTCGGCATCTCACCCACCAACTGCACGACGCGCCTGAACCGCGCGCTCGCCAAGCTCGAGGAGGCGCTCGATGTCGCGGCCTGATCTCCTGACCCAGCTCCGCGAGACCCGGCCCATGGCGCCAGCAGAACTTCGCGAGCACATCCGCCGCATCGCCGCGGACGCCACGCCGCCGACGA
>Ga0335080_10008211_pt1 | contig 10875 bp, 10 predicted proteins | sample Lox_Sample_34_FD_206720 | JGI IMG/M metagenome (GOLD analysis project Ga0335080, IMG submission 206720) | Soil microbial communities from Loxahatchee National Wildlife Refuge, Florida, United States - Lox_Sample_3.4 | ecosystem: Environmental > Terrestrial > Soil > Wetlands | place: USA...
GTTCGGACTGATGGCTGGGATCATGGCTTTTCCCCTTTACTGGATCATATTAATAGTCGCCAGCGTCAACTGATCCAAGACCGTGACCATTTTCGAATTAGCGTCGTAGGCACTTTGAAACTGGATCAGTTGGGCAGCCTCATCATTCAGAGACACGCCGGAGCTCTGGCTACGCAAGTTTCGGGCCTGCGCGAGGGTCTGCTGTTGCACCGTCAGTTGACTCTGGGCGGTTTGCGACTGAGTTCCGATTCCGGCCGCCATGTTGCCGTAGAACTGCGCGTAACTGAGACCATTAATCTCGTCAGCGGGACTCTGCGGCGAAGCCAGCGCAGCCAGTTGCAAGGCGGTGCCATTCGAGACATAAGGCGGCCCGGGAGCGATTGCAGCCAACTGAGCGGGAGTGATCGCGTTGTTTACCGCAAGGGTTCGCGCCACGCTGGTAGGGCTGCCGGCGGTGTAAGTGAACAACGGCACTCCCGGAACCGGGGGCGGCCCATCGGAGATATTGCCGGATGTCAAAATCTGATTGATGCGGTCCGCCACGCTTTGCGCCATGAGGTTGAGGTCGCCCTGCTGGTAGGCATTGCCGCCAAGCGATGGCAGGACGTTGTTGTAGGTATTCAGTTCTCCCGCCAATTGGCCTTGTGAAACATGGGTCGTCACGTCATTGCCTTGCGCATCGATGATGCGCGCGGGCGCCGCTCCACCCGCCACCGTAGCCGGCGCGCCGGGCGGAGTGGTGAAACTCACGCTCAAGTTATATTGATCCGTCCCGATGACGAGGGGCGTCTGGCCGCCGAGGAGCACCGTGACCGTGCCATTGGGCTCGGTGGTGGCGGTAATGTCGGCGTACTCGGATAACTGCTCGATCGTAGAATTGATCTGTGCGTCCAGCCCGGGGTTGGAACCGTTACTGATCGCCTGTTGGTTGTCCGCCTGAAGCTGGCTGGCGAGACTGTTGATTTGCGCCACCGTCTGTTGGATCTGTTGGCCGGTGTCGCTCGAAGCTTTCGCCAGATTCGCGGCTGCCTGTTGAAAACTCTGGGCAACCTGTTGCGCGCTATCCAACACCGATTGCCGGGAAGAGCCGTCGGCCGGCGTCACACTCCAGGCTGAAAAATTCTGGAGTAGTTGGTTCAACGCGCCGGGAACCCCGGAATCGCTGCTCACGTTGAAGTTGAGTTCAAGATTCGACAGGCTCTGGCTGGATTGTTCCAGGGTGCCGAGAGCCGAGAACTGCTGCCGCACGTTCTGTTCGGCAAATTGGTCTCGGGCGCTCTGCATCTGGCCGGTAGTCACTCCACCCGGCAAGTCCCCGCGGGAGTCGGCGGGCAGGGCGATCAGAGGCAAAGTCTGGCGGGCGTAGCCCGGGGTTGACGCATTGGCGACGTTATTTTGGATCGCGTCGAGCACCCGCTGATACGCATCCAGCGCGCCTGCCGACGAGTTCAAAGCTGAGAATAATCCCATGGCTCAAGCCTCCACCAGCAGCCGACAAGCGGTTTCGGCCGGCGCGGGGCTTCCGTCCGCCGTATAGCCGGAAGCGAGGGACGAGGCCAGCCGCATCCATCCGGTATAAAATGCCGCGGCGCCATCGAGTAGAATCTGAACCCCGGCGATCTCGCTTCGCAACGCACCGAGGGGCGCGGCCAAGGCACGGTCGCGCGACAGGTCTCCGCCACGCAGCGAGCTTTGCAGGGATCCGAGAGCGTTCACGGCTTCTTCCAGGCGGCTGCGGCAGGCGTCCAGACTTTCACTCGTCGGGTTCGTCAGCAGCGTTCGCGCTTCCTGAACCAGCGCGTGGAGCTCACGAACGCGCGCGGCGGCATTGGGGTCAAGCTGGCCGGCACCACCAGCCGGAATGTGTTTACCGCGCGCCATCGGTCCTCTCGAGTGCGTCTTGGACGATGGCGCGGCTGGTTGCGCGCGAGTTGGGTTGATAATTCCCCGAGCGATAATTCGCGGCGAGCTGCTGAATGCGCTGCGCATGTTCCGCCGAGCCCGTGCCTAACGCTTGCGAAACGAGACCCGCAGTGCCGGATATCTCGACGCGATCGCCAGCGCGGGACTCGGATATCTGCGATCCCGAAGGTGAACCCGCTCGCTCAGAGCCGTGGGTATCAGGGGTCCGCCCGGTTTCGAGGCCGGCTACGCCATTCAAATTTCGATCGTCGATCCTCATCATTTCTCCACGCGCCGCCGCGCTCTATCCTCGACTTATATGTCCGCGGGCGACGAAATGCCGGACTCTTTCAACATCCGGCTCATCGCATCGAGAGCGCTGCGGTGCATCTGCGACACGCGGCTCTCGTTCACGCCCAAGTCGTGTCCAATCTCCTTCAATGTCATGTGACGGCAGTAGCGCTGCCGGATCACCTGCTGGTGTCTCGCCGGAAGGCTGTCCACCAGGTGGTCGAGCACTTCGCGCAACTGGTGTTGCGAACAGATGCGATCCGGATCGGTTTCCGGCCCACTGGCCGGGTCCGGCGTTTCCTCGTCGCGCCGCCCTCTCGAAGGCCGCGGCGTCGCGCGATTTAAGTCCAGGCGCTTGCTCCGCATCTCGCTGGCGGAAACCATCAGATGTTCGCATAGCTCTTCGTCGGTGGGCTCGCGATGTAAGCCGGCCGCCAACTCCCCGCGGGCGGCGCTCACCTGCTTTTGCCAGCGGCGCAGCCTTCGCGGCGCCAGATCATTCCTGCGGAGACTGTCCAGCATCTCGCCTTCAATGCGATATCGCGCATAGAGCGGGAAGGGCACCGCACTCGCGGGATCGTAACCCTGGCGCGCGCTCACCAGGCCCAGCACGCCCGATTGCGCCAGGTCGTTGAGTTCCACGCAGCTATTCGGCGGCAGGGCGCCGTGCAACCGCCGCGCGATCGAATCCACCAGAGGCAGGCAGCCGAGGATCAGGTCGTTCGCGCCGGACATGAGATGAGTTCCCAAGTTTTCCTCGCCGTTATCGCTGGCTCGCGCGATCAATCGCGCACACGTGGATGCCATACGACATCTACCAGCAGTGTCAGGTTAACCAAACAATTGACCAGGGGCAATATTGTAAAGAGTGCACCGAAATTGATTAACCGGTGTTTGTAGGCGGATGGCGCATTTACCGTAAAACGACCGGATTTTACTCGAATTGCGAAGGGTCAAAGTCGATAGTAGAGGCTGCATGAGGCAACCTGCGCGACTTCTGTGGATCCGGTCGGCCATTCCGGGCCCCGATTATCTCGGGGTGATCGACCATCTGACCAGTTTCAGTCTGCAAGTGGTCAAGGATGCCTGCGATGCGCTGGAACGTCTGCGCGCCGAGACCGCCGATGTAATTCTGGTTGAGTTTCCGCTGGCGGGTTGGGGACCCGCCGAACTTCTGGAAGGCATTCAAGAGATCAATCCTCGCATCCCTGTTCTGATCCGTGATCCGGAAGGAACCGTGCCGGATGCCGTGCGTTTGCTGAAGCTGGGCGCCTATCACTTCATGAGCGGTCCGCTCGACGACAGCGAATTGATCGAACACCTGGAAATGGCCGCGGAGAAGAACCGGCTGCGCCAGACGGCTGCCGGGTCGCCCTGGAAAGAGCTGCTGGTGGGCGAGAGCCGTCCCATGCGCGAGGTGGAGCAGATTATTCAGCTGGCGGGAGCGAAACGCTCGACCGTGCTGATTTCCGGCGAAACCGGCACCGGCAAAGAGGTAGTGGCCCGAGCTCTGCACCTGTCCAGCCCGAGGGCGCATTTGCCCATGGTAGCGGTCAATTGCAGCGCCCTGCCGGAGAACCTGCTGGAAGCGGAGTTGTTCGGACATGTGAAAGGCGCTTTCACCGGGGCGATGCAGCAGCGCATCGGGCGGTTTGAACAGGCGCACAACAGCACGCTGTTTCTCGACGAAATCGGGGACATGCCGCTCGAACTGCAGGCCAAGCTTCTGCGCGTTTTGCAGGAACGTGAGTTGCAACGCATCGGCAGCTCGGAGACGATCAAAATCGATGTCCGCGTCATTGCCGCCACCAACGTGGATCTTCGGGAGAAGGTGAGTCAAGGCGCTTTTCGCGAAGATCTTTTCTACCGGTTAAACGTCGTCCCCGTGGAAATGCCGCCCCTGCGCCAGCGCGCTTCGGATATTCCGCTTCTGGCGCATCACTTCATCGAGAAGATTTGCAGAGTGGAAGGCATCCCGGTGAAGAGAATCTCGCGCGAAACGGTGGACCGCCTGTGCGTTTATCCGTGGCCCGGAAATATTCGCCAGCTTCAGAACGCCGTGGAAATGGCGGTGGTGCTCAGCGGTGACCGCCAGGATTTATGCGCGGCGGACTTTCCGCTGCCGGCAGCCAAAGCGCGCAAATCACTTGCCCTGGAGACCTCGCACGCCGTTGTGCCGGAGACCGGGCTGGATTTCGATCTGGCGGTGGCTAACTTTCAGCGCTCGATGCTGGAGCAGGCCATCCAAAGAAGCGGCGGGAACAAGACGGTCGCCGCGGATTTGCTGCGGATGAAGAGAACCACGCTGCTGGCCAAACTCCGCACGCTGGAAACCCGCGGGAATGTCATCTCGATCAAGTCGGCGTGAACTGAGTCCGCGAGGATTCTGCACGTTTGCGAGGCGGCGACGCAGGCGGCCAGGGAAGGGCCGGAACGGAAACGGCTCCGCCGGCGTTCAGAGCCCCATGATCTGCATTCCGGAATCGACGTAGAGCACGTTGCCGGTGACGCCGCGGCCGAGGTCGCTCGCCAGGAACACGGCCGCATCGCCGACCTCAGCGGGTTCCGTATTGTGCCGCAATGGGGAGCGCTTCGCGACGACGTCCAGAATCGATGAAAAATCCCGGATGGCGCGCGCGGAGGCGGTCTTTACCGGTCCGGCTGAGATGGCGTTGACGCGGATCTTGTGCGGGCCGAGATCGCTCGCCAGGTAGCGGACGGATGCTTCGAGCGCGGCTTTGGCCACTCCCATGACGTTGTAGTTGGGCACCACGCGCGTCGAGCCGAGATACGTCAGGGTGGTGATGGAACCACCCGCGGTCATGACGGGCGCGGCGGCGCGGGCCACCGCCACCAGTGAATAAGCGCTGACTTCGTGAGCCGTGAGGAATCCCGCGCGGCCGGTTTCCACAAACGGCTGCACCAAGTCTTCGCGGTTGGCGTATGCCAGGCTGTGAACCACGGCATTGACGGGGCGGCCCAGAGAACGCAGGGTCTCCGTAAGGGCCGCCAGGGCGTCCTCGCTGGTGACATCGCACGGCGTGATGCGTTCGACTCTTAAATCTTTGGCCAGCGACTCCACGGCCTCCTTTTGGTGTTCGCCAAGATAGGTCAAGACGAGACTGGCGCCTTCGCGCGAAAAAGCCTGGGCGATGGCGTATGCCAGGCTCCATCGATTGGCGATTCCCAGGACGATAGCGAGCTTGCCTTCGAGCAGTCCGGGCATGGGATCACCTCAATTTCATGGGCGCGCCGCCGGCTTCTTTGCTGCGCTGGGCGGCGTCCATGAAGGCGAACATTTCGAGCGTTTCCTCGTTAGGAAAGGGCGGCTGTTTGGTTTCGAAAAACTTTACGATCTCGACGAGGAGCGGGCGGTAACTGTCGACCGATTTCGGATCGCTCTGATTGACTTTTTCATCCGGCCGGAACACAACGGCGCCGAACTTTCCGTAAGGCCGTAGGGCGCGCACCGTCCCCAGGCGGCCGTCTTTCCACTTGCCGACGACGACGTCCGCATCCGGAGTGTAGATGCGGCTGACCTCTTCACAGCCCCGGCCCATCAGGGTGTACAGCAGTTCCACGGTGTGAATTGCATACCACGAAAGATCCAGGTGATGATGGGGCTCGAGGGGTCCGGGACCCCAGGTCAGCGCGCCGGTAATATCGGGAAACTTGAGGCTGTTCGCCACTTCCGCGAAGCGCAAACTGGAGGCGCTGAACCAGGGCACTCCCGCGGCTTTCGCCAGGCGCGCGATTTCACGGGCATCCTCCCAGGTGGCGGCCAGAGGCTTATCGATGAATACGGGCTTGCCGGCCGCAATCACCGGCTTCACCTGCTCCAGATGGACGCGGCCATCCACGCTTTCCAGCAGCACGCCGTCCACTTTGCGGCAGAGCGCCGGGATGTCGGACACGAACTCGACCCTCCACTTGGTCCGCAGCTCCTCCGCGAATTTGTCGACGCGCGTGTAACTGGATTCCACATCCGGGCTTCCGCCCTTGTACGCAGCGACGACGCGCGCGCCGGGAACGTAATCAGGCGAGTTCGCATCGTTCAGGATCTGAGTGAAGGCCGTGACGTGCGACGTGTCCGTGCCGATGATGCCCAGGCGGATCTCCGCGTGCGCGCACGCGCTGCCGAGCAGTAAAAGTATGAAGCTGGATTTCATTGTGGGCATTGTACACTGAATTTTCCAGTGGATCTCTCAACTCCCCTCACCTACGTCAAAGGCGTGGGTCCCGCGCGCGCCGCCATGCTCGAGACCAAAGGGCTGCTCACGGTGGAGGACCTGCTGGCTTACGTTCCGTTTCGCTACGAAGATCGAAGCAACACCAAGACGATCGCGGAACTGGCTCCCGGCGAGATGGCGACGGTGGTGGCAACGGTGCGCAGCGCGCGCGTTGCGGGATTCAAGCGCCGCAACCTGGGGCTGTTCGAGGCGTCGTTCACGGACTCGTCGCGCGCCGTCCTGAAAGCCAAATGGTTTCACGGCGAGTATCTGGCGAAAACCCTCGAGCCCGGCAAGCGTTTGGCGCTTTTCGGAAAAGTTGAGTTCGACAACTACACCGGCGAGCTCGCCATGTTGCATCCGGAGTTCGAGCTGCTCACCGAGGATGACGAAGATGCTGAAGCCGCTTTGCATGTGGGCCGCGTGGTTCCGGTGTATGAAGCCATCGCGAAAGTGAACACGCGTGCGCTGCGCACCATCATTCACCGCGCTCTGCAGCAAATCGCACCCTTGCAAGATTGCTTACCCGCCAGCATCCGTGAGCAGCTGAGGCTGGTGGATCGGTGGACTGCCATCCGCCACATGCACTTCCCTCCTCCGGATTCCGATTTGCGCTTGCTCAACGCGTTTCGATCTCCGGCTCAGTTCCGGCTGATTTTCGAAGAGTTCTTCTGGCTGGAGTGCGGCCTGCTCGTCCGCCGGGGAAAAGCGCGCGAGCAACTGGGCATCGCTTTCGAACTGAACGACCGTGTGCGGGAACAAATCAAGACCATGCTGCCGTTCAAGCCTACGGGCGCGCAGAAGCGGGTGCTGGCCGAGATCGCACGTGACATGGCCGCGCCGCGCCCGATGCACCGCCTGCTACAGGGCGATGTGGGCAGCGGCAAGACCATCGTGGCGGCGGAGGCCGCCATCATCGCGATAGAGAACGGCTACCAGGTAGCCGTGCTGGCTCCCACGGAGATCCTGGCGGCACAACACTATTTGTACCTGAAGCCGCTGCTCGCGAAGCTCGGTTACGTGGTGGCGCCGCTCACCGGTTCTTTCAGCGATCGGGAAAAATCAAAGATCAAGAAGCTGCTGGCGGAAGGCCTGGTGCACGTGGCCGTCGGCACGCATGCACTGCTCGAAAAGGATGTGGAGTTCCGCAAACTGGGGCTGGCCGTGATCGACGAACAGCACCGCTTCGGCGTTATGCAGAGGCTGGGACTCGCGCACAAGGGCGTGCACCCGGACGTGCTGGTGATGACTGCGACGCCGATTCCGCGCACGCTGGCGCTTACCGTCTACGGCGAGCTGGATGTGTCCATCATCGATGAGCTGCCGCCCGGACGGAAGCCCATCAAGACCAACCATCTCACCGCGGACCATGTAGAGCGTGTTTACAGCTTTCTGAAAAAGCAGATTGACGAAGGCAGGCAGGCCTACGTGGTGTATCCGGTGATTGAGGAATCGGAAACGCAGGCCATGAAGGCGGCCGAGAAGATGCACGATCACCTTTCGCGCGAGGTTTTCCCCGATCTTGCGGTCGGCCTGCTGCACGGACGGCTTCCGGCGCAAGAGAAGGAAGCGGCCATGGACGATTTCAAGCACGGCCGAATCAAGATTCTGGTCTCGACGACGGTGATTGAGGTTGGAGTTGACGTGCCCAACGCCACCGTCATGGTCATCGAGCAGGCGGAACGGTTCGGCCTGGCGCAACTACATCAGCTCCGCGGGCGAGTGGGCCGCGGAGCCGAACAGAGTTACTGCATTCTGGTGACCGAGCGCGTGAATGACGCGGCACGCGAGCGAATTCGCACCATGGTGGATACAAACGATGGATTTCAGATTGCTGAGATGGATTTGAAACTTCGCGGTCCCGGCGAATTCTTCGGAACGCGCCAGTCCGGGCTGCCAGCGCTGCGCATTGCGAACATTCTGCGCGACCAGGAAATTCTTGAGGTGGCGCGGGCACAGGCGCAGGAATTTATGGAGCGGCCGCCGGCGGACGCTGAATTCAACCGCGCCATGGAGTACGTGCGCGGCCACTGGGAACGCCGCTTCGGACTGGTACAGGTGGGTTGAATGCGCGTGATTGCCGGGGAATTCCGCTCGCGCCGGTTGAAATCCATTCCCGGTCCGGCGACGCGGCCAACTCCGGACAGGCTACGCGAAACGCTGTTCGACATTCTCGGACCAAGGGTTGAGGGCGCAGTATTTCTGGATGCCTACGCGGGAACGGGGGCGGTGGGGATCGAGGCGATCAGTCGCGGCGCCGCCCGCGCCATCTTCATCGAAAGATCCAAAGCAGCGGAAAGAGTACTGCGCGAGAACCTGGCGAGCCTGGGCATCGAAGGCCGGGCGTTCGTGGCCCTGGGTGCGGCGGCATCCTTGATACCACGATACAAAGCCGGCATTGTATTTCTGGATCCGCCTTACGATCGAGAGAGTGAATATGGGAAGGTGCTCGAGCTTCTGGTTGAGAGTCCGCCGGAGCTAGTGATCGCCCAGCATGCGGCGCGCTACGAACTCGCGGATTCTTTTGGCACTCTGTGGCGGACACGGATCGTGAAACAAGGAGATAACGCGCTGAGTTTCTACGAAGCGGCCTAAGGATCTCGCGGCAGAACGCTTACGGCCCACTCCCTTTCGGCCGCTACAATATCCGCAACTCGACCGGCGCTCCCACACCGCATCCCAGCATCTTTGCCGCCGAGGCCTGGCAGGCGGAAACCTCCAGATAGCCCGAGCTGCCAACAATGACGAACAGCTCGCCCGCCGCCGACTCCGCGTAATTTCCCGCCAGCCGGCTGACGGTTTCCAGACCGATGGAAAGCTGGAACGGACGTTTGTGGAGTTCCGGAAAGTCCTCAGCGGGAAAATTCGTGATCAGGTTGCCGAAGCGGTCAATTTTCAGCACGGCGCCGGTCCACCCGCGGCGCGCCGTTCGCACCGGCTGCTCAAAATGCAGTCGCAGGTAATCGGTGATGAGCTTGCCCATCTTTGCGGGTGCGACTCCGCGCGCCATGTGCGCTCCTACCGGTGCGAAGATGTCGCGCCCGTGAAAAGTCTGGCTGACGGGCTTCAGAAAGTACTTCTCCGCGGTGATCCACCGGACTTTGTGCTTCTCTCGCGCGCACACCATGGAGAGCACGCCGTTATCCGGAGCAACAAAGCGCTGGCCCGCGGCGTCCGCGAGGATGGGCCTGCGAGCTGTCCCCACCCCCGGATCGATGACCACCACGTGCACCGTGCCCCGTGGAAAGTAGCGGTACGTCTGCGCCATCAGAAAAGCGGCTTCCACCACGTCATAGGCGCCCACCTGGTGGCTAAGATCTACGATTTCAGCTTGCGGGCAGATGCCGAGAATCACGCCTTTCATGGCGCCGGCATAGTGATCCGACAGGCCAAAATCAGTTGTCAGGGTAATAATCGGACGCCGCATTGTTTAAACTAGAGAAAGTGGAGCGTTTCTACTTCGACCATAACGCGACAACGCCGGTGTCTCCGGAGGTCGTCCAGGCGACGGTGTCGTGTCTCGCCGACGTGTATGGCAACGCGTCCAGTATCCATCATTTCGGGCAAATGGCCAAGCAGCGCCTGGAAATGGCGCGCCGGCAAACGGCGGCGCTCATCGGCTGTCAACCGCAGGAGATCGTGTTTGTCAGCGGCGGCACGGAGGCGGATAATCTCGCGCTGTTCGGTGTCCTGCGCTACAAAAACCGGCAGCAGATGCATGTGGTCACAACCGCCATCGAGCATCCCGCGGTGCTGAATGCGTGCGCACAACTGGAGCGGGAGGGCGTCACTGTGACGTATGTCGCCGTCGGCGCGAGCGGTGTGGTGGATCCGGACGATATCCGCCGCGCGCTGCGATCTTCCACGGTTCTGGTTTCGGTGATGCATGCCAACAACGAACTCGGCACGCTGCAGCCTATCGTGGAAATCTCGCGCATCGCCCACGAGGCGAACCTGTATCTGCATTCCGACGGAGTGCAGGCTCTGGCCAAGATACCGGTGGACGTGGAAGCGCTGGGCGCGGATCTCTACTCCATCAGCGGGCACAAGATTTACGCGCCGAAAGGTGTCGGCGTCCTGTTCGTGCGCAAGGGCACGCGCATGACCCCCATCAGCTTCGGCGGTCATCATGAACGCGAGCGGAGGCCCGGAACCGAAAATGTGCCCGGCGCCGTCGCCCTGGGCTGCGCGGCAGAGTCAGCGGCGAGTTCTCTCAAGGCGCGAGGGCCCGAGATGGCTGCGCTACGCGACCGCCTGGAAGCCGGTATTCTCGATCGCGTCTCCGGCACGGGCATCAACGGCGCGCGGGATTGCCGCACGCCGAACACGTCCAACATTTACTTTGACGGAATCGAGGGTGAAGCGCTGGTGATCGCGCTCGATCTTCGGGGATTTGCTGTCTCTACGGGAGCGGCCTGCTCGAGCGGCGCTGTTGAGCCGTCGCACGTCCTGA
>Ga0335080_10008212_pt1 | contig 10872 bp, 10 predicted proteins | sample Lox_Sample_34_FD_206720 | JGI IMG/M metagenome (GOLD analysis project Ga0335080, IMG submission 206720) | Soil microbial communities from Loxahatchee National Wildlife Refuge, Florida, United States - Lox_Sample_3.4 | ecosystem: Environmental > Terrestrial > Soil > Wetlands | place: USA...
CTGGTGGTCGGTCACGTGGCCCGAGGCCCGGTCGCGCGCGACGCAGAGAGCGCTCTTCGACGAGCGTGTAGCTGCCGCTCGGCGCACCGGCGGCGAGCGGAACGGGGATGAGCGCGAGCAGGAGCGGCAGCAGCCCCTTCACGCGCTCATCCTAGGCCGTCAGGCCGGACGGTTCGTGACGTGCAGGTAGACCTTGTCGCCTTCCCCGCACTGCTCTCGGATCGCGACCTGCCCGCTTCGGCCGTGGCCCTCCCAGTTGACCTCCGAGTCGTGCTCGTCGAGCTCGTCGTGGGTGACCTGGTAGCCGTTTCTCCCGAGCGCAGACGTGTACGCGCTGTGCGCGTCCTTGACCGAGCCCATGAAGAAGCCCTCGGTGATATCGGTCGGACCCTCGGTGCTCTCCTTCGTGTAGGTCGCCTGGGCGACCGTTGGAAAATTCGGCGGGAGCTTCGTCGTCGCCGTCAGCGCGGAGCCGTCGCACGCGGCCTGCGTCGCCTTGGTTTGCGCCTGGTCGGTGTCTCCTTTCTCGCTTTCCTTCTTCGACCCGCACCCGGCCACGACGAACACCACGGCAGCCAGCACGAGGCAACACGCGAAGACCTTCCTCATCGATCCCTCCTCCTTGCGTGAGCGGTCGGGCAGGGGCGGGAGTCTAAGCGCTTCGTCAGCCGCCTGCGACGGAGGCCGTGATGCCCGCTTCCTTCAGCGCGGCCTGCGCGGCCGCGAGACGCGCGAGCGGGACGCGGTAGGGCGAGCAGCTGACGTAGTCGAGCCCGAGGCCGTGGCAGAACGCGATCGAGTCGGGCTCGCCGCCGTGCTCGCCGCAGATGCCCATCTTCATGCCTTCCTTCGCGCCCCGGCCCCGTTCGACCGCGATCCGCATCAGCTCGCCGACGCCGCGCTGGTCGATCGTCTCGAACGGGTTGCGCTCGAGCACGCCGTCCTCGAGGTAGCGAGTCAGGAACTTGCCCTCGGCGTCGTCGCGCGAGAAGCCGAGAGTCGTCTGGGTCAGGTCGTTCGTGCCGAACGAGAAGAAGTCCGCGTACTCGGCGATCTCGTCCGCGCAGATGCAGGCACGTGGCAGCTCGATCATCGTGCCGACGAGGTACTCGGCCGTCTCGCTCTCCTCCTGCGCGGTCGCGACGGTGATCGCCCGCAGGCGGTGGAGCTCCTCGGCGAGGCCGACGAGCGGGTGCATGATCTCCACCAGCGGCGCCTCGCCCGTACGCTCCTCGACGGCGGCCGCGGCGCGGATGATCGCGCGCACCTGCATCTCGTAGATCTCGGGCCAGAGCAGGCCGAGCCGGCAGCCACGGGTGCCGAGCATCGGGTTCGCCTCCTGCAGCGCCACGATGCGCTCGCGCAGCCGCTCGTCGGGCGCCTCCTCGAGCGGCGGCAGGAACTCGTGCAGCGGCGGGTCGAGCAGACGGATCGTCACCGGCAGGCCGGCCATCGCCTCGAAGATCCCCTCGAAGTCGCCCTGCTGGAGCGGCAGCAGCTTCTCGAGCGCGGCGCGGCGCTCCTCCTCGCCGGAGGCCATGATCATCTCGCGCATCCGCGGCAGCCGGTCCTCGGCCATGAACATGTGCTCGGTCCGGCAGAGCCCGATCCCCTGCGCGCCGAACTCGCGCGCCTTGGCGGCGTCCTCGGGGGTGTCGGCGTTGGCGCGCACCTTCAGCCGCCTCAGCTCGTCGGCCCAGCCCAGGATCGTCTCGAAGTCCTCGTTGATCTGCGGTGCGACGAGCTCGACCGGCCCGATGATCACCCGGCCGGTGCCGCCGTCGATCGTGATCACGTCGCCCTCGGCGAGCTCCCGCCCGCCGAGCGAGAACGTGCGGGCCTCGAGGTCGATCGTGAGGCCCTCGCAGCCGGCGACGCAAGGCTTGCCCATCCCGCGCGCGACCACGGCCGCGTGCGAGGTCATGCCTCCGTGCGCGGTCAGGATGCCCCTCGCCTGCAGCAGGCCGTGGATGTCGTCCGGGGTCGTCTCCCAGCGGACCAGGATCACGTCCTCGCCGGCCTGGCCCCGCTGCTCGGCCGTTTCGGCGTCGAGCACCGCCGGGCCCGAGGCGGCGCCGGGTGACGCATTCAGGCCCCGCGCTGCGACCTCGACCTCGGCCGTGGGGTCGATCATCGGGTGGAGCAGCTGATCGAGCTGGCCGGCATCGATCCGCGCGACCGCCTGCTCGCGGGAGATCAGCCCCTCGTCCACCATCGAGACGGCCGAGCGGAGAGCCGCGGTGGCCGTCCGCTTCGCCGAGCGTGTCTGGAGGAGGTAGAGCCGCCCGTCCTCGACCGTGAACTCGATGTCCTGCATGTCGCGGTAGTGCTGCTCGAGGCGCTGCATCGTGGCGAGCAGCTGCTCGAACGGCTCGGGCATGCGCGCCTCCATCGCCTCGAGCGGCTCCGGAGTGCGGATGCCCGCGACCACGTCCTCGCCCTGGGCGTCGGCCAGGAACTCGCCGTAGACCCCCTGCTCGCCGGTTGAGGGGTCACGCGTGAACGCCACGCCGGTTCCGGAGGTCGAGCCCTTGTTGCCGAAGACCATCTGCACGACGTTGACCGCGGTGCCGAGGTCGTCCGGGATCCGGTTCGCGCGGCGGTAGACCTGCGCGCGCGGCGTGTCCCACGAGTCGAAGACGGCTTTGACCGCCCGGCCGAGCTGCCGGCGCGCGTCCTCCGGGAACGGCTGACCGACCTCCTCCCTGTAGATCTCCTTGAACGCCCCGACGAGCTCGCGGAGGTCGTCGGCCGAGAGCTCGACGTCCTGCTGGACGCCCCGCTCGCTCTTGAGCTCGGTCAGCGCCCGCTCGAACCGCTGCCCGTCGACCCCGTCGACGACCTCGCCGTACATCTGGATCAGGCGCCGGTAGGAGTCGAAGGCGAAGCGCGGGTTGCCGGTCGAGCGGGCGAGGCCCTCGACCGACTCGTCGTTCAGGCCGAGGTTGAGGATCGTGTCCATCATCCCCGGCATCGAGACCGCGGCGCCGGAGCGGACCGAGACGAGCAGCGGGTCGCTCGCGTCCCCGAAGCGCTTGCCGGTTTTCTCCTCCAGCGCGCTGAGGTGGCGCTCGATCTCCGGCTCGAGCCCCTCGGGGACCTCCTTGCCGTTCAGTACGTACGCCCGGCACGCGTCGGTGGTGACGGTGAACCCGGCCGGGACGGGAACCCCGAGCTGCGTCATCTCGGCCAGGCCCACGCCTTTGCCGCCGAGCAGCTCCCGCCCGCCCTCGGACGGCTCGTCGAAGTCGTAGACGAAACGCCCGTTCGTTGGCATTGCGGAGCAATCTTCCCACGGACCGCCCGACTACACTCGGGCAGTGGCACTGAGCAGGTTCTCCGTGGTGGCCGCGGCGGCGCTGCTCCTCGGTGTCGCAAACGGCGGCGGAGCCACCGTCCACGGCAGCCGGATCGCGTTCGGGCTCGACTACGGCGACCTGAGCAGCATCTACACGGTGCGCCCGAACGGCACCGGCCTGCGGCGCCTCACCTCCCCGCCGACCCGGCAGGAGCTGGGCGGCGACTCAGGCCCGGTGTGGTCGCCGAACGGGCGCCGGATCGTCTTCGAGCGCGACCTGACCTACTGGGGCGAGGACCGCTTCCGGCTGACGTCCGTGTCCGCGGGCGGCGGGCTCTCCCGCGACCTCACGCACGGGCCGTTCGACGCCATGCCGACCTACTCGCCGCACGGCCTGCGCATCGCCTTCGTCCGCGCGGCCGGCGAGGCGGTCTCCCTGTACACGATCGACCGGCAGGGCCATCACGCCACGGAGCTACTCTCCGACGGGCTCGACGTCACCCCCGCCTGGTCTCCGGACGGCAAGACGATCGCCTTCTCGCGCCTCGCCGATCAGTCCCTCCCGATCGACCAGGCGACGCTCTACCTCGCCAACGCCAACGGCACCGACGTGCGGCCACTGGGCGCCTTGCCCGTCCGCGGAGTCTCGCCGGCGTGGTCGCCCGACGGGCACCGCATTGCGTTCGTCTCCTTCACCGACCACAACGGCAGCGCCTGCCAGGCCGACACCTGCCCGCCGAACGGCGAGATCTACGTGGTCGGCGCCGATGGAACCGGCCTCACGCGGCTCACGGCGACCAAGGCCGACGACGAGCATCCGACCTGGGCCCCGGACGGCTCGCGGATCGCGTTCGCGAGCGGGTTCCAGCTCCGCAGCCAGGGGCATTTGCCCTGGCTTGTCTCCGTTCCCGCCGGAGGCGGTGCGCCGAAGCGGATCGGCCGGTTCTCCGGGGTGCTCGACCCCTCCTGGAGCCCCGCGGGCGTCCGGTAGCCTCACGGCGTGAAGCTCGAAGGCATCCACCACGTCACGGCGATCACGGGAGATGCGCCCGGCAACGTCGATTTCTACGTGCGCGTCCTCGGGCTGCGGCTCGTCAAGAAGAGCGTCAACCAGGACGACCCGACCGTCTACCACCTCTTCTATGCGGACGAGGAGGGCAAGCCGGGGAGCGACATCACCTTCTTCGAGTACCCGGGCGCGGCGCCGGGCAGAGCCGGCGCCGGGATGGTGCACACCGTCGAGTGGCGCGTGGCCTCGCCCGGGTCGATCGACTTCTGGGAGAGCCGGCTCGCCGACGAGGGCGTCACGGCCGAGCGCGACGCAGAGGGCGGGCTCGCGTTCGCCGACCCGGAGGGCCTGCGGCACCGCCTCGTCGCGGTGGAGACCACTGACGAGCCGCTGACCGCCGACCACCCCGAGATTCCGAAGGAGCACGCGTTGCAGGGGTTCAACGCCGTCCACGCGTACGCGCGTGACCCGGAGCAGAGCCGTAGCTTCCTCGAGGCGCTCGAGTTCGACCCTCGCGGCGACGTGTGGGAGGCGCGCGGCGAGCGGCGCGGCGGGCTCTACGCCTACGACCCCTCCGACGAGCGCGGCATTCCCGGCGCCGGCACCGTGCACCACGTCGCCTGGGCCTCGACGCCGGAGGAGCACGAGGCCTGGGAGCACCGGGTTCTCGAGGCCGGCGGCTCCCCCACCCCGGTCATCGACCGCTTCTACTTTCGCTCGATCTACTTCCGCGAGCCGAGCGGCGTGCTGTTCGAGATCGCGACGATCGGCCCGGGCTTCGACGTCGACGAGCCGCTCGAGCACCTCGGCGAGCACCTTTCGCTGCCGCCGAACTACGAGAACCTGCGCGGCCGGCTCGAGCACGTGCTGACGCCGCTGCCGGACCCGCGGGCACTGCGCGCCGGGTGACCATCGCCTTCCGCGAGCGCGCGGCCGCAGGCGAGCCTGAGGGCCTGCTCGTCCTCTTTCACGGCCGGGGCGTGGACGAGAACGACCTCTTCCCGCTCCTGGACGAGCTCGACCCGGAGCGCCGCCTGCTCGGCCTCGCGCCGCGCGGGCCGCTTTCGCTGCCGCCCGGCGGGTCGCACTGGTACGCCTTTCTGGAGGTCGGCTTCCCGGATCCGGAGACGTTCCTCGCGACGTACGCGGCCGTCTCCGCGTGGCTCGACTCGGTCGCCGCCGAGACCGGAATCGGGCCGGAGAGGACCATCCTCGGCGGCTTCTCGCAGGGCACTGCGATGACCTACGCGCTCGGGCTGGGGCGCGACCGTCCGCATCCGGCAGCGCTGATCGCCCTCAGCGGGTTCATGCCGACGGCGCCCGGGTTCGAGCTCGACCTGTCGCAGCCCTTGCCGCGGGTCGCGATCGGGCACGGGACCTACGACCCGGTGATCTCGATCGACTGGAGCAGACGCGCGAAGACCGCGCTCGACGAGGCCGGCGCCGACGTTCTCTACCGCGAGTCCCCGCTCTCGCACGCGGTCGACCCGGGCTTCCTTGGCGAGCTACGCCCGTGGCTCGCGTCGGTCTACGACGGCGTGACCGGCGGGCGGTAGCCGGGTCTCCGGCGGGCGCGGAAGTCGGCCAGCCACGCGAGGGCGCGCAGGCCCATCCAGACGGGCGTGAGCAGCACATAGAAAAGAACCAGCGCGAAGGCGAAGATCAGCCACCAGAGCGCCCACCGCCAGAGCGGGACCCTGCCCTTGACGCCACGAGCGCCACCGCGCCGGGTCACGAGACCGGCGCTTCGGCCTTCGCGCCGTTCTCCGCCCGGCGGCGGTCGACCATGCGGATCACCCTTGCGGCGGTCTCCTCGATCGACAGGTCGGAGATCTCGATCACCGGGCAGCCGAGCCGGCGGTGGAGTGCCTCGGCCTGCTCGAGCTCCGCATAGATCTCGAGCAGCTCGGCGTAGCCACGCTGGTTGCCGCCGAGGCGAGCCACGCGCTGGCGGCGAATCTCCTGGAGGCGGGTCGCGTCGATTGTCAGGCCGACGATCTTGGTCGAGTCGATCGCGAAGAGGGCCGGCGGCGGGTCGATCCCCTTCACGACCGGCACGTTCGCGGTCTTGTAGCCGAGGTAGCCGAGGTACATCGAGAGCGGCGTCTTGGAGGTGCGCGAGACCCCGACGAGGACGATGTCGGCGTCGTGGAGGCCGGCGCCGACCCCGTCGTCGTACTTGACCGCGAACTCGATCGCCGCGATCCGCTTGAAGTAGGTCGAGTCGAGCGGGGCGCGGGCGCCCGGGGTCATCTGGGCGGCGACGCCGGCGACCTTCGCCACGGCCTCGATCGGATGGCCGAGCAGGTCGCAGTAGTGCAGTCGGTAGCGGCGGCAGAGTGCGCGGGCCGCGTCGCGAAGCTCCGGGTGTACGAGCGTGTAGACGATCACGGCCGGCCGGCCCTTGGCGCGGTTGAGCGCGAGCTGGAGGTCGTCGACGGTCTCGACACGCGGGTGGCGGATCTCCTCGAACTCCTGATCGGGGAACTGCGCCTCGAGCGCGTGGACGAGGCGCACCGCCGTCTCGCCCGTGGAGTCGGAGATGACGTGCAGCTCGACGGGTTGCCCGGTCATGGGCGAGAGCGTAACCGCGGTGGCCCGACCCGGATGCTGTGCGCTCCGAACGGCCGGGAGCGGCCCTGGGGAAGAACGGTCACCCTTCCGCCACGGTCCCTCGACGGACACGGCACGCATTCCGGGGTACGCTCAGCCCGGGCGGCGGGTGGATTCTTCTTCCCCACCCGGGTGGGGACGCGCGCGTGTACATCTAACGGGCGCCGGGCACGCGCTCAGCGCGGGATCTGCGACAGGTCGCCGAGCCGCCCGAGCGTGTCCCGGACGTCGAGCAGCAGCCGCAGCCGGTTCGCCCTCACCGCCGGATCCTCGTCCATCACCAGCACGTCCTCGAAGAAGCGCTCCATCGCCGGCCCGAGCGCCGACGCCGTCTCGAGCGCGGCCCGAACGTCCCCGTCGGCCGAGATCGAGTCGGACACCTGGGCCAGCGCTTCGGCAAGCGCCACCTCGGCACCTTCGCGCAGCAGCGACCGGTCGAGCTCCGCCGCCGCGCTCTCCGCCTCCCGGCCGGCGAGCCGGTTGGCACGGTCGTAGGCCGTGTAGACCGCGTCGAACGCGGGCGTCTCCCGCTCCTCGTAGAGCGTCAGCGCCAAGCCGGCAACGGCGCCGAGATCGGGGGCCGCCGAGGCGCGGGCGGCGCGCACGTACTCGACCGGCACCTCGATCAATCCCTCCAGGCGCTCCTCGACGAACTCCCGCACCTCGTCCGGCATCAGCTCGCGCGGGATCGTGAGCCCCCCGTCGAGCGCCAGCCGGCACAGCCCGATCGCGGCCCGTCTCAGCCCGTACGGGTCCCTCGACCCTGTCGGCTTGTGGCCGAGCGAGAAGGAGACGGCCAGCGTGTCGAGCTTGTCGGCCGCAGCGAGCACCTTGCCCGCCTCCGTCTGCGGTAGCGGCCCCGACGCCGAGTCGGGCAGGTACTGCTCGTCGATCGCGGCGCAGACACCCTCGGGATAGCCGGCCAGCCGCGCGTACTCCGCCCCGATATGCCCCTCGAGGTCCGGGAACTCGCGCACGAGCTCGGAGGCCTGGTCGGCCTTCGCCAGGCGCGCGGCCTCGACGCTCGCGTCCCCGCCGCCGAGCTTCTCGACGAGCGCGCGCAGGCGGTCCGACTTGTCGGCGAACGAACCGGCCCCGGCGAAGAACGTGATCGAGCCGAGCCGCTCCGCAAGCCGGTCGATTCCGAGCTGGACGTCGCGCTCGAAGGTGAAGGTCGCATCGTCGAGCCGGCCCTCGAGCACGACCTCGTTCCCGGCGCGAACCGTCTCGGCATCGCCCCCGTTCGCGACAAAGGCGAAGCGGTTGCCGCCGAGCGGGAAGTAGCGCTGATGCGACTGCATGGCCGTCACGACGACGCGCTCGGGCAGCGCGAGGAAGCGCTCGTCGAAGCTCCCCTCGAGCACCGTCACGCTCTCGACCAGGAAGACGACCTCCTCGAGCACGCCGGCCGGGTCACTCCAGTCGCCGATCGCGTCGAGGCCGGCCACGATCTGACGGCGGCGCTCCTCGGCATCCGGCTCGACGCCCGCTTCCCGCAGGCGCTCCGCGTACTGGCGGGCATGCGGAATCTCGACCGGGCCGCTGGTGAAGCGGTGCCCGAAGGACGTCTCCCCCACCACCGGGTCGCCGTCGAGCTCCGCAAGCATCCAGCGGACCGGCCGGGCGAAGCGGATGCCGCTTTCGTCCCAGCGCATCGACTTCGAGAACGAGAGCCCACGGACGATCGCGTCGACTCGGTCGGGCAAGACCTCCCGCAGCGGCCGGCCTGGGCGCTCCAGGCCGAGGAATCCCTCCCGCGAGACGAGCTCCTCGACCGTCACCCCGTGCTTCCTGGCGAAGCCGGCCGCGGCCTGCTCGGCGAGGCGCTCCGGCGGCCCCTTGATCCACTCGTCCGGCGTCTGCTCGTCGACGTCCAGGAGCGCCGCCAGCCTCCGCGGCCCGACGAACACCGCCTCGGGGCGAGCGCCCAGCTCGCGCTCGACGAGCACCGGGAGCTGCTCCGCCGCCTCCCGGCAGGCACCGGCCGGAAGCTCCTCGCAGCCGATCTCAACCAGCAGCGTCGGCATCCGTCTCCAACTCGAGGTAGACCTGGGCCACGTCGCGCGCGAGCGTGCGCACCCGGCCGATGTACGCCGCGCGTTCGGTCACGGAGAGCGCCCCGCGCGCATCCAGCAGGTTGAAGGCGTGCGAGCACTTCAGCACCTGGTCGTATGCGGGGAGCGGCAGGCGGCGCTCGAGCAAGAGGCGGCACTCCTCCTCGTGCTGGCCGAAGCGCGCCGTCAGGACGTCGACGGGCGCCAGCTCGAAGTTGTATGTCGACCACTCGCGCTCGCTCTCGCGGTAGACGTCGCCCCAGGTCACACCGGGCGCCCACTCGAGGTCGAAGGCGCTGCGCATGCCTTGGAGGAACATGGCGAGCCGCTCGAGGCCGTACGTCATCTCGGCCGGGACGAGCTCGACGTCGACGCCGCCGAGCTGCTGAAAGTACGTCCACTGCGTGATCTCCATCCCGTCGCACCAGACCTCCCAGCCGAGACCCCAGGCGCCGAGCGTCGGCTGCTCCCAGTCGTCCTCGACCAGCCGCACGTCGTGCCGGCGCAGATCGATTCCGAGCACCTCGAGCGAGGCGAAGTAGCGATCGAGCACGTCCTCGGGCGCCGGCTTGAGGATGACCTGGTACTGGAAGTAGTGCTGGAAGCGATACGGGTTCTCGCCGTAGCGCCCATCCGTGGGCCTGATCACCGGCTCGACATACGCGGTCTTCCACGGCCTCGGGCCGAGGCAGCGAAGGAAGGTGGCCGGATTCATCGTCCCCGCGGCCAGCTCGGTGTGGTACGGCTGCATCAGGACGCAGCCCTGGTCGGCCCAGTAGCCCTCGAGGGCCCGGATCATCTCCTGGTAGTTCACGCGGGCGAAAGACTATGCCCCGCGCCGGTTAGGGCCGGGGCGGCCGAGGCCGGCCGTTCGTAGTCGTGCGCCGCTGGTGCTTCGCCTCTGGCGCGATACCAACGCCCGATCAGGCCGACAATGCGAGCGTCCGAAGACGGAAGCCGCCGTGGAACTCGTACGACGCCGTGATCACTCCGAGTGCCTCGCGTGCCGCGCGCTCGGTCAGCCCGGCGCCGCCTGCCTCGGCCAGCGGCCGCTGGAGCAGGCCCTCGATCCCCAGCAGCCCGTCACGGGAGAGCGGCAGGGCGCCGCCGGCCGCGCACGCAGCGCAGACCGCCCCGCCCGCCTTCGGCGAGTAGCCCGCGAGGCCGGAGTCCGCGCCGCACTCGGCGCAGCTCGTCAGGTGCGGCAGGTAGCCCGACAGCCAGAGGAGCTTCAGCTGGAACGAGAGCACGAGCGGGTCGACGATCCGCTCGTCGGGCCCGCGCGGATCGAGCCCGTCCAGGACGTCGAGAAAGCGCGCCAGCGCCCGGAACGCGCGCTCGTTCGCCTCCTGCTCGGGGAAGAGGCGCAGCATCGCCTCGGCTCCGACGAGCCCGACGCCGAGGCGATACGGCTCCTCGCGCGTCTCCCGGTGCGAGCGGATCAGCTCGACGCCGGTAACGGTCTGCAGCTCGCCGGCCCCCTCGTGGAGCAGGAGCTCGACGTGGCTCAACGGCTCGAGGCGCGCCCCGAAGCGCGACTTCGTCTTGCGCACCCCTTTTGCGACCGCGCCGACGCGCCCTCGTTCGAGTGTGTAGAGGTGCAGCACCCGGTCTGCCTCGCCGAGGCGAAACGAGCGCAGCACGACCGCCTCGGTCTTGTAGGAGCGCCCGGCCACCGCCGTCCAGTCTAGACCTGGCTCAGGTCGTCGCTCAACGCTGGCAGGACGGGCAGTACCAGGTGCCGCGACCGGCGACCCGGGTCTTCTCGATCAGAGTTCCGCAGCGGTCGCACGGCTCGTCGCTCCGGCCGTAGACCTTGAACTCGTCTTGCATCCGGCCCGGCGCGCCATCCGGCTGCCGGTAGTCGTTGAGCGTCGCGCCCTGCCGAGCGATGCCGG
>Ga0335080_10008213_pt1 | contig 10872 bp, 9 predicted proteins | sample Lox_Sample_34_FD_206720 | JGI IMG/M metagenome (GOLD analysis project Ga0335080, IMG submission 206720) | Soil microbial communities from Loxahatchee National Wildlife Refuge, Florida, United States - Lox_Sample_3.4 | ecosystem: Environmental > Terrestrial > Soil > Wetlands | place: USA: Florida...
CCGTTGACACCCCTTGGAGTACGGGGCAAGCGGAGGGCCAGATCAACCGCCTGAAGACGATCAAGCGCCAGATGTATGGACGCGCCGGTTTCGAACTCCTCCGGGCTCGCGTATTGCCCTACGCACCTGCACTCGTCACCGGACCGGCCCCATGAGTTCATCAAAATTGCGGAAGAGCCAATTTTCAACCGGCGTTGACACTCGTCGGCATGTCGGCCAATTAGCCAGGGTAGATCGAATTCCGGAAAACCCCAACGGACGAAGCCGTCACGACATGGAGTCGCTAAGCCCAGCCGCTGGTTGCCACAGGCCTCTCCGGAAAACCTCGAGAGGAGTCTTGCCCTCCGCCCGATTTGCTACCGGGCGCCCCGCACCACGTCCTTGGCACCGCTCGTCCGGACAGCCACGCCGGGCGCAACGTGCGCGCCCCCTACGCGCCCGCCCGCCATCCGTGGGAGTCCTGGGACAGTTCGTCATATATAGGAAATCCGTTCTTCGTCCAGGACGACGACGACAAGACGCTGGTGCCACAACTATCCCAACTGTCCCAACCGTAGCGGAATCAGCGTGGACCGCGGAGTCCACTATCCCGGCAGAGCATCGCGACGTTTTTGGGAAGTTTGGACTCCAGGTGGACTCCAGCGATGAATTCTCGAGATTTGTGACGAGAAGACGCAACTCACAACTATTTGTGTTTGCTATGGGATGGGGTGGTGGCCAGGGACGGAATCGAACCGCCGACGCCAGCCTTTTCAGGGCTGCGCTCTACCAGCTGAGCTACCTGGCCGGGGAAATTTCAGTGTACCAACCGGTCCCTGACCCGTGCAACGTCAGTATAGGATCCGCGTCCGGATCGTGCCGGGCACCGCGTCGAGCTTGCGCTTCAACTGCATCTCGTCTACGCCTTCGCCGGCTTCCACGTCCAATACTACGTACCCGATGCGCACGTCGGTGTTCAGATACTGCGCGGCAATGTTGATCTGCTCGCCCGAGAAAACTCCGTTGATCGCGCTCAACACGCCCGGCTGATTGCGATGAATGTGCAGCAGCCGGTGCTTGCCTGCATGCTCCGGCAGGCTCACTTCGGGAAAATTCACCGCGCCGACGGAGGATCCGTTGTTGCTGTACTTGATCAGCTTGCCCGCCACTTCAAGGCCGATGTTCTGCTGCGCCTCGGCCGTGCTGCCGCCGATGTGAGGCGTCAGCAGCACGTTTTCCAATCCCCGCAGCGGGCTTTCGAACGCCTGTCCGGCCCCCTTCGGCTCCGCGGGGAATACGTCGATCGCCGCACCGGTCAACTGCCCCGAGCGCAGCGCGTCTGCCAGCGCGCCGATGTCCACCACCGTGCCTCGCGAGGCATTGATCAGCTTCGCCCCGCGCTTCATCGCCGCGATCTGCCGCGCTGCGATCATGCCCTGCGTCCCGGCCGTCTCGGGAACGTGCAGCGTCACGACGTCCGACGCGGCGAGCAGCGCTTCCAGCGACGGGACGGGCCTGGCATTCCCAAGCGCGAGCCGCGTCTCGATATCGCGATACAGCACCTGCATGCCCAGGGCTTCGGCGAGCAATCCGACCTGGGTGCCGATGTGTCCGTATCCCACGATGCCCAGCGTCTTGCCCCGCACCTCGTTCGAGCCAGCCGCCGTCTTGATCCACTCGCCGCGATGCGCCGCCGCGTTGCGCTGCGGAATGCCGCGCATGAGCATCACGATTTCCGCGAGCACCAGCTCGGCGACGCTGCGGGTATTGGAGAACGGCGCATTGAACACCGGGATGCCGCGTTCCCGCGCGGCCGCCAGGTCCACCTGATTGGTGCCGATGCAAAAGCACCCGACTCCGATCAGCCGGGGCGCCTCCTCGAAGAACCGCGCATCGAGGTGTGTCGCCGAGCGGATGCCCAGGAAGTATGCGTCCCGCACGGCGTCCCGCAGCTTCGCGCCCGCCAGGGCAGCCGCGTGCTGGCCGATGTTGGTGTAGCCATCGGAGCGGAACGACTCCACGGCGGAAGAGTGGATCCCTTCGAGCAGGACGATCTTGATTTTCTGCTTGTCGAGCGACGTCCTCATCGCGGCGCGGCGAGCGTCTCCAAAACTTCGCCGGTTGCCTTCTCGACATCGGCGTGCAGGCTGTTGCCATGTGCGTCCATGGTGACAATGGCGGCGAAACCCTTCACGCGGATGTGCCACATCGCTTCCGGAATGCCGAACTCCATCAAGCTTACGCCCAGCACCTTCTCCACGGTGCGCGCGTAGTACTGCGCCGCGCCGCCGATACCGTTCAGGTACACGGCGCCGAATTCCTTGAGCGCGTCGAGGGTCTTCTTACCCATGCCGCCCTTGCCGATCACGGCGCGCACGCCGTAGCGTTTGATCACGTCCGCCTGGTAGGGCTCTTCGCGGATGCTGGTAGTCGGCCCGGCGGCCTTCACCCGCCATTCGCCGCCCTCCTGGAGCATCACCGGACCGCAGTGATACAAAACCGCGCCGTTGAGATCCGCCGGCGGCGGATTCTTCATGAGGTACGCATGCACGTTGTCGCGGCCGGTAAACATTTCGCCGGTGATGAGCACCACATCTCCCACTTTGAGCGCACGCATCTGCGCCTCGGTGAGCGGCGGTGTGAGCACGACCTCCCGGCCCGTCAGCGGGAAGCCTTCGCCTCGCGCGAGTTTCTCGATCTTGCGCGCGGGGTCGCGGTACAGCCATTTGATGATGGCGCCGGTGGCGGCGTCGAGGCACACGCCGAGACGGCGGAAAGCCCAGCAATCGTAGGCCACGCTGACGAAGAAACTCGCCGGCAGCCGGTTAGCGGCGCAGATCTTGCACCCGATGAGGCTCGCCTTGCCGCCGAATCCCATGGCGCCGACGCCGAGGCGATTGGCCTCGTCCATGACCTCGGCCTCCAGCTTCGCGAGCACCGGAATCGGGTTCACGTCGTCCAGCGTGCGGAAGAGCTGGCTTTTCGCCAGGTCGTAGCCGTGCGCCCGGTCGCTGCCGATGCAGACGCCGATCGCGCCCGGCGAACATCCCTGTCCCTGCGCCTGCCAGACCGCGTGCAGGACACACTTCTTGACGCCTTCCAGGTTGCGGTCGGCGCGGCCCAAGTGGTCCAGGCTGCACGGCACGGAATATTGAATGTTCTTGTTCTCGCAGCCTCCGCCCTTCAGAATCAGCTTGACTTCGATTTCATTTTCTTCCCACTGCTCGAAGTGGACCACCGGGGTTTCCTCACCCAGGTTGTTTCCGCTGTTCTTGCCGGTGATCGAATCGACCGAGTTTGGACGCAGCTTACCAAGCCGGGTGGCCTCGGCGACGGCTTCCAGAATCGCGCCCTTGATGCGGATCTGATTGACGCCGACCGGCGTGTGCACCACGAACGTCGGCATCCCGGTGTCCTGGCAGATGGGACCTTCATCCTCCTGCGCCATGTCAATATTGGAGAGGATGATGTCGAGTGCCTGCGAGGACTGCGTCCCCGGCGTCTCCCCGCCGGCGGCCAGCGACATCGCCGCGCGCACATCGGGTGGAAGATTAGTAGAAGTCTGCGTGATCAGCTCAAGCAGGCTGGTGGCAAGAAATTCCATAAACGGTTCCGATAGACCTATTGTAACCGCACCCTCACATCGGCCAGCATTCCCGGTTTGATCGACGGATTGGGGCTGCCGAACTCGACCACGACCCTTCCGTCCTTGATCTCCTTGACCCGCCCTTCCATGGCCGCGCTCTGCACATCCAGGACGAGGACCAGCGCGGGCATACCGGGGATGAATCGCCCCGCATCCTGCGCTTTCGGCTCCAGCTCGACCTCCATTGCGTAGAGGTCAGTGGCGATCTGGAAGAAATCCGGCCCGAGGCCGTCGGCGGGTTTGCCGGTTTCACCCTTGCGGCTGACGACATAACCGTCGACCGGGGAATGCACCTCGGCCGCGGACAGCGCGGTCTGCGCTTCGTCGAGCTCGGCACTTTTTGCCTCGACGGTTTTGCGCGCGGCGGCCAGATCGTCGAGCGTTGCCTGCAGGCGCTCCCGGCCGGTGCGCGACGCGGCTTCCATGATCGAGCAATCCTTTTGCGCGGCCTCGTAGTCGGCGGCCGCCTTCTCGTAGGTGAGTCTCGGGGTGGCGCCTTCGTTATAGAGCAGCTGCTGGCGCGAGTAAACCTTCTGCGCGCGGTCCAGGGACATGCGTGCGCGCTGCGCGTCGGCGTCGGCGCGCGAGCCCTCCAGGCGCGCGGCGTTGACGGCGCTTTCGGCGTTGGTGACCTGTTCTCGCGCCCGCTCCAGCGCCTGAGCGGCGCCTTCGCGCGTAGATTCGAGCCCTTCCGATCCGATTCGCGCGAGCACCTGGCCCTCGTAGACGTCCTGTCCCGGCTCGACCAAAAACGCCTCGATGAAGCCCGACACATTCGGCGGCACACCGACAACATGCTGGGGACGGATCTTACCCTGGAGCGTAATTTCGTTCGGCTGCGGCTGCTGAACTACGGCGGCGGCCTTTGTCTCCATGCCAGGCGCCGGCTTGCGCCGCGCGATCAGAAATGCGGCTACGGCCAAGACCGCCACCACCGTGATCGCAAGGTACGGCCAGCGCGTGCGCATCCATTCGAGTTTAGCTTGACGCGATCTGCTGTACGATGAAGAACGAATGGCGAAGAGACCCGCCAAAGCCAAGGTTGCCAGAGCCAAAGCCGCGCGTAAGCAAGCCGCGCCCGTAATCGAGCCGCTGGATCTCTCCGCGCTCCCGCCCGAAGCCGTCACCACCGTCGAGAAGTGGATCTGCCTCGCCTGCGTGCTGGATGTGTTCACGCGATTGATGGGGCTCGCACCCAAAACCGCGCACCTGGAGATCAAGCGCTACGCCCCGCCCGTAACGGAGTTGTATGCGCAGGCTCTCACCCGGCCATACTTTCGGAAGGAATCTCCGAAGGATCCGTGCCCTTATTGCGGTTCCGGGCCGAAGTGGCACGCACGGCTGCCGGTTCACCGTATTGAGGGCGGGAAGGCCGCGGATGCAGCGCGCCGGGGGCTCGTCAAGTCGCTGCCCACCTCGCAAGGCCAGTTTCTGATCATCGAAGAAAAGGCCACTCGCCAGCTCGCTTTTTTCGAATGGCTGGAAAAGACCGGCGCGAGCCTCGACCTCGAAAACGACCGGTGGCTGCGCGACATCTCGCTTCATTACCTGGGCCGCAGGGAACCCAAAGTAGACTGGCAGGCGCAGTTCGAAGGCGTCCACGGCATTCGCCGCTCGCGGCGGCTGGAGACCGGATGGGAAGTCGAGGCCGGACGTCTGTATCTCGCGCCGATGCTCTTCGACGAGCTTCTGCTGGTGCAGTATCTCGTGAGCCGCTCTCACAAAGCCGGCGGCCTTACGCTGGAGGGCCGCTACACTCTGCCCGAGCTGTTCGTGCGCCTGCGCAGCTCCGGCTATCTGCGATTCATGGAAATACCCGCCGGCAACGCCGCGGACGCGCTCGAGCAGCTTGTTGCAAAGCTGGGCGGGGGCGAGGCCTCGATCAAGTTCTACCACGTGGTCGACCGGCGCGACTTTCTGGACAAGCTGAAGGCTCTCCGGCTGGAGAAGGTTCCGCGCCCGAAAAAAACTCTCGCCTTATAAGATGAAAGGGTGAGAAAACTCCTGCCGGTGCTGCTCCTGGCCGCCGCCGCCGGCATCATTCTGTGGGGCGTGCTACGGAAGCGGGAGCCGCCGAAGGTCAGTTTTGCCCACGTCACACGCCAGACCCTGATCAGCACGCTCGCCACCAACGGCAAGGTTGAGCCATCCCAGTGGCAGCCGGTGCGCGCGGAAACCGGGGGAATCGTGAACCGGGTCGCGGTAGAAGATGGGCAGACTGTCGCCAAGAACGCGGTTTTGTGCTGGATTTCGGACCCTTCGCTGCAAGCCGATATCGACGCCGCGGAAGCGAAGCTTGCGGAAGCGCGAGCCAATCTCGCCGCCGTTACCGCCGGAGGGAAGCCCGCGGAATACACGGATATCGAGAACAGCCTCGCGCGCGCCCGGCTGGAGCTCGAACAACAACGCAAGAACCTCGCCTCAACCGAGCGGCTGGTGGAGAAGCAGGCAGCCACGCGGCAGGAAGCCGACGCAGCACGGGAGAAGATCCGGCAGACGGAGCTCGAGATCGCGGGATACGAGAGGCGGCGGCAGTCGCTCGTGGCTCAACCCGAAGTCGAAGCCGCGAGGGCGCGGCTGAAGGACGCGGAATCCACACTGGCGCACGCCACGGAGCGCGGCGCGCTGGCACAGGTCCGCGCTCCCATCGCAGGCACGGTGTACGGCCGCGAGGTCCGGTCGGGGTCGTACGTCAACCCGGGCGATCTCATCGCCAACATCGGCCGTCTCGAGGAGCTGCGCGTCAAGGTCTACGTGGATGAACCGGAGCTGGGCCGCGTGGCGGTGGGGCAGCCCGTCACGATCACCTGGGATGCGCTTCCCGGGCGTCAGTGGCAGGGCCGAGTGGAGAAGAAACCTGTGAGCATCCAGAGCCTCGGATCGCGCCAGGTAGGCGAGGTCGTCTGCCTGATCGACAATCGGGGTGGGGCGCTCCTTCCCGGTACCAATGTCAATGCGGAGATCCGCACCGCCGTGGCGGAGAACGCGCTCGTGATTCCCAAAGAAGCGCTGCGCCACGATTCCCGCGGCGACTATGTTCTCGCGCTCAGCGGCGATTCCGTCGAGCGCCGCGGCGTCAGGCAAGCTGTGGCCAGCATTACGCAGGTCCAGATTGTGGAAGGCCTGTCGGGAAACGATTCCGTGGCTTTGCCCGGCGATGTACCGCTGAAGGCCGGCGACCGCGTCGCGCCTCAATAGGGCTATCAGGGTTAGAATGACTGCTTAATGTCTGCAACCGGAACCCCTCCTTCCGCCGCCGGTGAATCGAATTACAGGTGGTATCGCGATCTCAGCGGCTACCATTGGTTCGTGGTCGGCGTGGCCAGCATGGGCTGGATGTTCGATACCATGGCCCAACAGTTGTTCAACCTGGCGCGCCGCCCGGCGATGGCGGAGTTGATGGGGCCGGGAGCCTCCAGCGCCGCGATTTCCTACCAGGCGTCGCTGGCGACGACAATTTTTCTGATCGGCTGGGGCATCGGCGGAATCCTGGGCGGAATTCTCGGCGACCGCATCGGGCGCGCCAAGACGATGATGATCACCATCCTCTCGTACACGCTGTTTACGGGTTTGAGCTATTTTTCGACCAGCGTGCTGGATTTCAATATCTACCGGTTCCTTTGCGGCTTCGGCGTGGGCGGACAGTTCGCGGTCGGGGTGGCGATCGTGGCCGAAGTGCTTCCAGCGCGACCGCGGCCTTACGCGCTCGGGTTTGTGCAGGCTACGTCCGCAATCGGAAACATGCTCGCGGCCGTAACGGGTATCGCGCTCGGGCAGTTTGAGCAGGCGGGTTCTATCGCGAGCGCATGGCGATATATGTTTCTCGCCGGGGCCGTGCCGGCGCCGCTGGCCCTGGTGGTGTTCAAGAAGCTGAAGGAACCCGAAGCCTGGCTCAAAGCGCGCGCCGAGAAAAAGAAGCTCGGCTCCTTCGCGGACCTGTTCTCGGACCCTCGATGGCGGCGGAACGCGATTGTCGGCATGTTGCTGGCAAGCGCGGGTGTGGTCGGCCTCTGGGGCATCGGTTTTTTCAGCTACGATCTGCAGCGCACCGTGTTGGAGCCTCAGTTCCGGGCCCAGGGATTCAGCGGGGCGCAACTGGCCGGTAAGGTCACGACCTGGAACAGCATCACTTCGCTCTTCCAGAACCTGGGAGCGTTCTTCGGCGTCTACGCGTTCACCTATCTGACGCACTACACGGGGCGGAAAAAGGCCTTCGCCATCAGTTTCCTCGCCGCCATGGGCATGACAGCTTATACCTTCTGGAATCTGCGGGCGTTAAGCGGTGTATTCTGGATGATTCCGCTCATGGGCTTCGCCCAGCTCTCGCTCTTCGGGGGATACGCCATCTATCTGCCGGAGCTTTTCCCGACAAGGCTGCGCAGCACCGGAACGAGTTTCTGTTACAACGTCGGACGGCTCGCTGCGGCGGCGGGACCACTGACGCTTGGCGTTCTCACCAGCCAGGTCTACAAAGGACCCGACGCCATGCGTTATGCGGGGGTCACCATGTGCGTCGTCTTTCTGATCGGGCTGGCTGCGCTGCCATTCGCCCCTGAAACCAAGGGCGAGCCGCTACCTGAATAATCTCGCGTACGCGGTGCGGAGCAGTACGTTAGCCGGGTTCCTCCACCGGTGCCATGCCTCTATTGCCCGGGCCCAAGAGTGCGATTGCGCGCAGGAGCCCGCGCATTCTGTTTTAGCAGCTACAGCATGTCCGGGCGGACCGGTACGCTCTCACACCTGCTCTCCTTGTCAAGTTCGAAAAGCCCGGTAGTATAGACTAAGCCGCAAGCTACAGACGCGAAGGAGAATCAAACGCGTGAGCCGTCCTATTTACTTGGCAATGACGAATCAGGATGCGGCGCTACTGCTACCGCGCAAGCCCACCCAGGATTTTGGACGCAGACATATCATTTACGGCCCGAATGAAGCTTGTAACAACTTGTATCTCGTAAGGTCCGGGCGCGTTGTAATTAGTAACTCATTCGACGGCGCGGCATGCATCGTGACGCGGATCGTGGGTCCGAACGGCCTGTTCGGGGAGGCCGCGCTGATCAGCGCGCCCGACCCGGCCGAATCCGCCGTGGTCCTCGATCAGGCCAAGCTGATGACGTGGTCTCGCGCGGAAATCGAGATGCAGATCGCCCGCGATCCCCGGCTGGGGATGGCTCTTATGGGCCATTTCGTCCGGCGGTGCGCCGAACTGAACGCGCGTCTCGAAGGGCTCGCCTTCCGCAAGACTCCGGAGCGCGTGATGCTTGGCCTGTTGCAGCTCGCCGAAACGCTGGGCACTCCCGCACCGGGAGGCCTCCGGCTGGCTCCTCTTACCCACCAGACTATAGCCGAGTACGTGGGCACATCGCGCGAGATCGTCACCTCTCACATGAGCGAATTCCGCCGGGCGGGCATGCTCCACTACTCCCGCAAGTACATCGACGTGAATGTCTCGCTCATGCGCGAGATGCTGCGCCGGCAAGGGATCGAACTCAGTCCGGCCGAGGTCCCGATGGCGCGCACCGCATTCCAGTAAAATAGGCGGTGTGCCAACCCTTGTTTCCCGCCGTTCCCTGATTACCGCGGCTCCGTTCGCAGTCCGCGGGCTGATCTCGGCGCCTCGCTTGAGTACCCTTCGCCTGGCTGCCTTCGGTGCCGACGGCATGGCCTTCCTGACGCTCGATCCGATCGCGTCTCATCCCAAGGTGAAGCTCGCATGTGTGGCGGAGGTCGATTCCGCCAAGACAGGCAAAGTCAAGCAGAAGTATCCCGAGGCCCGCATCTACCAGGACTGGCGCGAGATGATCCGCAAGGAGCGGCGCAACGTGGATATCGCCTGCATCGGCACGCCGGACCACATGCACGCGCCGCAAGGCCTAAGCTCGCTGCACGCCGGCTGGCACGTCTACCAGCAGAAGCCGCTGGCCCACGATCTGCATGAAATTCGCCAGCTCACGCTCACCGCCCGCAAGAAGAAGCTGGTCACCCAGATGGGCATTCAGGTTCATTCGCGTGCGGAGTATCGCACGGTGGCCGCCCTGATTCGCTCCGGCGCGATCGGCAAAATCAAGGAAGTCCATTCCTGGAGCGAGAAGAAGTGGGGCGACATGGACCCTCTCCCGAAAACCACGGAAGCGCCGCCGGCATCGCTGAACTGGGACCACTGGCTCGGCGTCGCGACCCCGCGGCCGTATATCAAAGAGGTCTATCATCCCGTCAACTGGCGAAAGCGGCTGGATTTCGGCACGGCGACATTTGGCGACATGGGCTGCCACATCTTCGATCCGGTCTTTGATTCGCTCGGCCTGACGGCGCCGGTCTCGGTCCGCAGCGAGGGTCCGGCGCCCAACAGCGAAAGCTGGGCGATCAATTCGATCATTCACTACGTCTTCCCCGGCACGCCCGTGACGGAGGGCAAGACTATTCCCGTTTCCTGGTACGACGGCGATGAGCGCCCGCCGCGCGAAGTCCAGGCGCTGCTCGGCGGCCGTGCTATCCCCGGCCAAGGCTCCATCTTCATTGGAACCAAGGGCGTGGTGCTGCTGCCCCATATCGGCATGCCCACGCTATTTCCCGAGGAGCAGTTCAAAGGCTTCGAATTGCCCAAGGCCGAATCGACCAACCATTACCACCAATTCGTGGAAGCCGTGCTCGGCAATGTCAAGGCAAGCACCTCGTTCGACTACGCGGGCCCTCTGACCGAAGCCGTGCTCCTGGGACCGCTCGCCACGCGCTTCCCCAAGGCGACGCTCGAGTGGAACAGCGCGAACCTCAAGTTCCACAATTCCGCCGAGGCCCACGCCTTCGTCCGTCGCGCCTACCGCCCCGGCTGGCTGGTGTGAGCCTCCTCCCGGCTCAGCCCAACATCCTTTCCGTCCAGGTCTGCCGCGAGCGCGCAAACTGCTCCGCCGCGCCCCGCAAATAGGGGCGGAATTCGCGCGACCAATACTTCAGGAACCCCGATCGGCCGATCTCCGCCAGCGCATGGGTGTAATGGTCAAGGATCGCTTCGCCGAGCATCTTTCCCGTCCGCCGCACCGCGGAGCGTCCGGCGCGGGAGAGCCACACCATGTTGCCTGGCACGTGCGCCATGGTCGAGACCGCCAGCAGCGAGGACATTCCAAACACGCTCCGGCCCTGTTCGCGCGCGGTCCGCCGCAGATCCTCCCACACGTCCCGCACGCGTTCCACGGGCGCGATGTTCTTCGGTGGAATGGCGCGCACCTCCTCCTGGAGCCTGACCCATTCGCGGC
>Ga0335080_10008214_pt1 | contig 10872 bp, 11 predicted proteins | sample Lox_Sample_34_FD_206720 | JGI IMG/M metagenome (GOLD analysis project Ga0335080, IMG submission 206720) | Soil microbial communities from Loxahatchee National Wildlife Refuge, Florida, United States - Lox_Sample_3.4 | ecosystem: Environmental > Terrestrial > Soil > Wetlands | place: USA...
TCTTCGTTCCCTCCAAGAGCGGCTTCTTCGCCGCTGCTCGCAGCGGCGCTACGATTGCGTTGCAAGCAACTACGACCGTGGCTTATCTCACGATTGTGCGTTAGGCAGCTTTGCCTGTTGGCTCACGGAGTCGCGGTCTTTTTCGCCCACACCGAAGCGTTCAGGCACTCCACGGTTCCATCGATAATCTTCCCCAGTCCTTCCTGGAACTTCGCGGAATCGACCACCTCTTTTTGCGCGATAGCGTCCGTCATGGAAAGGGCCGCCTGGACGAAAGACATCGCCGCGCCCTTCTTGTCCGATCCGCTGCGGCTGCCAAACAACCCTTCAATCCCGTTCACGACCGCCGGAACAAAAGCGATTCCTTGCAATATCTTCGATAAAAAGTTCATTGTTTCTCCCTCTATGAAGTTGTCTGATTGAATTTGTGATTGAGGCGCGGGCCTGGCACCTCGACCTGCGCCGGACTTTTGGAGAACTGCGAACCGCCAACTAAGAACTGGTTTTCACCCGGAACCAACGCTTGCCACGCTGCACCCTCTCCGCAACCCCTACCGCAACCCCCATCGCTCATGCAACGCGATCGCCACGCTGATGGCGGTAGTAAGCACAGCGTTGACCACGCGATCGTAAACACTCCTCCGGATGTCATTTCTTTCCAGGGCGACCAGTCGGTCTTCCGCCTGCTTCATCCGCCCCGGCTGCCCGCTCCCCACCAGCATTTCCATCTTGGCCTCGAGCCGTCCCAATTTTTCCAGCACCTCCGCCTGGAAATCGCTGTCGGTCACGCGCACCACCAGCGGCTGTTTGCCGCATCCCACGTGCCTTCCCATGATCTCGTTGTCCAGATCGCTCATACCGGATAATCCACATGCAGTGCCGCCGAGTAGCGCGAATACTTCGGTGGCATCGATGCATCAAACAGTCGCAAGAAATAATCCTGAACCCGCGACAGCCTTGGCAACGCGAAGTTCTGTGTCGTGAACCGGCCGATCAGGTTCCGGTCGTTGTCCGGCCCCCAGCCTCCATCGCTGCGCCGCGCCTCGATCCCGCCCCCCGCCGGCGGGGGCGCTCCCGCGTCCACACTCACGCTGGTCGACGTCACGCCAGTGATCTCCGCTTCTGTTAAATCCGCCAGGAAATTCGTTCCCACGGAATCTCCCGTCACCGCGGTCACTCCCAGGCTCGCGACAATCTGGCTGGACTCAAATTCGAATCCCAGAGCCTGGGAAGCGTCATCCGCAAAATGGATCGCGTACCTGCAATGTTCTCCTGCCAGATCCTTCACTTCGATCCCCACTTCACGGACCACCGCCTGAAAACTCGCCTCCCGTGACGGCGCGTTTACGCTCATCGCATCCCCAGGAAAAACATCCTGTCCGCCGGGAAGGAAATCGCTCCAAACCTGGTATTCGCCGTTCCAGCCGGTTCCTCCGCCGTCATCAAGCAGTGCCAGCGCCGCATTCTCGCAATCTGCCGCCGTACGCGGTGGAGGTTCTTTCTGGTGCAGCAGCACCCCGCGAACCCCATCGTCACTTCCCGACGCCAATGCGGCAATGCTCACTGGATTCGTTACCCGCGCAAGCCCCCGCCCGCTGCCGCGATACTTCACGACGACCGCCTCATTCGCCGCCGGAGCCGACTGCGGAAAGAACTGCAGCGCCTCGCTGCTGGTAACCTGGCACTCGGCTCCATCCGCAAGCGCGCCCACCAGCCGCGTCCGGTAACTCTCGCCGGGAAGCGCGCTGCGTACTTCCGCGTCCGCTAATTTGATCAGTCGCGTGAACGCAATCGAGCAGTTCATGTTCGCCGCATTCACCAGTGCGTAGTTGCAGAAATCCGGTGCTGCGCGAATCACTCCGTCGAAAAGCACTATCGACGGGGCTACCAGGGACGCTGGATTCCCCGGATCAATGTCATGCACCTCCAGCACCAGGCGCACGTCCGCCGCGATGCTCGCCCCTCCCCGCCCGGCTCCCGCCGGCCGCGTCGACGAATGAAAGATCTGCTGTTTCCGGTAAATTGACGTGGCGTAGAACCGGGTACTCAAAATGTAATGGTGCCCAACCGCCGTCGTGATCACCGGCCCGCTGCGCACCCCATTTACCACCGCCTGAATATCGGACTGGCCGCCGTTCGCGGTCACCCAGAAGCCCGCCAGGCATGCCCCGGCCGTGATTGCACCCGCATACAAGCCACCCAGCACGCCATCCGACGGAGCGCTGAACAACACATCTCCATGCTGCAGTGCGAACGCTCCGCCGATCTCAACCTTCTCCGCGAATACCACAGTCGTCTGCCCGTCGGTGCCGGTTCCTCCCGCCACCTGTAGACTGCCGCCGCTCACCGACACCGCATTCGCCGGATCAGCCTTGCTCCACCGCTCTCCGTCCAGATTCGTTCCCTCATACTCTTCGTTGAGGACCGTCTGGCTCTGCCGTACGAACGGCTGCTGCGAGAGATAGAATTTCAACGCTGTGCCGTCGCCAATGAAGTAGTCCTTCACATAGGCCTGCGGTTCCACCAGTCCGGCAACCGTGACGTCATTGATCGCCTTATCCGCCGGCGCCAGATTCAAGCCCTCCGGACAAAAACTGCTATCTTCTTCATTCAGGGCGTGTACCACCGATCCCACGGGCGAAAAAAGCAAACCGCCGTCCAACGCCCGGTAGCTGGCCCTCGCCAGCAATCCAATCAACGCCGCATGTTCCGACCACTTCTTCTGCGGATCCGGCACATAAGACGGCAGCACATCCAACTCCTGCACGCCGCTGATGTCGAGGACTCCCGGCAGCAGATCATTGGTCACCTGCCGGAGCGCGCTGCCGGCGCTCCGCGCTACAAAAGGGGGGTGGTCCGGCAACCGCTTGCGGTCGAGGATCACTTCATCGCTTCGGGCCACAAAACGATAGCGATAGGTTGGCCCGCCTTGGCCCCAGCCCAGGTACTCGAACCTCGGCGGTGCGGTTACGTACCCGGTGAACAACTTCTGCCCGTTCACAAGGCCCAAAACAACTCGCGCCCCGCTCACCGGAATCACGAAATCCACGCTGATCGCAACCAGGCTGAACCGCAATTCCGCAGCGCGGTTTAGCCGCCGAGTGATCTGCGGTAATTGTGAAACATCCACCGCAGGCGTGTAATCAATCGCTCCGCCGCCATCGAGGTTGTCAATCTGCAGCTTCATTTTTCCTTCAGATGACTATGTCCAGTACAGAATCGCGGGAGTCTCGTGAAACTCCGCTCAATCTCCAACCTTGTTACGTTTCCGCAAATGAAACTCAACCGGCACCGTGTGGTGCGCCCTCGCCCGCAAAATGTCCCAAGCATCCTTGCTGCAGCCGAGAACCCACGCTGGCTCTTGCAAACCGGTTTCTAGTACACAGCCGCCGCCATCGCTGGAAAATAACTCCGGTAGCAAACCGCTGTCTCCCCATCGTTCGTATCGAGATAAGGCAACGCCACAAAAGAAGCCCGCAATCCCAAAGCGGCCACCGGCCTCGCCGCCTCCACCATCTCTTCCCGCTGGAACCCCACCGCCCCGGCGGTCACGCAAGGACGCAGCCGCGGATAATAAAAGCAGGCCCTCCCTCCGGACTCCTCCTCCGCCACAAGTAGCCCCGACCACTCCTGAAAGAACGACCCGCCCTCGCGATCCACGAACCCAACTACCTTCTGTACGCTGGCCCCCGCCGGCGGCGCTCCGCCCAGCAACGGCTGCGCCAGCAACAAAGCGGTCACGGTTTTGCCTGCGACGCGCCCAACATTGAAAGTCACCCGCCGGATGTAATTCGCGTCTCGATTCACATCCAGCGGATCGTTCACATACGCCGCCGAGATCCCCGTTCCTACATAGCCGGTTTGCGAGGCATAATCCGCATCAACGGCGACCAAATCCCCGATGGCGAAGCTGTCCACCGCCCCTGCTCCCAACACGATCTGGCTGGCCGTTGATCCCGCAAGCACTGCCAGAGCCGTCAATGCCACTCCACCCGAAGGCCGTGCCTCTGCGCCCGGCGCCGGCTCCAGCACATTCATGTGTTGCGATCCACCCGCCAGTGCCATCTGCAACTTTCCCCACTCGCGAAACTCGAACTCCACCCGTGCGTCCAGCGGGCCGCGAAACTGCCCGCTCACCGCTCCGAACGCTCCCGCACGCAAGACTTCTGTGCTGGTCCCGCAGAATCTCTGGAAGTTATCGATCCACCCCAGGTCGAGCCACGGCGCAGGAGGCGACGCCAGCACAAACGCTCCGTGCTTCCCTGGATCGAAAATCGCGGGTTCTTCCGTTGTCCGGTCAACCGGGGCAAAAAAAGCCCGCACCCGTCGCGTCACCGGAACCATCGCCGCCCGAACCGGCCCGCCGCTCGTTGTGCCGCTCATTGGAAGTCCACCTCCGGAAAGAAAAACACCCTCACCCTGGTCTTCCGCTCCAGCCGGATGCGCCGCGCCGAGCTTTCCTGCGCAATGATCCCCGCCACTTCACCCAGCACCGGCTCGCTCCAAACCACGCTCGTTCCGAGATCCACGCTCGGCGATTGCGAGAAATCCTGCTTCCCGGTGTGTGGTGGCTGGCAAATGTTCAACAGCTCCATATCCAGCTCCGCCAGCGCGCGCCCGCGGTCCACTCCGCTCTCCACCGTCCCGAACGTGTGGTATGAAATCACGCACTCCATCGCCATCAGCTTGCGGCTGCCCTCCTGTCGGCCAACCATCGCCGCCGCGCCCCATTCCAGGTAAAACGCATCAGGCAATGGATCCACCGGCACCACAAGTTCGTTCTCTGCCACCACGACCGCAGGAAACGTCACGCCATTGATCGTTATCGTGCGCCCTGCATTCACCGCCGCTAACCGCTGCCGCAGCGCCATGTAAAAACTGTCCTTAGTGAATTGCATAAAATCTGCTCAGCTCCCGGCTCCTGGTTCTCGGCCCCGTGCTTGCGTGCAGAGTCATGTCCGCAGACTTGGCCAACGACTGACGACCGAAGACTGACGACCGCCGCCTTACTCCACCCCCGTCACTCGATACAAGTACTCCGTCCCCCCAAAGCACTCCGTCACAATCCCTTCAATGTGAAAGAGATCCCCCTGGTGCATCACACCCAGCGCGCTCTCCAGCAGTTGCAACCCGGAACTCAAGCTTCGGCTCGCCGCCTCCTGCGCCACTATCGACGCCGCCAGCAGGAATTCCACCCGCTGCCTGGGCCCGCTCGGTTGTGTCGGCAGATTCAGCACCACCACCGGAGAGAACTTCACTTCCTCCACTCCCGGATCTACCAATCCAAGCTGCACGCTGGAATCCCCAGGCATCGCCGAAAGCGGGAACAAAACGCTCACTTCCGTCCCGCCCAGCGATCGCAGCATCGCATCCGCCGCCCGCACTACCGCTGCTCCACTTACCCCGAAGCGCACGCCTGTGCTCCCCATGGTCATCCAACTTTCTGCGCCACATACGGCGCCAGCATCGAGCGCACTGCCTCATCGACCAGCGTGTCGGAAAAATATTCCAGATGCATCCGGTCGAGCGTGCCTGCCCGCACATTTAGGGCCGGTGTAGCCTGCAGGTTGCGCACGATCTGCCCGCACGCCACCTTCACCTTGTCCGGAATCGTCTCCAACCCGGCGGTGTAGGTGACGTCGACCTCGCTGAATCCCAATCCCACCGCATTCAATGGCAGCGTCAACTCGCCCGTGTCCGCATACACATCTACGCCCGTCGGATCGAGATCCACCCATGTTCCTGGAAGGCCGAAAGTAAGAGCGATGTCCACGCTCAACTCGTCAACCGGCCATTCCCCGCGCCGCGGCATCGCATAACGTCCCCGCGCGGCTACAATCGCGGTCGACGCCGGTTCGACCGCGACCAGCGGGACATACGTCACCCGCACCCGGTTGCGCCCCGCGGTTGTCCGCAACCGTTCTTCGTATTGCGCAATCCCAAGCGTCGCCCGCCGGCAGTGCCCATCAATCACCGAAGACGCCGCCGTAACCCAGGCCGCAGGCGTCGTAGCTCCCAACCCGTACGCCTCGTATTCCGAAGGAGAGAGATAATTCATAAGGTTTTTCAGCTTTCAGCTTCTTCCCAACCCGTGTAGGGACGGGGCTTGCCCCGTCCCACCGAGCGAAGCGAGAAGACCAACCGCGCCAGTAAACAACCAGCCAACAGTCGCACTCGTCAGCTCTTCCTGACGACGAACGACTGAAGCCTATCGATCCACCTTCACTTCCGTGTGCGCGTACGAAGCGCCCTTCACCACCACCCCGCCGAACTTCACCACCACCAGTTGCGAAGCCAGTGAACCCGTCAGCCCCAGTTGAAATACCCGCGGCGTCGGATCGGTGAGCCAGTGGTACTCGATCAGCTCCTCGCTCACGATGTAGCAGGGCAGCACCGCCGTCCCCGAACCCGGCGTGCCCGTGTATGCGATCGACCACTCCGGAATTAGCGGCAGATCGCCCGCCTGCGTCGAGAGCGCCTTCACCCGCAGTCCACCGGTTACCTCGACGGTGGAGAGCACCACGTTGAAGTCCGCCTTCAGTTCACGGTCAATCAAATCCAGCAGCACCGGATTGGCGTAGATCGCCGTAGGCCGTACCTCAAACGACGAATTCGCCACCATCGCCGCGACGATCCCCTTCAGCCCGTCCACAATGCTGTCGGTGGTCGCGATGGTGTGCGTATTGCTGCCCGCCGAAATCTGGCCGATCGCCCCGAAGTACTGCAAGGTAGTAGGTGTGCTCAGCGAAGTGTCAGTTCCGTTCCACAGTGCCACGTCATGAGTGCGCATCAAACCTTCCACCGAGTCCGCCAGGTCCTTGGCCTGCAAGAACGCGAACTGGCTCTGCTGCGCACCCACTTCCAGGTCGAACAGGTTGTAGTTGATCTCCGAAACCAGCGCCTTCAGCGGCACGCTGCGTTCCACCCGCGTGGGCGAACCCACCGTAGGCGAAATGCTCCGCGGATCGACGAAAGCGTTAGCCGCACTCGGCGAGTTGATTGCCGTCTGCTCAAAAAACCGCGACGGATGCCCCGTCGCCGGCACCTGCTTGATGCGCTGCCCAAACACGCCGCGCCGCCGCACGATGTCTGTAATCTCCGTTTGATAGCGATTGACCTCCACCGCACCCGGCCCCAGAAAATCGGCTGCTGCATGCAGATCCAGAAATTGTGCTTTCATGTCATCTCCTAAAAAGAAATTTGCACTCAGTACCACCAAACCAACCGTGTAGGGACGGGGCTTGCCCCGTCCCGCGAGCCAAGCGAGCAAAAACAAACCCGCCTAAAGACAAAAAAGGACGCGAACCAACTCGCGTCCAATCCAAACTAGAAACCAGAAGCTTGAGGCCAGAAGCCGAAAGCCGACAGCGGACAGCTACCCAGCCCTACTCAATCATCCCCGCCCGCGCCATCTCGGCTTTCACCGCAATCCTCTGCTCCACGCTCAAAGTCTGCAAAGCCTTGTCCAGCGCCGGATTCTCCATCCGCTCGCCGATCTCCCCATTCTTCGCCAACAGCGCCGACACCAGAGGCGGCAAAGTCTTCCGCACCGTCCGCACCGCCTGTGCCTTCAACTCGGTATTAGCTTTCTCCAGCTCCGCAACCCGCCCCCGCAGTTCCGAATCGATCACAACCTCCGCATCGCCGCGCCGTTCTTCCACCGCCGCCACGATCCGGTCCACTTTTGCGTTCAGCGCCTCTTGCTGCGCATCCAGCCTGCCCAACACCCTGTCCAGCGCCTCAGCCGCCGCAGCCAGCTGCTGCGCCGTTGCTGCCATTTGATCTGCAATTTCGTTATTCATTTTTTCTCCTTATAAGTAGCGCCGGCGCCCCGCCGGCAAGACTCGAAAACTCAAACTCATAAGACCATCGCAAGATGTCACGTGCACGACGCCAAAATGGCTAAATGCCAATTGCCGAATGCTAAGTGCTAAGCGTCAGGCGTTCCCCCTGAATGCTGATTGCTGAATGCTGAGTGCTGCTTTCACTCCATCTCAATCCACGTCTCCCGATAGGCCGCCTTGTCCCTCCGCAAAATCGCCGCCCCGGTAAACATCACCTGCGTCAATGTCCAGATCGAACTCCGCAGATCCGCCACCATCGCATCCGCAATCTCATACGACATCCCCAGGCTGGTCTGGGAACGAGGCCTTGTACTAGCCGCCAGGCTGGGCCTCCCTATCTCCCGCACGATCTCCGGAAAATCCTTGGCATACAAGTACCCGCCCAGCTCGAGGCTGCGACCAACGATCTCCGCTCGCGTAATCACACCAACCTTCCGTCGCGCATCATGCCGGTCAAATGATGGCGAATAATCCAACCCCATCCCCAGCAGCGACGGAAGGGCTTCCTCCGCCGCCTTGCGCGTCAGCACCACCCGATGCCCCCGCGCCCCCGAGGGCGCCCGGTCCGACGCCACATCCACCAGTGTCAGCACCCCGCGAAACCCCTCCCGGTTCGGATGCCGCTCCACTACCGGCATCGCAATCGCCATCGACTCAATCTGTAAGCTCGTCGCCACAATCCCCCCAAAACAAGAAATGCCGCCCCATGGCGGCAGAAAACGATTTGCGGTTAAAATTGCAAATTTCAAATTACCAAACTACAGATTCCCCAGCGGCGCCAACCCCCGCATCCCCCGAACCTCATTCACCGTCAACACCCCGTTCCGCAGCAAAATCTCCTGGATTTGTGCCTCTTCCATTTCATTTCCAACGTCCACATCTGCAAACACAAACTCCAGATCGTTCCATCCCAGCTTTTTGCTGATCGCGTCCCGCGTCAGATGCTCCGCCAGCAGCCTCGCCGTCGGCACGATCGCCTGGCGGAACGCCTGGTCGTTCATCTCCGCCGCAGTGGAGCGGTTCACATCCCGCTCCACTCCCAGCAGTTGAGGGGGAATGTCAAACGCGTCCGCCACAATCCGCAGTAAAAATTCCTGCCACTGCAGCCGCAGATCCGCATCCGTTCCGCCGCCAAACCGGAGGACTTCCGGTTTGTTCTCGACGGAGAGAATGGGCACCCGGCCCGTTCCCTCAATCTCGTCCTGCCACCACCGGATCAACCGCTCGTGGTGCTCGGGGCTCAACCCCTGCAACCAGAGTGCATACTCGACGACCGAGTTCGACGCCAGCCGCCCCGCATAACGGTTCGCCCCCAGGAACGCATTGATCGTCTCGAACGCCACTTCCAGCCGTCCCAACCCAAACGGCGTGTGCGTCCGCGGGTTCAGCCGCACGTACATCAGTTCATCGTCATTCAGCTCGACATTCGCCCCCGGCCCGAACCGCCCGCTAACCTGCACATACCTCGCCGACCCAGGCTGCCCGTCCCAATCCGCCTTCATCCGGATCGTTGCCCCATCCACCGGCCAAAGCAGCAGCGGCCGCGACGCATCCCCGCTCAGCTCAACCTCTATCGCCCCAAACCCGCCGACGTTGATGTCCTCGAGCACCTGCTCGGCCAGCGAGCGAAACGAATCTTCCGGATTCGGTTCCTCAAAATTCTCCGTCAGGATCTGCACTCGCTCCGCGCCGCCAGGGATCTCATCCAGCTCCCGCCCGCGCCGGGGCTGCACCCGCCAGCGCATCCCCGCGATCCGGTCCTTGATCGTGTTGATCGCCTTGCGCGCCACCGGCGTCTCCGAAAACCGGCGCAGGTTTGCCGCGGTAGGCTTCGGCATCGCATCCGGCCGCGGCCCGTATGTATTAAGGATGGAAGGCAGCGCCACCGTCTTCCGCTGACCTTCCACCCCGCGCGCAAACCCGGCTCGCGAAAACAAAGACACTCCCGCCGCCCGGCGCCATGCGCCGCGTATCGATTCCGTAATATTCATGATTTTGTCTCGACTAGTAGGGCCGGCGTCTCGCCGGCAATTCGAACTCGAACAAGAACCCGACACCCAGAACCGCGAAACACTAAGGTCCAAGCAGACCGAGGACGCGATCACAACCCCAGCCGCGAAGCGGCGGCATTTGACAGCCCGGCGCGTAAGCGCCGGGAAGAATATGGAGACAACCCGAGTCCGCTTCAGCGGACGGCGCTCATTTCGCACCATGCCCGCATGAGCACCACACTATCTCTGATCCACGCTGGCCACTTCCCATCACGCTCCCAACTCCTGCCGCGCCCGCTCTGCAATCAACCCCAGCTCCGACTCAACCGCGATTTCAATCCCCCCAGACTCCAGCGTCGCAAAAGCAAACTCCACCGACTCCTCCTGACGCTCCAACTTGTCCTCCACGATCGCAGTCAACACAATGTCTTTTCTTTCTTCCCTCTTCCTCTCTCGATCTCTCCGCACTCCCTCCGCCATCTGCGGCCAGCTGTAAGCCAGAACCTTCGCCGAATCAACCCCACTCGCCAATGACACCGCCTGGAACATCTTCACCTTCCCGTTTTCATATCCGCAATCGATCTTGAGCGGGTCTCCTCGATAGGTGTACAACTCCGCCGCAATTTGCTTTCGCATGAACTCCCAGACTCCAGCTTGCTCGAATGCCTCCTGCATCTTCCCTAGAATCCGCATCCGCCGGCTCGACTCCGCCGGCACCCGCGGCCTCGCCGCCCGCAAATACTGCTCCTCCATAAACCTCAGTTCCGCCGCCGGATCGTCCGTCATCATCGGCATCCCCGCCGACAGTCGCACACCGTTTGAAGATGAGTCCTGCAACACCTTCATCACCCGCGCCGATTTTCCACTCCCCAGCGCCGCCACAATCTCCCGCTTCACTGAATCCAGGTAATCCAGATCAACATCCGGACGCATACACTGCACCGTCCGCCAATCCTTCACGAAGCGGGCCTCCGCAAACTCCGGCGCATCCGACCGCTCCACCAGCACCACGCCGATACTCACGTGATCGGTCCGCG
>Ga0335080_10008217_pt1 | contig 10870 bp, 10 predicted proteins | sample Lox_Sample_34_FD_206720 | JGI IMG/M metagenome (GOLD analysis project Ga0335080, IMG submission 206720) | Soil microbial communities from Loxahatchee National Wildlife Refuge, Florida, United States - Lox_Sample_3.4 | ecosystem: Environmental > Terrestrial > Soil > Wetlands | place: USA...
GCATGCGGCGCTCGGTCTGGAGCTCCGGCTGCCACAGTTGGTACATGGACGAGGACGGCTACAACGGCACGCTCTGGCCGTACTTCACCTTCCAGTACTGGTGGCGCACGCGGCGCCTGGCGCTCGGCGACTTCGAGGCCGTCGCCGAGCGCGACTGAGTCAAGAGCTCAAGACGGGCCGACGAAGTCGACGTCTTCGTGGCCGTCGATCATGTTCGGGGTCACCACGTAGTCGCCTTCGACCGCGGCGTCCCAGATCTCGGTCGACGGCTCGCGCCGGCCGAGCGTCGCCACGTAGGTGATCCCGCTCGCGACTCCGCCGACGATGGCGAAGGCCACCTTGGCTGGAAAATAGATCGGGTTCGCGAGCGCCGCGCCCACGTAGCCCATCGTGCTATGGCCGTGCCACTCGTCGGCCGAGGCCGATGCGGGCAGCGCTGCAAGGACGAACAGTGACAGACAGAGCTTCGACAGTGTCTTCTTCATGTCAGTACCCTCTTCTTGCGAGACAGTCGGCATACGCCGTGCGCGCAGCCTCCGTCTTCTGGTTCTCGTCGGAGAGACCGCGCCAGGCGCCGATCGCCGCGCCGAGCAGCGCGCCGATGCCGGCGCCCTTGCCCGCGCCCTCGCCGCCCTTGGCGATCGCGCCGCCTGCCGCGCCCACGCCCGCGCCGACCGCACCGCCGATCGCGCCGTCCTTCACGATGTGACCGGTGTCTCGCTGTGTCTGCACGGCGTAGCGGTTGCAGTCCTCGACCACCTGCCGGTCGACCTGGCGCGCACTCGTGGACGACGTCGGCGTCGCCGCGTGCAGCGTGGGGCTCTTGCGGATCGCGTACGCGCCCGCTCCGATCGCCAACATGACTGCCAGCACGACGGCGGTCGAAATCACCGCCGTGCGCCACGGATTTGCGGAAGAGAGATTCGCTGGTGTCGTCATGACCCACTAGTCGAGCAAACGCCATGCCGTGCGCGCTCGCAAGCTCGCAGAGAGGCGCTCGGCGTGGCCGATTCACGATTTCGCCCGCTTTTGAAGAATCCGCCCGCGGGTTACGCTCCCCGCCGACGATGTCGGGGAGCAAGCTCGTGACGGGGGGTGCGAGTCGCCGCTGGCTGACGCCATCGCTCGTGATTCTCGGGCTGGCCGTGACTGCGCTGCGCGCCTGGCAGCTCGAGTCTCTGCCCGTGATCACCGGCGACGTCGTACGAAACCTGCTCTACGGCGTCGCGGTGCGCTTCCTGGGAGTGAGTGCGGCCGCGAGCCCGCTTGCGGACCTCAACTCCGGCTGGTCGGCCGCCTCCTGGGCCAACCTCCCCTACAACTATCCGCCGCTGACCCTGGGCTTCTTCACCCTGGTTTCAGCCGTCTCGGCGACCGTGTTCGCGGCCAAGCTGGCACTCACGGCCATCGAGGCCGTGAATGCGGTGCTGGTCGGCCGGCTCACGCGCAGCTCCGTGCTGGGTCTCCTGTACTGGGCCTCGCCGATGTCGATCTGGTGGGTTTCTCGTGAGGGACAGTTCGAGCCGCTGCAGAGTCTGTTCACCCTGCTGGCGCTGCTCGCGGTCGGCGCGGCGCCCCTGCTGGCCGGGCTGAGCGCGGCCTGCGCGGTACAGGTGAAGCTGACCGCGATCCTGGTCCTGCCCTGGCTGGCGTGGCGGTGTCACTCGGCCGGTCCGCGCGCGCTCGGTCTCTTGGGGCTCGGCTTCGCGGCCGGCCTTTTTCCAGCGCTCTATGCCGAGCGCGCCTACCAGGGCGTCTCGCACGTGTTCCGCTACAGCACGCCGCTGCTCTACAACCCGTACTACTGGGACTGGAGCGCGCCGATGTTCACCTGGAACCCGGGCTGGCTCGTGCTCTGCGACGAGCTCGCGAGCTACGCAATGCTGGCGGCGCTGGTGACTTACGCCGTGCGCCGGGGCAGCGTCTGGAGCAGCGCGGCGGCGATCGGGTTCGTGGCGATCTGCAAGACTCACACGAACGTGCAGTTCTGGTACTTCCTGTTGCTCGTCCCGCTGCTCGTGCCGATCGAGGACCGGCGCTGGCGCTTCGCGCTGATCGCCTGCGTGCCGCTGCTCGACGTGAGCTCGATCGTGTCGGTCTTCGGCACGCCGATCGGGCTGCACGGCTGGCATGGCCTGCCGTCGGTGCACGCCCGCTACGAGCCGGCGCCGAGTCCCTGATCGGTCGCCGGAATCGGACTCGGAGGGGCAGCCCGGGCCGCGGGCAGTATCCTGTCTGCCCCTCCGAGAGCGCGATGAGCGACGTCCGCCCCTATACGCCCAAGCACCTGGCCGACAAGATCTTGCGCCAGAAGAGCGCGCTGGAGGGCGAGCGCAAGCAAGTCACCGTGCTGTTCGTCGACGTGAAGGACTCGACCCGGCTGGCGGCGCGGGTCGACCCGGAGACCTGGCACAAGATCCTCGACCGCTTCTTCGCGCGGCTGGCCGAGGCGATCCACCGCTTCGAAGGCACGGTGAATCAGTACACCGGCGACGGAGTCATGGCGCTCTTCGGCGCGCCGATCGCGCACGAGGACCACGCGCAGCGCGCCTGTCACGCGGCGCTCGCGATCTGCGTGGACATGCGCGAGTTCGCGGCCGAGCTGCGGCGCGCGCTGGGCCTGCGCTTCGGCGTGCGCGTGGGCTTGAACTCGGGCGAGGTGATCGTGGGCGCGATCGGCGACGACCTGCGCATGGACTACACCGCGCAGGGTCACACCGTGAACCTGGCCGCGCGCATGCAGCAGCAGGCGGCCGCCGGGCGGGCCTATCTCACGGCACACACCGCGGCGCTGGTCGACGCCTACTTCGAGCTCGAGGCGATCGGCAAGGTGAAGCTGAAGGGCGTGCGCGAGCCGGTGCGCACGTTCGCGCTGGCGGGTGCCGGGAGCGCGCGCTCGCGGATCGAGGTGTCGCGCGCGCGCGGCTTCTCGCGCTTCGTGGGGCGTGAGCGCGAGGTGTCCGTGCTCGACCGGGCGCTCGAGCGCGCGCTCGCCGGCGACGGCCGCGCGCTCTGCGTCACCGGCGCGCCGGGCCTGGGCAAGAGCCGGCTCTGTCACGACGCGCTCGAGCGCTGGACCGGCCAGAAGGTCGCGATCGCGCAGGCGCACTGCCCCGCTCACGGCCGCAGCCTGGCGCTCGCGGTGCTGCGCGAGCTCTTGCGCAGCTTCTTCGACCTGTCGCCCGGCGCGCGCCCGGCAGTGAGTCGCAAGCAGGTGCGCGCCCAGCTCCGCTTCCTGCGCTCCGCCGACGACGGCGACCACGCGCTCGTGCACAGCTTCCTGGGCCTGGCCACGCCCGACGATCCCCTGCCCGCGCTGCCGCCGGCGGCGAGGCGCGACCGGCTGTTCGCGCTGACCTGCGGCCTGGTGCAGGCGCGCAGCGCGCGCGAGCCGCTGGTGCTGCTCGTCGACGACGTGCAGTGGATCGACGGCGAGAGCGAGCTCTTTCTCGCGCGCCTGGTCGACGCGATCGGCTTCACGCGCACGCTCCTGCTCCTGAACGCGCGACCCGAGTACGACGCGCCCTGGCTCGGGGCGAATCACGTGGAGCGGCTCGAGCTCGGGCCGCTGGACGCCAGGGCCAGTGACTCGCTCTTGCGCGACCTGGTGGGCACGAGCCCGGCGCTGGCCGAGCTGTGCTCGCTCGTGACCGCGCGCGCCGCCGGCAACCCGCTGTTCGCCGAGGAGATCGTGCAGGCGCTGGTCGACCAGGGCGCGCTGGCGCGCGAGCGCCTGGGCATGCGGCTGGTGCGCGAGGTGCACGAGATCCAGATCCCCGCCACCGTGCAGTCACTGTTGACCGCGCGCGTCGACGCGCTCTCGCCCACGGCCAAGCGCGCGCTGCAGATCGCGGCCGTGGTCGGCAAGCGCTTCAGCGAGCCCGTGCTCGCCGCGGTGCTGGGCGAGGACGCCGCCGCCCTGCCCGAGGCGCTGATCACGCTGCAGCGCGCGGATCTCGTGCATGCCGACGGCGAGCAGGAGCTCGCCTTCAAGCACCCGCTGACCCAGGAGGTCGCCTACGGCTCACTGCTCCAGGAGGCGCGCGAGGCCCGGCACGAATCGGTCGCGCGCGCGCTGCAGGCGCTGCACCAGGACCGCCTCGGCGAGCACGCCGACCTGATCGCGCACCACTGGGAGGGCGCCGGCAAGCGTCAGGAGGGCCGCCGCTGGCGGCGCCTGGCTGCGCTGCGAGTCACCAACATCCAGCTGCGGCGACCCGAAGCGCATTTGAAAGATCGGGGCAAGTTCCGGTAGAAGGGCTGCATGGGATATGCAGCACTGGTCGAACGGACGGTTCCGGTGTCGCGGAAGAAGGTCTACGCCCTGCTCGTGGACGACTTCGGCAACATCGGTAAGATCATGGGCGAGGCGGTCGAGTCCTGTCGGCTCGAGGGCGAGGGGATCGGGTCGATCCGGCACGTGAAGGCTCGCGGCTCGAACGACGTCCTGTCGGAGAGACTCGACGCCGCGCTCGACGGTCAGCTCATGTCGTACTCACTCGTGTCTCCCTCGAGCCTGCCGATCGAGTACTACAACGCGGTCGTGACTCTGCGCGACGCGCCGGGCGGCGGCTGCACGATCGCCTGGGGCAGCAACTGGAAGCCCAAGGGCGCGCCCGAGGACAGCGTGCGGCGCATGCTGAACGGCCTGTACGGCGGCATCATCGACGCGCTGGTGAAGGCCGCAGGCTAGAGACCTGGTGGGCGATCCGAGATTCGAACTCGGGGCTCCTACCGTGTGAAGGTAGTACTCTACCGCTGAGTTAATCGCCCGACGCCGCGTACGCTAGCAGAGCGGCGCCTGCCTTGCAGCTTCCGGTCGGATCGCCCGACGGGAAGCGCGAGCGCCAGCGCCAGGGCGGCATAAACGGCGAACAGGCCCGCGGGCGAGAGGCGCTTCTCGAAGCCCGGAGTGACTCGCCGCGGCACCACGAAGTAGTCGGTGGCGTACGCGAGCGCCGCCACCAACGCGCCGCCGAGCAACGGGCGCTTCCGGAAGAAGAGCTCGTGGAGCGCCGCCCAGCACGCGACCGCCGCGCCATTCAGCGCGAAGCCCACGCCCGTGTACTTTGCCGAAACGCCCCGCCGCCGGGCCGCGGGCTCGCCCCAGGCGATGTGACTCACGGCGTTCAGCGGGCCCGCGAGATCGCCGTCCCGCGCGCCGCACAGCGCCAGCACGCTCGAGGTCGCGATCTCCGCAGCCGCGCCCTTGCGGGCGACTCGGCTCCACCAGCTCATGCGCCGGTGTCACGCAACTTCCATGCCTCTCCGAAGGCGAGCGCAGCGGCGTTCCACAGGCAGTAGAGCGCGAACAGGGACGCCAGCGCATGGAGCGCGAGGGCGATCCCGTGGCAGTGAGACAGGAGTCCCCAGCGCGCGAGCAGCCAGTTCCAGTCGTGCGTGTCTCCGCCCACCAGCGGCAGCGCCATCGCCTGCGCGTCGCCGAGATATTCGGCCATGTACATGCTGCTCTCGGCCAGCCAGATCCCGCACACCCAGGCCTCGAACGGCCGCTCCTGCTGCCACAGGTGCACCGCGCAGGCGGCCGGAAAGAAGAGCTGCCCGATCGTGCCGCCCAGCATGTACAGGGTCTGCCCGAACATGAAGAACACGACGTGGCCGCCTTCGTGGAAGAGCAGGTTCGCGCCGTCCAGGAAGTGCCAGCGGTAGGCGAACACCAGCCACAGCACGTAGGGGGCGAGCGCGACGCAGAGCAGGCGTTGCCAGCGCATGCCTCCTTGTCGGCCGGACTACGCGCGGAAGTGTAGGCTGCGGGTGCGGGTCAGTGAGTCGAAGCCGAGCACGCTCATGGTGTGGCCGCGTCCGGACTGGCGCATGCCGCTCCAGGGCAGGCGGGGGTCGCCGAAGTCGCAGCGGTTCATGAACACCGTGCCGAAGCGCAGGGCGGCGGCGAAGCGCTCGGCGCGCGCGCGGCTCGCCGTCCAGACGCTGGCGGTGAGTCCGAACTTCGAGTCGTTCATGCGCTCGAGCGCCTCTTCGTCCGATGCCACGCGCTGCACCGGCAGGATCGGACCGAAGTGCTCCCCGCGCATGAGCGCCGCGTCGCTCGGCACGTCGGCCAGCACGGTGGGCTCGAAGAAGCGGCCGTGCCCGTCCACCGAGGTGGGCTTGCCGCCCGTGACCAGGCGAGCCCCGCGCTCCAAGGCGTCCTTCACCAGCGCCTCTAGCTCGGACACGTGCTGTGGCTGGGCGATCGGGCCGAGCGTGGTGGTGGCCGCGAGCGGGTCACCCAGCACGTATTTCTCGGCCAGCTCCTTCGCGCCCGCGACGAACGCGTCGTAGTGAGTGGCGTGCACGTAGGCGCGCTCGACCGCGCAGCAGCTCTGGCCCGCGTTGTACATGGCGCCGTCGACCAGTCCGTCGATGCTGCGCGCCAGGTCCGCGTCGGCGGCGACGTAGGCCGGATCGTTCCCGCCCAGCTCGTAGCCGATCTGCAGGAACCGCCCGGCCGCGGCCTGGCTGATGCGCGTGCCGCCGTGTACCGAGCCGGTGAACACCACGTGGTCGATCCGCGAGTCCGCGACCATGCGCTCCGTGAGCTCGTGCGTGCAGTCGAGTGACTGGACGATGCGCGGATCGGCACCCGCCGCGGCGAACGCCTCCGCGAACATCGGCCCGCACAGCGGCGAGCGCGGCGAGTGCTTCACGATCACGGCGTTGCCCGCCAGGACCGCCGGCATGACGACGTTCACGGCCGTGAGCAGCGGGTAGTTCCACGCCGGCAGGTCGAGCACGATGCCCAGCGGCACCTTCAGGATCCGGCGCGTGATGCCGTCGCTCCCGCCCGGCTCGATCGGCGCGAGCCCCGCGTCAGACAGCTCGATCATGGTGCGGGCGCGCGAGGCCAGGGTCTTGAGCTCGGCGGCAGCCTGCGCGAGCGGCTTGCCCATCATGCGCGAGATCTCGAGGGCGATCCGGTCCGCGCGCTTCTCCATCGCCACCACCGCGCGCTCGACCAGCTTCTGGCGGTGGCCCAGCGGAATCGCAGCGGCCAGCATCGCCCCCGAGCGCGCGTGCTCGAGCGTCCGGTCGATCTCCGGCCAGTCGGCGAGCCGCACCTCGCACGCCAGCTCACCGCTCCACGGATTGTCGACGCGCAGAGTCGCCATCCCTTCCCCCCGAAGGTGGTGTGTAGCAATCCCGCCGGGCCCTCGCTGGCGCGAGCGCGACACTCTTCGCCGCAGCGCCGACAGCGCGCGTTCCGTCGAGTCCGTAGCCTGCCTCGCCATGAGCCTGCTGAACGACCCCAAGCTGGAAGCCCTGCTCGACCGCCTGCACGCGCAGAGCACGGCGCAGAACGAAGCCCTGGTGACTTACTTCACGAGCCGCGGCCGAGAGCAGATGGACTGGCGTGAGTTCGACCGCTTCATGGTCGACAAGCTGGTCGCGCTCGACCGCGACAAGGCCGAGCTCTGCTACGCGCTGTGCCGCGGGCTGCGCGCGAAGCGGATCGTGGAAGCCGGCACGTCGTACGGTGTCTCCACGCTGTATCTCGCAGCGGCCGTGCGCGACAACGTGCGCGCGGACGGAGGCCGCGGCGTCGTGATCGGCACCGAGTACGAGCCCGCCAAGGCGCGCACGGCGCGCGCGCACTTCGCCGAGTCGGGACTCGCGGAGTGGATCGAGCTGCGCGAAGGCGACCTGCAGGAGACTTTGAAAGGCGTCGCCGCGCCGATCGACTTCATGCTGGTCGACATCTGGACGCCGATGTCGCGCCCCGCGCTCGAACGCGTGCTGCGCGCGCTGCGCCCCGGTGCGCTGGTGGTGGCCGACAACACGAACGCATTCCGCAAGGACTACGGCGACTACTTCGCGCTCGTGAACGACCCGAAGAGCGGAATGCGAACGCTGACGCTGCCTTACGAGGGCGGGCTCGAGCTGTCCGTGAAGCTCTAGGCGGCGAGCGCGCGCAGCTCCCCGGCACAGCGCTTCTCCCTCCTGGCCGGGGCCGGAGCGATGGCTGAAGTCAGTCAGCCGTTGCTCTTGGCCGCGGCCTTCTTCCGCTCGCGCTGCTCTCTCTCGGCCTTGCGGATCGCCTCGATCGTGGCGGCCTCGACGCGCTGCTCGTCGGCGCTGCGCGCGGTGCTGACGTGAGTCTCGAGCGCCCAGATCGGCCCCGCCATGCGCAGGATCGGACGCAGCGACCTCCCCCACAGGTCCGAGGGGGAGAACATCACGGCGCCGGTCATGTTCGCGTACCAGTCGGGAAGCTCGATCTCGCCGGTCACCGTGGCGACGGAGTATTTCTGGAACAGCGTGAGCTCGGAGACGTGGATGGTGTCGCCCGCGAGCTCGAAGTGCGCGCTCAGCCGGTCGAAGAGATCGAGCCCCGGGGGCTCCTCGGCGGTCTTGATCAGGCCCGCGGGCCGTGCGAGTGAGACGTTGCCGATCTCGCCATCCAGGAGCTCGAGCTCACCCCGGCCGGTGAGTGAAGTGAGTCCCGGGGCGCCCGCGAGCTCGATCTGTCCGTACAGCCGACCCGACACGTCCTTCCGTCCCCAGGCGGCCTCGGCGATCGGCCCGACCCGCCCGCCGTTGGCGCGGAGCTCGCCATGCAGCTGTCGGGAGCTCCAGTCGTACGTTCCGCTGGCAGTGACCGACTCGCCGGCGAGCTCGACGCCCAGCGCAGCGCAGGCCAGGACCGTGCCGTTGGCGTTGAACGGGCCCGAGAGCAGGAGAGTGACTCCGTGCCAGGGCACGGCCATGCTCGCGAAGCTGCCGGCGAGATCCAGGACGAGCGGGCCGGTCGCGACCCGGCCGCGCGACAGCTCGACGCGGCCGGCGCGCGGCACCCAGCTCGCCGGCCGCCAGCCGGAGAGCGCGGCGAGGTCGAGGGCGGCGTCGTGGATGCGCACGACCGCGCTCGCGCCGCCGAGCTCGAGCACGCCGCTGCCGCGGACCGGGCCGGTCTCGACCTTGGCATCGCGCAGCCCGCGCACGCCGTCGACCTCGCCCCATTGGCCCATGACCAAGAGCGGCGTCCCGGCGGGCTTCTCGATCGCATCGAACAGGCGCAGCGCGGCGCCGCCGAGGTCGAGGGTGACTCGCTGTGACTCGTCGAGCTCGAGCGCGGCATGGCCCGTGGCGCTGCCGAACCCGCCGCGCGCCGCGAAGTCCGCGCTCTCGAGCGCGAGCTTCGCCTGCTCGGGCCGCAGCCCATGTCCCGACGCACTGAGCTTGCCGCGCGCCGTGCCGAAGACCTCGGGCAGCGCCAGCCGGCGCGCCAGCACGGCGAGGTCGAGCTCGTTCAGCTCGGCGCTCGCGCGCCAGCCCCAGCCCGAGAAGGGTCCCGAGCGCTCGGTCGCCTCGAGGAAGCCCTGCTCGACCTCCCCGATGCCCGCGATCTCGCCCGCCCACTCCAGCACCGGCGTGCCGGTCTCGGTGAACGCGGCGTGCGCCTCCACGTGCTCGAGATTCACTCCGCCAAGCGCGACCGTGCCGTCGCGGCCCCGCACGCGAGTGACCGCGAAGCGCACGCGCTCGGCGGCACCGGGCGGAAAGCCCGAGCTCGCGGCGACGGGAACGGCCTCGAGCCGCGGCCGTTCGACCTCGAACGAGCGCAGCACGATCTCGCCCAGCAGCAGCGGCAATGGAGACAGCTCGATGCGAAGCTTCGGCGTGGAGACACTGAGCTTGGGGCCAACACCCAGCTGCACGTCGCGGATGCGCACCGCGGGCAGCGGGAAGAGCGAGCGGTCCGCGGGACCCAGCGTGACGGGCTGCCCCACCGTGGCTTCGAGCCGCGCGCCCACCGCCTGCCGGATCGCGTTCGCGTCGGTGCGCCACAGCGCGACCCCGATCGCGGCGCCCGCGAGCGACAGCAACAGGGCGAGCGTGACTGCGACCCGGCGCAGCGCCTTCATTCGGGCAGTGTACCCGCCCGCGCACGCCGCGGGAGCCGTGATGAGTCTGCGCCGGGTCGCGCGCTGCGCGCTGCTCCTGGCCTGCGATCGCTCGCGGCCGTCAGCGACCTGCTCGCGCCAGCCGCGCCACTGAGCTTGCCGGGCGCCGCCGTCTTTCCCGCGCAGCGGGTCTACGGGCTGTGTCTGTTCGAAGCCCGTTCCGGAAGCGCGAGTGCCGGCGCGCCGGCTCGCCCGGACCGCGATCCAGCACGACTCGTGACTCTAGCCGGGTGGCTGGCGGCGAATCCGGTCGTAGAGCGCCTGCGCCGCCGGCGAGAGAACCGCGCCCTTGCGCGACACCAGCACCAGCGTGCGCGAGATCACCGGCTGAGTCAGCGCGATCACGCGGATGCGCGGGTAGGCGCCCTTCTGGATCGCGAGGCTCGGCACCACCGCCGCGCCGACGCCGGCCGCGACCAGGCCCACCGCGGTCGAGCTGCGCTGCACCTCGTAGAGCGAGTGCAGCGTCACGGTCTGCGGCCGCAGCGCGTCTTCGAGCAGCGGCCGGTTGCCGCTGACCTCGCCTGCCAGGATCAACGCGTGTGACTCGAGCTCGCGCCAGGGCAGGCGCGTGCGCCGCGCCAGCGCGTGGTCGCTGCGGCAGATCAGCACGAAGCGGTCCTCGAACAGCGGCACGGTCACGAGCTCGGGGTGCCCGGTGCCGGCGATCTGGATGCCGAACTCGGCCTCGCGGCGCAGCACGGCGTCGGCCACCCCGGTGGAGGCGTGGTCGAGGATCTTGATCCGGTTCTGCGGGTGACTCGCCGAGTATTCCTGCAGCACGCGCGGCAGATACTGCACGCCGACCGTCGGCACGCACGCGATCGAGAAGTCGCCGCGCTGCGCCTTGCCGCTCTCGCGCAGCTCGACCAGCGCCGTGCCCAGGTCGGACAAGAGGCGCCGGGCCTGCGGCAGGAAGCGCTGTCCGATGGCCGTGAGCGCCACCG
>Ga0335080_10008218_pt1 | contig 10870 bp, 11 predicted proteins | sample Lox_Sample_34_FD_206720 | JGI IMG/M metagenome (GOLD analysis project Ga0335080, IMG submission 206720) | Soil microbial communities from Loxahatchee National Wildlife Refuge, Florida, United States - Lox_Sample_3.4 | ecosystem: Environmental > Terrestrial > Soil > Wetlands | place: USA...
CCACAGTGAAGCCGGACGCGGTGATCAGCGACGTAATCATGCCGGACCGCGACGGCTACGAGCTGTGCGGCTATGTGAAGGGACACGCGGAACTCGGGAAGACGCCGGTGATTCTGATGTCCGGCGTGGTGAATCGCACGGTGGCGGAAAAGGCCACCGTGGTGAAAGCCGACGAGCTCATGCGGAAGCCGTTCCAGCCGCAGGAACTCGTGGCGCGAGTGAAGAAGCTTTTGCGCGGAGAGGCCCAGGCGGAGGCGGGTGTCGCGGAAGCGGCGCCCGGCTCTGCCGGAGCAACCGGCCCAGCGGGAGCACCCAACGCGAGTGGCGGGGCTGCCGGGCAGACCGAGGCTGGTGCGACCAATACGGCGGGAGCGCTAAGCGGCCTGTTTGGGCAGGCGATGCCGCCGAAGCCCGCAGCGCCCGCGGCACTACCCGCGCACGCGGCGCCCGCGCCTCCGGCGGAAGTGCACCGGCCGGCGTCGCCGGCTTCCGGTGCACCCGCAAACACACAGGCGCGACCGTCTGCGCCGGCCGCGTCCGCCGCGCCGCAAACGCCCGCGCGGCCCGTGGCTGCGGCCCCTGCTGCTCCAGGGGCGGACGCGCAGCGGCTGCGATTTGAAATCCAGCGGCTGGAGCTGCTGGTGAAAAAACTCCAATCAGAACTCGAAGCGGAACGGCAGTACTGCCAGGCTCTCGAGGGGCACATACGCGCGCTGCAAGGCGGAGCGTAGAGGACGGGAGGCTGACCCATGCAAGCGACGGCAACAACGGGGAAAGAACGGGTGCGGTTCCGGCTGCGCATCGAAGCGCGCGGCACGGACGCGGACGGACGCGAATTCCAGGAGAGCGGCTCGACAGTGGAGATCCACCGGGAAGGCGCCCTGGTCGAGCTGCCCGCCTCGGCGGGACGCATTGTGCCCGGCCAGTCGCTGGTGGTGCGCCGCCTGCACGGCGAAGACGGGTGGACGGAAGCGAAGGCGCGGGTGCTGGGTCTGGCGGGCGCGCATGGAGAACAACGTGTGTACAGCGTGGAACTTCTTCCCGGCGAGGAGGAATTCTGGGCCGTGGAATTTCCGCAACGGGCCCGGTCGCAGCACGCGGTGGCCTGCATGCTGCTGGAATGCTGCTTCTGCCGCCGGCGCGAAGTGGTGTACGTAAACGAGCGCGACATGCTCTGCTTCAACACGCAGAAAGGCATCGCGCGTCAGTGCGATGCGTGCGAGATACCGACGATCTGGGTGCAAACGCTCGACGAAGACCCACCGCGGCCGTCAACAGTCAGCGCAGACTTCCAGCGCATTGGGCAGCCGGCCCAAACCCACGACCGGCAGGCGACGCCGCGATTCCGGACGCGGTTGACCGCATGCGTGCGCGGGGCCGGCAGCGACCTGGAGCTGGCGGTGTGCGAGAACATGTCGCGCGGCGGGCTCTGCTTCCGCACGCGGCGGCGGTACGCGGAAAACGACATTCTCGAGGTGTCTGTGCCCTACTCGAAAGGCGCAGCGAACATCTTTGTGCCGGCGCGCGTGATCTATGTGCAGGAGGTTCCGACCGCGGGCCTGCACCGGCACGGCGCGGCGTACCTGCGCGCTGGGGACGAAGAGGACAAGGAGTAGCGGCTCAGTCCGGCCAGGTTTGCCGGCCGCACGGCGCTCAAGGAGCCGCGACTGGGGTCACGCCAGCTTCGCGCCGCGCTCGGCGAGCAGCGCCCTCAGAATCGATCGGTGGCACCGCTCCTCGTTTTCACAGTAGCAACCTACTGAGAAATTGGTGTGACGCGAGAGGGCGGCCAGGAGATTGAGGATCCTGGCAGCGTCCGGTTGGTTCATCTCGGCGCGAAATTTGCGTTCGAACGCCTTCCACGACTTGTCGTCCTGTGAGCGCTGTGCGACCGCCACGAGCTTTGTGCTCGGGGACAGAATCGGCAGCCAAACGTCGTAGAAGTCACGCTTCGCGAATTCCGCCTTCGGGACTCCGCGCGGCGGTCTGCGCACAGTCCCCAGCCGCAAGCCTTCTCCCGGCTTTCGCGGAGTCCCGAGCCTGGCGACTGCAATCGACACGGTATCCTTGCTGTCGCGCTACGGAAGTTTGGCACCGAGCACTTCTGCGCGCTCGATGACCGGGGCCGAAACGAACAGGTCCGGCCCGTAAGTCATGAGGGCCTTGGCGATGGGGCCGTTCAGGTGGTTCTGGCGCCCTGCCTCGTCGCGGAACGAATCGAATATGGCAAAAGTGGTCGGACCAAGGCGGAGAGCAAACCACAGCGGAGTGGTCGCTTCCTGGTTGGCGAGTTGCAGGCCCTGTTTGAGAAACGCGGCGACTTCCTCCTCCTTGCCGGGCTTGGCTTCAAGGCGAGCAAAAAGGCTCAGTGTCAGCATGTTCCTATCTCCTTTTGGCCTGCTCCGGGGTTCAAGAGCGGCCGAACGGAGAATAGGCGGCTGACCGCTTTTTGCCTATGGGCAAGAACGCCTCATTTGATATCATTCTTGCCATGCGAATTCATGTGCTGGCCCTTCATGGCGTCTTCGATCTGGGACTTTCGGCGATTCTGGATGTATTCCAGACGGCTAACGAATTGATTGCACTTTCCGGGATGGAGGTGACGCCGTTCGACGTGAAGCTCGTAGGCATGCGAAAGGCTGTTCAAACATCGCAGGGGCTTAGTGTCCCCGTTCGCCCCGCCGGGGCGAGTGCGGTGGATTGCGTGGTGGTGCCGGCCATCGGGTTCAAGATGCCGGACCCTCTGGAAGCTGCCCTGGCTACGCCGGAAATTCGTGACGCCGCGGCGGCATTGTGTCAATGGACCCGGCGCGGGGCAACGATGACGGCGGCGTGCGTGGGAACATTTGTGATGGCTGAGTCGGGACTTTTGGACGGGCATCACGCCACCACGACGTGGTGGCTGGCTCCGCTGTTCCGCAAGCGCTACCCGAAGGTACTGCTCGACGAATCGAACATGCTGGTCAAGTCCGGCCGATTCGTGACAGCGGGCGCGGCACTCAGTCACATTGATCTGGCATTGTGGCTGGTGAGGGGCAGCAGCCCGCACCTGGCGTCGTTGACGGCGAAATACCTGATTGCGGATTCGAGACCGTCGCAGTCGCTCTACGCGCTGTCGGATCACCTGATGCACTCCGACCCGCTGGTGCAGCAATTTGAAAGGTGGGCGCGCGGGCGGCTCCGGGAAGGCTTCTCGTTGGACGATGCGGCGAGGGCCGTCGGGGCGAGCAAGAGAACGCTGGCGCGGCGCACCCAGAGCGTGCTGGGCCGCTCGCCGCTGTCGTACTTCCAGAGCCTGCGCGTGGAGCGCGCCGTGCACCTGCTGAAGACGCGAAGCGCCAACGTGGACGAAGTGGCAGAGCGCGTGGGCTACGCCGACGGCGGGACTCTGCGGGCATTGCTGCGGAAAAGGTTGAAGGTGGGTGTGAAGGAGATCAGAAGGGCCGGGTAGCCGGCTCGGCGATGGTCAGAGGCCGTCTGGACAAACGCAGACGTGCAAGGTAGAAGAGAGCGGGGAGACGTGATGATGACGAAGCGGAAATGGTGGTTCGGCGCCGGGCTATGGGCGGTCGTGGCGCTCGCTCTACTGGCGGGAAGCGGCGCGGCAGGGTCGCGCCGGCAGGGTCAAGCGCAGGCGGTTGTGCCGGACCCCGCCGTATACACGTACGTGGCGCTGTGGGACGTTCCGCGACCGGATTGGGGCGACATCGAGAAGTTCTACAAGGACGCGCAACCAACGCTCGACAAGCTGGTCATGGCGGGCACTCTGGTGGGATACGGCAACGCTCGCGCCTGGGTGCACGATGCCAACGGCTTTACGCACGCAAATTGGATGACGGCGACGAGCTTCGCCGATCTGGACGCCGCGCTGAAAGCCATCCGCGGCGCACTGCCGTCGCCAGCGGCGTTCGCCAAGGCGAAACACGTCGATGAGGTGTTGCGGTCGGCGATCCACGGCGGAAAGGCAGGAGCCTCAGGCACGGGCATGCTGTGGGTGGCGCAGTACCGGCTGCGAGCCGGGCAGATGGACGAGTTTTCGCAGCTCTTCGATTCGCAGATCCGCCCAATGTTCGATGAGCAGGTCACCGCCGGAACGATTCTCGGTTACTGGCTGAATTTCCACGCGGTACACACAGAGGACCCCATCGGAGCTTCGCTTGTCTACCTGCTGCCGGATGCCGCGGCGGTGGACAAGTTCCAGGCAGCGCTGGCGGCGAACGAAGCGAAGAACCCGGAACTGGGGACGGCGATGCTGGCGACGATGGAGTACGCGTCGCACAGAGATTCGGTGTTTGAGGTGCTGAGTTTCCGGAGGAAGTAGAAGCTGGGGCCGCTTCCTGGGCGGGCTTCCGAGAACGCGCCGCGACCTTCCGTGTGCGGCTGACCAAGGCGAGAGGCCGCGCCTCTCGCGCTCACAGACCTTCGGGCGGGCCAGCGAAGGCGTACGGCAATTCCCGGGCAATGCCGCCAGCGGTGTGGTGTGCGACGACGGATCCCACGAACAGGATGCACGGAGCGGGGAACGCGGGAGCGTGGGGCAAATCGGCCAGGGTGGTGCGGAGCGTCTGCTGGCTGGGCTGCGTCGCGCGGGAGACGATGAGGCAGGGCGTGTTTTGGCCCCAGCCACGCGACAGGAGATCGGCAGCGACGCCAGCGCGATCGCTTCCGGGCATGTAGAGGGCCAGCGTTTCGCCGTCGCGGCGAGGCGCGCGGGGCAAGTGATCGCCGCGCGACGCGCAGTGGTGGCCGGTCAGGAAGGTGACGCTCGACGCTGAGCGCCGATCGGTGAGCGGCACCTGCGCGGCGGCGGCCGCGCCGAGCGCCGCAGTGATTCCAGGGACGACTTCAAACGGGATGCCCGCAGCGCGAAGGGCGTCCATTTCCTCTCCGGCGCGGCCGAAGATCATGGGGTCGCCGCCCTTCAGCCGCACGACGGTCAAGCCATCGGAGGCGTACGAGACGAGCAGCGCATTGGTGGCCTCCTGGCTCATGTGCCGGCCGCCGCAGCGCTTTCCCACGTTGACGACAAATGCGTGTGGCGGGAGCAGTTCGAGGATTTCCGCCGAGACCAATTCATCGTGGAAGACGACGCCGGCGGCACGGATCAGCCGATCGGCCTTGCGCGTGAGGAGATCGGGATCGCCGGGGCCGGCGCCGACGAGGTAGACCTTGCCGGGTGTGCGGGCCGGACTCATCTGCCCAGCCTGGCGTGGGACGGCGGAGCTGCTTTGGCCCCGCGCGTCCGGATGTGGTGCACGAAGGAATGGAAGCTGTGGCGGGCTGCCATCCGGTGCGCCGCACGCCGGCGAACCGGGAGTCTCGCCCCCCGGCGAAGTGCCTCTTCGCGAGCGGCGCGCAGGTGCGCGATCCAGCCCTCGTACTCCGGGCCGAACTGCTTTTCCAGATCCTTGCGCAGGCGCTGGGCGAGCGCGGGGCTGGCGCCGCCGGTGGAAATGGCGATCTGCAAATCTCCGCGGCGAACCACGGCGGGATAGAAGAAGTCGCAGCGTGCGGGATCGTCCACCACGTTGCAGAGGACGCCGCGAGCGCGGGCGAGGCGCAGGACCTGCTCGTGAAGGGCAGCGGAATTTGTGGCGGCAATGACGAGGAATGCGCCGTCGAGGTCAGCGGCGCGGAATTCGCGCTGCTGGAACCGGATGCGGCGGGCGCGGGTGAGCGCGGCGACGGCGCGGCGGGCCCGCGGCGCGACCACGCGGACGCGCGCTCCGGCGCGGAGCAGGCTTTCGATTTTGGGGTGCGCTACGGCGCCCGCACCGACAACGAGCACGTCCCGGCCTGCCAACCGCAGGAACATCGGGAAAAGCGCGGGAGCGGGATTGGGCGCGGCGGCCATGGCTCAAAGCTCGGCTCCACGCGGCACGGGCCCGGGCGAGGGATCCCGAGGAACGGCGACGACCTCCCGGCCTGCGAGGAAGGCCCGGAGGTCGTCGTCGGTGTGGCGGGAAAAGAAACGACGCAGCGTTTCGCCGCCGGAACGGTCGGCCAGGTACTGGCGCAGGAGGCGTTCGAGCGCGCCGGGAACTTCGTCCGCGGGGCAGCGATAGCCGATGGGGCGCGCGAAGCCCGCGTGCTCGCCGAGGCCGCCGCCGACGCAAAAGTAGTAAGCGTCGACGAGGCGGCCGCCCACCTTCATTTTCTTGCCTTCGATGCCGATGTCGGCAATCCAGTGCTGGCCGCAACTGTTCGGGCAGCCGGTGACGTGCAGCCGGAGATCCTGATCGAATTCGGGCAGACGGTCTTCCATTTCCTCGACCAGCCAGCGCGCGTAGCTCTTTGTTTCCGTGATGGCCAGCTTGCAGAACTCCGTGCCGCTGCAAGCCACGGCGCCGCGGAAGAACGGCGATCCGCCGACGCGCAGGCCGATGGCGTCAAGCTCCTTCGCGAGCGCAGCAGCACGCGCGGCAGGCACGTTGAGAATGAGCAGGTTCTGCATCGTGGTCGTGCGGACCTCGCCGTTTGCGAAGCCCTCGGCGAGATCGGCGGTGGCGAGCATCTGGTCCGGGGAGATGCGGCCGCGCAAAACGGCGGCGCCAACGGTCACGAGACCGGGCTGCTTCTGCGCGTGAACGCCGATGTGGTCGCGGTAGACGTCGCGCGGCGGCTCGCTGGGAACGGCAGGGTCCAGCAGGAAGCCGAGACGGCGCTCGATTTCGCTCTGGAAGCGTTCGGCGGTCCAGCCGTGGCGCAGGAACAGGAACTTCAAGCGGGCGCGCTCGCGGTTTTCACGCAGCATGTCCGAGTCGCGGAAGACTTCCGCGACCGCGCGCACCACGGGCACTGCCTGATCCCATTGAACGAAGACGTCGAGCGGAACAGCGAGGTGCGGGTCGGCGGAAAGGCCGCCGCCGACCCGCAGGGCAAACCCGGCTTCGCGCCGGCCACGCACGTCGCGCACGACAGCGGTGAGGCCGACGTCGTTAATCTCGGGATAGGCGCACCAAACGCGGCAACCCGTGATGGAAACCTTGAACTTGCGCGGCAGATTGTAGAAGTAGGGATTGCCGGCCAGCTCACGGCTCGCCTCGATGGCAAGTGGGGAGGCGTCGCAGAGCTCGCCGGCGTCAACGCCGGCAAGTGGGCAGCCGGTTACGTTGCGGGCCACGTCACCGCACGCAGCCGTCGTGGTGAGGCCGGCGCGCCAGAGAGACCGCATCACTTCGGGAAGCCCTTCGATAGTGACCCAGTGGAGCTGTACGTTCTGTCGCACGGTCAGATCGGCGGTGCCACGCGCGTGGCGGCGCGAGAGTTCAGCGACGGTGCGAAGCTGCCGCGAGGTGAGCTGGCCGTTGGGGATGCGGATGCGCACCATGAAGTAAGGGACGGCCTTGCCTTCTCCGCCGGCGGCGCCGCTGCCCACGACGCCCTGGCCGTCGCCCTGCGTGTAAATACCCCAGGCGCGAAAATACGTGCCCAGCCATTCCTTGGGGATCGAGTCGAATCCCTCGCGGGCAAAACGCTCGATCTCGTCAAAATGCTCCCAGGCATTCTTCTCGCGTTTGAGGCGCTCGACGCGCTGGGCCTTGGTTTCCTTGACCATTCCTGTGGTAGCCATGAGTGTCGTCCCTAAAAACAAAAAACCCACCTGCCAGGCGCTTCCTGGCGGTGGGTTGGTCTCCTGCTGACCTAGTATGAGAACTCTAGTTCAGCCGCCTCCCCGCCCCAGAAAGCACACACGGACACGCGCAACAACAGATGCAGGAGAGTGTGGCGTTCTGAGAGAGAGTCGGCATGACAAGGTCCACTTTAGCGGGCGGCCAGCACCGAATCAAGAGCTGGTCCCACGGTCTCTTGGTGAGATGAGCCCGCCAGGGAAAGGGTTACGTATGATTTCAATAGGGCGAAGCCGGATGCTGAGGTGGCACAGATGGCCTTCGGCCGGGCTTGGCCGCGGAGGCGTGCCTGCCAGGATGGGGTGTGCGCCCGGCACACAGCCCTCCACGCGGCGCGAGACGCCGACCAGGGGATAGGGGGCCCTGGCCAAGCTCACTGCGCGACCTGCACCCGGCTCATGCGGAAAGAGCGGGTTCTCGTTCTGTCTTGCGGCGGCGGTTGTAGCGCATGGCGATGTTCAAGTAAACGACGCCGGCGGGCGTATCGAAGGACATGACCACGGCCTCCGTGTCGTAAGAACCCTTCAGGCCTTCGGGGTCGCTGTGAACTTCCGGCGGCTGTACCCGGAAGCTGAAGCCGCGGTCGTTGATCAGGGTGACGGCATTGCCGATGATCATGTTGGCCAGCTCGCACAGGGTTTCCGCGACCAGCGAGTCGTCGGCTGTGGCGGGCGGTTCGGTCCCCGCGAGGCGGCCGGCGATGCGGCAGGCGGTCTCCGGCTCAAGGTCGAAGATGATGCGGCCTTCGATGTCGCCTTGAAAACCAATCAGGGCCGCGGCCCCCTTCCGGCGATAGGCCTCCTCTTCCATGCTGGGGGAGCCCACGACCGTGGGACCCTCCAGAAGCTCACCGAGCACGGAATCGGCGGCGCTGACAAACGGCTGGATGAGTTCCATGCGCATGACTACGCTCCCGGGCGCTGCGCGTTGACGGGGCCGGCGCCGACGCCGGCTCCGGCGAGCACGCCATCGTCATTCAGCACGTAACGCACGATTTCGTAAAGCACGTCGGGCCGCACCGGCTTCTGCACGAAGTGGCGCGCGCCCTTCTGCAGGGCGGCCAGGATGTTTTCCTGATAGCCGACGGACGAGACCATGACGATGCGCGCGTCGGGATGCTGGCGCACGATGCGCTCGACAGCTTCGATGCCCTCCATTTGCGGCATGGTGATGTCCATCAGCACGATGTCCGGCAGCGTGCGGTTGTACTCTGTGATGGCCGTGAAGCCATCGCCCGCCTCGCCGGCCATTACGCCGCCAAAGGACTCGACCATACGGGCGAGGTTCCTCCGCGCGAAGACCGAATCGTCCACGACGAGATAGCGGACCGGCCTCTTCTCTTTGCTCACGCTGAGAGCCGCAAACTGGTCCATAACGTTCTCCTTCTTATTCTCAGTCGTACAACCTTGCGCTGACGAAACTGACCCGGCCTGAGTCCCATCCGCGATTACGCGGCCGGCACCCGCTCGGCCGCGCAGATCTCCAGCCAAACCTTGTGCATGTCGTCGAGCGGAACGACTCGCTGGGCGTAGCGCCGCTCGATGGCCATGCGCGGCATGCTGTCGACCACGCAACTCTCCCGGCTCTGCGCGATGGTCACGCCGCCCGCGTCGCGGACTTTGCCGAGTCCTTCTACGCCGTCTTCACCCATGCCCGTCATAATCACGCCGGCAGCGGACGCGCCAAGTTCCTGCGCTACCGATGACAGCAGCACATCCGCCGAAGGACGGTGACCGTTCACGCGCTCCGTATCGCGCAGGACGATCATGTCGCCCGCGACCATGCGCTTGACCGTCATGTGGCGGTTGCCCGGACAGATAAGAGCGTGGCCCGCGGAGAGGAAATCACCGGAGCGCGCCTCGCGCACGTGAATCGCGGAGCATTCATCCAGGCGCCGCGCAAACATATCCGTAAATCCCTCCGGCATGTGCTGCACGATGAGGACGCAGCCGGGGAAATCTGCCGGGAGCTGCGGAACCACGCGCTGGAGCGCGCCCGGCCCGCCGGTGGAGACGCCCACGGCGATCACCCGCGCGGGCACAGGAGGACGGCCGTCGGATTCGGGGGCCTTCTGTCGAGGCGCATCCGGCAGTTCGGCCGGAGGCAGGTTCGGCAACGGGCTGCCCGCGGCAGCCTTGATCTTCACGGCAAGCTCACTGGCGGCCTGGCTGAGGGCTTCGCGCGTGGCTTCGGCCGGCTTGGTGACAAAGTCGAAAGCGCCGAGCGCCAGGGCCTTGAACGTGAGGTTTGCGCCGCGGCGCGAGTGCGCACTGAAAACGATCACGGGCAGCCGGCGGGCGCGCATAACCGCGCGCAGCGTGGCGATGCCGTCCATGAGCGGCATTTCCAAGTCCAGCGTCAGTACGTCCGGGCGCAGCTCTTCGATCTTGCGCAGCGCGATGGCGCCGTCCATCGCCGTGCCGACGACCTCGATGGACGGATCGTTTTCCAGCAGGCGGGGGATGAGCTTGCGCATGAGCGCGGAGTCATCCACCACGAGAACGCGAATGCGCGGGCCGCTCACGCCACCGCCTCCGCCAGAACAAGCCGCGAGAGTTTCGAGACGACCACCGGCAGGTTGAGAATCATCACGACGGTCCCGTCGCCGAGAATCGAGGCGCCGTTGACGAATTCCGACTGCGTGAGGCGGCTGTCGAGCGCCTTCATCACCAGCTCTTCCTCGCCGCGCAGGTTGTCCACGCCCAGGCCAAACCTGCGATCGCCGATGGCCACCACAATGACAAACAGGCGGCGGCTTCGCGCCGCGGCGCGCGAGGCGCCGGCGCTCAGGCGGTCGAGCCGAACCAGCTTCAGCACCTGATTGCGGAGCTGGAAGACCTCGTGATTGTCCACTTCGTGGACTTCCGCTTCGGTGACGCGCGTGATCTCGACGACGGATGCAACCGGGATCGCGTAAAGCTGGCCACCGACCTCGGCGAGCAGCGCCTTGATGCTCGCGAGCGTCAGCGGCAATTGGAGAAGGAATGTGGTGCCCTTGCCGGGTGTGGTGATCACGCCCACCGATCCCTTCAGCTTCTCAAGGGCCGTCTTCACCACGTCCATGCCCACGCCCCTGCCGGAGATCTGCGTCACCTCGCGCAGCATGGTGAAGCCTTGGATGAAGATCAGGCCAAGCGCTTCCATGTCGGTGAGGTTCGCCGCTTCCTGCGGCGTGATGAAGCCAAGTTCAATGGCGCGGTTGACGATCATGTCGCGCTTGATGCCGCGGCCGTCGTCGC
>Ga0335080_10008219_pt1 | contig 10870 bp, 7 predicted proteins | sample Lox_Sample_34_FD_206720 | JGI IMG/M metagenome (GOLD analysis project Ga0335080, IMG submission 206720) | Soil microbial communities from Loxahatchee National Wildlife Refuge, Florida, United States - Lox_Sample_3.4 | ecosystem: Environmental > Terrestrial > Soil > Wetlands | place: USA: Florida...
GTCCCCAAAACAGACTTCATCCCAAAAACAAACCGCAACGCAACCATTATAACCATCATGCCTGTTCATCCCCTGTTTGCTGCCAACGCCGCGGTCTATGCCATCCAGAACGCCACCACCGAGGGCAAAATTACCGTCGTCGCGTTGCTGGTCCTGTCGCTGTTCAGTTGGACCATCATCATCACCAAGTTCCGCCAGTTGATGATTGCGCGGAAGGCGACCAAAAAATTCCTTGCCGCCTACAATTCCTCACGCGACCCGCTGGACATCCAGCGCAAGGGTGAAGAATTCGAAGGTGCGCCGGCTTACCAGCTCTATATTCGCGGCGCGGACGAGGTGGCATATCATTTAAAAAACAATCCGGTGCCGGCCCAGTCGGCGTCACGGCTGAATCCGGCCGGAAGTACTGGCGAAGGCAACACCGATTATCTGGCCCGGTCCACCACGGTCAAAATCAGCATGCCATCGTTTGACGCGGTGAAAGTGATTCTGGAAGAGGCCGCCGGCGGAGAAGCGATGGCGTTGGAGAGAGGCATGATTGTGTTGTCCACCGCGGTGGCGGGCGGACCGTTCATCGGCTTGTTGGGCACCGTCTGGGGCGTGATGTCCACGTTCGCTGGCATTGCCGAAAGCAAAGCTGCCACGCTCACGGCCATGGCGCCGGGTGTGGCCGCCGCGCTGGTCGCCACCGTCACGGGCCTGCTCGTCGCCATCCCGGCCATGTTCGCCTATAATTTCATGGTCACCACCATCCGCCATCTGACCCAGGAACTTGACGGATTTGCCAGTCGTTTCGCCAACCAGATTGAACATGTCTATGTGGATCACCGCCCGTTGGCCGACGAAATCCGCGATGCCAACGAGGCATTGGCCGGGCGCATTGTCGGCGCGTTGAAAAACAATGAAGCCCCGGCGCTGGTTGAATCATGAAGAAGTGTTCCAAATCCGCACATCATTCGCTGACGGAGTTGAACATCACCCCGCTGCTGGACCTGGCGTTCGTGCTGCTGGTCATCTTCATCATCACCACCATCCCGCCGGTGAATGAGCAGGAATTGAAGCTGCCCACCGCCGCCAAACACCTCAAAGACCCGCCCCGCAAAGCCAATTACATTACCGTCCAGGCCGACGGCACGATGTATTTGAACAAGGCGCAGATCGCCAATGCCTCGGACATGCTCGAGACCCTTATTGGCCTGCGGACTTCCGACCCGGACCTGAACGTCATCATCCGTGGCGACAGCCAGACCAAATACAAACAAATCCGGGAGGTGCTGGATGTTTGCCAGCAGGCCAACCTGCCCAAAGTGGACCTGGCCACCGAAGCACTCGGCAAATGAAAACCAAGTCGAAGGTCGAGAGTCGAGAGTCGAGGGTTAACTGGCACCCGTCCCTCGTCCCTCGTCCGTCGTCGTTCGACCCGTAACCGTGCTTCCGCAAACTCAGCCGCGCAAACAGCGCAACTCGTCGAAGGTGAACCTGCTCATCTCGTTCATCTTCCACTCGCTGATTGTACTGGTGGCGCTCTATTTTGCGGCCCGCCATGGATTGTTGGGCAAACAAATCCAGAAAATTTCCGTCGAGATGATCAAGGAAAAGCCGCCGCCGAAACCCAAGGAACCTGAAAAGCCCAAAGTCGAGCCGCCCAAGATTGAGCCGCCCAAAGTCGCCGCCGCGCCCAAACCCGAGCCGCCCAAGGAAGCCGCCCCGTCAACCGTGGCGCCCCCGACCATCGCGCCGCCGGCCGCCGAATTGCCGTCGTTCGCCTTCGAGGGCGGCAAGGAAGTCATCAGCAGTTCCGATCCCGTGCAGATTTACAAAAACGCGGTCGAATACGCCCTGCGCGCAAAATGGAACCGGCCCGACAATCTGCATGACAACGATTACGTCGTTGAGGTGCAACTCTCGGTGCGTCGTGACGGCGAGCTGGGCGATCCGGTCTGGGAGAAGGAATCCGGGAACCAGGTTTGGGATGATTCGGTGCGGCGCGCCGTGGCCGCCGTAACGCAAATGGATCGTCCGCCGCCCACCAATTTCCCGTCCCATATCGTCGTGCGCTTCGACGTGCAGGAGGAAACCCAACCCATCCTTCAATGATCTTGTGAAAAAGACCTCGCAAAGCCATCACAGTTCGCTCAGCGAATTGAACATCACGCCGCTGCTGGACCTGGTGTTTGTGTTGCTGGTCATTTTCATCATCACGACACCGCAGATGATGAACAATCTGGAAATGACGCTGCCGTCGGGCAAACCGCCGCCGCCGCAGAAGGAAAAACCCAAAATCAACAAGATTGTGGTGGACGCAAAGGGCCAGACCTTTTTAAACGACGAATTCGTGACCATCCCGCAGCTCAAGGATAAGCTGGAGCAATTGCAGTCCGACAACCCCGACTTGAGCGTGGTGGTGAAGGGTGCTGATGACGTGGATTATCAGAACATGATTTACGTGCTGGATGTGCTGCGCCAGCTCGACATCACCAAAGTCGGTCTGGCGACGGAAGCCGTCGCGCCGCCTTGACCTCGAGTATCAGAAAATGGAGCCAGCTGTCAGGATTGAACTGACGACCCACGGCTTTCACAGGTAGCTGGCGCTACGGCACGGCGTGACGGGTGAATTTTCGGGTTGAGCCGTAAGGTTTGAAGGTTCAGATTGCAGTCGTGCGACAGTCCCGGTGGGCGTGGCGTTGTTGGACGCTTGGCGTCGTCGCGAAGTTACACATGTTCAAAAAGAAGAAGTTGCCAGCTATATGTTCCTTCTGTGGGAAACCCGCAGGAGAGACCCAGAAGCTTGTCGCCGGGCCGGGGGTTCACATTTGCGCGGAGTGTGTCGCCGCTTGCTCGAAGTTGCTTGCTGGTGAGCGGAAGCAGAGCGGATTTTTACGATTGCATGAGCTCACGAACGGCTGACCCATCACTGGGGCCAACACCGCTTCCGCCGCTCTGTTTTCGGTGCGGGTTGAGAGTTGGCGGGATTCGGGGGCGGGGTGGCTCAATTCTTGGCCGTTGGGCGCATCTTTTACGTATGAGAAATCCAAGCAAATCACTGGTGAAAATCTTTTTTATTGGAGCGTTATGCATGATGACAGGTTGTGCATCAAAGCCATTTGGCGAGGAAGATTCGCTGAAGATGCTTAAACGGTCCGGCGACGATGTTTCCAAACCTCACGTTGCCCAATATGAGTTTCATTTTCCGACTAAGGTTTTGGCCGATTCCGCAGTAGCACGTTTGAGGAACGCACAGATGGCCATAGAAGTATTTGAACCAGATGGCTCAGAATGGCATTGCTTGGTTACCAAAACGATTACGCCCGATTCAACGTCGCTAAAGAGAATGAACGCTGCCATGAATAAGATCGCTAAAGAATATGGTGGTAAATTTGATGGTTGGGGCTTGCGCGGTAATGGTACGCTCAACACGGGGCTGGAGCAAACTCCAGCAACCCTGACATCAGGCTGGCTGTGCGCCCTTTACACCGGGAGCTGACGCCATAAGGCTACGGCGCGACAGGTGAATGTTCGGATTGAGCCATGAGACTTGAGGGTTCAAATTGCTGACTTGGGTCTGTCATCTGTGGCCGTGGCGAGGTTGGACATTGGGCGGCATTTGCGCGTGAGGTTTAATATGCGATTTTGTCAGTAAGGTTGTTATGAAAACCTACAACATCAAATTATCCCTCATCGTGTTCAGTGCCATCGTCGTATACGATGCTGTTTCGTGTCAGTTTCGGCATTGGCTTATGAGCGGTTGGCCCGCAACTCCGTTGATGGTCATCAACTCGCCGGGCATTCCGCTGTTCCGTTATTTTGCTGATTTTGTGCGAGCCGGCTATTTGAGTGATGGTTGTTTGGCAATCGGCTGCGTATTGTTCAGCGCAGCTATTTGGTCGGTGATTTGTGGTTTTGTTTTTCGTCGGAAATATGCAGAGCCTTAAGAAACAAGACGCGAAAGCCGCTGATAACCGCACTGGAAGACGACCTGTGCAGCTTTGGCAAGGAGTTGGTGCTGTCAGAATCGTGACAGAAAAAACGGATGTAATGACCCATGCACCTCTCAGAAACCCTTGATTTTAAATGGAGCCAGCTCTCGGGATTGAACCGAGGACCGACGGTTTACAAAACCGTTGCTCTACCGCTGAGCTAAGCTGGCGTTGCCATTGGCAGCCTACAACATACCGCCCCATCACGCCTCAACTATTTTGAAATGCGCCGATTCGATGGCAAGTCAATTCGCCTTTCGAGGCAGGGCGGCGGAGTAAGACCTCTGACGAGCCGGATTCTGGTGTGGCGTTGGCGCTGTGCGCCAATCAATTCGAGCTGCCGGCTTGACGCCCCAATCCGGCTCGCGAGGACGCTCACCCCACCGAGATTCAGCCCGAGACGGCGCACGGGGCCAGAATAGCGTCCGCCATCCCGTGGATGATTTTTTTGTCGGCCGGATTGATGGTTGCCAACACGCCACCGAGTTGCGGTCGCGCCGCGTCGCCGTCGCCGGAAACAAAATAATACGGACACAACCGCACCCGCCCTTTCATCGGTTCAATCGTCTGCTTCTCAAAATCAAACCACTGTGCGTCAACGAGCGCGGGTTTGTGATAACGCTGGAGGACGCGGGGCGATTGGCTGAAATGTTCAATGGCATCGTCCACGGCTTTGGCCCAGTCGGCCTGTGGCAAATCGCTGCCGAGAAAGACCCCGCGCGCGCCCCACGCGTGTTCGGAAAAACCCGAAACTTTCAGAATCAAATCGCGTTCGCGCTGGGACAGCGTTTTGAGCTGGCGCCAGTCCGTCAGGCCCAATTCGGGAATTGCCGCCTGCGGCGGCAGCGGCGTTGGGTCAATCAGCCAGGTGTAAGGCACGAGTTTTTTCAGCCGGGCAAAAAAACTTTCGCCCAGTTCCTGCCGCCAGAAAGGCTGCAGATTCCGGTTCCACAAAAGCGCGAACAGCATCTTTTCTTCGAATACCGGCTTCGGCGGCGGTGTGAGATGGATTTTCTTTTCCGCGGCCAACTCGAAAATCTGTTTTGAGTTTTGCACATTCGCCAGATCAAACAGCTCGAAGAAACGGTAAATGGCATCACCGTCAGCAAATTCGTTGAATGTTGAATGTTGAATGTTGAATGTTCGGCGTTTCTGCTCGTTCAACTGGGCCGCAATCCACTCCATCTCGGGCCGATACGTTGCCGCTTCTTCGGACACAACAATGTGCACTCGCTTTGCGTCACCGAAGATGGATTCAAAACCGCGAATCATTCCCTCCGAACCACCGACAATCTGCGACGAGGATGGAGGATGGACAATGGAGGATGGGTTCGTTGACGGCTGGCCCCCGACTCTCGACTCTCGACTCTCGACTGCGGCGTAAGTCGCATTCAGCCACGCGGTCAGCCCGATGCCGCCGGGGACGGAATCCAGTTCCGTGATGCTGATGCCGGTGTCGGTCAACAAAATGTCGGGGCGAATCACGCGCGGCACGTCGTTTTTAAACGCAGGTGAACGTTGCAGCGCGATGAGGTTCGCCGGTTTGCCGAGGTCAAGCCAGCGCGCGACCCATTCCGGTTGTTTGCCTTCGGCACTCCGGCGATAAAGCAGATTGACCGCCCGATAAAATTGCAGCAGCACGCGGCCGAGCGAATCGAGTTCCTTGGCCAGCTCCGCGGTCAGTAAAAACGGCTGCGGTGAAAGCCGCCAGTCGAGTCCGGCAAAAAGTCCGCCTGCGGGAATTTGCCGGCGCACAAAAAGCGCGACGTCCGCCGCGGATTTTGTGTTGGCAGAGATGGCGTCCACGCCTGAGACAGTAAACTTCAACCTGTTCAGCGTCAAAAAAGAATGAAAAACGGGCCGCCGGCGGGCGTCGCGATTGCGCGGGCATTTGCAGTTACAGACTGCTCAGCCGGCCGCGATAAAACATCTGCACGGCGTTGGTCGTGGGCACGAAAAACTCAAACGCGTTGCTGACCAGTTGATTCGTGTCGGCGGCCGACCAATGAACCAAATCGCCGGACGAATCGAGTATGTAAGTTCGCCCGGCCTGTCCGTTGAGCCAGATGCCCAGTTGTCCAGGCGGGTTGTTGCTGCCGATTTGCAGATTGAAAGTGTTTGTCGCAGGCAAAACGAAGAGGGTGACGCTCTGGACCGGCAGCAGGTCGCTGAGGATTCCGTTGGTGAACGGGATATCGGCGAGGTGCGCGATGGTGTTCGCCGAAGTCAATTGCCAGCGTTGGGCCGTCCCGACAGCGTTGAAGTTGGTGATGTTGGCCGTGAGCGGCGTGGCATTATTGAGATCCTTGTTGATGACCATGAGCGTCATCGCGCCGTCGCTGGTGCGGATGGCGCCGAAGGCCGAGAGGTTGTCCGGGTTGGGCACGGTGGTCAGAACGCTCGTATCGCCGAAAACGGATTTGTTGCCGTCGTAATTGCGGTACAGCTTCATCGCCTTGTAGGTGGGCGTGCTCGCGTCGGGCGTGGTCCAGCGCGTCGCCAGATCGAGTCCTTGCCAGCCAAAAATGCCGAGGATATCTGCCTGGGCGGTGGCGCCGCTGATGGACGGTTCGGCGCCCCAGTTATATTCGGTGATGCCGATTTTCGTGCCGGGATAATTGGTCGCCACCCAACTCTTCATCCGGGGAATGAGCGCGATGACACTGTTGATCCAACTGGGGTCCACGTAATTGGTGTCCCAGAATTGCCGGGTGGATTGGTTCCGCAACAATTCTGTCGCGGTGTCAACCGCATTGCCGCCGACGTTGGCCTCCTGCGGATAACAATGGAGGGTGAAATAATCCAGGAGCCGCTGTTGGTTGGCGGTGTCGTACTGCTGAAAATGATTCAGGAGCCAGGGCATGTAATCCCAACCGCCGTTGGCGGTGCGGTCAGGATAAGTATTCGGATTGGGAAAGCCGTGTTGACCGCCCCACTGCTGGTCGTAGCCGCTATAAAGGTAGCCGTTCCAGCCCCATTCTTCCGGCCCGCACACCAGCGCATTCGGGTCGGTGGCTTTGACCATGCTGGCGTAGGTGACCATATCGGTCCAGATTTCCAGCATGGTCGGGCCGACCGGATGGATATCCTGATGGGTCCCGAACCAGATGCTGTGCTCGTTGTCCATGAAATAAAAACCCACGCCGCCGTTGGTGGACGCGCCCCATTGACTCATCAGGTGCTGCACCAGGCCCTGTTCGAAGACAGCGTTGGTCGGGAAATTGGCGTCATTGGGATCGTTCGTGGTGTTGAATCCATTAAGTCCGCTCGTGACGATAGCTCCGTTGGCGGGGTTAATCGGGCCATTCAGAGTGATGAGCCATTTGGTATGCGCGGTGGTGTTCGTCCCGAGGCCATTGCCGGCAGCGCGCAAATACGGGTCGGTTGAATTCTGCGGGCCGTAGTTGTTGGTGGAATAGCTGTAGAGGATGGCGCGTCCGGCCCCGAGCTTGGGCATCCAGCCGATCATGGAAAGGGTGATCATGGGCTGCGCCCCGCCGTTTTTACTGTTGGCGACAAACGCATCAACCGTGGCCCCGGGAACCGTGCTGGTGGAGTCCGGATAACTCTCGAAATACCAGTCCGCGTCCAGATTGTGCGCGTTGATTTGCCAGTTGTCGCGCGTCTCATTGTTTCCGCCCGACCGGTTCATGGTGAAATTCAAGTCCGCCAGTTGATTCGACGACGCGAAGGCTGTGCCATAGATCATGGGACTGATGGCATGGCGATTGGCCAGGGCATTAACCGCAATGGAAACCGGCCCGTTAGTGCCGCCGCTCGTTGAATTGGCAACCAGCGAAATGTCGTCTGCATAAAAGGTCGGCTGGGTCCCGCCCGTCGAGTCCTGAATCACGAACCCAGTAAAATTATTTGAACCGGCCACTCCCAGCGCCGAAAGCGGCACCGTGAATTGCTGCCAGTTGGTCGTCAACGTGCTCAGCGGGTAACGGCCGCTTTGGGCCCAATTATTGGTGGTTCCAATATGCACCAGGCCATACATCTGAAGTTTTTGCCCGCCACTGGCGCCGCCATTCAGCCAGAAGTTGACACTGGAATAGGCGGTGGCGTTTATGTCCGCATGGTAAAGTTGAATTCCCGCCCAGGCATTGGTGATGGTGACACTGATGGAGTCGCTGCCGAAATGAACCGGTGAGGTGTTCGCGTAGTTCAGAGCGGCCCAGCCCCAATCCTCCCAGCCGTTTTCACGCGCGTCGTCGTAAACAATCTGGTCGGCGCGCGCCGTCAAATAGAACATGCCGGCCAACGTTAATAGCCGGCAGGCCCACCGTCTCCCGGCGTGGCGTCCGCAAAAAAGACATCGCATAATGAGCGCGAAAAAATACACCAAAAATCGTACCGGCGCATCTCCGCGCCTGTCACGTATTATGGGGACAAATCAGGTCCGCACCTGCCCGTTGCCGATGCCAACCCATTTGTAACTGGTCAACTCCTCGAGCCCCATCGGGCCGCGCGCGCCGATTTTGTCGGTGCTGATGCCGATCTCGGCGCCCATGCCGAACTCGCCGCCGTCGGTGAAACGCGTTGAGGCGTTCCAATACACTGTCGCGGAATCCACTTCGTCCAGGAACTGTTGCGCATGCCCTTCATTTCGGGTCACGATGCTGTCCGAATGCGCCGAGCCGTAGTGGTTGATGTGGTCTATCGCCTGCTTTACGCCGTCCACGACCCGCACGTTCAGGATATAATCGTTGTACTCGGTGTAAAAATCCTGCTCCGTCGCCCGGCGGATTTCCGATTTCAGATTCCGGGCTTCGGATTTCAAAATCGCTTCGGTCTCCGCGTCCACGCGCAATTGCACCTGCCTTTCTCCCAGCCGTTGCGCAATCGCGGGCAAAAACGCTTTGGCGATGCTGCGGTCCACCAACAGCGTCTCCATGGCATTGCAAACCGCCGGTCGCTGGACCTTGGCGTTCATCGCGATTTCCTCGGCCATCTTCAGGTCCGCATCGGTGTCCACAAAAACGTGGCAGACGCCCTTGTAATGTTTGATGACCGGCACCTTCGAACATTCGGCCACGGCGCGAATCAACCCCTCCCCGCCGCGGGGCATGCACAAATCAATGTATTGCGTGAGCGAGAGCAAAATCGGGATCGCCTCGCGGTCGGCAGTCGGCACGACTTGAATTGCGTGTTCGGGAAATTTTGCGGATGCCTGTTTCCCGGCTTCAATCATCGTCCGCGCGATGGTTTGATTTGAGTCCATCGCCTCCCGGCCGCCGCGCAAGATCGTGGCGTTGCCGGACTTGAAACACAGGCTCGCGGCGTCCGCCGTCACGTTTGGACGCGATTCGTAAATGATGACCACCACCCCGATAGGCGTGGATACTTTCCGGAGCTTCAGCCCGTTGGGCCGGATACGTTCGTCCAGGATTTTCCCGACCGGGTCAGGTAGCGCGGCCACTTCGCGCAGTCCTTTGGCCATTGCGGCAACGCGTTTGTCGTCGAGCTTGAGCCGGTCGAGCATTGCGGACGAGAGGCCGGCCTGCGCGGCGGCGTCCAAGTCTGACGCGTTTGCCTGCTTGAGCGTTCCGGCATTTTTTTCGAGCGCGTCGGCCATGGCAAGCAGACAGGCGTTTTTCTCCGCCGTCGTCAGCCGGGCGAGTTCCCGCGACGCAGCCTTGGCCTGTTTGGCCAATAGCGTCATCTGCTCGTTCAAGGTCATGCGGAAAGAAGGTAAGCCAAAATGCCGAACTGAAAAGTGCGAAGTTTCGAGGGGTCGGCAGAGTCACTGCCAGTGCCTTTGTCCTAACTCTTTGACCTCCAAATTGGACGGCAATTTTTGTTTATTTGTTGCCAAAAGAAGTGAAGCCCTTTTTGACCGGAACCTCTACCTTTGCAACATGGTTACCGGCAAGGAATTAACAACTGGAACAGCTGATCGGGCAACGCCTGCGGCAGGCGATAAAAGCGGCCGCCAGATTGAAGGTCATCGGGTTGGGTTTCCGGTCTGGTTCGCTGCAAAGTTGTCCGGGATGATGGAATCCAAAGCGCCGCTCGGTTATGAGGATGAAAGCGGATTCCATTGGGGCGCGGATTTGGCCGGTTAGTTCTTTTTAATTTCAGGGTCCACTGCCCGCGTCGGTTGGGGACGCATAGTCAGGGCAGCACGGACCCGATATTTTGATTCGGGCGGACAGTCGTTTTTTCAGCGGGATTCTTCATCCCCACCTCCTTGGCGGCTGTCGCCCGAATCGTCTTTTTGGGGGACAATCAAAGAATCATGGGCCCGCTTCCGGAAATGACCTTCCGCACCTCGGTGGCTACGATTCAGAAATCCAGACCAGCGTGCCGACGGGCAGTTTGTCGAAGAGCGGAACGAGATCATCGGCGGCGAGGTGAATGCACCCGCATGAATCCGGACGGCCAATGGTCGTTTCATCGCCCGTGCCGTGGATGTAAACATAGCGACTGTGTGTGTCCACGTTGCCGCCGCGGTTGAAGCCGGGTTCGAGTCCTTCCAGCCACAAAATGCGCGTGGTGATTCTGGCCGTGGGCATACCTTGCCAGGTGTAGCCAATCGGTTTGCGGCTTTCGAAAACCGTCCCCACCGGCCAGCCACCGCCGATCTTCTCTGCAATCCGATGCAATCCGAGCGGTGTGCACTTCGAACCCTCGGCCTGCCCGATGCCGAATCGCGAAGTGGAGCATCGAAATTTCTTCAGAAATATGTAGCGGCGGTCTGTGACCGCCGGGAGATCTAGCGCTGACGCTTTTGAGCGACGGTCATAGACCGCCGCCGCAGCGCATTCAAAAAGCGTAACGGTTTGTTCGGCGATGCTGACGGCGAGCACGAAGCGAGTTGGAACAACGTCGTGCCTTTTGCGGGCGAGCAAAAACTTTTCCAGCGGGCGTGGCATCGGGAAATTGCAGGC
>Ga0335080_10008220_pt1 | contig 10870 bp, 8 predicted proteins | sample Lox_Sample_34_FD_206720 | JGI IMG/M metagenome (GOLD analysis project Ga0335080, IMG submission 206720) | Soil microbial communities from Loxahatchee National Wildlife Refuge, Florida, United States - Lox_Sample_3.4 | ecosystem: Environmental > Terrestrial > Soil > Wetlands | place: USA: Florida...
GGCCTGCTCAGGCGCGCCCGAGATGATCAGCGGCGTCCGCGCCTCGTCGATCAGGATGTTGTCGACCTCGTCGACGATCCCGTACGCGTGGTAGTACGACTTGCCCTCCTCGGGCTTGGGTCGACCGCCGTGCTGGACCTTCTCCTCGAGCGAGGTGGCCATGTTGTCGCGCAGGTAGTCGAACCCGAACTCGGAGTTCGTGCCGTAGGTCACGTCGGCGGCGTACGCGTCCCGCTTCTCCTCGTAGGGCTGCATGTTCTGCAGCACGCCGACCGACACACCGAGGATGTCGTAGATCGGCTTCATCCACATCGCATCGCGGCGGGCCAGGTAGTCGTTGACCGTGACCACGTGGACGCCGCGCCCCGCCAGCGAATTGAGGACCACGGCGAGGGTCGCGGTCAGCGTCTTGCCCTCGCCGGTCTTCATCTCGGCGATCGAGCCGTCGTGCAGCACCATGCCGCCGATCAGCTGGACGTCGAAGTGGCGCATTCCCATGGTGCGCCGGCCCGCCTCGCGCACGAGCGCGAAGCATTCGTAGAGGAGGTCGTCCAGGCTCTCGCCGCCCCGCGCTCGCTCCCTCAACTCGTCGGCGGCTTCCCTCAGCTCGCCGTCGGTGTAGTGCTCGAGCTCGGCCTCGAAAGCGTTGATCCGTCCGACCCGCTGTTCATACGTCTTGAACTTCTTCGCTTCGCCCATGCGAAGCGCGCGGTCCAGAATGGACATAGGGCTAGCGTAGCAGTGGGTCGGGGGCGATTCAGGCCGTCTAGGCGGCCGAGCTCACCCCCGTTTGACCACCGGAATCGGTCGCCCCGGCGGCCTCCCCGAGGAACGTCTCTCCCTCGGACGGGGCCACGCCGACCTCCGCGCCCTGCGCCGCTGCCGCCGCCCGCTGCTCGCGCCGCCGGCGGCGCTTGTCGCGGTGGCGCTTGACCTGGACGTGCAGTTCATCGGCGCACAGATTGATCGAGCGAGCAATGTCGGGCGAAGCGTCCCGGGCCCGCAGTGTCACCCCCTTCAGGTGCAGCGTCGCCTCCGCCACCTGGTCATCCGCAATCGCGGGATTGCGTTCCTCGAACACCTCCACCTCGAGCACGGCGAGCTCCGACACCTGCCGCTCGACCTTGCGAAAGCGCTTCGCGACGTGCTCCCGCAGATCCTCGGAAACGGGCAGGTTGCGGCCCTTGACCTCGATGCGCATCGACCTACCTCCTTCTCGGAAGGATGGATGTGCGTTGAACGAATTAGCCTAGCCCTCAGCCGGTCGTTTGTCGATTCCGCACCGGCCCCGTTTTTCGGCGCATAATGATTGCCGGTGACACCCGAGACCTCATGGTCGTTCGACCCCACCGTGCTCCTCGGGGTGTTCGTGCTGGTGGCCCTGTACGCGGCCGGCTGGCGCCGCGCGCGCCGGCCCGGTGAGCGCCACCGTCCGAGCTATTGGCGCCTGCTCCTGTTCGCCGGCGGGATCCTGATCATCCTGGTCGCGCTGGTCTCGCCGCTCGACTCCCTGGGCGACCAGCTGATGGTCATGCACATGGTGCAGCACATGCTCCTGATCGACATCGCGCCGATCCTGCTCATCCTCGGGCTGACCAAGGTGCTGCTGCGTCCGGTCACCCGGCGGCTGAACACGATCGAGCGCCGCGCCGGATTCTTCGCGAGTCCGGTATTTGCGGTGATCTTCTACGCGGCGGTGTTGTGGTTCTGGCACGTGCCGTTCCTGTACGACAAGGCCCAGGGCGACGACGGGATCCACGCGCTCGAGCACCTGTTCTTCTTCACCGCCGGCGCGCTCTACTGGTGGCACGTCCTCTCCCCCATCCGCAGCCGCATGCGCCTGGCCGGTCTCGGCCCGGTCGCATACATGGCCGGCGGCAAGCTGCTCGTCGGGATCCTGGGGATCGCGCTGGCCTTCGCCCCCACCGTCATCTATCCCTTCTACGCCCACCAGCCCCACTACTGGGGGCTGTCGCCGCTCGAGGATCAGATGATGGCCGGCCTCGTGATGGCGCTCGAGCAGTCGGTCGTGATGGGGATCGCGCTCGTCGTGCTGTTCGTGCAGATGCTCAACGAGTCCGAGCGCAGCGCCCAACGCGCCGAGCAGTTCGAGGCCGCCTGATTTGGGCCGCCTTCGGCGGCGTCCCTGGGGCCGTTCCGCCCGGCATCCCTGCCGGGCGGCGGCGACCCCATGGTCAGCTCAGCTCAGCTGCACTTCTGCGTGCCCGACACGCTGCCGGACTGCGACTGGCCGTTCAGCTCTGCGGTGAACGTATGGCTGTACGGACGCTTCCCCTTGTTGCATCCGACCGACGCGCCGTAGGCGACGGTCTTGCCGTTGACCTTCCTGGTCACCTTGAGCCAGTGCAGGGTCTCGCTGGTCAGCGAGCCCTCGACCCCGGCGAGCGGGAACGACACGTAATTGGGGATCGGCGTGTCGATCAGCAGGTTCTTACCCACGGTCTTGATCGTGCCCTGGAATGGGCCGACGAAGCCGGTCTGGATCGCGCCGCCGGCGCACGTGTGGTCGGGCGCCACATCGACGAAGAAGTACACGACCTTGCCTGCGCCGCCGTTGTATGCGTGCAGCAGCGGGTTACAGGGCAGGACGCCCTGGGCCGTTGAGCTCTGGTCGTTGATCGGACCGAGCAGCGCGGTGATCGAACCGGTGGCGACAAGCGAGCCCTTCGGGCACACCGTGTCTGACTTGGCGGCCTGAATCTTCGCCAGGCTGCAGGTCGGGAAGCCCTTGCTGCTGTTGACGATGCCGTAGATCTTGCTCTTGATGTCGGTCAGCGGCGCGGTGCGATTGCCGTTCGTGCCGTTGGCGACGTACTTCTCGGTGAACGCCAACGCAGCCGGCGCCTTGGCACTACCCGCCTTGTTCGGCGAGGCGGTGACGGTTGCGGTGTACGTGTTGAAGCCGCCGGCTGCCGCATACGCGGATGCCGCGACAACGAGCACGGCGAGCGCCGTGGCAACTACGACGATTCGTCGCAATTGACTCCTCCTTTGGGTTGTTTGCTGCAAGCAGAGCCGGCCATGCTCATGGGATTGCCTGGAGTTGAGGGAAAGCCTGTGGTTGTCCGGTCGTGACCTGCCCAAGCGGTGCCTGCGCCTTGCACGGCGGACCGCTCGGGTCTGCCGTGTAGTAGGTGGAACTCAGGACCGCGGCAAGCGAGGGCGCAATAGTAGGGCCGATCGTCGGCAGAGGGTTGCTGGTGCATAGATTGCTCCCGAACACCGGCAGCCCCGCGACCAGGCTCTGGTACCCGTTTGGCACCAGATACGGGTTTCCGCGATTGGTCGAGGGTCGGTGCGCGTAGTCGGTCACTGTCTCGGGGTTGACCGGGTTCGAGATGCGCGCGTAATGAAGAAGCCTCTGCCCGACGGCCGCCGGTGCCGTCGCCTCATCCGCGGCGGCCCCGTTGGCGAAGAAGGCGGCCACCTCGCGCCGGTAGGTATTGATGTAGTCGAGCACGGGGATCACGCTGCCCAGGTACGGCTTGGCGCGGGTCAGGAGCGGCACGCTGTCGTCGAGGAACCGCTCGAACGCGGGAACACCGGCCTTCGAGGCGCGCGTCAGTGGTCCGATGTTCACGAGCAGGCTCTTGAGCTCAGGGGCGAGGATGGCAAGCGATTTGAGTGTCGGGGTCAGCTGAACAGCCGCGGGGCGGAGCTCGTCGACGAGCGGCTTGGTCGTGACCGCAAACCTCTTAACACGGTCGATCGTGTTTCGGTTCGCGGTTAGGAATGATGGGAAAGCCCTAATCGTCCGCGCCAGGGCCGTCGACTGGGCCGCGGTGGCCGAGAACGCGGCGTTCGAGTTGTTCACCAGCTGCTGGAGCGCCGCCGGCGAGTGCGCGATCGCTCCGAATACCTGGCCGCCCTCTCGCAGCAGCGTGCTCGTGGCGGCGCTGTCGCGGTTCAGGACGGCGAGCACCGAGTCGACGTTGGTGGCGAACGGATACAGCTCGCCGAGCGCGGCGTTCAGGTTCTGGCCGCGCCCGGTCAGCGCGGTGCCCTGTTGCTGCATCCAGGTCTGGAACGCCGCGCGGGTCTTCGGGTCGAACGTGGAGAGGATCTGGTCGAGCTGGACCGTGGGCGCGATCTGGGCCTGCGGGAGTCTCCCGCCGTCACGCAGCTTGCGCGCGCTCTGAGAGCCCGGTGAGAGCTCGATGTAGGTCTCGCCCAGCAGCGTCTTCTGGCGCAGGATCGCGCGGGTGTCGGCGGGCCGGGGCGCGAACTGCGGATCGATCTCCATGACCGCCTTGGTGAGCCCGGTGTGGCGGTCCAGGCTCACGCTGACCACCTTGCCGACGTTCACCCCGGAGATCCGCACGTCGGCCTGGCCCCCGAGGTTGACTGCCTGGTCGAACTCGGCGGTGATCTCGTAGCCGCGCGGGCCGAGCGAGGTCGTGCCGCCGAACGAGATCCAGAGGAACAGCAGCAGCCCGATGCACGACGCCGCGAAGGCGACCATGGTCAGGATCCGCGCCGCGCTCGGGGCCTGCCGGTTCATCCGCTCACCCCGGTCGAGGACGGTGCGCTTCGGCTCAGCGCGCCCAGCACGGGAGGACAGAAGGAGGACTTGATCTGGGTGAAGTCCGGCGCGTTCAGCAGATCGAGGAGCGGCCCGATCGACGGGCTGCCCGCCTTGATCGTCGTCTCGAGCAGATTCAGCGCCGGGCAGGTCGCGAGGAAGGTCCCGCGCACGGTCGGGCCGTTGGCGTCCTGCGTGTTGGTCAGCGAGCCCGCGATGTGCGCCAGCCACGAGCCCCAGAACAGGTAGCCCTGCTCGCCCGCCTGAGGTTGGTAGGCGAGCGTGTTGAACAGCGTGTTGAAGAAGCCAACCGATCGGGTGAGCGGCGGGGTGGCCTTGGCCAGCTTGGTCGCGGCCGGGCGCAGCGCCTTCGCCAGCGGCTGGACGGCGACCGAGAATGGCCGGAGCTGGTTCTGGATCACCGGGGTCGTGTCGTGGAACAGCGGACGCGACGCGCTGAGCGCAGGCCCGAGCGCATTCGCGAAGGGCAGGAGATCGTGCAGCGTCGGGCCAAGCTGGGCCGAGAAGCGCTGCACCTTGCCGAGCGTCGTGTTCGTCTGGTTCAGCGTGCCCGGCAGCAGCGACAGTCCTTGCTGGAGGTTGGCGTCCTGCGAGGCGATCGCCGAGAAGTTCGTGTTCGAGGCCGAGATCAGCGAGGCCAGCTGCCCGTTCACGCCGCCGAGCGCGGTCGCGACGCGCTGGAGGTTGTGGATCGCGGTGCGCAGGTTCCGGTTGCGCGAGGCCAGCAGCGTGGCGAACTTGCGCGTGTCGCGGTTCAGCGGCGCGAACCGCTTGAAGGTTCCGCTCAGTGCGGCCACCGCGGCGGGGCTCGGGGACGCCGTCGGCGTGGCGCCCACGTCACGGAACGCGCCCGCGCCACCGGACAGGAGCAGCAGCAGGTAGCTGCGGGTGTCGGCGTCGAGCGCGGACAGGATCTGGTCGAGATCGACGGTTGGGCTGGTGGCCGAGGTACCGAGGGTTGAGCCGTCCGGCAGGGCGCCGGCGCGCTCGCTCCCGGGGTCGAGCGCCAGGTACATGTCCTTCAGCGGGGTCCGCGGGCGCAGCAACACGGTGGCGTTCCGGTAGATCGGCGCGTACTTGCGATAGATGTTCATCGTCACGACCGCCCGGCCGTTTTGGAGCTTCACCGCGCCGACCTGGCCCACCTGGACGCCGGCGATGGTCACCGCCTGGCCCTGTCCCGGAGTGACTGCGGCCGCGTTGGCGAACTGCGCCTGGACCGTGTAGTAGCTCTGGTCGAAGCTGAAGGCCGGTTGGTGGAACAGGATGTAGCCGACGATCGCCAGCGCGATGACGACCAGCCCGACGATGGCGACGAAGTCGCGCCGATGAGCCTTGAGCGCGCGCTTCATGGCCCGGCTCCCGTGGTGACTCGGTTGAGGTCCGGCGCCGCATTCTGGAAGCACGGCGTGCCGCTCTTGACCGGCGGGGCCTTGCCGGGCCACGCGGGCCGGGTGCCGAGCGGTGAGAGAACCGCGTTGCCGAACAGCGGCCCCTGCGAGCCAAGATTGCTCGTCTGCACGAGAGTCGAGCCGCCCGCCGGCGACGAGCGCACGTAGCGGCCGTTGCCGTCGAAATTCTGAGCGGCGCCGGCGATCCCGACCGCCGAGGCGAGCAGCTCCTGGTACACGGGCGCGCCCGTGGTCGCGGGGGGATCCTGGATCACCTCGTTGCCGGTCGGCACCAGGTTGTGGATCACGCAGCGAGCCAGCGTGTCGGACTGTGAGACGAGCTTGGTTGTGGCCTGGATCGTGCTCGCGGTCTGCTGGACCGCCGGGGTGAGATCGGCGACGAGCCCGCCCAGTTCGGGTTGCGAGACGAGTGCGGTGGCCTGCGCGAGCCACGGCAGCGCCTGTCCGATCGTCGGGTCGAGCTGCTCGATCCCGGGGAGGATCGCCTTGGCGAACGCCTTGGTCGGGCCGAACGACGCGTCGAGCGTGCTCAGCGCGCGGTTGGCCGTACGCAGCAGCGGCGGCAGCGCCGCGATCGTGTCGCTCAGGTCCTGCTGGCGTGAGGCGAGCGCCCTCACCGTCGCGTCGAACGTGGTGACGAAGCCCTGGAGCTGGGTCTGGCGCGAGGCCAGCGCGCGGAATACCGCCGCGTTGCCGGCGACCGACTGGCTGAGGTCGTGCGGCTGGATTCCGAGCAGCGCCTGGTTGACGATCGCAGACGCCTTGAACGCGCCGGCCGAGTACTTGAGCGACTGGTTGAGGGCCTGCGCGCCCGTCAGGCCGCGGACGCTCGGGTCCTGCGCCGCGTCCTGCCCGGGGGTCGGCTTGTCGTTCACGGCGCCGCCGAAACCCTGCACCAGCGTCTGGAGGTTGGCGCGCGCGTTCGAGGTGAGCGCGGCCAGCACGCGGTCGAGCTGCACCGGACCCGAGGTGTTGGCCGCCGGCAGCGACTGGCCGGAATCGAGGAGCGGCGCGTTCGGCGAGCCCGGGTGCAGGTCGACGTAGAAGTTGCCCTCGAGGAAGATGCGCGACTGGATGCCGGCCGTCGCGTCGGCGTGGATCGGGAGGCCGTTCCGGTCGATGTGCATCGTGACGACCGCCGCCTGGGTGTTGCCCGGCAGGCGCTCGACCGAGGTGACCTGGCCCACGTCGACCCCCGCGATCCGGACCGGCGACGGGATGTGAAGCTCGGTCTCGCTCGTGAACACGGCCTTGAGCACGAACGGCGAGCCGGCGAACGGCGTCGGGCCCCCGAACGTGAGGTACACCGCGGCGGCGATCACGACCGCGGCGATGACGCCGGCGGCCAGGCTGGAGACGCGAGCGCGGTGGCGCCTCACTTCTTGCCTCCGGTCGTGCTCTCGGTCTTGAGGCCCTGGTTGCCGGGCGCGTTCCCGATCACCGCAGCCGCTCCCGAATACGGCTCGTTGCCCGCCTCGCACTCGGCGGTCTCACCCGGCGAGTCGGTGTTCGGGTACGCGTTGACGTGGAGCGGTCCGTGCTCGGCGCGCGAATCGCTCACCGGCGTGGTGTACGGGCGGCTGGACGGGACCGCCTCGCCGCCGAGGACGTCGTCGATCGCCACCAGGCTGAAGCGAAGGCTCGTGCCGGACGAGGTGTTCTCCGACAGAAGGCTCGAGATGTTCCGCAGGAACAGCGTCACGTAGTTACACGAGGACTGGACCGGGGTCAGGAACTGCAGGGGCGCTTTGAGACTGGACGCGGTCAGGGTGAGGCGGTCGAGGCCCTGCTGGACGGCGGGCGTCTGGCCGTAGCTCTGCAGGTGCTGTGCCAGGCTGACCAGTTGCTGGTTCAGCGCGGTTGTCCCCGGCAGGTTCTTGGCGCCCGCGGCAAACGCGTCCGCCAGCACCGGCGCGCTCTGGGGCAGCGTGGCGAACCCGGGTTTCAGGTCCGCGAACAGGGCGGCGGTGTCGGTGAGGAACGGCCGGATGGTCGGCGTGTCGGCGATAACCGCTGCGAACGTCTTCGGCGTCTCGGAGATCGTCTGCTGGAGGAACGGCGTGGAGACGCTGGCCAGGGCGCGGAACGTGCCGTCGAGGTTCGCGAACAGATTCGCGTTCGTCCCCGCGACCGGGGCAAGCGCGCCGGCGAAAGCCTCGAGGCCGTGCAGGAAGCCGCCCAGGTCGGTGTGCGAAGAGGCCAGGTTGCGAGCGACCGGCCTGAGGTCGGTGAGGAGCGGCACGAACGCGCCGATCGCGTCGTTCACGCTCACGCCCCGACCGGACAACGCGTCGCTGAAGCCGATGGTGGATGCGGTCACGCCGGCGCGAGTGGGCCGGTCGAACATCGAGAGGACCTGGTCAAGGTCGACGGTGGCGGCGGTGTTGCGCATCGGCACGGTGGCGCCGTCGGCGTAGGTTTGGGTGGATCGGCCCAGGTCGATATCGAGGTACTTCTGGCCGATCGATCCCTTCAGGCGGATCGTGAAGGTCGAGTCGACCGGGAGCTTCCCGATGCTGCGGTTCAGCTTGAGCCCGAGCAACGCGATCGGCTCGCCGTTCGGGGCGCGGGCGGGTGTCACGCCGTCGACGAACCCGACCAGCGCGCCGCCCATGTGGACCTCGGCCCCGTGCGTCAGCTCGTTGGCGTCCGCGACCTGCACGTTGAGGGAGTAGCTGGGGACGAACGGGAGGCCGTTGTTCGCGTTGTAGGCGAGGAACACCGCGACGATCACCGCGAGCACGGTCACCGCCCCGACCAGGACCGGGCTGCTCACCACACCGCGCTGACGACGGGGATTCATCCGCCCGGTCCGATCAGGTAGTCGAGGAGGGCGCGGAACGAATTTGCCGTGCTGCCCGCGGCCGAGGTGGGGGCGGTGGGGGCGGCGGCGGCGGCGGCATTGGCCGCGGTCGCGCTCACCTTCGTGCTCGTCGCCGACGCCGAGCTGCCGCGGGGGAAGTTCGCCGAGCAGCCGGGGACGGGACTGGTGGCGAAGCCCGTGCAGTCGCTCACCAGTAGCTCGTCGCGGACGTAGTGCCCGAGGCTGTCGAACCCGTTGGCGGCGCTGGTGCCGTAGAACAGGAGCGCCATCAACTGCCCGACGGCGCCGGTCGTGTTCAGGCTCGAGGTCAGCTGGTCGAGCTTGGTCGCGGCCGGCTGCAGCTGCGTCCCGAGCTTGTTGAGCCGGTTGGCGAGCGGGATCGTGGCGACCAGCGACCCCTGGGACTGCTGAGCCGACGCGCCGAGGTCGATGAGCGCGTTGCGCGCGGCCTTGGCGAACGGGGTGAGCTCGGTGAACTCGCGGCCGAGTGCTTGGGCGCTCGTGCCCAGCTCCGCGGCGAGCGGCGTTCCCTGGTCGGCCAGTGTGCCGAGGTCGGCCATGAGCGGCTTGAGCTGGCGCAGGAAGCCCGGGAGCAGCCGGATCGAATTCGAGATGTCGTTGGCTCGTGTCGCGCTGGCGGTCGCCGTCGTGTTGGCCTGGACGATGAAGTCGGCCAGGGCCTTGCGTTGGTTTGCGAGGGGGGTCAGGACCGCCGCGGAGTCGGTGGCGAGCTTTGCCAATTCGCGGTTCTGGCCGGCCAGGATCTTCAGGACCTGGTCGGTGTAGCCGAGCGCGGGATCGGCGCGATGGATGACCGCGTTCAGGTCCGATCCCCGCGCGGCCAGCCCGGTCCCCAGTTCGTTCAGGATGATCGCAAGACGCTGGGTCACCGGCTCGCGGTAGATGTCCTGGGCGATGTCGAAGTCGACGGGCGAGTGCGTGCGGACGACCGGGAGGTAGTAGGTGCCCTTGCCCGGACCGCGTGCGATCTGTTTCAGGGTCGGCGCCGCCGCAGTCCCGGGGGTGCAGTCGACGTACATCTCGCCGATCAGCGACTGGGGCCGGATCGAGCACGTCGCGTTGGCGTGGAACGGGGTGAAGCGCGCGTCGTCGATCGCGAGCGTGACCGCGGCCTTGTTCTGGGTGCCGGCGGCGCACGCCGCGGTGCGCGCGACACATACGTCGAGCGACGCGATCGACCCCACGGGCGCGCCGGCGATCCGGACCTGCTCGCCCGGCACCGCGAACGATGCGTCGTCGAAGATCGCGCGCACCCTGTAGGTGCCTGTTCCGCTTGGCCCCGACGCGGTCGCCATCGCCGCGGTGGCCGCGGCGGCGAGGAGGACCACTGCGATCAGCGCGAGGCGTCTCATGGGCCGGGCGGGGTCTGTGTCGGCTGGCAGTTCGGGACGCTCTGCGGCGCCGATCCGTCGGGCGGCGGTTGGACCGCGCCACCGGGGCAGCGAACGCTCGCGGTTTGGAGGCCCTGGTAGCGGTCAGCCGGCGGGCGCGTCGTGAGCTGGCCCTGGCTGTCGGTGCCGAACGCGAAGAACGTCGGCTGCACCCGGATGTAGTGCCCGTTGGCGTCGTAGTAGCCGCTGGCCTGGCCGACGTCGGTCAGCGCCGCGATCACGTCGGGCGTGTACTGACGCAGCGTGTCGAGCTGGGTCTGCGACGCGTTCATCGCGTTGATCAGGCGGGGGAACGCCGTGCCGGCGAGCTGGGCCAGGTCGGGCGTCTGCAGCAGCAGCGTGGTCAGGTCGCCGGTGCCGGCCGGGTTGTGGATCAGGTCGCTGAGCGCGCCGACGGTGGGGATGGCCGCCTTCGTGAAGGTGTTGAGGCTGGTGGTGAAGGGGAGGAGTCTTTTCGCCGCGGGTTTTGACTTGGCCACGAGCGGGTCGAGCGCGTCGAGCGTGCTGTCGAGGCCGGCGAACGTGCTGGTGGCGTGGGTGAGCGTTCCGGGCAGGAGTTGGAGCGCCTGCTGGAGGTTCTGGGACTGGCGCGCGATCGCCCCGGTGGCGGTGGCCGTCTGACCGACCAGGTCGGACAGCTGCTGGCTCCGCGAGGCCA
>Ga0335080_10008224_pt1 | contig 10868 bp, 8 predicted proteins | sample Lox_Sample_34_FD_206720 | JGI IMG/M metagenome (GOLD analysis project Ga0335080, IMG submission 206720) | Soil microbial communities from Loxahatchee National Wildlife Refuge, Florida, United States - Lox_Sample_3.4 | ecosystem: Environmental > Terrestrial > Soil > Wetlands | place: USA: Florida...
ACTGCTGCCCCGGCACACGCAGCGCCCGCACAGCCCGCCGCGCCCGCACAGCCCGCCGCGCCCGCAGCCGCGTCGTCGGGCTCCTTGTCGTCAAGCCTCGGACTCTATGCTTTTCCCGCGAAAAATCAGACCGCGCAGCAGCAGGCGAACGATGAGACGTACTGCTTCGGGTGGGCCAAGACGCAGACGGGCATCGACCCCATGAACATCAAGCCGCACGCGCCCGATCAGCAGACCGCCGCGAACCAGGCGGACGCCGCCACGCAGGGAGCGCGCGCGGGTGGCGCGGCCCGCGGTGCCGCGGGCGGCGCCATCATCGGGGCCATTGCCGGCGATGCGGGTACCGGAGCGGCGGCTGGAGCGGCTGCGGGAGCGATGGCCGGTGGTGCCTCCCGCCGGCAGGCCAGACGCGACGCACAGACGCAAGCCGAGCAGCAGGCACAAATGTCCGTGGCCCAACAGAAGGCTTCATATAACAAGGCATTCTCCGCCTGCATGGAAGGCAAGGGCTACACGATCAAGTAGCCGCAGATCGAATCGCGGAACGCACCCCGCGGGCCGCCGCGGCCGTTATCACTGTGGACGCGGGCAGGCGTACTATCTGCGAACAAAAGATACAGGCGCATACCCGTGAATACGGGTAAGGAGGCGTCCATGACCGCGTCCGTGAGTGTCGGTGGTCCCAATCTCCACGTCGAAGTTCGCCACCTACCGGCGCTTCAGGCACTCGAATGGCTCAATCGCGGATGGGACGATGTGGTGAAGATCGGCTCGTCGGGCCTCGCCCACGGGGCATTGATCGCTATTCTCGGTGCCGTGCTGCTGATGCTCGGCAGCACACACATGTACCTGACAGCGGCCGCCGTCACCGGATATCTGCTGGTCGGTCCGGTCATGACCACCGGCCTGTGCGAGCTCGCACGACGGCGCGAGGCGCGCGAGTCACTGAGCTTCGATGACTCGCTGCAGGCCATCACGCGTAATCCCGAGGGCCTCATGCACTTCGGCGGCGTGCTCGCGCTGATCGCGGTCCTGTGGTTCGTGCTGTCCGCGATGCTCCTCGAGTCGGTGTTGAGTGCATCAGTCCCGAGTCTCGCCGTCGCGCTGTGGGGCGGATCGAGCCTGCTTAGTCCCTCGCAACTCCTCGGCTACATCGCGGTCGGTGGAGTGCTCGCAGCCGTCGTGTTTGCCGTATCCGTCGTCGCCGTGCCGCTCATCATCGACCGGCACGCCGGCGCCGCGGATGCGATCCGCGCGAGTCTTCGCGCAACGTTCGCGAATCTGCCGGCGATGATCGTGTGGGCGCTGCTGATCGTCGGACTGACCGCCGTCGGTTTTCTCACGCTGCTGGTCGGAATGGTGGTGGTGGCGCCGCTCCTCGGATATGCGACGTGGCACGCCTACCGGGACCTCATCGTCTAGCACGTACTCGCAGCGCACGGACAGGAAGAGACGGAGGAAAGGGCCATCCCTGGCCATCCTGAATCCCTCCGTACAGAGGCTAGGCGCGACAAGGAGAGTCAGCTATGCAATTTGCGCCACAGCAGAATCTGTTTGCGAAGTGACTCGGCCGGCGCCCGATTCAGCTTAGGCATTGACGTGGCCATAAGCCTCCATGGTGGCGTCATTGGCCTTCAGAAGGTCTGCCGCGTTCCCTTGCTGAGCGTCTCCGAGGGGCTTTCGCCAAACGTGCGTCGGTAGTCCCTGGCGAAGCGCCCGAGCTCCCAGAACCCATACCGCAGTGCGATGTCCGTGACGGTCGCCGCCGCCGGATCGCTTTGTCGCAGTTCCGCTCTCGCGGCCGTGAGTCTCTTGAGCGTCAGGTAGCGCGCCGGGCCCATCCCCAGCACCTCGGTGAACGCTCGTTGCAACGTCCGTCGCGACAGCCGCAGCGCTCGACACAGGTCGGCCAGTTGAATCGTCTCGGGCGAGTGCCCATCAACCCAATCCTCGACGCTGCGCACGATCGCTGTGCCCGATAGCGTGTGCCGCTCGCGGCGACGGCTTTCGTCGAACATGAACCCCCAGAGAAATGGCTCTATGAGTTCGACCTGCAGCTGGCGCAGCGCCGGGCCCATCACCGGCACGTCCGATCTCAAGACCTCCATGACGAGCGTCTGAATCGATCGGGCGATCAGTCGCCTGATCGGCGGCGACGCACAAAACCAGCGGCGCTTCTCCCAGAATCCCGTGCTCTCCCGCCACGCGTCCTCCGCGGCGTGACTCAGCAGCAGCTCGGGGCGCAGCGACACGAACGCATAGCGTATGGAGCCGCTCACCCGGTGATCGACGTCATCCCCCCGCGCCAGCACGTACACATCGCCCGGAAAAACTTCCCTGCCCGAGCGAAAGCTGAAGTGTGTCGACTGCGAATCGAGCTTTACGCCAAGTGAAATGCGTTGCGCAGTGACGCTGCCTCGGGTGCGGATATCGGCGGACCACTGGCCGGCAGTGAGCAGCACGTCCCCGGCCGCGGCATTCACAATGCTGCCTTTTGGTACGCGGGAACCGAGCGGAATGCTCCTCGTGTCCGCCCCATCGAGTGCGCGACGAAGGTCCTCGATACTCTCGACTCGCAGGGTTGCCAGTTGGAGCTGGCTCATAAGAGGCTCTCGATCCAACAGCCAGGAGTTGCGGGAACGTCCCGACCGCAGCAGTCGAGAGTTGCGCGCAGCGCACTGCGCCACTTACGACGGCCGAACACCGGTGCAAGTGTGAGATGTGGAGCGGAAGGGGATCGAACCCTCGACCTTCGCATTGCGAACGCGACGCTCTCCCAGCTGAGCTACCGCCCCACCGATGGCCACCCCGCGCAATCCCGCTTGTCACGAGCCGCGAGCAAACAGTCGCCCATCAAGATACGTGATTTCGCGGGGACCCCGGCCGCGGCGCGCGATTCTAGCATCGCGATCAGGCCGGCCAAATCAAGTTTAACGCTTCGTCCGCGATGCGGCTATGATCTTGGCCCTACCGGATCGACAGCCCCGGCAGGAGCGGAGACGCAGCATGTTGGCTATGGGCGCACGGGCGCCGGAATTCACGCTGCCTGACCAGGATGAACAAAACGTCTCGCTCAGCACGCTCCTGCGCCACGGCCCGCTGATACTGTATTTTTACCCTGCCGACTTCACTCCCGGCTGCACCCGGGAGGCCTGTTCCTTCCGCGATCTGCATGCGGACATCCAGCAGGCCGGACTGACAATGGCCGGTGTGAGTCCGCAACGGCCGGAAAGACATCGCGCCTTTCGTGAGAAGTATCAACTGCCCTTCATGCTGCTCTCGGACGTCGACAAATCCGTGGTGCGCATGTACGACGTGCTCGGGCCCCTCGGTTTCGGGGTGCGCCGTGCCACTTACCTTATTGACCAGGCTCGCTATATCCGCGCGGCGGTGCTCGCCGACTTCCGCATCGGGCAACACGAGCAGTTCGTGCAGCGCGCCGTCGCCCTGAGCGCCGGCGGGCATCGGGAGCGGGTTACCTGATCACTGCAGCGCTCAGTACCTGAAGCGCACGAGGTGGGCGCGGCCGAAGGTAGGAATGCTCACCACACAGATGAGATCCGGGTCATCCCGCGCGGCGGCCGGCAGCTGCGCATCCGCAAGCTCGTGCGCTACCTCGGCGAGCGCCGGGCCAGTGACGATCATGAGCACCGCGCCACCGCGATGCTCGCGCACTGCGCGAGCCGCGGCCGCGCCGGCGTCGGCAGCCCTGAACACCACGGGTGCCCCGTGCAGCCGCTCGATCAGCGGCGCCCCGGTCTGCAGCGCCCGTCGGTCGTCACTCACGTACACTGCGTCCACGCGCCCTGCCCCGCCGCTATCACCAAACATGTGCGCCAGACGCTGCGCGCGCTCTTCGCCCTCGGGTGATACCGGCGCATCGGCGATCGTGCCGGGATCCTTCTCCACAGGCTGCACCAGGAACACCAGCGTCGTTGTCGCGCTGCGATACAGCGCGAAGGCTACCGCCCCGATCGCAAGCGCAGCGAGAAGGATGCCCCACAGCGGCGCCAGAAACGGTCGGCGATGACGCGTGATGACCGGTGGCTCCATGCGGCCATGATAGCCTCGTGGGGCCGCAGCGGGGGCGCGCGCGACTACGCCGCCACCGCCGCACTCCGGCCGACCGCGCTTTTTTCCCCGGGTGTCGGTAATCTGCGCAGCAATTGCGGTAGCTGAAGCGGGGGCGCAATGCCATCCGGCGGACAGACGACCGTCATACAACGCATCCTCGAGCGTCGTGCCAAGCGCTCGCCGGCGACGCATGAAGAGACGACCGCCACCATCGCCGTCATGCGGCGCGTCGTCGCGCCGCCGAAGGCGCTGCTCATCTTTCACGATCCGGTAATGCGTGCGCAGTGCGAGCAGCGCATCAGCGCCGACATGCTCGACGTCGAGTCGGCGGCCGATGAGCACGACGGACTGCGTCGCCTCGCCAACGAGCATCCTGCGGTGGTGGTGACGGATTCGCTCGAGGTGGTGCGCAAGCTGCGCCTGGCCGACGTCGATGCGGGGCCGTTCATTCTCTATGTCGCCGAGCTCGATGAGGCCGCGGAGCGCGAAGCGGGGCTGCTCGCCGGCGCCGATGAGTGCGTGGGACGGCGAGCCTCGGAGCGCGAGCTCGACGCGCGCCTCGCAAGCGCACGACGCATCTCCGAGCTCGAGGCGGTGCTGCGCGTCACGCTCGCCGAGAACCGCAAGCTGTCGGCCACGGATGACCTGACGCGTGTGGCCAGCCGGCGCTTCTTCGGCAAGCATTTCCCGCGCGAGATGGAGCGCGCCGCGCGCTACGGGCGCCCGCTGTCGCTGATTCTCTGTGATATCGATCTGTTCAAGAGCATCAACGATTCGCTCGGTCACGCGGGCGGCGATCAGATCCTGCGTCAGTTCGCCGCGCGGCTGCGGCGCGGCCTGCGGCGCGGAATCGACTGGGTGGCACGCATCGGCGGCGAGGAGTTCGCCATCGTGTTGCCCGAAACCGGCTATGAGCAGGGGCTCGCCGTCGCGCGCAAGCTGCGCGCAGCGATCGCGCAGCCGCACTTCACCGTCGAAGGCAGCAGCCTCGCGGTGACCGCGAGCTTCGGCCTGTGCGGGCTCGATCGCGTGCCTGCCGGCGAGCGACATCTGGCGCAACGACTCTTGAAGATTGCCGACGCCGCGCTCTATCGCAGCAAGCACTCCGGCCGCAATCGCGTCACGGCGACGATGTTCGGCGGCGGCGGCGGCTGAGCGCGCGCGTGCGCCGCACGCCGTTCGCTGGCGAAAACGCGCTCACGCTGACGCAAGCCCTTGCCAGGGCTTGGCGTTTCTTGGCGCTTGCTGCGCTCTGTCCACATACTTATGCACAAAATCTGTGGATAAGTACCCGGGCTGGAAACCCATTACTCCTTGTGTGAGACTGCTTCTCTTTGGCTCGCGAGCCCAGCGATGAAGAAGACAGGCAGCGAATTGAGCACTCCCGCGCCATCCTTCGAGCGGGTGCGACTGCAGGCGGATGTCGCCAAGCAGCGCGTGCGCATTGCCAAGGAGGAGCTGAAGCGCACGCGCAAGCGGCTGAAGGAGGCCAAGCGCGAGGCGAAGCGCGCGCGCAAGCACGCCGCTGCCGCACGCAAGGCCTGGAAGCGCGCACGCCGTGCACACAAGGGCCGCGCCCCGGAAGCGCCGGCGACCGCGGCGACTGCAGCTCGAGCGCGCAAGCGCGCCAAACGCACGCTGACTCGCGTCAAGCGACGCGTGACGCGGGCGCTCACCCCTAAATCGGCCCCGACGGCGACTAAGCGCGCGCCGGCGGTGACCGTGCGCAAGGCGCGCCTGACCGCCGTGCGCAAGGCGCGCCTGACGGCCGTGCGCAAGGCGCGCCTGACGGCCGCGCGCAAGGCGCGCCTGACGGCCGCGCGCGCTCGAGGCCGTCGGTCGGTCCCGCTGCGATCAGCGCCAAGCATTCCCGCGCCGGCTCGCGCTGCACAACCAGCGCAGGCGCGGCGAGCACCATCTGCGCCGCAGCGGCGGCGCGCGACGCCGCCACGCACCATTTCGGTGCCGCCGGTGGCGGCAGGGCCAGAAGCCCCGGCAGCTGCCACGGCGGCGCCAATCGAGGGCACAGCGACGGTCGATGCGGGAGCGACAGCCCCCGTCAAGGCTGCGTGAGACTTCACAAGCCCAGAGCTTGGTGGGATTCGATGCATGCACGATGAATCTTCACAGGAGGGTGCGCGACGCGTACCGCCCGCGATCGCCGCGCGTCGCGCGCCGTCGGCCCCTTCCAGCTCGCGCATGTTCGCGAGCTATCTCACGGACATCGAGCAGCTGCTCGATGAGCAGCGCTGGGATGCAGCGATGCGTGAGGCGTTCGACCTGCCGCGTATCGCCGTGGCGCTCGCCGACCCGCACTTGCGCAGCTCGGGCGATCGGGTCAAGACCTGGTGTGAGGAGTGGCTCCGCCCACCGGGGGCGGAACGCGATGCTCACGGGCTCGAGTTCGAGCGGCTCGGCCGCACGCTTATCGAGCGCCTCGGCCAGCTCGAGGCTACCGAAGGGGTACCGATGAGGGCCCTACGGCGGTTGCAGCTGCGCCGCCACGTGCGCACCCCGACGCGAGGCTTCACAACCTCGCGCAGTCATGATCTTTCTGCGCGGGAAAGCGAGATCGTGGAGCTCTGCAGCGCGCTGCTCGAGGCGGCGCGCCGCTGGTACGCGCGGCACGCCTGCCATGACCCCATTGTGCAGGCGAACCTCGCGCGGCTCGCCGTACTGCGCTAACGCCTCGCTCCTGTTGATTCACGTCGCGCGATCATCGCGAAGGGCCGCAGATGCGCATCGCTGCAGCCTTTGAATGAACGTGCATTCAATGCAGCAAATGTTCGGCTATCGAATTGTAATTGCGTGAGATTCATCCGACGGTTTTGACTCCTTGCGTCCCGGCCGCGCTTTGGGGGAATATAGCCGCGTCAGGGGAACATAACGATTGAGTGCGCGTTCAATGCCGCAGGCAAACGTACACCGTTTGGCTTCCGTGGAGCGCAGCGTCCGCCCACCATTGCGCGTCGGAGTGCTTCTCGCGCATCACTTCACGCTCTCCGCATTTGCGGTGTTCGTCGATCATCTGCGCCTCGCCGCGGATGAAGGCGACCGCAGTCGCCCTCTTCACGTGCAGTGGTCCATCATGGCCGCGCGTCCCGAGCCTGTGCCGGCGAGTTGCGGGGTGATGCTGCAACCCACCAGCCCGCTCTTGGTTCCGGACACCCTCGACTATGTTGTGGTGATCGGTGGGATCCTGCACGCCGGGCCTCAGGTTGAAGAAGCCACGCTGCGCTACCTGCGCGAGGTCGGTGCGACGAGTGTGCCGCTCATCGGCATCTGCACCGGCAGCTTCGTCCTGTGCCGCGCCGGGCTGATGAAGGGGCGGCGATCGTGCGTAAGCTGGTACCACTACCAGGATTTTCTCGAAGCGTTCCCGAGCCAGGAAGTGATCGGCGACCGCCTGTTTCTCGTCGACGGCCCGCGCATCACCTGCGCTGGCGGCGCGGGAGCTGCAGCACTGGCGACCTACCTCATCGAGCAGCACCTCGGGCGCGCAGTCGCGCAGAAAGCCAGCCAGGTTCTGCTCTTCGACCGCCCGCGCTCCGGGAGCGACGCGCAGCCCCATCCGCCGCTCTCCGAGACGGTCGCCGAACCGCGTGTACGCCGCGCACTGCTGCTCATGGAGCAAAACCTCGCGCGCCCGATCGCCGTGGCCGCCGTGGCGGCCGAACTCGGGCTGTCGGCGCGGCAGCTCGAGCGACTCTGTCGTCAGCACGTCGGTATGGGCCCGGCCTCGCTTTATCGCCGGCTGCGGATGCGCTATGCCAACTGGCTGATCGAGAACACTGACCGTTCGGTTACCGACATTGCCAACGAGGCGGGCTTCGCCGACTGCGCGCATTTCTCACGCCAGTTCAAGGATGCCTATGGACTTTCGCCCTCGACGCGACGGTTGCAGCCGCAACGCGCCGCCAACGGCGACGTCGCCCGGGCCCGGGTCTTTGACTGACCGGTCCGCAGCTGGCGTTGGGTCCTCGCAACATCTGCGAGTTCGGCCTCAAGAAATGCGCTCCGCCTGCGAGGCGCGTATGTAACAAACGTTGACGCGTCCATTCAATCGCGGCTCTCGGAGCGTCGGATCTAATCGAATGGCCTCGCGGGTCGATGCAGGGGGTCGTCATGCATAAAAAGTCCAAGATCTCGTATGCGGTAGCGGCGATCCTGGGGGGAACCTCAGTGGCGGCGCCGGCGGCCGACCAAGCGACCGCTGGCGGCGAAGTCACGAGTGAGGGGATCACCGAGGTTGTCGTCACAGCGCAGCGCCGCAGCGAGAAGATGCAGGATGTGCCGATCTCGATGCAGGCGCTGACCGGTCAGACTCTGCAGCAGCTCAACATCGAAACCTTCGACGACTACCTGAAGTATCTGCCCAACGTGACCTCGGCCAACAACGGACCTGGGCAGAACGAGGTCTTCATGCGTGGTCTGAGCGCTGGCTCGCAGGCGAGCCAGGGCAGCGGCTCGACCGGCTTGTGGCCGAACGTCGCCATCTACCTCGACAACCAGTCCGGACAGCTGCCGAATCGCAACCTCGACGTCTACGCCGCCGACATGGATCGTATCGAAGTGCTGGCAGGTCCCCAGGGCACGCTGTTCGGTGCCGGCGCAGAAGCCGGCGTGATCCGCTACATCACCAACGCGCCGAAGCTCGATCGCACCGAGGCGAACGTCACGGCCAGCTACGGCGTGACTGCGGGTGGCGATCCGAATACCGCCGTGCAGGCTGTGCTCAACCTGCCGCTGATCGAGGGCAAGATGGCGGTGCGCGGAGTGATCTACAACGACACGCGCGGCGGCTACATCGACAACGTGCCGGCGACCTTCACGCGCAAGAATACCGATATCGGCATCGGTTTCGCGTACTACCCGGTCAACGCCCAGGGACAATGCCCGGATGGTCAGCCGAACAACGGTGTCGGTTTCTCCTGCGTACCACCCGGCAGCCCGTCGATCAACAACAATTCCGTCGCCCGGAACAACTTCAACCCGGTGACCTACCAGGGCATACGCGCGGAGCTGCTGTACAAGTTCAGTGACGATTGGGATTTGCTCATCACGCAGTCCTACCAGGACATGAACTCGCAAGGCGTTTTCTACCAGCAGCCCTTTGCCTCGGATGGCGCGCCGCTGCAGCCGCTGCAGGTCACTCTCTTCAACCCCGCGTACAACAAGGACAGGTTCGAGAGCACGGCCTGGACTGTGAATGGCAAGTTCGGCGATATACGGGCGGTCTACACCGGGGGCTACCTGACGCGGCACATCGATCAGACCGGTGACTACACGAACTACGCGCGTGGCGTATATGCTGACTATTATCAGTGCTACGGTCCCGGTTCGTACACTCTGGGACCACCGCTTGCGTCCAAGTGCTTCTCGCCGAGCGCTTCCTGGAAATCGAGCGAGCAGAACAAGCACTTCCAGAACGAGCTGCGCTTCAGCACGCCCGATGAGTGGCGGCTGCGTGGCATCCTCGGCGCTTTCTGGGAGGACAACAAGCTCTACGACCAGACCGCCTGGATGTACAAGACGATCCCGCCGTGCACCTCGAGCGGCACCGGTGGCGTAGACCCCGGAAATACCGGCTGTCTTTCGAACGTGGGCACGATCCCGGGCACGACGGTTGTGAATGCCGGTGTGCAGAACGATAACACTTCGTTCTACCAGGACCAGGTGCGCGAGTATAAGCAGACCGCCTTCTTCGCCTCAGTGGACTTCGACCTGATTCCGAAGACCCTGACCATCACCGCCGGCACACGTTATTTCCGCTTCGACAATTCCATGAAGGGCAGCGTGCTCTCCAGTTTCGGTTGCTACCAGCAGGGGTTGAACGGTCTCATTGCCACGGGTGCTACCGACGGCTGCTACATCGCCAACTATCCGAATCCCTACCCCTCACCGGCTTTCGGCGCGACCTATTACAGCTACAACCTCGATCACGACAACCTCTCGAACACCGAGACCGGTACCAGGAGCCGCGCGAACCTGACGTGGCACGTGACGCGGGATGTCATGCTGTACTACACCTTCTCGCAGGGCTTCCGTCCGGGCGGCTTCAACCAGAACGGCGGCGCGCCGCACGCCTACGTTTCGCTCGTCCCCGGCACTGGCGCTCCGCCCAATGTGGCGCAGTACATCATTCCGAGCTCCTATACCTCGGACAATCTGACGAATAACGAGATAGGCTGGAAGACCGAGTTCTTCAACCATCGCCTGCTGTGGAATGGCGCCGTGTACAAGGAGAACTGGAACAACGTGCAGATCGAGTTCTTCAACCCCGGTATCGTCGGCAACCTTTTCTACGACACCAACGGTCAGAACTTCGAAATCAAGGGCGTCGAGACGCAGCTGGTCGCGCAGATAACGGACGGGTTCACGCTGCAGGGTGCCGCCGCCTGGAACAGCAGCGAGCAGACCAACTCGCCGACGCTGCTCGTCAACAATCCTGCGGCCCCGAACTACGGCCAGCCGATCACCACCGCCTGCAACCTCTTCCTGATCCAGTGCGTGACCTCCAACAGTCAGAACAGCCCGCTCCTGAATCCGTTCGGGAAACAGGGTTCCCCGAGCGCGAATGCGCCGCCGGTGCAGTTCAGCCTGCACGCCCGCTACGAGTGGCACATCGGCAATTACGTGCCGTATGTCCAGGCCGGTGCGTTTCATACCGCCCATTCCTTCACCCAGGCGGGCGCGAATCCGACATATGCCCTCGGCGGAGCCGTCAGTACTTCGAGAGGACGGTTCGAGAATCCGGCCTATACGACCTACGACGCAGCGATCGGGGTCTCAAA
>Ga0335080_10008227_pt1 | contig 10867 bp, 10 predicted proteins | sample Lox_Sample_34_FD_206720 | JGI IMG/M metagenome (GOLD analysis project Ga0335080, IMG submission 206720) | Soil microbial communities from Loxahatchee National Wildlife Refuge, Florida, United States - Lox_Sample_3.4 | ecosystem: Environmental > Terrestrial > Soil > Wetlands | place: USA...
ATCCCTCTTGGCGTCGCCGCGAACTGCCCAGCGACTGACCAGCGCGGCGTCTCGCGTCCGGGCTCGGGACAGAACTGCTCGAGCGGTGCCTTCCAGTATGTCGCGCCATTGACGCTTGCGTGTCCTGCAGCGACCGCCCGTGTGGGCGTTGCGTACAGCTCGGCGCTCGCGGCCTCGGGAGGTGTCCTGCCGTATCACTTCTCCATCACGAAAGGCAGCCTGCCTCCGGGGCTGACATCGAACGCGACCACGGGAGGCGTGTCAGGCACTCCGAGCAAGAACGGCAGTTTCGAATTCATGGCGCAGGTGAAGGACTCCAACGCGCTCGGAGCGCGAACCGTAACGGTGACCTGCGAAGTGACCGTCAGCCCTCCGCTCATACAACTCACCGAGACGCCGACGCTCGTCAACTTCGGTTCGGTCGTACTGAACTCGCAGCGCGTAAGCACGGTGATCGTAGGCAACACCGGTACTGCCGCGGTGTCGATCTCGAGCATCGCCGTTGTCCCGAGCAGCAACCCGCTGAGCGCTCGTGAGTTCGTTGCTTCGAGCTCCTGCCCGCCTTCACTGCCTGTCGGCACCAGTTGCAGCGTCAACGTTACGTTCTTCGCGCTAAGTATGGGCAGCCAGTCGGCGACTCTTCTGATCACGAGCAATGCCCAAGGGAGTCCGCAGGCGATTCCGCTCACCGCGTTCGTTGTGCCGTGACCGCCGAGCAACGCGAGCTTGAGCGCGGGCTCGCGTTGCTGAGTTGAGAAGCGGTCGAGGTACACTCGGTACGTCCCTCAATTCCCAGAAAAACTGCTGCGGGGTGGCCGATCTCGAGCTTGTCCTTTGACTGCGGCTCGGGAAAAGCGCTGGCTTTTTCACGGCTGATTCACAAAAATCGCCCGTTTGAGCGCATGGATGTGGTTACTCGCATCGTCGTCGCACCCAATCAGATCCGATGCGGGTTCCGAACACTAAAGACGGCAAGCAACGTTCAGGGCAGTGCGGTCTATGGACATCTCGGACGTTCAGCGACAGTTCACGGCCTACGGCCACGGACAGCTTCCCGAGAGCGAGCTGCGCAGCTGCATCCGGGCGGCACTGAGCGCAGAGCCTGGTCTCTCGCCCACGTTCATCGCGTTGGCGGATGCCTACTGCCGTGCACATTTCATCGACGATGAGCTGCGGTCGACCATCGTCGCGGACATCGCCGAAATCACCGCCCCGAAATTCGAGCTGACGCGCGTACGGCCGGGGGCCGTGGCGATGCTCGACCGACTGCGAACCTCCCCGACCGGTCCCGGTTTCCAGGGCGCCGATCCCGTGACGACGCGGCCGGGCTCGACGACCGGCTCCGCCTGGGATACGGCGGAGCGGCTCTCGGAAGTGGCCTCGCCGCTCTTCATGGGTTCGGTGCTGCGTGAGCGCTTCGAGCTCGTCCAGGAACTTGGGCGCGGCGGCATGGGCATTGTGTATCGAGCGTTCGACCGCAGAAGAGCCGACCTGAGAGAGCCTTACGTCGCCATCAAGGTCCTCAACGAAGAATTCAAACGGCATCCGCTCGCCGTGCGGGCGCTGCAGCGCGAATCTCGCAAGGCGCAGAAGCTGGCTCATCCCAACATCGTGGCCGTGCACGATTTCGATCGTGACGGTGGCAACGTTTATATGGTGATGGAGCTTCTGTCCGGCCACTCGCTCGATGAGGTGATCAGAAGCCACGGCAAGCGCGGCGTGCCGCTGTCGCGTGCCCTTGCGATCATCGAAGCACTCGGCTCCGCGTTGAGCCATGCCCATGAGCTCGAGATCATTCACTCGGACTTCAAGCCGAGCAATGCATTCCTGACCGCTCAGGGCAAAGTCAAGGTACTCGACTTTGGCATCGCCCGCGCGGCGCCCTCGCGATTTGAGATGTCCGAGAAGACGACGCTGTTTGATGCCGGGAAGCTCGGCGCGCTCTCTGCAGCGTACGCGAGCCCCGAGATGCTGCGCGGCGAGGAGCCCGATATTCGCGACGATGTCTATGCGCTCGCGTGTGTCGCCTACGAGTTGCTTACGGGCGTTCATCCCTTCAAGCGCATCGATGCTTTGAAGGCATCCGAGTCGCGGCTGCGACCGGCTCGCATTCGCTCGCTGTCGCGGGCGCAATGGCGCGCCTTGAAGCAGGCTCTGGCATTCGAGCGCTCGGAACGCACCGCGAGCGTTGAGAACTTCGTGACACCGCTTCTCAACTCTGGGAAGCGGCCGAAAATCTTGGTTGCCTGCGCCGCGCTGCTCGCTCTGGCCGTTCCGGCGGTGGGTTTTTACCTCTGGCAGTGGCCCATGCCGCACTTCGATTGGCGGGAGTTCGCCGCGCACGTCTCCTTGCCTGGACTGCCAGGGCAGCCGCGACGACCAGAGCCGCGGAAGGCCCCGCTCGTTGCGCCCGCGGCCGTGCCCGTGCCTGTGTCTGCCTCGGCAGTTCCTGAGCAGGCGCAAGCCGTACCCCTTGCCTCCGCGCCTACTTCGGATGAGGTGCAGACGGTGCCTGCATCCCAGGCTGAGCACCTGGAATCGCCTGCGGCACCGCAGCCGATGCCGCAGGACACGAATCCCCCGGAGACGGTCGCTGCGGCCAGCAGCCTCGAGCCCGGGCGAGCGGCAACGGACAGCGCTGCCACTGAGGCACACCGCGTGCGCAGCGAGCTCTTGAAGGAGCAGCTGGAATCGCAAGCGGGTTCCGGAGACATTGAGGGAGCAGGCCGTACGGCGGCGGAGCTGCGGCGCGTCGCCGTGAATGCCGAGGCCACGCGCCTCATTCCGCAGCTCCTGATGTCGAGCTATCTGCACCGCGCGCAGGCGCAGTTCACCAATGGCGAGGTGGACGGCGCTCTGAAGACGCTGGCTGAAGGTCGACGCAAGTTCGGCCGCTCCTCCGAGCTCAAGAACCTCGAGGCTCGCTATGTCGCGGACGGTGATGTCTACGATCAGTTGCGAAGCGCGGTCACGCTGAATGCCGCCACTCAGAAGCAGCAGCTCGATGCATTGCGCACAAGCGATGGCGAGGATTACCAGATCACCGAGCACATGCTCGCCCAGACTCTGGCCAACCGGATCGCGGACCTGCGCGCAAAGGATCACGGCAGCACGGTGGCCGATGGCTTGCTGGCCTCCGGTCAGAAGCTCTTTCCGGATTATGCAAACCTCCTGACTGAGGGAAGGGCCGGCGTGCTGCCCAGTACGCCCGTCATGGTGGTGCCGGAGGAAACCGAGCAGGCTGCTGGCGGTTCCGGGTCGAGCGCCACGTCGGCAAGCGCCCCGGCCGCCTCGTCAGCAGCTGGCGCGCAGGCCTCAGGTGAACCAGCGCCGAGCACGGCGCAACCGGGTGTGGCGTCAGCGGCAGCCACCGCGGATGCCGATTCATCAAAGACCCAGCCGTCGAACGCGCCCGCCGCAAGCGGGCAGAGCTCGCAGGCGGATGACTCTTCCGGGCGTTCGCGCTAGGGTTCCCTGCGGGTTGAGCGCTGCCTCAGACCCTGCGTCGAGCGTTTCTTTCGGTTGAAGATCAGTAACTTACCGGGCCGGATAAGCCGCTGAACAGTCGTTGTCGTGTACTTCTCGCCGCCCTTGTCGCGGCGTTCACCGCTGCCTGTGCAACCCCCACTCAGCGTGCCGAGCAACTGGCGGAGCAGAGGGGCTTGAGTCGTGAGCTGCTCGTCGGCGCCTCCTTTCATCATGTGGCTTACCTGCGGCTGAGCTCCGAGGGGCCGCTCTTGGTGTTCATCGAGGGGGACGGGTCACCGTGGACGGGTGGCGGACGCGAGATCGCGGCCGATCCCACCCCTCGGCACCCGCTTGCCCTGGAGCTGGCCGCGCACACTGCGGGTGCGGTGCTGTATCTGGGCCGTCCCTGCTATCTGGGTCTTGCAACTGCCGCCGAGTGCCATCCATCCAACTGGACCATGGGGCGCTATTCGCGCGAGGTCGTACAGAGCCTTGCCGCGGCCACCAACCGCATCACCCTCGAGCATGACTTTCGCGAGGTGATTCTGATCGGTTACAGCGGCGGCGGCACACTCGCACAGCTGATGGCGCCGCAGGTTGCGCGGCTCAGGGCTGTCGTCACTTTATCGGCGAACCTGGATGTCAGCGGGTGGACGGCCTATCACCGCTACTTGCCGCTCTCGGGCAGCCTCGATCCGGCCGATAGCCCACCGCTGCCCGCCGGCGTCATCGAGATCCACCTGGCCGGTGGGGAGGACCGGAACGTCCCTCCCGCGCTCCTGGATCGCTATTTGACCGGCCATCCCGGGGCGCAACTGTGGACCTTCGACGCATTCGACCATGGCTGCTGCTGGCAGCGCGAGTGGCCGACGCTATGGCCCCGCATTATGGCGCAGCTGGACGCAACCCCGGCCGCGCAGGCGCACCCAGACGAGGGCACCCGCCCGAGGTCTGCAGCTCCACAGGAACCGCCGGGACACTGAATTTTCTTCAGCCGCCGAGCCCATTTGGCTACAATCGTTCGGCCCGGCGGGGTGCAATGCTGCTGCGCACGATGAGTCGGCGGCGCATGGGGTCGCCGGGAATCCAGCGGGCGCCCACGAAGACCCCGCGCTCAACGAAGACTTCGCGCCAACGATCACATTAAAGATGAGTCGCGAAATCCAATCGCTGTCTGATCCCATCTCGGCGGAGGCGCCCTGCGGCGTCAATCTGGAAGACAGCCAGCTGCTCGCGAGCTTCGATACGTACCGGGTGTTCGGCCAGGTGACCGCGCCCGATCCCAAAGCAGCGCCCAACTGGGCGGAGATCAAGACGCGATCTGTCGAGGCGCTCGCAACCAGCAAGGATCTGCGAGTCTTGGTTCACCTCGCCGCCGCCGTGATCCGCACCGATGGACTTCTGAGCTTCTTCGAGGCGCTGTCCGTGGCGGCGCTCTGGCTCGAGACCTACTGGGATGCAGTGCATCCTCTCATCGACGAGGATGCGCTGCTACGGCGCAACGCACTCAACTGTCTCGCCGACCGAGTGGCCGTGATCGACGCGTTGCGTCGCTCGGTCCTGATCGCGCATCCGCAGCTTGGCTCGGTCAGCATCCGGGATGCCGATATCGCGTCCGGGCAGGTCACCGCCGCAGACGATGAGGCGCGACGTCCCGATGACGCGTACATCAACGCAGTCTTCTCAGGTTCGCCCGCCGAGCGGCTCACGGGTCTGCTGACGAGTCTCGACACGGCGACGACCGCGGTACGCAAGATTGAGGCCGCAATGGTTGCGCATGCCGGCATCGAGTCGGCGCCGGCCCTCGAGCCGCTGACGGCCTATCTCAATCGCGCCCAAAAGCTCGTGCGCGATCAAATCAAAACGCATCCCAATGCGGCGGCGGCCGATGCGGCTTCATCCGGCAACGGCCTGGACAAGAGCGCGGCGGTGGCCGGCGGTGCGCCTCTCGGCAGTATTCAATCGCGCGAGGATGCGATTCGTGCGCTCGATGCGATCGCGGCGTTCTTCCGGCGCAGCGAGCCGTCCAGCCCCATCCCGCTCATTGTCGAGCGCGCCAAGCGCCTCGTATCGAAGGATTTTCTCGAGATATTGGCAGACGTAGCCCCAGATGCGATCGCCCAGGCCAAGTCGGCCGGCGGTATTCGTGACAGCTAACTGAGACAAAGCGGAGGTGCCTCGTGGCGAGAGCAAGCAGTCAGAAATTCATCGCGCGCAACCGCGCGCCGCGCGTGCAGATCGAGTACGACGTCGAGCTTTATGGCGCGGAGAAGAAGATCCAGCTGCCATTCGTCATGGGAGTGCTCGCCGACTTGTCGGGCAAGCCCGCCGACCCCTTGCCGCCCGTGGACGACCGCAAATTTCTCGAGGTCGACGTGGACAACTTCGACAGCCGCATGAAGGCCATGAAACCGCGGGTCGCCTTTCAGGTACCTAATACCCTGACCGGCGAGGGCAACATCAGTCTCGACATCACGTTCGAGAGCATGGACGACTTCTCGCCCGCAGCTGTCGCTCGCAAGGTCGACGCGCTCGCGAAATTGCTCGACGCGCGCCAGCAGCTCGCGAACTTGATTACCTACATGGACGGCAAGACGGGCGCCGAGGAGCTCGTGGCGAAGGTGCTGAAGGATCCTGCCTTGTTGCAGTCGCTCGCAGCGAGCGCCAAGCCTGCCGAAAAGACCTGAGCGGCAGCGCGCCAACCCTAGGAGATACTCATGGCCGAAACCCAAGAGCAAACATCACAAGCCGAAGCCGTACTCGTCGAGGGAACCCAGTTCTCGCAGCTCCTGCAAAAGGAGTTCAAGCCGAGAACGGAGGAGGCGAAGTCGGCCGTCGAGCTCGCGGTGCGCACGCTGGCTGCCCAGGCTCTCGCGCAGACGAAACTCATCGGCGCCGACGTGCTGAAGTCGATCGAGGCCATGATTGCCGAGCTCGATCGCAAGCTGACCGAGCAGGTCAACATCATCCTGCATCATGCGGACTTTCAGAAGCTCGAAGGCGCCTGGCGCGGCCTGCACTATCTGGTGAACAACACCGAAACGGACGAGATGCTCAAGATCCGGGTGCTCAACATATCGAAGAACGACTTGGGCAAGGCCCTGAAGAAATTCAAGGGCACGGCGTGGGATCAGAGCCCGATCTTCAAGTCGGTGTACGAGGCCGAGTACGGTACTTTCGGTGGCGAGCCTTTCGGCTGTCTGGTGGGAGATTACTTCTTCGATCAGACGCCGCCGGACGTCGAGTTGCTCGGCGAGATCTCCAAGGTTTGTGCAGCGGCTCACTGCCCCTTCATCGCCGGCGCCTCGCCGACCGTCATGCAGATGAATTCGTGGCAGGAGCTCTCCAACCCGCGCGATCTCACCAAGATCTTCCTGACGCCCGAGTACGCCGCCTGGCGCTCGCTGCGCGAATCCGAGGACGCGCGCTACATCGGGCTTGCAATGCCGCGCTTTCTGGCGCGGCTGCCGTACGGGGCGAAGACCAGCCCGGTCGAGGAGTTCGACTTCGAGGAAGAGACCGGCGCCGCCGATCACAGCAAGTACACCTGGGCGAACTCCGCCTACGCGATGGCGACCAACATCACGCGCTCGTTCAAGATGTACGGGTGGTGCTCGCGCATCCGCGGCATCGAGTCGGGTGGGGCGGTAGAGGGTCTGCCGGTGCACACCTTCCCGACGGATGACGGCGGGGTGGACATGAAGTGTCCGACGGAGATCGCGATCACGGATCGGCGCGAGGCGGAGCTCGCCAAGAACGGCTTCATGCCGCTCCTGCATCGCAAGAACTCCGATTTCGCCGCCTTCATCGGCGCGCAATCACTGCAGAAGCCGTTCGAGTACGACGATCCGGATGCGACCGCCAATGCGAATCTGAGCGCACGGCTGCCGTACCTGTTCGCCTGCTGCCGCTTCGCGCACTACTTGAAGTGCATCGTGCGCGACAAGGTCGGCTCCTTCAAAGAGCGCACCGACATGCAGACGTGGCTGCAGAACTGGATCATGAACTACGTCGACGGGGATCCGGCGCATTCGTCGGAGTCGACCAAGGCGCAGAAGCCGCTGGCGGCCGCCGAGGTTCTAGTGGAGGAGGTCGAGGGCAATCCAGGCTATTACACCTCGAAGTTCTTCCTGCGCCCGCACTATCAGCTCGAAGGTCTCACCGTGTCGCTGCGGCTGGTCTCGAAGCTGCCCTCGGCAAAGGCCGCCTGACCGCATCGAATCTGGGAAGTGGATATCAGGGGAGTGGATCATGGCAACCGACATTTTTCTCAAGCTGGGCGACATCAAAGGGGAGTCGCAAGACGACAAGCACAAGGATGAGATCGACGTGCTTACCTGGTCCTGGGGCGTTGCCCAGCCGGGCTCCATGCACACCGGAGGCGGTGGCGGTCACGGCAAGGCGAATTTCGCGGATCTGACCTTCACGCACTACGTCGACAAGGCCCACCCGGTGCTGCTCAAGTCCTGCGCGACGGCGGATCACATCAAGGAGGCGACCCTGACGTTGCGCAAGGCCGGCAAGACGCCGCAGGAATTCCTGATCATCAAGATGAGCGATGTGATCATCACGAGCGTGCAGCCGAGCGGCACCGGCGGGGATACGGGTCACACCGCGCAGGTCGCCTTGCAATTCTCGAAGGTGAACCTCGAATACAAGCCGCAGAAGCCGGACGGGTCCCTCGATGCCGGCGTGCATTTCAAGTACGACATCAAGGCGAACAAGGAAGGGGGCTAACCCCGATCCGCCGGTGCGCGCGGGGCGATCCCTGCGCACCCGGTATGGTGCGCTTGATCGGCTTTCGAGCGGGGCGCAGGCACGCGCACGCTGGCTGATGCCGGCTCGATTGATTCACAAACCCGGGGTAGGCCGTGGGTCAGGACATCTTTCTCAAAGTGCAGGGCCAGAAAGCCGGCAACATCAACGGTGAGTCTGAGGACTCGAGTCACAAGGACGAGATCGACGTCGTCTCCTGGTCGTGGGGCATGGTCTCACCGATGGACCTCGCCACGGGGCAGGCGACCGGCAAGTACAGCGCACAGACTCTGAACGTCACCAAGCGGGTCGACAAGGCAACGACCGCGCTGATGAGCGCCTTGACGGGGAACGAGACGATTACCAAGGCGCTGCTCACCGTCCGCAAGGCCGGCAAGAAGGGCATGCCGATTGAGTACCTGAAGATCACGCTCGAGCAGGCACGGCTCGTCTCGCACAAGGTGCACACGAGCCCGAGCGATCCGGCGGCCCTGCTCGAGGATCTAAGTCTGGCGTTTCAAAAGATCTCTATCGATTACACACCGCAGGGGCCCGACGGTCAGCCGCGTGGCGGAACTTCCTTCGTTGGGAATTGGAATCCGAGCAGCCAATAGGCAGAAAGCCGCTGCCGGCACAGGGGACCTCATCATGAACACGACCAGCTCCGCCGAGCGCAGCCTACGTGACGGCGATCCGACCGCGGCCCTCAAGCAGCTGCAGGAGCAGGTGCGCGCCAAACCTGCGGATGCGAAGCTCAGGATCTTTCTGTTTCAGCTGCTCGCGGTGCTCGGGCAATGGGAGCGTGCCCGAAACCAGCTCGATGTGGCCGCGGGGCTCGATGCCTCCGCGCTCGCCATGGCCCAGACCTATCGCGAGGCGATTCTCTGCGAGCTGTTGCGGGCGCAGGTCTTCGCAGGCAAGAAATCGCCCATGGTGCTGGGCCAGCCGGAGCCCTGGCTCGGGCTGCTGATCGAATCAGTGCTGCAGTCAGGTCGCGGGGACGATGCCGCCGCCAGCAAGCTGCGCGCGGAGGCCTTCGAGCAGGCGCCCGCATCCGCCGGTACGCTCGAGGGTGAGGCCTTCGAGTGGATCGCAGATGCCGACTCGCGGCTCGGGCCAGTGCTCGAGGCAATCATCAATGGCCGCTACTACTGGGTCCCGTTCGCGCGCTTGAAGCGCATCGTGATCGAGCCACCCGCGGACCTGCGCGACTGTGTCTGGATGCCGGCGCACCTCGATCTCGAGAACGGCGGGGAGACCGTCGCGTTGATTCCCACGCGCTATCCCGGCTCGGAGTCGAGCGAGGACGCCCAGATCGTTCTCTCCCGCAAGACGCAATGGAGGGAAGTGGCGGAGAGCGTGTTTTACGGCCTCGGGCAGCGCATTCTCGCGACCAATGCCGGCGAGCACGGGCTGATGGACGTGCGCGAGATCCGCCTCGGCGACGGGACGCCCGCAGAAGGCTAAAGGATGCCCGAGCTCACCCCACAGGAACGTCTGCAACCCGCGCTGCTCGATCGCCTGAGCGATGATGAGCCGGGCAATCAGCAGCCTGAGCCGCGCGAGAAGCGCATCATCAACACGACGCGCCTGCGGCAAGCGGTCCTCAGGGATCTATCGTGGCTCTTCAACACGACCAAGCTCGAGTCGCAGGACGATCTCGCCGTCTACCCATACGTCTCAAAATCGGTGCTCAATTTTGGCCTTCCGGCGCTTGCCGGCGAGACGGCCTCGCAGCTCGATGTCGTTGAGCTCGAGACCTCGATCCGGCAGATGATTCTCGATTTCGAGCCGCGCATCGTGCCCGCGACGTTGCGCGTCGAGGCCATCATGGCGGAGCTCGCCCTCGAGCATCACAACGTCGTGAGCGTGCAGATCAGCGGTCAGCTCTGGGCCCAGCCCGTGCCGCTCGAGCTGCTCTTGCGCACCGAGCTCGATCTCGAGAGTGGCAAGGTGGAGATCCGCGATCTCGGCCGCGGCAGGGCGGCGTGATGGACCCGCGGCTCCTCAGCTACTACAACCAGGAGCTGCAGCATCTGCGGGAGATGGGCGCCGAGTTCGCGCGACAATTTCCCAAGATTGGCGCGCGACTGTCGATGGACGGGGTCGAGGTCGCCGATCCGTACGTGGAGCGGTTGCTCGAAGGCGCGGCCTTCCTCGCGGCGCGCGTACAGCTGCGAATCGATGCGGAGTTTCCGCGCTTCACGCAGCGCCTGCTCGATATCGTCTACCCCGGCTACCTCGTGCCGACCCCCTCGATGGCGATCGCCCGATTCGAGCCGCAGTTGACCGAGACCAATCTGGCGCGCGGCGTCGTGGTGCCGCGCGGGAGCGCCATGCGCGCTCAGCAGGGCAAGGGAGACTCCACCGCGTGCGAGTTTCGCACCGCGCAGGACGTGCAGCTCTGGCCACTCGAGCTCACGAGCGCACAGTACTTCACCTTCGCCCCCGATCTACCGATCGCGCAGCTGCCGGGGCGTCGCCGCGTGCGCGGTGGAGTCCGCCTGCGCCTGCGATCCACAGCCGGATTGAAGTTCAACGAGCTGGCGCTCGAGCGCTTGCGGCTGTTCCTGAGCGGCAATGACGAGGTCGCCTACAAGCTGCACGAGCTCTGCCATGGCGCCTGCTGCGGCATCATCCTCGG
>Ga0335080_10008228_pt1 | contig 10865 bp, 6 predicted proteins | sample Lox_Sample_34_FD_206720 | JGI IMG/M metagenome (GOLD analysis project Ga0335080, IMG submission 206720) | Soil microbial communities from Loxahatchee National Wildlife Refuge, Florida, United States - Lox_Sample_3.4 | ecosystem: Environmental > Terrestrial > Soil > Wetlands | place: USA: Florida...
AGCCGCCCGCATTCTTCCCACACCGGATCCATGCGCGGGTCGTCGATGGGCACCAGCTTGCCGCTGGCGTCGCGCACACCCAGGCCCCAGTCTTTCAAAACCTTCAGGCCGCGCGCGCCGCGTTTCACGGCGTCATCGAGTTGCGCCACCATCTCCGCACTGAAATTCGGGTCGTCAATCTTGCTCCAGTCCATTTGTGTAAAAACCAGGAAGCGGTCGGGATAGAGGTTCACGGTGCGATCGAGAACCTGTTGTAACTTGTCGCCCCAGCCGCCCGTGAGGACAACCACCTTCTTCACGTTGGCCTGATCCAGCTGCTTCACCACTTCCGCCGGCGGAATGATCTTCTCGTCGCCGCCACGTGCATCGTTCACGTGATTGTGCACATCGATGACGTAGAACTTGGCGCGAGGAACCTGATGAACCGGCACATGCAGCATCGGCGTTGGCTTCCAATCGCGGAGAAGAAGCGTCATGCGCTCCGCCGCCATAGGATCCTCGCCGTACTGAATCCCTGGTGCGGCCTTGGCTTGTTGGGGCTTGAATTGTTTTGGGTCGAAGAGCCCCGGGTCCAGTTTCGGATTTGCCAGAATGTTCGAATACACTTCGCTGAATTCGTTTTTGCCGTCGACGTAGAAATCCACACGTGCCGCGACCCAGCCGAAAGGCAGCTTCCGATAATCGCCAAAGCGGGTGTCGTTGATTTTCGCAGACTCATTCTTATCAGGCTGGACTAAACGGACAAATAGCAGGCGCTCCTTCTCAATCCAGAATTGTTTCGATTTCGAGTCGCCCTTGTCGGCGCCCACAACGTAAACAGGCTTCCCTTCCCAGCTGTCTTCGTGCACTTTGCGGAGGTCGAATCCCTCGCCCTTGATCTGCGCGATAGTGGTTTCGGGCGGTTGATGGTAAACGTCGAACCCTAGGACCAGCAGCAAGTGCACCAGCGGCCGGCTCGACGCGATCTGGTTCTTCTCGAAGCGCGTAAGCGTGCCGTCTGCAACCAGCATCCCGTTTCCGGAATCGGGCTTGCCGATATCGATGCGCAACTTGCCCGGCATCATCAGCGATTCGTACCAGACTTCGGTCTTGTCTGTGCCATCCGCGTTGTGAGTGATGGAGTCCTGCTGAAACGTCAGCGTGTCGTACCAGTCGTTTGCGTAGCGGTCGTGCATGGCCCGCAGCACAGCCGCGCCATCGCGCAGCTCTTGCGCTGCGCCCAATCTTCCGGCCGACACACTCCAACTCGACACAACGAGAATCGCTATCGATAGCGCACGTAATCTCATGTTTTCAAACCTCCCAGATGCTGGGGTGCGTCCTCCGAACTAAAATGTGCTTAAGATCGTCCGGAATCGGATATGAACGGGGTTCGTGGGAAATCCTAGTGAATCTGGTGCCATTCCACAACCAAAGCCGGTCGATTTGGAAATCGAAGTAGCCAGCCTTTCGCTTTCTCGGATTAAGATAACGACGAATCCAGGCACCAGCCCCTAAGCTGATGGCCTTCGAACGTGCCCTGGAAACGCGTCTGAACGTCCAGCAGACGCCTTTTTCATGAAAGTCCGGCGGATACACGGCATAGTCGCGCGTTTTAGAACGGGGGGGCACAGCTTGATTTTATACGGTGACGAACAGGTTCAGAACGCTTTGTTTCAATGGGACAAGGTTGCCGAAGTGAGAACCAATTAGCGGCCGGTGTGGGACTGGGTGCGAACGGCAGCGGAGACGGTGTTCTTTTGCGTTTCGCCGTAGAACTGGCGGTACATCGTGGCGTTGCGTAGAACGATCTGGACGTACTCGCGCGTTTCGGTGAATGGGATGGATTCCACGAATTCCTGGATTTCGTCGTAGTTGCGCTCAGCCTTCCATTGCGCCAGGCGATCTTCGCCGGCGTTGTAGGCCGCGGCCGCATATTCCGGCGCGCCCGTGCTGCGCGTTAGATCAGAAATGTAAAGCATGCCCAGTTCGATGTTCACACTGGGATCGAACAACGAGGCCTTCGTGTAGCGGACCTTCGCCGCTTTCGCGAGCCGGCGCCCTTCTTTGGGCAGAATCTGCATCAAGCCAATGGCGTTGGCGTGCGAAACGGCGTCCGCCTGGAACGTGGACTCCTGGCGAATCAATCCCGCGGCGAACATGGGATCGAAATTGTTGCGCTCCGCTTCGCGCCGCAGCACGGCTTCATACGGCAGCGGATACAAAACCTTCCACGCGCTCGCCGGAACTTCATTCAGCTTGCGCGAATCGAAACTCGGCACGGCCAGCCGACCGTAGTTCATGCCCGCCGCGAAGTGCCCCTGATCAAAGGCCGCTTGCGCGGCTTCCACCAGGAAGCGCGGTGAAGCGGTGGCCGCGTACGCCGCTTTCAACTCCAGCTCAGCGGACGTGTCGAAGGCAATGGTGCGCAAAGCCTGCGCGCGATTCCAGCGTTCCAGTGCGTTCGGCGCGATGGGCTCATCAAACGGCCGCAAAGGCGGCGCGCCGGGCAATTGCATCAGGAAATCCGGAGAATCCAGCTCGCCCGGGCCGAGCTTATCGAGATGCCCCTGCGCGGCGTAGGCGTAATAGGTATTTGGCCAGCGGTCGACCGCCTTCTTGAAATACGCGCGCGCATGCGCGGGATTTCCGCCGCGCTCGGCATCGCGGCCCAGCCAGTACAGCGCGTTCACCGCGCCGCCCGAAAGCGGATACTTGCGCAAAAAGATCGTCATCTTGTCGTCGGCGTACGGCTGACGGTCCAAATATGCCACCCAGGCGATGCGCCACTCGGCGTTATAGGCGTTCTTCCCGCCAGGGAATTTGTCGAGCACCCGCTCGTAGTAATGCGCAGCGTTGGTGCGATCGAGCTGCACCCAGTAATAATTCCCGCCCGCCATGAGCGCTTCTTCGGTCCATTTGCTCTGCGGGAATTTCTCGGCCACCAGCTCAATATTGGTGAGCATTTCCGTTTCGTTTTTGTTCGAACGGTAGGCTTGCGAAAGCGCGTAGAGCCGCTCCGCTTCCGCCTCGGGATCGCTGAACGTCTTGAGGTTGGCCAGCAGGCTCGGCGCGGCCTTGGGATGCTGGCGGCACTCTGCCGAACGCAGCAGGGCGCGCTGTCGCGCGGGATTCGCAGGATCTTTCAGCATGGCGGCGAGCTTGTCGTATTCGATTTTCGACTCGTGCCACTTGTGCGCGTCGTAGAAAGCCTCCGCGCGCTGCTCCTGCAGCTCCCCGGTAGCATAGGGAAATTCGCTGTGCAGTTGTTTATTCAATCGCGGCAGCGCCGTGCCCGCGTCTTTGGCTTCATCGGCCAAAGGATATTTGCAGAAGATCGTCTGATAATCCTTAGCCGCCGGAACCAGCTTGCGCGCCGCTTCATACGCCTGCGCGCGACGGAGCAGCAATGTGGGCCGCGACGCTGTGCCGCCGTAAGTGGCAAGCGCGTCGAGCGCATCCTGGGGATGACCCAGCGCGACAGCCACGGCGCTGTAGGCATCGAGCGCCTGTTCCCTAATCACCGTGCTGGGATAATCCTTCAGAAGCGCAGCCAGATCCTGCGATGCTTCGCTGTTTTTATGCAGGGCGCGATTGGTCTGCGCGGTCCAATAAAGCGTGTACTCCTGAAGCAGCGCGTCGGCTTTGGCCTTCTGCAGCCATACCAGCGATTGCGGGTACTTCGCGTGGTTGTAGTCGTCGTAGCCGAGCGCGAGCGCAGCGCGCTGACCCCAAACGCTGGAGGCGTGTGCCTTGGCAAAGGCCGCGAGCTTATCGTACGAACCGGGCATGCCGCGGTGAAGTTCACGGGCGAAGGCGGCCAGATCCTTCTGCGCGGCAGCATCATCTGGCGTAGCGGCATCAAGAGCAGGCGCGGAGGTGTCTGGTTTGCACCCCGTGGCGCACGCCGGCGACTTCGGATGCGAGGCTTTCTTCTTTTTCTTGGTGGTCTGCGCCGAGAGGTCGAGCGCGAACGCCATGGTCAGCATGAAGCAGAGCAACACAACGAACACAGACGAGGTCCCCATCGGCCGTAAAACCGGAGAGAAAGAGCCGCGTGGATTAGCGCGCTTTTCCTGCGGGAGCGTACGGATATTCGCCGAGCAAGGCAGGATCGCCGTCAGCCAGGATTTCCACCAGCCACCGATAGAAGTAGTCAATCGGGTGGTCCATGATGGGTCTAAATCTACGATCGTATTCTTTATGAGCCTTTTCAATGTCGTCTTTCAATCGGATGCAGATATCTCTGTGATCGCGGCCCAGGCGCACCTGTTCCGGACGTAACATCTTAATATCCTGCATCGAAACTTTGGCCACACGATTTGCGCGCCGGTGAAGCTCCTGTTCCTCAGGAGTCAACTGGTTGATGTCAAATTCATCGCCGGCGGCCACCGCGGCTTCGGCCACTTCCAATTCTACCGGAGCGGGCTGCAAAGCGCTGGGCGCAAAGTCATGGGCTGGCGGTTCCAGCGGTACTGGTTCGAACGCGGGTGCCGGCGCGGAGGCGGCCATGGGATCAGGGATGTGGGGGCGAGCAGGGGCGGAAGCCGGATGAGGAAGTGCGGCACCGATGGCTTGCGTAATCTTTTCTTCCAGCGGACTGCGTGGTCCGGGCTGCAGCGAAACGGTAATAAACCGGGCCAAAACCTCCAAGGCGGCAGCGAGCGAAGCAGCGGAGGTCTGCGCGCGGAGCATGGGGGGAAGTGCGTTCGTAGGCCTGCTGCTGGAGCAGGCGGCGACCACATCATTAATTGCCTGTTGCAATTCGTCGCCGGTGCGCTGGATGCGCTCCAGATTGTCGCGAACGGCGCGGGCAATGGCTATTTCGACAGCGTTGGGCTCTGGTGACATACACGATTCGGGCCCTTTTCGCCCGAAATTCTCCCGTTTTGTCATTTTGGGGGGTTGTGGGAGGGGCGTCAACGGTGCCGGGGCAGGGTTGTGCCTAAAGGGGTGATGCGGGTTAGGCATGGGAGCCGGGGCCCGAAATGTTCCCTGGCCGGTGGAGGTACCCGGCAGTTCGGGGAGATTCCGCGCGAACTATGGCACGACGGGCAAGATCAGGGCGCTGGGGTGCTCCTTGTCATGGAGGATGATGTTATTCGCGGTGGCCCTCTTGTCGGAAGCCGAGGCCGGTTCACCGGTGTTCAGGTTGCGGTCGAACCGCGGGAAGTTGCTGCTGGACACTTCCAAGCGGAGGCCATGGCCGGCACGGAAGACGTTGCTGGTGGCCCAAAGGTCGATGGTTAGCGGGTATACCTGGCCGGGGGTCAGTGGGGTGGCCTTTTCCTGCGAATCGCGGTAGCGGGCGCGAAGAATGCCCTCGGACAGGTTGATCGCGGTGCCGTCGGGGTACACGTCGACGAGTTTCGCCGTGAAATCGGTATCGACGGCGGAAGAGGAGGCGAAGAAATCGAGCCGCACCGGCCCGGTGATTTCCAGATCGCGCTCCAGTGGGGGCGTGGAGTAAACAAGAACGTCGGAACGGTCTTCCACCTTGCGCTGGTCGCGGGGACCCGGCGCGAGACGGTCGCTGTCGCAGCACAGCGGTCCGCCTACGGTCGGCGCGGGGTTCGACGGATCATAGGTATATTTATCGCCGGGCTCTTTCGCGGGAGCAGCAGTGGAGAGCACGCCCGTCCCCTTGACGGAATTCGCGTTGCCGTCGGAGTGCAGGAAATATTTCGTAGCGCGGGCGCGAGCCAGTGGCCAATCGTCTTCTTCCCTCCACTGATTCCGGCCCATCACGAAGATCTGGACCGGCTTGCCGGTGGCGAAATTGTTCTGCGCGCCCTTGAACAGGAAGTCATACCAGGCCAGGGTCACGTCGTCCTCTTCCTGCTTTTCGGCCTCGGGGCCGAAATCGATTTCGCCAATCTTGCGTCCGCTTCCGGCGTGTCCGCCAATAACAACCAGCAAACGCTGGCCCCGGCGCGCTTCTTCGGTGGCGGCGTTGTTTTTCAAGCCAACGTAATTGCGAAGCGTTCCGCCAAGAAAAATGTCGTACCACGCGCCGACATGCAGCGCCGGTACGCGAATATCCGCGTGGTGTTCTTCAATCGACAGGCGCTTCCAGTAGTCGTCATAATTCGTGTGCGCCAGCCAATCGAGGAAGTAGGGCGCCACCACGGCTGTTGCAGCATTTACGGAACTGGCCGGGTTTGCGTTGAAGACCGGATATTTTGTGAGCGGCAGCACGTCCACCGCTTCCGGAGAACCGGGAATGCGTTCGATCTGATGCAGCAGCGTGTCTTGCGCCAGTCCGCTGGTCCATGACTCGTCGAACCATTGCTCGAAGGCGCCGCCTTGATAGGTCCAGCCGTCGTGATAGTTGCTGGCGGTGACCACCGGGCAAATTCCCGCGAGATGTGGAGGATGGGCGATGGCGGCGAGCATTTGCGTTGCGCCCACATAGGAGCCGCCGAACATGCCTACCTTGCCGTTCGAATAGGGCTGCGCGGCAATCCATTCGATGGTGTCGTAGCCATCGTCTGATTCGTGGAGGAAGGGATACCAGTCGCCATCGGAGGTGTAGCGGCCGCGCACATCCTGCAGGAAGACGACGTATCCGCGGGAGGCGGCGCGCTGCGCAAAATCGACGGCATAGCCCCAAACGGATCTGCGATACGGCGTGCGTTGCAACAGCACCGGGAACTTTCCTTCAGCATCCGGGCGGAAAATGTCGCCACGCAGAATCACGCCGTCGCGCATTTTGACTTCCACGCCGCGCTCGATTTTTACGGAGTAGGATTCAGCGGCGAGAACGGGGACAACCAGGACAGCGAGCAGGCACAGACATAGCGAAAATCTGAACTTCATCAACTTGCCTCCGCAATTGCCACCACAGGAGCGACTGCCGTCATTCTCTCTTCGAATGCGCCGGAAGAAAAGAGGCGGTTTGAAGAAATCTCACTCGCCAAGGCGCTTGGTCAAGAGATACCGCTGATGATCGACGAAGCCGCGCCGCCGATAGAGTTCGATGGCGGGATTCCCGTGACTCACTTCGAGGTGGAGGTATTTTGCGTTGTGTTCCGGCGAAACTTTTTCTGCCAGATCGAGCAGTTGCGTGGCGATTCCCTGCCCGCGATGCGGCTTCGCCACGAACAATTCGTCGACCCATGCGCCCTTGCCGCCATATTCCAGGCTGTAATCAAAACAAATGACCAGATAGCCGACGGGTTTACCGGCATGGTGCGCCAGACAAATGACGCCATACATCGGGTTCTGGAGAAGCGCCGACAGGGTCGCGCGAACTGTGGCTTCCTCAAACGGTTCGGACCACGGATCATCCTGCTGCATGAGCCGCATCAGGTTGAGCAGCGTATCCTGATCGGCGGAAGAGGCGAGTCTCAAGTCGGCCGGCATGTGGCTCACATCATAAGGGAAATGACGGGGGAACGCGGCTGGAGAAGGGCGTGTTAAAATAGATGCCAGGGGGCGACACGGTTTCGACGGAAGCTGTCGCGTCCCGGAGGCATGCCGGGGGCCAACCACCCGTAATCGGCTGGAAACTAGAACTGCCAACAACAACTTGGCACTTGCTGCTTAATTAATTAAGCGCACGCTTCCCCGGGCTTTGCTCACGGGCCCGGTAAGAGGCGTCACACAGTGAGCTGGCCGGCCCCTTTCGGTCCGTGAGGGGCGGGCGAGAACCATCGGACTAGCCGGCTGCGTTTCTTGCTCGTTCCAAGCGCGGAAGGCGAAACTAACGAACTGAGATAAGCATGTAGGCTCCGTGGCGTTGCGCTTTTCGGACGGGGGTTCAACTCCCCCCGCCTCCACCATGTTTTCACCGCAAAATAGATGAGCAGTGACTGCTACGGTGTTTCGGGATTCTTTGCGACGAAGAGGCCATAGACGAAATTTCCGGACGCGAAGCCGGCGCGCATGGCGTGGAAGGATTTCAAGTTGGTGACGAATTCCACGCCATGTTTTGCGGCCAGGGACCAGAACGATTTGTCCTTGATGATGTCCAGACCGAGGTCCCAGCTTTTCGCACAATGGAGCGTAAGATCCTGGCGGTGGACGATCTGCAGGCCACTGGAAACTAGAAATTCGCTGTAGTCATTCATCCCGCGGAGTTCCACCATCATGCCCTTCTCGATGGGCGCGATGAATTTCTTTTTGTCTGCGGGCGACAGATTCTCCTTCTGGAACCAGTCCGTGAGTGCGAAGCAGCCGCCGGGCTTCAGGAATTCCGCCGCGGAAGCGAAGAATTTTCGCGGATCATGATAGTGAGAAATGGATTCGACGGACCAAAGCAGGTCAAACGGTTGATCAAACTGCATCTCTTCCGCGTCCATTAGAAAAAAATCAGCGTGCAGGCTGGCCTTGGCCGCCGCTTCCCTGGCCATTCGCACCTGCACGGGAGAAATGGTGATGCCGGTGACGCTGGCGCCGTACTTTTTTGCGAGGTACAGACTGCTGCCGCCGAAGCCGCAGCCGATGTCCAGAATACGCGAGCCGGTTCTTATGTCCGCGAGCTGCGCGAGGTGATCGATGAGCTGTATCTGCGCGGTTTCTTTCGATTCATCACCGCGAATCCAGTAACCATGGTGGATGTGGTCGCCCCAGAGAGAGTGATAGTAAGGGCTAACGACATCGTAGTGTTCAATGATTTTGCGCTTCTCGTTGACACGAGGGATGGCCACAGAGGGCTGCGCCAGGGCTTCGATATATGGCTTCTCACGCAAGCTGGCATATTCTACCCCAAAAGTGGGCGGTGTTTGGCGAACACATTCCGGTACGCAACGTACGGCCGTGCGGCGCTGTACCTTTACTGCGGTTGGGTATACAGTCCTTGCACGCGAGACACTGGGCCTAGCCGCCCAATGGGTACAACGACCACCATGCAGTTGGTAGGCAAGTTAACGCAAGGCGATTTGAACGACGTGGCAAAACACGTGCGCTCACACAGGCATGGGCTTGCCATCGATCTTCGCGCCATACGCAAGCTCTTGCTGCGCTGCTTATCTGTGCCCATCGCTTTAGCAAGCATTGTTGCCGCATCCGTCGAGGGGGGACTCTCCGTCGGACTCTATGGGATGGCGATTCTTGCCGGGAAGGCTCGCCCCTTACGCGAGACGTATCAATTTCTTTCTCGCGCTTACGACGGGTTCATTAGCCGGCTGGGCCAAGAAGTTCTGCGGGACCCCCGGGACACGCCCGCGTTGCGCATCATGGTGTCTCTGACCATTACCGCGTTACCAATTTTCGTAATCCAACTGGCCTTAGGGAAACCTCGCATTTTGCTGGTAATCGCGTTCTATCTTTCCCTGTGCGGTGCCAAGTTCCGGCGGACCATCAGGATGTTCAGCGCCAAACACATGGAGGCGCACCGCCCCCACGGGTATTTCTCTGATCGATACCACAGGATCTTCGGCCGCTACGTGGAATTCTTTCTCGGATATTTGTACGGGGACCTTCCCGAACTGGGCCGGACCGTTCATGTCCGTCTCCACCATAAAGAGAACGGGGGACCTGACGATAATGCCTCCACCATGGGCTACGATCGAACGAATCCGCTGCATTTCCTGTGGTATCTCTCGGACAACGTCTGGACGGCCCTAGGCTTTGCTCCCTACGCCTACTTTGAAGCCAGAGGGGATGATAAGAACCGAAGACGAGTGCTTTGGGGAATCACACGGTACTTCGTTTATTTCGGAGCTATCTTTCTCTACGACTGGAGAATTGGGATCGCCTTTGTGCTGGTGCCTCTTCTATGCATGAACTTCGTCATGGCCATCACCTCCTGGGTTCAACACGCCTTCTCTGATCCGGCACATCCCGAAGATTATTTTGTAAATACGGTGACCGTGCTGGATCACGTGAACTTCATGAACGAGGGATACCATCTGTGCCATCACCATCGTTCCAGCCTTCATTGGACCGAAATGCCCGCCCACTTCGAACAAATTCGCGACAAGATGTCGGCGTCTGACTCCTTAGTGTTTCGCGACTTGGATTTCATGGAGCTTTTCATCGAGTTGACGCTTCTCCGCAGAATGGATGTGCTGGCCGAGAAACTTGTCCCGTGGGAGCCCATGAATCACGAGCAGAGGTTGGCTTTCCTGGCGAAGAGAACTAAACCCGGGAGAGCCGCCGCGGTTTGAAACCTTGCTACGGCTCGCTACTGCTCGTCGGAGCCGAGAGAGACCCCGATTTCGTCGCCGAGCTTCACAAGTGCTTTGCCGTCGCCTGAGCCGAGCGGGGTGCGCGAGAGCGTGTCCGCAACTTCGCCAAAGAACGACGCGGCCGCTTCTTTGCAATCGAGGAAGTATTTGCATTGAGTGCCCATGGTGGTGGCCATCGGCAGCAGGCTGATGCGGGTAGCTTCGTTCGACTCATTGAACATTTTCGTTTTGATCAAGTCCTGGCCGAAGCGGCTGACGTCGTAGGTGAACGTGCCTGCGGAATAGAAAAATTGTTCGTCGGGAAGCGAGAGGCAGTACCGATTCAGCTTGTTGTGCAACTCTCCGGAAAGCGCAGGAACCGTGCTCTGGCGGTCATTGGGAGAGGCGGAGAGCCGCGCGACCGCCTGCTGCGCGAGTTCGATCAGGTCTTGCGGTGCGCTGACATTCGTCAAATCGCTCAGGATGCTGGCGGCGGCGCGCTCAGCCACGCGTCCCTCCTGGGGCCAATATTCTTCGATCAGCCTCATGCTGAGGCCGATACGGAAAAACGCTCGGGACCGCTGTTGGCGCGCCAGCGCCTGGGCGGCCGCAGCCACGGGATCCGGAATCGAGGGATTTACGGCCGACGGATTCACCGGTGTAGGGGCGGGAGTTGGAGTCTCGGCAACGTTTTTTGGCGGCTGCGATGGGGGCTTGGGCGTGCGCGGAGGATTTTTCAGCAGCGCGACAACTTCTGCATTGCGGAGTTTTTCC
>Ga0335080_10008230_pt1 | contig 10863 bp, 12 predicted proteins | sample Lox_Sample_34_FD_206720 | JGI IMG/M metagenome (GOLD analysis project Ga0335080, IMG submission 206720) | Soil microbial communities from Loxahatchee National Wildlife Refuge, Florida, United States - Lox_Sample_3.4 | ecosystem: Environmental > Terrestrial > Soil > Wetlands | place: USA...
GCCGCTGTTCACCGAGCCGTTCGAGGCGTCCGTGGTCGGCACGCTCCAGAGGACGGAGTTGGCGATCCCGAATCGGGTCTCCTTGTCGGACATGTTGCCGCCGCTCTGGCCGTTGCCCTGCGTGAGGTTCACGCCCGAGCTCCGCAGCACCGCGGAGCCGTGCTGCTCGGCGGGGAGCGCGATCGCGACGCCGATCGCGAACATCACGAACATCGCGGCGAGCAGGACGTAGCCCTGGCGCAGGGCGCCGACCATCTTCCCGAACATGACGACCTGCGCCGCCGGGATCAGCAGGATCGCGAGCACCTCGAGGAAGTTCGAGAGCCCGGTCGGGTTCTCGAACGGGACGGCGGAGTTCGAGTTGTAGAAGCCGCCGCCGTTCGTGCCGAGCTGCTTGATCGCGATCTGCGAAGCGGCGGGGCCGCGGGCGATCGTCTGGTGTGCGCCCTGGAGCGTGGTCGCGGTTGCGTGCCCGTCGAACGTCTGGACGACGCCCTGCGAGATCAGGACGATCCCGAGCACGACGGCCAGCGGCAGCAGGATGTAGACGAGACCGCGGTAGAGGTCGCGCCAGAAGTTCCCGAGGTTCTTGCTCGAGCGGTGAGAAAGGCCGCGTACGACGGCGGCGAGTACGGCCATGCCGACGGCGGCCGAAACGTAGTTCTGCACCGCGAGCCCCGCCATCTGCGAGAGGTACGACATCGTGTACTCGCCGCCGTAGTACTGCCAGTTCGTGTTCGTGATGAAGCTGGCGGTCGTGTTCAGCGAGATGTGCGAGGAGACGCCGGGAAGGTGGTCGGGGTTGAGCGGCAGGTGGCCCTGGAGCCTCAGCAGCGCGTAGAGCGGCACCGAGAACACCGCGCTGAAGATCAGCACCGTCTTCGCGTAGCCCTTCCAGTCCTGCTCGGCCTTCGTGTCGACGCGCAGGAACCGCAGGAAGCCGTTCTCGATCTTGCCGAAGAAGCGGAATCGTCCGCGCATCAGGAACTGCTCGTCGCTGTAGACCCGCGCCATCCAGAGGCCGAGCGGGTACGACAGGACGACCAGCAGGAACGTGTAGAAGAGGATCTGCCCGATGCCCTGACCGCTCATCTAGAACCTCTCCCCGCGGAAGAGCGCGTAGAGCAGGTAGGCGAACACCGCGATCGAGACGGTCAGGCCGAAGATGTCGCCGGCCGCCATCAGACGCGCTCGAGGAGGAAGAGGATGCCAAAGGCGACCGCGAAGCACGCGACTCCGATGGCGATTGCAGCGAGGTCGTACATCAGCGGGCCTCCAGCTTGAGACGGATGGCGGTGAGCGCCCCGGACAGGTCGGTCTCCGGGGCGTAGAGATGGAGCGGGCTGCCCGGGCTCGTGAGCAGCGTCTGGACGTCGAGGATCCCGGCGGGGGCTACGGGACGCTCGAGGTCGTCCAGCCGCTCGGCGAGGGCGACCAGCTCGTCCGCGTGCGGACGAAGCGCCTTACGGTCGAGCGGCACCGTGCTGCGGAACCCGGGCGGCGACCCGAGCTCGCGCACGACGCTGCGAAGCGAGCGTGCGAGCAGGCGTCGCTCGTGGTCGGAGGTGAGCTCGTCCGCGCGCCACTGGAAGCGTGAAGCACGGCCGCCGTTGCGAAGCCACGCATCCGCGGCCGCGCAGTGCCGACGCCGCTCGTTCCAGCGCCCGGCCGTCTTGATCAGCCCGAGCACCGCGAGCGCGACGGGGAGCACGGCCAGGTCGGGAGTCCGCAGCCCGAGGGCCCAGCCGACTGCGAGTGCAGCAGCTGCTGCCACGGCCCACGGAAGCAGGGCCGGGAGCGGGCGCGCGGGCGCTTCGCTCGGGGCGCGCGACTGCCGTGACTCGGCGACGTGCATGACTCGAACCTATGCCCGCCCGTGTCAACGCCGCCTCACGGTTTCGGCGGCCGCCCTTAAAGTTGTCTCAAGACCCGTTCGCCGAGGGATCGACGAGGCGGTAGCCGGCCCCGGGCTCGGTCAGCAGGTAGCGCGGATTCCCCGGATCGGGCTCGATCTTCCGCCGCAGGTGCGAGACGTAGACGTGGAGGTAGTGCGCCTCGATCTGGTAGGCGGGGCCCCACACCTCCCGCAGCAGCATCTTGTGGGTCAGCAGCTTCCCCCGGTTCTGTGCGAGCACGCGCAGGAGGTCGAACTCGTGCGGGCTCAGCTTCACCCGCTTCCCGTGGGCGGTGACGATCCGCTCGGCGACGTCGATCCGGAGGCCGTCGAGCTCGATCACAGGCTCCGCGGACGGTGCGATCCGCCGCAGCGCGGCCCGGAGCCGGGCCAGCAGCTCGTCGACGCCGAACGGCTTGGTCACGTAGTCGTCGGCGCCGGCGTCGAGCGCGGCGACCTTCTCGCGCTCCTCGCCGACGGCCGAGAGCACGATCACCGGCGCGTCGCTCCACCGGCGCAGCTCGCGGCAGACGTCGGTGCCGCTTCCGTCGGGGAGGACGAGGTCGAGGATCACCGCCTCCGGCGGGTGCGCCGCCGCGGCGGTGAGCGCCTCCTCGGCGGTCGCCGCGGTCTCGACCGCATAGCCGGCGCCGCGGAGCGTCGTCCCGAGCGCCCGGAGGATCTGCGGCTCGTCGTCGACGACCAGGATCCGCGGGCCGCTCACGTCGGCAGCTCCGCGGGGAGCCGGGCGGTCGGCAGCGCCAGCGCGAACGATGCGCCCTGGCCCGGCCTCGACTCCGCCCAGACGCGGCCGCCGTTGGCCTCGGCGAACCCGCGTGCAATCGCGAGACCGAGCCCCGCCCCGCCGCCTGCCCCGCCGCTGCCGCGGTGGAAGGCGTCGAAGACCCGCTCCAGCTCGTCCTCGCGCAACCCCGGCCCCTGGTCGACGACGCGGACGATCGCCTCGCTGCGGGTCGCCGTGATCCGCACGTGGACCGTGGTGTCCGGCGGCGAGAACTTCAGCGCGTTCTCGATCAGGTTCGCGAGCACGCGCTGGATCTGCGCCGCGTCGACGTTCACGAGCGGCGACTCGCCGCCGGCGAGCTCGACGCGGTCGCCCGCTCCGAGCGCCGCGATCACCTGGCGGACGAGGTCGTCGAGGGCCCAGACCTCCCGCTCCGGCGCCGCCGCCTCCGCCTCCAGGCGCGAGAGGTCGAGGAGGTCGGCGACGAGCCGGTTCAGCCGTCCCGACTCCAGCTCGATCGTCTCGAGGAGCTCGTCGCGGTCCTCGGCGGTCAGCCGCAGCGTCCTGTTCCGCAGGGCTCCGACCGCGGTGGCGATGCCCGTGAGCGGCGAGCGGAGATCGTGGGAGACCGTGCGGAGCAGCGCGGTCTTCACGAGGTCGCTGCGCCTGAGGGTCTCTGCCTCGAGGGCCTCGTGCTCGAGCTTGTCGTGCTCGACGGCGACCGCGAGCAGCGCCGCGAGCGCCGGCAGGAAACGGCTGCGGACCGCCACGTTCGGCTCGGATCCCTCGGGCGTGTAGATCGTGCCGACCGGGCGGCGGCCGACCTCGAGCGGATGCGGGGCCTGCCCGGACGGCGGGCGGTGCGACGGGCCCAGCTCGATCTCGGCGCGGTCGACGCCGAGGACGTCCGCCGCACGGCTCGCGACCTCGCCGAGCTCGTCCTCGAGGTCACGCCCGCCGAGCAGCTCGGTGGCGAGCTGAGCGAGGAGCGCCGACTCCCGCTCGCGCTGCTCGGCCGTCGCCGCCCTGCGCCGGGCCCGGGCCGCGAGGTCGCTGACGACGACCGCGGTGCAGAGGTAGACGGCGAGCGCGAACCAGTTCTCGCTGTCCGCGAGCGTGAACGTGTGCACGGGGGGCAGGAAGAACCAGTTGAACGCCAGCATGCTGGCGATCGAGACGGGCAGCGCGAACCAGAGCCCCCAGAGCACCGCGATCGGGAGGACGGCGAACACGTAGAGGACGCCGAGGCTCAGCACCGGCACCCACCGCTGGACGAGATCGATCACGAGGGTGACCACGACGACCGCGGCGACGCTCGCCGCCGCCGCGATCGCGAGCTGCTGCCACCGCGGGCGGCGTGGCGGCCAGTCGGTCCAGCGCGCCTGCATCGCCCCTAACGCTAGCCTGCGGCGCCGACGTGGGCAGCGGGCTTCAGCCGCGGACGGCCGGCAGCGTGAACGAGACCCTCGCGCCGCCCGACTCGCGCGGCTCCGCCCAGATCCGTCCACCCTGGCCCTCGACGAGCCCGCGCGCGATCGCGAGGCCGAGCCCCGCGCCCCCGGTCTCGCCCGCCCGGGCCGCATCGCCGCGCCAGAAGCGGTCGAACATGCGGCGCGCCGCGTCCGGCGACAGCCCCTCGCCCGTGTCCTCGACGGTCACCCGCACCTGATCGTCGGCCGGGGCGAGGATCACGGCGACGGTGCCGTCGGACGGTGTGTGGCGCAGTGCGTTCGTGAGCAGGTTCAGGAGCACGCGCTCGACCTCCTCGGGGGCGCAGCGCGCGTCGGGGGTCTCCGCGATTCGCCGCTCGAGCCGGACGTTTCGGGCGCGTGCCTCGGCCTCGAAGCCGCGCACGCACGACTCCACGAGGGGAGCGAGGGAGATCGCGCGCAGCTCGTGGGCGAGCGCGCCCGCGTCGATCCGCGCGAGCTCGAAGAGGTCCTCGACGAGCGCCGCGAGCCGGCGGGCCTGGTCCTGCAGCGGGGCGAGGTACTCCTCCGGCTCGGCGAGCCCGTCCTCGATCGCCTCGAGCATCGCCGTGATCGAGGCGATCGGGGTGCGGAGATCGTGGCTCGCCGCCGCGACCAGCTCGCGGCGCGCGTCGAAGAGGCCCTCGAGGTTCGCAGCCATCTCGTTGAAGGAGCGCCCGAGCTCGGCCAGCTCGCGCGGGCCGCTGTCCGGCGCCCGCGCGGTGAGGTCGCCCGCCGCGAGCGCGCCCGAGGCGGAGCGGAGCCGGTCGATCCGGCGCGAGATCGACGTCCCGAGGGCGAGCGCCGCGGCGACGGCGACGAGCGCAGACGCCGTCGCGACCGCGAGGATCTTCACGTCGTCGCCCATGTGGAACATCACCCAGCCGGACAGGAGCACCGCCGCCAGCGGCAGCGCGACAGCCAGCAGCGCGAGTCCCGCGAGCTGGAGGCGGACGGTGGGGAGCAGGCGGAGGAGGAACGTCGCCGCGAGCCCGGCTGCGAGCGTGGCGCCCGCGACGATGAGGGCGAGCGCGATCACGGCACGAACCGGTAGCCGACGCCCCAGACCGTCTCGAGGTGGGCCGGGCTGGCCGGGTCGCGCTCGATCTTCGCCCGCAGGCGGCGGACGTGCACCGTGACCGTGCCCGTGTCCAGCGCGGACGAGTAGCCCCAGACGCCGTTCATCAGCTGGTCGCGCGAGAAGACGTGGCCGGGGTTCGACGCGAGGAAGAAGAGCAGGTCGAACTCCTTGGCCGTGAGGCGGAGCCGCTCGCCGTCGAGCTCCACCTCGCGCGTGCCCGCGTCGAGCGTGAGGCCCTCGAACACGAGCCGCTCGGCGGAGGCGGGCGCCTGGCTCGACCGGCGCAGCACGGTGCGGACGCGCGCGGCGAGCTCGCGCGGCGAGAACGGCTTGGTGACGTAGTCGTCGGCGCCCAGCTCGAGCCCCACGATGCGGTCGGCCTCCTCGCCGCGGGCGGTGAGCATGATCACCGGCAGGTCGCCCTTGGCCCTGATCCAGCGGCAGAGCGTGAGCCCGTCCGTGCCGGGCAGCATCACGTCCAGGACGACGAGGCTGGGCGCGTCGCTCTCGATCAGCGCGCGGGCGGCCTCGCCGTCCCCGGCCTCGAGCGTGTCGAAGCCCTCACGCTTGAGGTAGCGGGCCACGACGTCGCGGACGATCGGCTCGTCGTCGACGATCAGCACCGTGGTCGTCGCGCTCATTCTTCCGGATCGCCTTCGACCCACTTCCGGTGGTGCCGCCAGGCCCAGTCGAAGCGCACCGAGCCCTCCGTGATCCCGTGCAGCGAGTGCCGCGTCGCCGGGTAGATGAGGGCGAGGTAGAGGTGCCCGACGAGGAGCACGACGGAGACGTACATCAGCCCGTCGTGGAGCAGGATCGTGCTGCCCCACTGGTAGGCGTGGTTCCGCTCGCCGAGCCAGAGGAAGAACCCGGAGACGGCGAACAGGACCGCGAACGAGGCGGTCAGCGCCGCGTTCAGCTTCTGGCCGGCGTTGAAGCGGCCCTGCGGCCTCGGGATCCGTCGCAGCCAGAGCCGGTCGTCCTCGTCGAAGAGGTCGAGCTCGCGCAGGGTGCGGCGCAGGCCCTTGCGGTCGCCGAGGAGGACCACGAGCGCGAGCGCGATCGCCCACGCGATCGCGGTGTCGATGTGGATCGCCTTGACCAGGGGGCGCCGGCTGACCGCCTCGCTCAGCGACGGCAGGTAGAGCACGAGGCCGGAGCCGAGCAGGACGAAGAACGCGGATGCGTGGATCCAGTGGATCGCCCGCTCGGTCACGGAGAACCGGCGGACGTAGCCTGTTCGCTCAGAAGCCATTCGAGCGGCCCACCCAGGCGTCGACGTCGTAGCCCCGCTGCTCCCAGTACCCGGTCTCGGGCGCGCCGGTGAGCGTGATCCGCTCCACCCACTTCACGTTCTTGTACCCGTACATGTCCGGGATCACGACGCGGACCGGGGCGCCGTGCGCGCGCGAGAGCGGCTTGCCGTCCATCCCGTAGGCGAGCATCGCGTCCTTCAGCTCGGCCTGGTCGAGCGTCAGCGAGTCGGTGTACGGCTGCTCGGCCGAGGTGAACGTGAGCGCGGTCGCGCCGGAGGTCGGCCGGGCGAGGGCGAGCAGGTCCTCGAAGCGGACGCCCGCCCACCTCACGTTGTGGACCGTCCAGCCGGTCACGCAGTGGAACGTCGAGACCTGCTCGGCGCGCGGGAGCGCCCGCAGCTCCCCGTAGGTGAGCGTGACGGGCTGCTCCACGAGCCCGTCGATCCTGAGCCGCCACGTCTGCGGGTCGAACCGGGGCATCGTCGCGGCGACGGTGTAGATCCGCCAGCCGGGGAAGAGGCCGGGAGCCACGTCCTCGAAGGGCTGGGTCGCGCCCGACAGCGCGTGCCACACGGGCCGGCCCCAGAGCAGCGACGACAGGCCGACGGCCGTCACACCGAGAAAGGTGCGCCGCCCGTAGGCCCGCTGCTCGCCGTCGTGCACGTGCTTCACGGTAGCCCTATCGGCCGCCGTGAGGAGTTACGAAACTCTGAAACTACGCCTTGACGACGTACCAGCCGTCGACGCCGTTGCAGAGGATCTTGGTCGGCGTGTCGGCGTGGAAGGTGTAGAGCGGCCGCCCGTCCCAGGTCACCTGGGTCTTCCCGTCGGGGCGCACGATCGTGCCGAACGTGCCCATCACGCCTGCGACGTGCTTGTCGACCATCGTGTGCGCCGCGACCGTGAGCGGCGGCCAGGTTGTCGCGCACGAGCCGGTGCAGTGCACCTTCTTGTCCTTCTCCTTGTTCCAGGTGTAGAGCGCGAGATGCTTCTGCGTCGCGAGGATCGCACCGAACTTCGGCGCGGTCACCTTGACGACGGGATTCGCATCGCGCGGGGCGGCGAGCGCCTGCGTCCCGAGCAGCGCGGCGGCTGCGAGGACGAGGGCGACGGCGGCGAGCCTTCTCATTCGGACTCCTTCGGTCGGCGGGTCACGTTCGTTGTAGACCCGGGCGGGGCCGGTTGCCAGGGTGGCGGAGCCCGTTTAAGGAAACGTTCACGCTGCTGTCAGATTCTCGGGAGCGCGGCCGTAACACTGCTTAACAATGGCCCAACGGGCGGTTAAGACCACCCCTCTATAACGGGACACGTGCATCGGAGCACCCTCTCCCTCTCCGGCGCCGCCGGGCTGATCGCTGCCGCCGTCATCGGCGGCGCGGTTGCGCTCGGCGGCGCTGCACTCCTCGGCGGCGTCGGCAGCGGCACCACGACCGTCCGCGAGCTCGCCGCCGCGACCGGCTCGACCGAGCCCGCGTCGTTCGCGCAGGGGAAGAAGCTCACGATCGCCGAGGTCTACAGCCGCAGCGCCCCCGGCGTCGTCCAGGTCACCTCGACCTCGGTCACGACCACGCAGGGCAACTCGTTCTTCGGCAATCCCTTTAGCCAGCCCCAGACCCAGACGCAGCAGGCGCTCGGCTCCGGGTTCGTGGTCGACAAGGCCGGGCACATCATCACGAACTACCACGTCGTCCAGGGCGCGAAGTCCGTCGAGGTCAGCTTCTCCGACAACGAGTCCCTGAAGGCCAGGATCGTCGGCGTCGATCCGTCCACCGACATCGCGGTGCTGCAGGTCGACGCCCACTCGCGGGCGCTCACGCCGCTGCCGCTCGGGAACTCCGACCAGATCCAGGTGGGCGACGAGGTGGTGGCGATCGGCAACCCGTTCGGCCTCGACCGCTCGATCACCTCCGGGATCGTGAGCGCGCTCCAGCGCGGGATCACCGCCCCCAACAACTACGAGATCGACCACGTGATCCAGACCGACGCGGCGCTGAACCACGGCAACTCCGGCGGCCCGCTGCTGAACGCGCAGGGCCAGGTGATCGGCGTCAACGCGCAGATCCAGACCGGCGGCTCGAGCGACGGCAACGTCGGCGTCGGCTTCGCGATCCCGATCAACACGGTCAAGACCGTGGTCGCCGAGATCGTCCGCAACGGCCACGCCGAGCACGCCTACATCGGGATCAGCGCGAAGCCGATCGAGCCCAGCGTCGTGCAGCAGTTCCATCTCCCCACCGCCCACGGCCTGCTCGTGCAGGGCGTCCAGGCGGGCACCGGCGCCGCCAAGGCCGGCCTGCGCGGCAGCACCTCGCAGGTCACGGTCCAGGGCGACACCTGGCCGCTCGGCGGCGACATCATCGTCGCAGCCGACGGCGTCCCGGTCTCCTCGATCGCGGCGCTGCGCGACGCCGTCGCGGCGAAGCAGCCCGGCGACACGATGAAACTGAAGATCATTCGTGGTACGAAGAAGATGTCCATCGTCATCAAGCTTGGGCGGCAGCCTGCTTCTCCCCAGGGATAGCCGCCCAAAGATGGCCCCTATCCCCTAACAGGGGCCTGCTTCCGCCAGAAGGCCTAGTCGCCAGCGTGGCCGGTGGAAGCGTCACAAGAGCCGGAGCCCCGACCGCCTGCCCGGGGCTCCGGCTCATTTCTCTTCGTCCCCGGCCGGCGGCGGCTCCCGCCGGGCGGAGCCCGGCTCCGCCGCCGCCTGGCGACGCCCGCGGCACGGTGCTCTACGGGCCCGTATTTCCATACTGTTCCCTCCGGCCCCGCACCGCGGGCGACGCCCCGGAAACGAAGAGGCAGATCGCTGGACCGTCAGCCGGCGGCCGGCACGGCGAGCTGCGTGAAGGCCCGCCTCGCGTGCCAGATCCCCCAGAAGACGAGCGCCACGAGGACGGGCGTCCCGGTCGCGACGGAGACGAGCAGGAAGCCGCCGACCCCGGAGGACACCAGGATCGCGAGCCGAAGGCCCGCGCGCGAGAGACAGTAGAAGCCCCAGACGAGCGACTGCATGGCGAACTCGCGCCGGTACGGCCTGCTCGCGCGAAACCACGGCGGAAACGGGTACCACGCGGTCGCGAACACCCCGACCAGCGGCCGGCCCGCGGCCACCGAGCCGAGGTAGGCGATTCCCCACAACGCGCTGAGCACGACGGGCTGCGCGAGGTAGACCGTGGCGCTGTGAGAGGCGAGCCCGACGGCGGCCTGGATCAGCAGGAAGACGAGCGTCACCACGCCCACGCCCACGTCGTGGCCCCGCCGGAGCTGCCAGGCGATGATCGCCGCGCACGCGACGGTCGACGCGACGATCGCAGGCGCGAGCCCCGCCGCCTGCAAGGCTCCGTAGAAGACCAGCACGGGGACGAATCCCTCGACGGCGAACATCGGCAGCCCCCGCTGGAGCAGCGAGCTCCAGCTCGGCTCGGGCAGGTCGTTCAGGCTGCCGGGCGCAAGCGGCTCTCCTGCCGGTCGCACCATTCGATTCCCCAGCTGCAGTAGTCGATGCCCCAGCGATAGACGAGGTCGACGAAGTCCGGGTCGGGGCCTGTCCCGTCGTCGAGGCCGTGCAGGTAGGCGAGCATCTGGCGGTAGCCCTCGCGCCGAGCCTGCAGGAGCCCGAGCGCGTCCTCGCGGGGCAGCGTGTCCGCGAAGAACAGCCTCAGGAGGGACTCGTCGCGCAGCTCGATCCTCGTCTCGTGGCCGTGCTGCCACTCCTCGAGGGCCGTGCGGCCGGCGGGAGTTATCCGGTAGATCGTCCGGGGGCGGCCGCCGTTCCGCGCGTCCTCGCCCTCGATCCAGCCCGCCTCCTCGAGCCGCCGCAGCTCGGGATAGATCTGGCCGTAGCTGGCAGCCCAGAAGTGGCGGATCGCCCGGTCGACGATGCGCTTGACGTCGTAGCCGCTCCGCGGCTCGAGGGCGATCAGCCCCAGCACCGCCCAGGTCACCGCCGTCGGTCTCATAGCGCGGGAAGATATATCTAAAAGAGATATCTGTCAAGATGGCTGCCCGATGCTGGTCCGGCCCGCGACATCCGACGACATCGCGGCCTGCGTGTCCCTGGCTCTCTCCCACAGCGGCGGCGAGGCCGAGGAGTGGCGCGTGAGGCTGGCCCGTGAGCTCTCCGACCCGGACTGCCTCGTCGTCGTCGCCGTCGTTGCCGGGGAGGTCGTGGGATACGGGCGCGCGGCGTGGTTCGAGCCGCCGCCGGGCGCCGCGGCGAACGTCGCCCCGAGCGGCTACTACCTCGTCGGCCTGGTCGTCGCCCCCGAGGCGCGACGGCGCGGCGTCGGGCGAGCGCTGACGGAGGCGCGGCTCGCCTGGATCGAGAGCCGGGCGACGGAGGCGTGGTACTTCGCGAACGCGCGGAACGAAGCCTCGCTCGAGCTGCACCGGCAGCTCGGGTTCGTCGAGGTGAC
>Ga0335080_10008232_pt1 | contig 10862 bp, 12 predicted proteins | sample Lox_Sample_34_FD_206720 | JGI IMG/M metagenome (GOLD analysis project Ga0335080, IMG submission 206720) | Soil microbial communities from Loxahatchee National Wildlife Refuge, Florida, United States - Lox_Sample_3.4 | ecosystem: Environmental > Terrestrial > Soil > Wetlands | place: USA...
TGATGATCAGCGCCGCATTGGTCTCCATGCATCACTGTCACCGCAATCTGCTCGGGCTGGGCGTGGACGTGAACACCGAGGTCGTCGCCTTCGCCGGCGGAGATGCCGAGTTCGACTTCATGCTGCGCAACGAATCGGCGGTGGATCGGCGCGACATCGAAGTCCGCTGTGGCGCGGATGCCGAAGCGGCCGCGAGCGTGAGCGCGAACAGCTACGCAGAGGTCCCGGTCAACGTTCCGGTGGCGCAGCGCGGCGTGGCGCGGTGGGGGCAATTCGAGCTGCGAACGAGCTATCCGTTCGGCTGGTTTCGGGCCTGGAGCTACGTGCAAGGATCCCTCACGGCGTTCGTCGCGCCGCGGCCGCGCGGCGACCGGCCCCTGCCCTCCGCTGCCGCGGCGGCGCGCGGCAGCGGCGCGCGCTCCGAGGTGCGCGGGGACGAGGAATTCGCCGGCCTGCGCTCGTACGCGCCCGGGGTGCCGCTGAAGCACATGGCGTGGAAGGTGTTGGCGCGCGGCGGCGAGGCAGCGGTCCGCAGCTACACGGATCCGGCCGCCCAGCCGGAGTGGCTCGAGTGGTCCGCGCTCGAGGGGCTCGAGACCGAAGCGCGCCTGTCGCAGCTCTGCCGCTGGGTGTTGGAAAGCGAATCGGGGTATCGGCGCCCCTATGGCCTCAGGCTGCCGGGCGTCGACATTGCGCCCGGGCGCGGCGCGCTGCATCGCGCCCGCTGCCTGCGCGCGCTCGCCGCCTATCCGGCGGCGCCGTGAAGCTCGCGTCCGCCTCCGCGACGCAGGTCACCTACGCGCAGCTCAAATGGATTTGCGCCTGTCTCGCGCTCGCGCTGGCGGCGCACGTAGCGGCGCTGCCTGTCTGGGTGCTCATCACCGTCGGCGCAGCCGCCGCCATTCGTCTGAGTCTGGCGGCGCGCGGATACGCCACGCCGCCCCGCGGCGTACGGCTCGCCATCGCCGCGGTGTCCATCGTGCTGCTGTTTCTGCAGTACCGCACCTTCAACGGCCTCGCCGCGGGGACCGCGCTGCTGTGCCTGATGGGTGGACTGAAGCTGCTCGAGACGCAGTCGCGCCGCGACGTCTACACCATCACCCTGATCATATATTTCCTGAGTCTGTCGGCATTGCTGCGCGGCGAGTCCTTCTGGCTGTTGAGCTACCTGGCCGGGGTCGCATGGCTCACCACCGCAACCTTGCTGCGCCTCACGGTCTCGACGCCGCTCCCCGATTGGCGGCGCAGCGTCCGCTATGCCGGCCGGATCCTCGCCCAGGCGCTGCCGCTCGCGCTGGTGTTTTGGCTGCTCTTTCCGCGCTTCGACGGACCGCTCTGGCAGATGCCCGCCGACGGCCACAGCGCGGAATCCGGCTTGAGCGACAGCATGAGCCCCGGGGACATCACCGAGCTCGCGCTGACGGACGACATCGCATTTCGCGTGCACTTCACCGCAGCGACCCCGCCGCCGCAGGAGCGCTATTGGCGGGGTCCCGTTCTGCATGACTTCGACGGACGCACCTGGCGCCGCGGCGACATCGCGCCCGCCCGCGCGCCCGCGCCGCTGCCCGTGGGGGGAGCCTATCGATATGTCTTGAGCCTCGAGCCGCACCAGCACAGCTGGATATTCGCGCTCGATTGGCCGACACGCTGGGACCTGCCGGCCGCATTTCTCACGGGCGACTATATGCTGGTGCAGCCCGCGCGCGTGTCGCGCTCGATCGACGTTTCCGCCACCTCCTACACCCGCGTAGAGACCGCCGCGGCGCTGAGCGCCACGATGCGCCGGCGCGATACCCTGCTGCCGCACGGACGCAATCCTCGAACCGCGCAGTTATCGCAGCAGCTGCGCAGCGCGCACCCGGCGGACCTGGACTATGTCCGCGCGGTGCTCGAGATGTTTCGGCAGCAGCAGTTCACCTACACCCTCGAGCCGCCGCCGCTCGGCATTGATTCGGTCGACGAATTCCTGTTCGAGACCAAGAGCGGATTTTGCGGCCACTACGCGTCGGCCTTCGCGGCGCTGATGCGCGCGGCGGGCATCCCCGCCCGAGTCGTCACCGGCTATCAGGGCGGCACGTTCAATGGCTACGCGGACTACTGGATCGTACGTCAAAGCGATGCCCATGCCTGGGACGAGATTTGGATCGAGGGACGCGGCTGGCTGCGCGTCGACCCGACCGCGGCGGTCGCGCCGGAGCGCGTTGAGCACGACCTCAACGACGCGGCGGCGGGCCGGGGATTGACGGCCCGCTGGCACCGGCGACCCCCCTGGCTGGCGGACCTGCGCCTGCGGCTGGATGCGCTGCATCAGCAGTGGCGCGAGCGCATCCTGCGGTTCAATCAGAGCTCCCAGAATCGGCTGCTGGAATTGCTGCAGATTCCCGAGCCGGATGGACAAAAGCTGGTGATGGTGCTGGCGGTCGGCCTGGGTCTGGCGTTTGCCTGGCTTACCTGGCAGGTGCGCCGCGAACTGCGCCCGCCGTCGAAGGATCCGCTGATCCGCGCGTATGATCGCCTGTGCCGCAAAATGGCCGCGATCGGCCTGCCTCGCGGCGCGCATGAAGGGGCCGAAGCCTACGCCGCGCGGATTGCGGAGTCGCGCCCCGATCTCGCCGCCGCGATTACCGCGCTGTGCCGCCGTTATACCAGTCTTCGCTACGGCGCGAGCCCGCCGCGATCCGACCGCTTGTCGTTCATCGACGACGTGCGCGCGTTTCGTCCTCGCGCCAGATGACACGTCCAAGGAGGTCCCGGTGAATACGCTGTCGCGCAATCTCTCGCCTGCCACGTTCTGCGGGCTTCTGATCAGTCTGCTGTCGGGCCCCGCATTCGTGGCCGCGTATCGCGGGATCACCGGCGAAAATCACTCGAATCTGCAGCTGGTCGGCCGCGAGGCCGGCATTTTTCTCCTGGTTGGCCTGCTGCTGTGGATCGTGAAGAGAGGGGAAGAGCTGCCGCTCGCATCCATCGGCCTGCACGCCGACCGGCTCGGCCGATCGATCATCCGGGGTCTCGTGCTCACCGCGATTTCGCTGGCGGCCACGGTCGGATTGTACCTGCTTCTCCAACAATTCGGCATTCACCTCGGCGGCAGGGGCGCCGATCCGTTTCGGCCCTCGCTGTGGGTGGTCGCGCTGATCATGCTGCGCGCCGGGATCGCCGAGGAGATTTTCTATCGGGGCTATGCCATCGAGCGATTGCAGAGCCAGACGGGAAGGAAATGGCTGGCCCGCCTGCTGCCGCTCGTGCTGTTCGCGGCGGCCCATTACCGGCAGGGGTTGGGCGGCATGTTTGCGGTATTCATCCTCGGCGGAATCTTCACCATGTTCTATGTGAAATTCCGCGACCTGATCGCCAATATGACGGGGCATTTTCTCGGGGACTTCGTGCTCAACGTCGGTCTACCGCTGCTGGGCGCGGGCTGACCGGCAAATCAGCCGTCAGTTGACCTGACGCGCGTAGCCCTTCCAGTACGGCGCGCGGAGCTCGCGCTTGAGCACCTTGCCTCGCTCCTCCCTTGGCTGCGGATCGATGCGTCCGCGCGCGTACCGGCTCCGGGCGAGTTGTATGACGATCGAGTCGGCGCCGCACGCCTCCTAGTACCAGAACCAATAATTGACGCCGATCCGGAACATGTTCGCCGTAAAGCTGTTGTGAATGCTGTCCAGGGAGATATCGGAAAATGCCGCGCAAGCGGCGGCGGAGCCGGTGCAGGTCGTGGTGGAGTTGGATCCCCTGCCGAGGCTGGCATGCAGATACTCCGCGGAAATCGACCAGGGGCCGCTCAGGACGAGCTCGAAACCGCCGCCGGCCGCCCAGCCCGTGGAAGTGAAGTTCTTGCCCCCGTTGAATGAGGCGATGGGCTTGGTCGTTCCCGCGGGAATGTAGCTGAGCGCTGTATTTTGCGACCCGCCGGTAATGAGCCCACCCGCCCGCAGGTAGGGCATCCAATGATCGCCCGCATATCCTATCCGCGCACCGATGATCCCGAAGCCGCCCGGGTTCAACTTGCCGGAGAAGGTATAAGTGCCCGGAGGGGGGACCTCGCCCGCGTATTTCACCGAAGGGTTGTGGTTCTTGGCGCGCCAGTCGTCGAACTCCGCTCCAAAGCCCCAGACCAGCCGCTTATATTGAAAGTTGTCGCCGACCTGCACGCCGCCGACGAAGGTACTGCTGTTCGGGCAGGTTCGGCTGTTGAAGGCCGCGGCAACGGCGGGGTCTATCGCCGCGCCGTTCAGCGACCAGCTATTGCAGGTGTCATTCGACGCCCCGCCCATGTTCAGGCCGGCATAGACGCCGTCCCATGAGTATTCCTTCTGCGCGAACGCCGCGCCCGCGAATGAAGCCAGCGCGGCGAGCGCGGCCAGCGCGGCCGGAAAGCGCGAGAGTTTCGTCATTTCATATCTCCGAAATACACCGTACGCGAAGCCACCTGCGTTCCGGTGGGCATCGCGCTCGAATCGTAAATCATCGGCAGTCTTCTCAGGCGAGGATCGAGCGATTCGGGGCGACTCGGAGGAAGCGAGGTGAACGACCCGCGATTGAAATCGCAGGCTTTGGAGTGAAGCATGGTGAGGAAGCCGCCCTGCCTAGCGCAGATACCTTGCCACCGCCATCGCCGCGGTGGCTATGACGAGCAGCACCGCCACCGCACTCGTTCCGCGTGCAATGCGCCGCGCCAGCCCGCTGAGTATCTTGGTCTGCTCCGCAGTTGCCAGCACTCGAGTCTTCTGCACCGTCTCCGCGAGCGCGCCCATGCGCTTGGCGGCCGGAATGTTGATGCAGATTCCCACGAACGCCGCGATCAACGAAGCGGCGGCGCCGAGGGTATAAGCCGAGCCTGACCGGGAATGAAGCCAGGCCGCCTGCAGACCTCCGGATGCGATCCAATACAGGTAGGCGCCGGAGGCGATCGCTACGATGCCGATCGCGGCCAGAGTCTCGGGAACCCTCCGCACGACGGAAAGCTGCCGCATGACGGCCGCACCGGCAGGTCCGGCGCCCCGGATGGCAGGCATGACAAACCCGGCGATCAGTATCGCGGCACCGGCCCATACGGTGGCGGCAACCACGTGAAGTACACGGGCAATAAGCAGTAAATCGATATTTGACATCGTTTGCCGAACTTTTTACTCCCTGTGCCGACTTCCGCGCAAGCTCCGGCCCCCAAGTCCGTTGAATCCACCGGTCCGGACCGGTAGTGTCGACCCATTTACAGGAGCTGTCCTTGAAATATTCCCGGTGGGCGCCCGCGACTCTCGGCCTCGTGCTGTCGATGCAGCTTGCGGCCGCCGCTCAAGGCGCCGACGAGGTCGCTCGTTCCGTACGTGCGGAAATGGCCAGCCAGCATATTCCCGGGCTGGCGCTGCTCGTGTCCCGCGACGGCCGGCCCATTCGCGCGGAGGGCTATGGCCTGGCGAACGTAGAACTGAACGTTCCCGTCACGCCCGAGACGATTTTTCAATCCGGATCCGTCGGCAAGCAGTTCACCGCGACCGCCGTGATGATGCTGGTGGAAGCGGGCAAGATCGGACTCGACGACCCGCTTACCAGGTATTTTGCGCAAGCACCGGGCTGGTGGAATCAGGTCACCGTTCGAGAGCTGCTGAGCCATACCGCGGGCTTCACCGACTATCCGGAAGATTTCGACTTCCGCAAGGACTACACCGAGGATCAACTCCTCAAGATCGTCGAAGCGATCCCGCCGGCGTACCCGCCGGGCACGGCTTGGAGCTACAGCAATCTCGGCTTCCTCACCCTCGGCATTCTCATCCACCGGGTCACCGGGGTCTTCTACGGCGATTATCTCCAGCAGAGGATTTTCAAGCCCCTCGACATGTCGACGGCGCGCATCATCAATGAGTCGGATATCATTCCGAACCGATCCGCGGGTTACATCCTGGTGGACGGCCACCTGAAGAATCAGCAATGGGTATCGCCGACGGTCAACACGACTGCGGACGGCGCGCTGTACTTTTCCATTTTGGATCTGGCCAAGTGGGACGCCGCCCTCTACACCGACAAGCTTCTGAAACGGTCGAGCCTGCAGCAGATGTGGACGATCGCGGCGCTGCGCGACGGCAAACCCAATTCGGGTCACTATGGTTTTGGATGGTTTATCGAATCCGCGAACGGCCATGCCGTGGTGGAGCACGAGGGGCAGTGGCAGGGGTTCGAGACCCAGATATCACGCTATGTGGATGACGGGCTGACCGTGGTGGTCCTGACAAATCTCGGCAGCGCCGAACCGCAGCGGATTGCCCGCAAGGTCGCAGAGATCTATCTGGCAAATGGGCCCGCGCCCTGACGGCGCGGCACTGTGGCGCGAACGCACGAGGCCGCATGTGAATAAGGCAACCGTAGTCCCTTCGCTGGTGCTGTCGATGCTGGCGGAGCCCGCCGTTGCGGCGATGAGCTTGAGCAGCAGCGACATCGCGCCGGGCGAATCCATCCCGGTCCTGCACATCTACCCGCGCTGCGGCGGGCGCAACGTTTCCCCGCAATTGTCCTGGGGCGGCGCCCCGAGCGCCACCAAGAGCTTCGTTCTCACCGTCATCGATGTCGACGTCAAGCCCTCGCTGTGGTCGCACTGGATCGTGGTCGACTTGCCGGCGAGCGCGAGCTCGCTGGCGCAGGGCGCGAAGACTCTCCCCGGCGGCGCCAAATCAATCGCGAGCAATTTCGGCGATGCCGCCTATGCGGGTCCGTGCCCTCCCAAGGGTACCGGCCTGCATCATTATCAATTCACGATCTGGGCGCTGCCGACCGCCGAGCTTTCGCTGGCTCCCGGCGAAAAAGCCGCGAGCGTGGTTGCCTTGCTCGCCCGACAGGCCCTCGATCACGCGTCGCTCACCGCCGTGGTCCAGGCGCCTCCGGGTTGAGGGTCTTCAGGAGCCGGACCCTATCCTCCTTGAATCCCGCCCGTTCATAGGTGCGCAAGGCGCGTGCGTTCTCTCGAAACACGGAAATCGTCAGCCACTCATACCCTCGTGCGCGCGCCCACTCCTCGGCGTGCGCGAGCAGCCGCCGCCCGATGCCGCGCCCTTCATACGGTCCGGCGACCACGAGATCCGCAACGTGGCCGTGCTTGGACTCCGTGTAATAGTCCGTTTCCGAATGCAGATGGATGAGCCCCGCTACGTTTTCTCCATCCAACAGGGCCACCAGAACGATCGGGTCTTCGCTCCGCGATTCGAGCGCGGCCCGAATGACCTTCTGATCCGTGGCTCTCATGGCCTCTGGATCGCGCCACGGCGGCGGACCAAAGGCCACCAGACGCGGCACGAGCGAGACGATCGCATCCAGGTCGGCGAGCGTCGCTCGCCGTATCGTCATCGGACCGGCGTCGGATGCGGAGTCTGTCATCTATGGCCCATCACCTCGAGGCTCCCAATTAATATCGGCGCTGTCAATATCCCGAGGATGCGGCGGTCCGCGGCAATTTTTTCCGCGTATTTGGTACACAACCTCGGCGCCGTGGTCTACTCTTTACCGGGTGGCATCAGGTTGCTCGGCGAGTCCCCCAGGGAGGTATTTGTGAACCGGAGCAGGTTGGTACGAAAGTTGGCGGCAGCGGCATGTCTGGCCGCATGCCTGGGACCGGCGTATGCCCCCGTGCTGCTCGCTGCGGACGCGCCGGCCGAGATGAGTCCGGACGGCCTGCGCCTGCAGAAGAACACCGGCTCCCGCCTGATCTACATCAGGCCGGGCGCGACGTTCGGCAAATATGACAAGCTGGCGCTTCTCGACTGCTTCGTGGAGTTCGACAAGAACTGGCAGAGCAATTACAACTCGCAACAGGTGGATCCGTCGAATTTCGTGAGCGACGCCGACATGAATCGGATCAAGACCGAGCTGGCCGCGGAGTTCAAGAAAGTGTTCACGCGGGTGCTGACCCAGGGCGGCTACAAGCTCGTGAATACCGCCGCTCCGGACGTGCTCATCCTGCGGCCGGCCATCATCAATCTCAGAGTGACCGCGCCCGACCTGATGACCCCGGGCATCAATATGACGGTGGTCAATTCCGCCGGCTCGGCGACGCTCTATCTGGAGCTGTGGGACTCGGCGACCAATACCATCCTCGCGCGCGTGATGGATTCGCAGGGCGACCAGGGGATGGGCGGGGCCCAGGCAGCCAACAGCGTGTCGAACACCATGGCAGCCGATTTCATCCTCAAGGGTTGGGCCGATGCGCTGCTCCGGCACCTCGAGGCCGCGCGGGCCAGGGCATCCGGATGAAAACCCGAGTCAGGCTGAGCCACCCTCCAATGAGGTACTTCGATGCCGAAGCGAATTGATCCAAAGTCCGTCCCGGTCGTCGTCGGTTCGGGATATCCCAAGCCGTTCGACGCACCGTGTGCGACGCGGGCGCGGCAGCGGCTGGGCGATGCGGCGGGGCTCACCGATTTCGGGGTGAACTTGCTGCGGCTGCCGCCGGGCGCCTGGTCGAGTCAGCGCCACTGGCATTCGGCCGAGGACGAGTTCGTGTACGTCCTCGAAGGCGAGGCCGTGCTGGTCACGGACGGAGGCGAGGAAGTGCTTGGTGCGGGACAATGCGCCGGATTCAAGGCGGGGGTGCACGATGCGCATCATCTGCAGAACCGATCGGACCGCGATGCGGTGATTCTCGAGGTGGGCTCGCGCAGGATCGCGGAGGATGAGGGGGACTATCCGGATATCGACCTGTATTTCCTCAAAGGTCACGCGGGATTTGCCTACAAGGACGGAACACCCTACCCCAAGCGTTAGCCGTTCGGCGAGGCGCGCTTGCGAGCGCGCTGCCGCGGAGCTCGTATGACCATTCGCCGCTTTCATCGGACGCTCGGAGTGGTGCTCGCGTGCCTTTATGCGTATGTCATCACCCACAAATCTCACTTTCTTCCGAATCTGGTCGCCGCGCCTCGGCTCGCCGGCGCACGCTATTCGGGAATCGGCTACGCGTTGATCTACGGGCTGCCGCCCGCCGCCATCGTCTGCTTCCTGTGGCCGGAGCGGCTGATGTGGTGGTTCTCGCCGCGCACGCCGCCGTTGTACGACTACCTCTTTGCCGAGGCTTCATGGTACCTGCTGGGTTACCTGCTGCTTGCGCTCGGCATCGGCGTGCTGCTGCTGTTCCGGTGAGAGTCGCCGATGAGCGTGCGTATTCGATCCTTCTGCGCCGGCGATGCGATCACGGTGAATCGGATCGCAGTCGACGCCTGGGATCAATATCGGACGGTGTTCTCCGACTGGCCGCGCACCGCGCCTTATTTTGCCGGCACCGCAAGTCTCGCGGATGAAGTTGATCTGCTGCTGGCGGAGGATGCGGGCGGGATCCGCGGCTTCGTCGGATACGTCGCGCCCGGCAGGCCGCGCGAGAAGATCTTCAAGCGCGATTGGGCGACGATCCGCATGCTATCGGTGGACCCGGCTGCGCGCCGGCGCGGAATCGGCCGGCTGCTCACCGAGGAGTGCATCTCGCGGGCCCGGCGGGACGGCGCGCCGGTCGTCGCACTGCACACGAGCCCGGTCATGGAGGCGGCGCTTGCGCTGTACCTTCGAATGGGGTTCACGCATTCGCGAGACATCGTGGATCGGCACGGAGTTCATTATGCGGTCTACACACTGTGTCTGTCGGACTAGAACCGGCATCCCCTTTTTACTGTCAACATGGCGATGACTCATGCAAATCGATCCAGCCCAGCACAAGGTCGCGGACAACTACAAGCTGCTCACCAATTTGGTGGTGCCGCGCCCCATCGCGTGGGTGACCAGCCTCGGTCCGTCCGGAGCCGTCAACCTGGCTCCGTTCAGCTTCTTCAACGCAGTGGCCAGCGACCCGCTGTACGTTGTCGTCAGCGTCGGATCGCGCGACAGCGGCGCGCCCAAAGACACTGCGAGGAACATCGAGGGCTGCGGTCAATTCGTGGTGAACATGGTGACCGAGAACCTGCTCAGCGCCATGAATATTTCGGCGGCGGATTTTCCACCCGATGAAAGCGAGCTGACCGCCGCCGAGCTGCACGCCGCGCCTTCCGTTCGCGTCAAGCCGCCGCGGCTCGCCGAAGCGCCGGTGAGCCTCGAGTGCGCGCTGTTCCAAGCGGTGCCGCTCGGATCCAATACCTTGTACATCGGCGAAGTGGTCATGTTCCATATCGCCGATCATCTGCTCGGACCGCGATTGCACATCAACGGCTTCGCGCCGATCGGCCGCCTCGGCTCGCCGTCCATGTACTGCCGCACCGGGGATCGGTTCGATTTTCCGCGCATTTCATACGAGGAATGGCGGCATGGAGGCCGTTGAACCCTGCGGCTCCGGGAGTCCGGGCCGCTACGCTGCGAGGTTCTCGCGAGTCCTCGTGAACTCGATCTCCGGCCAGCGCTCCTCGGTCAGGCCGAGATTGACGCGCGTCGGGGCGAGGTACACCAACTCGCCGGCGTGATCGAGCGCCAGATTGTCGTGCGCCTTGTCGCGAAACTCCGCCAGCCGCTTCTCATCCTTGAGTCGAACCCATCGAGCGGCCGCGACGTTGATGGGCTCGAACACGCATTGGACGCTGTATTCATCCTGCAGCCTGAATGCGACCACTTCGAACTGAAGCTGTCCTATGGCGCCCAGAATCAGATCGTTGTTGCGCAGCGGCTTGAACAGCTGCGTGGCCCCCTCTTCGCAGAGTTGGGAGAGGCCCTTCTGCAGCGCCTTCATGCGCAGCGGATCCTTGAGGACCGCGCGGCGGAAAATCTCCGGCGCGAAATTCGGCACTCCGGTAAAGGTGAGGTTTTCGCCCTCGCTGAACGTGTCGCCGATGTTGATGGTGCCGTGATTGTGCAGGCCGATGATGTCGCCCGCGTACGCCTCCTCGGCGTGGCTGCGGTCGGCG
>Ga0335080_10008233_pt1 | contig 10861 bp, 9 predicted proteins | sample Lox_Sample_34_FD_206720 | JGI IMG/M metagenome (GOLD analysis project Ga0335080, IMG submission 206720) | Soil microbial communities from Loxahatchee National Wildlife Refuge, Florida, United States - Lox_Sample_3.4 | ecosystem: Environmental > Terrestrial > Soil > Wetlands | place: USA: Florida...
GGAGGCTATCGCCATGAGTTACCTATTCCTCTCCCGAGAAGCGGACGGGCTCGCCGCCGATCGGGTAGTCCTTGCGCAGCGGGTGGCCCTCCCAGTCCTCGTCCATCAGGATCCGCTGCCGGTTCGGGTGGCCCTCGACGGCGATGCCCATCAGGTCCCAGGCCTCGCGCTCGTGCCAGTCGGCGGTCGGCCACACCGGGACGACGGTCGGCACCGGCTCGTCCTCGTCGAGCCACACCTGAAGGCGAACCCTGCCCCCGCCTGGAACCGAGAGCAGGTGGTAGTTCATCGCAAAGCGCTTCGGCTTCGGCTCGGGCGTCCGCTCGAGGCCCTGCGAACCGGGCCGGTTCAGGTCGCGGCCGGAGGCGTCGCCGATGTAGCCCGCAACACCGCGCCCTCCCCAGCCGAGGTAGTCGGAGGCCGCGATGTCGGCGAGGAAGTTGAACCCCTCGGCGTCGCGCAGGTGCGTGCAGGCCTCGACCAGGCGCGCCGGGTCGACGACCAGCGTCGTCTCGCCGTACGCCTCCTGAGACGCAACGAGCCCAGGAACGGTTTCGTAACTCAGATCGAGATCTCCCGAGCGAAGCGAAGGGACAAACCAATCCCGCGGCAAATGTGAAGCATTTTTCGCGGTCTCATGAGGCCACCCCGCGGATCTCGTAGGCCGGCGGCACGCCCGCCTTGATCTTCTCCTGTAGCCGGACGATCCCCTCGACGAGCGCCTCCGGCCGCGGCGGGCAGCCGGGCACGTGGATGTCGACCGCGACGATCTTGTCCACGCCCTGCAGGACCGCGTAGTTGTTGAACATCCCGCCCGAGCTGGCGCAGGCGCCCATCGCGATCACCCACTTCGGCTCGAGCATCTGGTCGTAGATCTGGCGCAGCGGCGCCGCCATCTTGTGCGCGACCCGGCCCGAGACGATCAGCAGGTCGGCCTGGCGGGGCGAGGAGCGGAAGACCTCGGCCCCGAAGCGCGCGATGTCGTAGCGCGCGGAGACGATCGACATCATCTCGATCGCGCAGCAGGCGAGCCCGAAGGTGTCCGGCCAGATCGAGTTGCCCTGCGCCCAGGCGACCGCCTTCTCGACGGTCGTCAGCAGCAGCCGCTCCTCGAGCTCGGCGACCTCCTGCTCGAACACGCCCGGCCCCTTGCCCTCCCAGAGCACCCGCTCGGAGTTCAAGCCGTGGTCTCTCAGCGCCACTCTCGAGCTCTCCTGTCTGGACCGAGCAAGCGGTGTCTCAGTGCCACTCGAGCGCTCCCTTCCGCCAGATGTAGACGTAGGCGACCGCGAGGATCACGATGAAGACGAGGAACTCGACGAAGCCGAACCAGGCGAGCTGGTGGAGGATCACCGCCAGCGGGTACAGGAAGACGATCTCGATGTCGAAGACGATGAAGAGCATCGCCGTCAGGTAGAAGCTGATCGTGAAGCGGTTCTGGTTCGGCGGGCCTCTGGAGACGCCTGACTCGAACGGGATCGTCCGGGCCCGGATGCGCCGCTTCGGGCGGGTCGCGAACACGAACGACATTCCGACCATCGTCAGCGGGATCGCGAGCGCGAACAGCGCGTAGATGAGGAAGGACAACCAGCTGTTGAGCACTGCGCTCCTCCGCCGCCGACGGAGCCGGACGCTAGCAGAGCGTGGAGGCTCACGAGCAGAGAGGAAAACGGCTCAACCAAGCGTGAGGCAGCTGTTACAAACTCGCGCCCCGACAGGGGGATTCTGACGGCCGGGGCACGTTGCTACGATGCGTGAGATGGAGACCGTCGAACGCCCGCTCACCCTCGTCTCGCTGACCCCGTCGGCCGCGGCGAAGATCAAGGACCTGATGGCCGAGGAGCCCGAGGGCGAGGCCGCGGTCCTGCGGATCGCCGTCCAGGGCGGCGGCTGCTCGGGCTTCCAGTACGCGCTCGGCTTCGACCGCGGCCCGCAGGACGGCGACAACGAGCTGGAGAGCCACGGCGTTCCGGTGGTCGTCGACCCGTTCAGCGCGCCCTACCTCGCCGGCACCGAGATCGACTGGGTCGAAGGCCTCCAGGCCGGTTTCGCGATCAACAACCCGAATGTCTCCGCCTCGTGCGGCTGCGGCCACTCCTTCCAGGTGGAGGAGGGCGGCGCCCCCGAGGACGCCGCCGGCTGCGGCTCCTGCCACTGAGCCTCGACTAGACTCGGCCCGCGATGGGCGGGCTGAACAGGGTCTACCGCTTCTGGACGGCGGTCGTCCTCGTGGCCGTGCTCGTCCAGATCGGCGCCGCCGGCTACGGGGCCTTCTACGCCGCGGACAAGGCCGATCCGGGGCCGGTCACGCACGACGCGTTCGACCACGGCTGGAGCTTCCACGACGCCTTCGGGTACGTCGTCTTCTACGCCGCGATCGTGTCCTTCGCGTTCGCCGTGATCGGTCGGTTCCCGCGCAAGCGCGTGCTCGAGATCGCCGGGCTGCCGCTGCTGATCGCCGCCCAGATCGGGCTGGCGGCCGGCGGTGAGAGCGTCCCGGCTATCGGCGTCCTTCACCCGCTGGTCGCGCTCCTGATCCTCGGCTTCGCCGGCCGCCTCTGTTTCGAGGCCGGTTGGAGGCTCCGCCGCCGGGGCTAGCATTCGACGCCTTGGTTGAGAACGGCGTCGTCGACATCACGATCCTGGGCGCGGGCCCGGCTGGGCTCGCCGCGGCGTACTACGCAGGCCATCGTGACGCCACCGTCCGGATCGTCGAGAGCCTGGAGCAGCTCGGCGGCCAGGTTGCGGCCGTCTACCCGGAGAAGCACGTGTACGACGTGGCCGGGCACCCGAAGATCCTCGGCACGAGGCTCGTCGAGCTCTGCGCCGAGCAGGGTCTCCAGTACGGCGCCGAGGTGCGCCTCGGCGAGGAGGTGCAGTCCCTAGAGCGCGTCGGCCAGGACGGAGAGGAGCTGCTCGCGGTCGGCACGGACAAGGGCGGGCCGTACCTCTCGCGTGCGCTGATCATCACCGCCGGCCACGGCGCCTTCGAGCCGCGCAAGCTGGGGGTCGAGGACATCGACGACTGGGAGGGCAAGGGTCTCCACTACTTCGTCCGCGAGAAGGCCGTCTTCGAGGGCCGCAGCTGCGTGATCGTCGGCGGCGGCGACTCGGCGCTCGACTGGACGCTCGGGTTGCAGGACACGGCCCAGCCCCCGATCGCGCTCGTCCACCGGCGCGACAGCTTCCGCGCGCTCGAGTCCTCGGTCAACGAGGCGAAAGCGCTCGAGGGTCAAGGCCGCGTCCGGATCATGACGCCGTGTGAGGTCCGCGAGGTGCACGGCGACGGCGCGATTCGGGCGGTCACGATCGAGAACACGAAGACCGGCGAGAGCGAGCAGGTCCCCTGCGAGGCGTTGATCACGTTGCTCGGCTTCCACTCGCACCTCGGCGCGATCGCCGAGTGGGGCCTCGAGCTCGAGGGCAAGCGGCAGATCAGGATCGACCCGATGACCTGCGAGACGAACATCGCCGGGGTCTACGCGGCCGGCGACGTCGCCGGCTATCCGGGCAAGATCACGCTGATCACGATCGGCATGGGCGAAGCCGCGATCGCCGCCAACAACGCTGTTGCCTCGATCCGCGGCGAGAAGGTCCAGCCGAAGTACTCGACCGACTAGTCGTCCCTCGAACGAGTGACGGACGCCTGACAGGGCGCCGCCGATTTAGCGGGGGGATGGCATCGCTCAGGATCGAGTGCCTCGGCTGCGGCGAGCAACGCACGCTGCACCCGGATTCGCATCACCGGCTCGAGGAGGGCGAGTGCCGGCGCTGCGGGTACGTCGGCTGGGCTGCGAGCACCGAGATCGACGAGACGCTGCGCCGGCGTGTCCGCACCCGCCCTCTGGAGCGCCGCCGGCTCCACGCTGCCTGAGTAGACTCGCTTCCGTGGCCCGAACCGAGGAGCAGCAAGAGCTCTGGGGAGCGGAGACGCGTAAGGCCGTAGAGAACTTTCCCGTCTCCGGCGAGCCGATACCGGTGCCGGTTGCCCGCTGGCTCGGCCGGATCAAGGCCGCCGCGGCACGCGTGAACACCGAGCTCGGTCTGCTCGACGCCGACAAGGCCGAGCGGATAGCGGCCGCGGCCGACCGGGTCGCGAACGGCGAGCTCGACGACCAGTTCCCGATCGACGTCTTCCAGACGGGCTCCGGCACCTCCTCGAACATGAACGCCAACGAGGTGATTGCGACCCTGGCGGGCGACGACGTCCACGCCAACGACGACGTCAACCTGGGCCAGTCCTCGAACGACGTCTTCCCCTCGGCCGTCCACCTCGCCGCGCTCGGCGAGATCACCACCGACCTGCTGCCGGCGCTCGACCGGCTGGCGGAGGCGCTCGAGGCGAAGGCGCGCGAGTTCGACGACGTCGTCAAGTCCGGGCGCACGCACTGGATGGACGCCGTCCCTGTCACCCTCGGCCAGGAGTTCGGCGGCTACGCCGCGCAGGTGCGCCAGGGAATCGCGCGGGTGCGGGACGCGCTGCCGAGGCTCGGGCAGATCCCGCTCGGCGGTACCGCCGTCGGCACCGGCCTGAACACCCATCCGGAGTTCGCCTCGCGCGTGCGCGAGCGCCTGCAGGAGGAGACGGGCCTCGAGATCTCGCCGCCCGCCGACCCGTTCGAGTCGCAGGCGGCTCGCGATGCGCTGGTCGAGACATCGGGCGCGCTCAAGACCGTGGCCGTCTCGCTGACGAAGATCGCCAACGATCTCCGTTTCATGGGCTCCGGCCCGCGCGCCGGCCTGGGCGAGATCGCGCTGCCAGAGCTGCAGAAGGGCAGCTCGATCATGCCCGGCAAGGTCAACCCGGTCATCCCCGAGGTCGTGACCCAGGTCGCCGCCCAGGTGATCGGCAACGACGAGGCGATCACCGTCGGCGGTCTCCAGGGGCACTTCGAGCTGAACGTCTTCGTCCCGCTGCTCGCGCGGAACCTGCTCGACTCGATCAAGCTGCTCGCGAGCGCCTCGCGCCTGTTTGCCGAGAAGTGCGTCGACGGGATCGAGGCGAACCGCGAGACGAACGAGCACTACGCCGAGCTGACGCTGTCGGCGGCGACCGCGCTCAACCCGCACATCGGCTACGACAAGGCGACGGAGATCGTCAAGGAGGCCGCGAGCTCGGGCCGCTCGCTGCGCGAGGTCGCCCGCGAGGCCGGGGTCGACGAGGCGGTCCTCGACGAGGCGCTCGACTATCGGAAGATGGCCAAGCCGAACGGCTAGCGCCGGCGCCGATTGAAAGGTCGGCGGATATCGACCAGAATATGGGTTCCAGCCATTGGCTGGGTCAACGAGGAAAGAGGGAGGAAGCAGATGAGGTCATCACGCCCAGGGCGGCTGATTGCGCTCGCAATCGGCGTCCTGACGTGCGGGGCGATCTTCGCCGCCGCAGCGGCCGGCAGCGCTCCGTCACATGCCGTTCGCAGCCTGCACGGCCGCTTCGTGCTCCAGGGGACGAAGCCGTCGTGGACCGCCGGCGCGCCGCGGAGGGCTGCGGTTGCTCCGACGAAGCAGGTGGAAGCCAAGGTCTGGCTCGCGCCGCGCCACGAGGCCCGGCTGACCGCGCTCGCGCACCGGGTCAGCAATCCGGCCGGCTCGCAGTACCGGCACTTCCTGACGCGGGCGCAGTACGACGCGCGCTTCGCGCCGACCGCCAGGCAGGTCTCGGCCGTTCGGCGCTGGCTCACGCACGCCGGCCTGCGGATCGTCGCGTCCGGGCCTGACGGGCACTACCTCGCTGTCAGCGGTCCCGCCGCGGCGATCAATGTCGCGTTCGGCACCAAGCTCGGCACGTATGCGGTCAAGGGCAAGCGGGTCCAGGCGCCGACCAGGGATCTCTCGGTCCCGCGCTCGGTCGCAGGCCGCGTGCTCGCGGTGACCGGCCTGTCGAAGCTCGGCCACATGGTCAAGCCGGCCGATCTCGGCGCGCCGGATGGGTACGTGAACGGCACGCCGTGCTCGAGCTACTACGGCCAGCTGAACGCGTCCGACCAGCCGAAGTTCGACGGTAAGACCCTGACGTACGCTCCGTGCGGCTACGTGCCCTCGCAGCTGCGTGGCACCTATGGCGAGGACGGCAGCACGAGCGACCTCGGTAAGGGTGCGACCGTGGCGATCACCGACGCCTTCGACGCCTCGGTGCTCGAGCAGGACGCGAACACCTACTCCCAGCGGCACGGCGACAAGAAGTTCGCTCCGCACCAGTTCCAGGACCGCAGCTTCCCGGAGGGCGCGTCGTCCGATCCGGATCCGATCGACTCCTGCGGCGGCAACGGCTGGTACGGCGAGCAGACGCTCGACATCGAGGCCGCCCACGGGATGGCTCCGGCGGCGAACGTCCTCTACTACGGCGCCGCCAGCTGCTACGACGACGACCTGCTCGCAGCGCTGTCGAAGGTCGTACACGACAACAACGCCTCGATCGTGACCAACTCGTGGGGCGACCCGACGTTCATCGTCGACCCGACGATCGGCTGCGACCCGTGCTCGACGATCGACGCGGACCTCGTCAACGCGTACGAGTCCGTCTTCAAGCAGGGCGCCGTCCAGGGGATCGGCTTCTACTTCTCCTCGGGCGACGACGGCGACGAGTACGACGCCTACGGCTACGCCCATCCGGACTATCCGACCGGCGACCCGTGGGTCACCTCGGTCGGCGGCACCTCGCTCGCGGTCGACCGCCACGACCGGCGTGACTTCGAGACCGGCTGGGGCACCTCTGCATGGAGCAAGTCCGGCAATTCGTGGGTGCAGGCCGTTCCGTTCCTCTACGGCTCCGGCGGCGGCTACAGCCAGGTCTTCGCCGAGCCGTGGTACCAGCGCGGGGTCGTTCGCCACGACCCGACCGGCGGCCGCGCGGTGCCGGACATCGGGATGGTCGGCGATCCGACGACGGGCATGCTCGTCGGCGAGACGCAGTCGTTCTCGCTGCCGAGCCGCTACGGCCCGGCCGGAGTCCACTACGGCGAGTACCGCATCGGCGGCACCAGCCTCTCGTCGCCGCTGATGGCGGGCCTGCAGGCCGTCACCGAGGGACGCTCTCGGATCGGCTTCGCGAACCCCCTGATCTACTCGCTGTTCGGGCGCGGCGTCTACTACGACGTGACGCCACAGGGCGATCTCGGGACCATCCGGGTCAACCTCAACAACAGCCAGAACACCGACGACGGCGTCGCCTACTCGCTCCGGACCTTCGACCAGGACTCGTCGCTGACGACCGGTCGGGGCTGGGACGACGTGACGGGTGTCGGGGCGCCGACCAGTCGCTACATCGACGCGGCCGGCGATCACAACGGTTACGGCCACTAGCCAGCTAGCCGGCCGAACCGCGCTTTCCAGCGAAGGGCCGCCGCAAGGCGGCCCTTCTGCTTCCCAAAACTAGCTATCAAGCCAAGCGCAGGCTTTGCCGAAAGCGGAAAGACGGTGAAGCGGCCCTGCCTTCTCCTTGCGACGTTTGCCGCCGCGCTCGCAATCTCGGGATCTGCCACTGCCGGCAATCCTTTCGACGTCACGGTGGTCCGGTTCACGCCCGGCACGACCCCGGCGCAGATGCGCCAGGTCGTCGCGGCCGCCGGCGCCACGGTTGTCGCCGACCTGAGCCCGATCGGGGCGATGGTGGTCGTCCCGAGCGGCGCCGGCTTCGACGCGCGCGTCGACCGGAACGCCGCCGTCACGACCTCGTTCGAGGATGCGCTGCTCGACGACAGCCACGGCCGGCCCGACGGGCGAGGCGGCGGCCATGCGCCCGACCAGGGCCCGGGCCCGCCCGGCAAGGGCTTCCCGGACCCGCTCCACAACGCCCCGTCCTTTCTGGGCGTGACCAATCCGGAGGGCATCCTCCAGTGGGACGACAACCGAATGGACGTGCCGGACGCCTGGAAGAAGACAAGGGGCGACCAGAACATCGTCGTCGCCGTCCTCGACACCGGCGTTGACGACCATCACCGCGAGCTGCGGGACACCGTCGACGACAGGCTCGGTGGCAATTTCATTCCCTGTTCCGACCTGAAGCAGCTCTTCAGCCTTGGTTACATCGAGCGCTCCGGCCTGCGCGACTGCCGCGACGGCGACTTCGAGGGTCACGGCACCTGGGTCGCCAGCCGGATCGCGGCCGACGCCAACGGCTTTGCGTCCAACGGCGTCGCCCCCGGCGTGCGCGTCGCCTCGTACAAGGTTCTCGCCGCCGGCCTCGGCGGCCTCGCCAGCTGGATGATCAGCGGCCTCGTGGGTGCATGCTCGAATCGTGACGTCGACATCGTCAACATGTCGATCGAGGGCTACCTCGACCCGAGCGACCCGGAGAGCGCCCAGGACTACCTGCTCTTCGACGACGCGGTCTCCTACTGCCTCGCTCATGGCGTCGCCGTCTTCGCGGCAGCCGGGAACGAGCACGTGCGCATCGACCGGGTCGACCTGAACGTCGGCGGCCGCGACCTGAGCGGCGTCGGCCAGGTCGCAGACGGCCCGGAGGGTTTCGCCAGCGTCACTCCCGGCAGCCCGTCGCTCTCGGACTACGACCTCCGCGGCCTGCTCGAGGTGCCGGCCGGCGTGCCGGGCGTCACCATGGTCTCAGCGACCGCCAACGCGATCGGCGCCGCCCCGGCGGACGTGCCGCTGCGCTGGCAGGCCCACGTCGGGGCGCGCGACCAGCTCGCCTACTACTCGAACTACGGCTCGCGGATCGACCTCGCCGCCCCCGGCGGTGCGCGCCGCTACGAGCTCCCGTTCTGGGACGGCGGCGACGGCGACATCCTCTACGGCGGATGGGGCTCGCTCGGCGCGCTGACGACGGACGGCCTGATCTGCAGCGACCCGGTCACCGCCGGCCTGTTCAATGCGGCCTGCTTCAAGCTGGCTGGTCAGGGCTTCGGCTGGCTTCAGGGGACGTCGATGGCGACGCCGAACGCAGCCGGCGTCGCGGCGCTCGTGCTCTCCGCCCGCCGCAACCTGCGCAACCACCCGGAGGCGCTCGTCGCCCGGCTCGAAAGCACGGCCAACGACGGCGTCGTCAACTACATGGGGCCGAACGACCCCTCGAACTTCGCCCCAGACGTCTACGGCGATCCGTGCCCGACCGGGTACTGCCACCTCGACCAGTCCGACCCGATTTCCTTCGGGGACGCCTACGGCGCGGGCCTGGTCGATGCCGGCGCCGCCGTCGGCTAGCGTCCGAGAACGTATGCGTGAGCGCTTTCGCAGCGCATTTCTTCCTGCTTGACAGCTGATCTAGAGAGGCATATAAGCCTCTCTCGTTCTCGGTGTATGCCTGAGCGTTCACGCAAAGACCCGTCCGGGAAGGACCCGATCGCCGTCGAGCTGGGCCGCCGCGGCGGTCTCAAGGGCGGCAAGGCTCGGGCCGCCAAGCTGACGGCGGAGGAGCGTGCGGAGAGCGCCCGGAAGGCGGCGCAGGCTCGCTGGGCCAGGCAGCGCGAAGAACGTGCCTTGCAACGCGACCGCTCCAACGAGGGCAACGAGGAGAGAAATCCGAAGGGATCTACTGGGAGAGGGGAGAGGATGACGAGATCACGCATCAGCGTCCTGACGGGGATCTTCCTCGTCGCGGGAGCGCTGACTCTGTTTCTGGTCCTGCTGACCGCGAGGTCGTCGGGCACCGGGGTCTTCACGCCGAAGTCCGGTGCCGCGGGCGACTCCGCGGAGGCAGCGGCCGGTCTCGGGCCGACGAGCTACGAGGCCTACCTGTCCGCCGAGCGCACGTACCCGGCCACGGCGATCCCGCCGTCGGTCGTCGCGCGCGCCAAGGCGACGTTCGGACGAATCGCCAAGAGGGACGCGCGCCTGATGCGCGTGCACGGCCGGTCCTTCCTCGGCACCAGCACGTGGAAGCTGCTCGGGCCGCGCCAGTACGCGAGACAGCCCGGCGTGACGTCGTTCTCCGGAGCGACGAACGACACGGCCAGCCGGGTCACCGCGATGGTGATCGACCCGAAGTGCTCGTGGAAGAAGTGCCGGCTCTGGGTCGGCGTGTCCGGCGGTGGCGTCTGGCTCACCACCGACGCACTGGCCTCCACGCCGACGTGGAGGCAGCGGAGCCCGGCGAGCTTCGACCAGAACTCAGTCGGGACGTTGACGCTCGACCCGACCGACAAGCAGCACAACACCATCTACCTCGGCACCGGCGAGGGCAACCGCTGCTCGTCCGGCTGCGAGGCCGGGGTCGGCATCTACAAGTCGACCGACGGCGGCAAGCACTGGACGAAGCTCTCCGACTCGTGCGTGAGCAACGCGACGTACAGCTGCGTGAACCCCGGCAAGGACTCGTTCCTCGGCCGCGGCATCAACGCGATCGTCGTCGACCCGACGAACAAGCACCACCTCTTCGTCGGCTCTGCGCAGGCCGTCCGCGGCCTCTCACACGTGATCGGCAACGGCGGCACGACCCGCCTCGAGCCCGGGGCCAACTCGCCCGGCGTGTACGAGTCGACCGACGGCGGAGCGACGTTCACCGAGGTCTGGAACGGCAACGACCCGAACTCGTTCGGCGTCACGAACGTCAACCTCGATCCGCTCGACTCGAACGTCGTCTACGCGTCTGCGTTCGACCAGGGTCTCTGGCGGCGCGACGCAGGCGCTCCGTCGACGAGCTTCAACCAGGTCTTCGCCCCGCAGTTCGCAGGCGGGGGCACCGACCGGGTGGAGTTCGCGCCGACGGTCAAGAACGGGCACACCCGCATCTACCTGACCGAGGGCACGGCCAACGGCAACGGCATCTCGGCATCGAATGCGGCGACCTTCTGGCGCATCGACGACGCCAACCAGCCGGCGGCGACGCTGCTCGCGTCCGAGGCGGCAGGCTCGACGCCCCCGCCGGACACGACGACGTACCCGACCGTCTACACCGGCTGGCAGA
>Ga0335080_10008235_pt1 | contig 10860 bp, 6 predicted proteins | sample Lox_Sample_34_FD_206720 | JGI IMG/M metagenome (GOLD analysis project Ga0335080, IMG submission 206720) | Soil microbial communities from Loxahatchee National Wildlife Refuge, Florida, United States - Lox_Sample_3.4 | ecosystem: Environmental > Terrestrial > Soil > Wetlands | place: USA: Florida...
CCCACCAGCAATCTCATCGTTCCGGATGGCCCAGTTCCTTCTCCTTCTACTAAAGACGGTGTGACCTTTCTCCAACCCTGGACTAAGCGAATCGCCCTGATCCCGCGCGATCAAGGGAGTGTGGACTTTTTAGTCAAGCACAATAAATTCAACCGTCTGACCCCCGTTGACATTTATGCCGGCTCCTATTCCATTAATGGAAAGTACTGGAATAATGATAAAACCAGTTTATTACCTGGCTCATTTCACACCTATGCAACCGATCGGATTGTCATTCAAGACGCCAGGATAGATTGCCTGGTACCGGGAGCAAAGCTGCAGGGATTCCAAGCGCCTTTTGTCGTAGTGTATACCGAACACATCCAATGGATTGCCGTTCATGGAGATGGCCTGAGTTATCCTGCCCAAGGCAGCGGAAACTGATTTGTATCCCGCCACTTCTATAGAAAAGGTTAAATCCAGCTCTTCAAAAAAGGACAAGTGCTTCTTGAAAAAGGCTTTGCTTATTTTGAAGGTAACCCCGCAACCAAACCCGCCCAACACAGCGTCCCTGAAAAGCTCAGGGATAACGCACTCGATTGACGCTAAAGAAATTCCGCCAGCGGGTAAAGTAAACCGTTCGGCCTTTTTCCTCCTCATAAAGTCATCGGTAAGTTGTGGGCGCGGAGGGACTCGAACCCCCGACCTCATGTGTGTGATTTAGTAGGCAAATCGAAAATTGCTTCCACTGTGTCCAATTTATTCAATTTTTAGGAATTTTCCGTTTAGTCAGTATTTTCTGTCCACCTATTTTCAATCTGTAAGCTAACCGATAAGCTAACTGAATACCTTTCTTCTGTTCTTCACATATTCTTTGCGAACGCCGATCAATGAATTTGAATACGCAGATAAATGCGAGCGAGTACGTGTTTGCTACACGTATCTGTTTCAGATCCATTCATTCGATTGACATGATCTAATTCCACCTTTGCTACATACCATGTCTAACCGCCAATGTCAGCAAGCACAAGATAGCCGTGTTCGGTTTCGGATAGCATTGTTACTTGTTCCGCTCAAGAGCGAAGTCAATTGCCTGCTCCATCGTCATAGTGCGGCCTTCAGCCCAGGCGGAGGCAAAGACTTCTTCGTGCATGCCCGTTTTCAGGTCTGCGATTTCGCGTTCATATTCGATATGTTCCATAGCTGTCATTGGAATGTCGATCTTTTCGCGCAATGCTTCTGCCGCGCCGAATAAGTGCGCTGCGCGTTGACCCTGTTCTTCTACTTTGGCAATCCAGGCAAAACATTCCAGTTGATGTGCAATTGCGGCGCGGTGACCGATCCGCCTCCATTCCACGATGCTTTCCTGATACATTAATTTGGCTTGTTGATAATGTCCTTCATACCGTTCAATGTGAGCTAGCTCGCTTCTGACCATGTTGACACGATGCATATCGCCGATCTCGCGAAATATCGGGTTGCAGATTGCAAATCGGTGACGGGCCTCAGAGTAATCGCCGCGATATTTTGCCACCAGTGCTAATCCCAATACAGACATGGTATACATCCAGCGGCTTTCACCCAGCAAAATTTTCTCGCCCTGCTCGACCTGCTTATAATCAAGATTGCGATCATTGTTCACTAACCTCATTGTGAGGCCATTCATGGATAAAGCCAGACCTAATGCTAATTTGTCTCCGCTTTCACGAGCGGCGGATAAACTTTCTTTTGCCAAGGTCTCCAGATTTGTCGAATCACCAACAACCACTTTTCCAGATATTTCGAAGCTACTGGCCACTGAACGCAAATACGGATCATTCAACTCGCGCGCCAGAGCGACGGCCTGATCAGTTACCGCAACAGCATGAGAGTTGTCCCCTTGACTCCACATCACATGGGCAAGGGCTCCCAATGCATATGCGCGCAGGGCTTTATGCTGGCCGCCTGCTTCGCCTTTCAACTCAGGAATGGTGTCTGCCTTTGCTAGAATAGCAGTGGCCCACTGACGACCTTCCGCTTCGAGCCCGCGTAATATCCAAAAAAGGTATAAATTCCAAATCATGCGAAGGACTGCTTCGATATTCTTTTCCAGACCCCATTCAAGTGCGGCCCGCAAATTATCATGTTCGTTTTCCAAGCGCGTGATCCATTCCAAGTCTTGAAGACGCTGTACCTCAGGGGCGGCAAGCTCGGTCAGTTGAAAAAAGAAGTCGAGATGCGCGTTACGAGCTTCTTCTGACTCGCCCATCTCAAGCAATTTATCACGGGCATATTGCCGCACCGTTTCAAGCATGCGATAACGAGGCTCGGTGCCTTCGTTGTCGAAGATCACCAATGATTTATTCACGAGCTGAGTCAATAAATTCATGACATCATGCTTGGAGCAAATTGCATCAGCGGCTTCAAATGTCCAGCCTCCGGCAAATACGGAGAGTCGTCGCAGTAATGCCCGCTCCTCTTCGGAAAGAATATCATAGCTCCAATCAATTAACGCCCGCAAAGTCTGCTGACGAGGCAGGGCAGTACGGCTTCCACCCGTGAGCAATCGAAAACGATCATCGAGGCGTGATGCGATTTGTTCCACAGAAAAAACGGTGATACGCGCGGCAGCTAATTCAAGGGCTAATGGGATTCCGTCGAGGCGGCGGCAGATTTGGGCGACGAAGAAGGCGTTCTTATCTGATATGTTGAATTTTGGATTTGCCGCTGTAGCGCGCTCGATAAAGAGTTGGGCCGATTCGGATTGGGTTAGTGCCTCGCGCGTGACTTCATCCAGATTCGGCAAAGAGAGCGAGGGTACACGATAAACTGTCTCTCCCGAAATGCCCAGTGCTTCGCGGCTACTGGCAACGATCTTGGTGTTGGCGCAGACATGGAGAAGTTGATCAACCAATTGCGCGCAGGCTTCCACCAGATGTTCGCAATTATCCATGATGAGCAGTAAGTTTTTTGCGCGCAAAAAGTCGATCAGCAATTCGTTGAGGGACATTCCAAGCTGCTCGCGCAAACCCAGCACGGAGGCAATCGTTTGCATAATCAAAGATGGATCAGCAAGCGGAGCTAATTCAACTAACCAGACTCCATCCGCAAAAGTGGGAAGCAACTCTGCTCCGATTTGCAATGAGAGGCGTGTCTTGCCTGTGCCGCCAGGTCCAATCAGGGTCAAGAGGCGAGCCGATGCAAAACGCTTTTTGGCTTCTGCCAATTCGCGTTCGCGCCCAATGAAACTGGTTAATTGGATCGGCAAATTATTCGGATAAGAATCAAGTGACTTGATGGGAGGAAACTCAACGGGTAGATCAGGATGCGTTAATTGAAAGACATGCTCCGAGCGAACCAAATCTTTGAGGCGATGCTCGCCGAGATCGCGAACCGCCGCGCCGCTGGGTAATTGATCGCGCACTAGATCCGCGGTGATGGTTGAAAGCAGAGTTTGGCCGCCGTGACCGACGGACATCAGCCGCGCAGCGCGATTTAGTGTGGGACCATAATAATCGCCAGCGCGCGCCTCGGCTTCTCCGGTATGTAATCCAATTCGTATTTTTACATGGTGCGGATTGATCTCATCCCACTTCGCCGCGTAAAAAGCTCGTTGAGCATTCAATGCCGCCGAGACACCATCCAACGCCGTGCCAAATGCGGCATGGACTCCGTCGCCCGTTGTCTTGATAATATAGCCGCGATGTTCTTCGATGGTTTGGCGCAGAATTTCATCGTGTCGCGCCAGCGCGGTTTTCATCGCTTCGGGATATTGTTCCCAAAGTTTGGTACTACCTTCGATATCGGTAAATAGAAATGTAACTGTTCCAGTTGGGATGTCTGCTACCATTCTATCTGTACCTTGTAAAATAATTAACTACTAAAGCATCAAGAGGGTAACTCATTAAAATATATTCGTCAATTGTACAATGGGCGTTCTGGATAGTCCGTTCGTACTAGATCGCACTTATTGCTTCAATTTGTCCTGCCTCTTTTTCAAGTTAGCGGGTAAAATTGCGGACAACGCGCAATAAATTTATAGGTATGGCATCGCATGTTTGCGAATCGCGTTACAACTTTGCTAAAGATTCGACCAGAAGAAATTCGTCTGGTTGCTTTGGTCGCGGCATTGTTTCTCTGCCTTCAAGCGGGTGGCGGCATGGGAGATAATGCCGCTTCTGCATTATTTCTCCTGCGCTTTGGCGCGAACTTTTTGCCTTATATGTATATTGCGCTCGGCGTACTTAACGTTATCTTGGCGCTTGCATATTCCACCGGACTTGGACGCTTCAAAAAAGATCGTTTCTTTATCTGGTTATTGACTGGTTTTGCTGTTTTAATTCTTTTAGAACGTATCGCGACCCTGCATCCGTTTCCCGCGCTTTATCCAACCATTTGGCTGACCGTCAGCGGAATCAGTTTAATTCTCGGCACGTTCATTTGGAATCTTGCGGGTGAAGTCTGCGACGCGCGGCAGGCCAAACGATTGTTTCCCCTTTTCACCAGCGCAGGAATTTTGGGAAGCGTATTGGGTAATTCAATTACAGGAACCATCGCTAGCGTTTTCGGCACCGAAAATCTGTTTATTTTTCAAGCGGCTTTTCTTGGACTGGTAATTTTATTAACCTTACGCATCACGCGTGATCATTTCAAACCGGTTACCAAGTCTGCGAAGAGCGAAAACTTGATAAACGATTTGCGCGTCGGCTATGACTTCGTGCGCGGTTCATCGCTGATGAAGCTCATCGCTTATGCTTCGATTCTTTTTTCGATTCTATTCTTCGGGATAGCTTTCCCATTCAACAAGGTTGTCTCCGCCTCTTTTTCGGACGCTGCGCGGGTCGCGGGTTTCTTCGGGCTTTTCAGCAGTATCACCACCGCGGCAACCTTTCTCGTTTCATTATTTGTTGCCAATCGTTTGTATGCGCGCCTCGGAATCGTTACCTGTGTTTTGCTTCTGCCGATCACATATATCTTTGGCTTTGCATTCTTCGCGCTCAATTACAACATGGTCGGCGCAGTGACAGCACGGTTTACCCAACTGGTAGTGCTATCTGGTGCGGGAGATAGTGGCTGGAATGCATTGTTCAATGTTGTGCCATCTCAAAAACGCGGACAAGTATTGGCTTTCCAAAACGGTTTGCCTTCGCAAATCGGCGTAGTGCTATCCGGCGTTTTATTGATTCTCGGCGAAAAAGTTTTGAACACGCCTCAGATCTTTTTGACGTGCGGCATATTTGCATTGATATGCGGAGTAGTCGTTTGGCGGATGCGACCCGCGTACGGTGAAGCATTAATCGCCGCGTTACGCGCGGGACGCATCGAAGTATTCAGCGCACAAGAATCCCCTTTCGCCGGAATCAAGAATGACCCATTTGCCGTCAGCGTAGCAGTCCAATCGTTACACGATTCAAAGTCAACAACTCGTCGGCTCGCGGCAGAGATATTAAGCAAAATGAGTGCAGTCTCTGCCATCCCGGCTTTGATCAAAGTGTTACCTGATTCTGATGTTAATGTGCGATGTGCGGTTATTCGTGCGCTGGGAAGTTTGCGTGCCGAAGCCGCGCTCGAGGATATCTTGTCTTGTCTCGATAACCGCGATTCGGATGTTCGCATCTCGGCTCTCAGCGCGTTGCCGCAGATCGCGAAGAGTGCAGATCAAATTCTTTTAACAAAACTTGAAGGATTGCTTCGAGATTCAAATATCAACGTCCGAATGCAAGCCGCGTTGACATTGGCAAAATTTGGTTTGGTTGAGCGCGGTGCACCGGTTTTGATTGACCAACTTAATCATGGTGAGCTTACATGCCAGCTATTAGCTTTAGAGATGCTGGGTGAGATTGCAAAATCAAATAAACAAACGCTATTCGATAGTCAACCTATTCTTAACATGCTTAATCATTCATCTCCATCTATTCGCAAAGCGGCTTGTCACGCATTAGGATATTTCACTGATGAGTTGACACAGCAGAGTTTAGTTAAATGCTTATATGACAACGACTTGACGGTTCGACAGGCCTCAGCAGAATCGTTGCGAGGCTGTGAACGTGCTGTTGACTCAATGATTTTTGAGATTCTCCAGTCTAATCATGTTCACGCTCAGGAAGCTGTATTGGAAGCCATCACACTTGACGGAGCAAAAACACGTTCCGCACTTCTGGATTATGTTCACCGTGAATCATCGGCTGTTCGTTCTCTGCGCCATCAACTTAATACGCTTACTGGCGGTGGGCGTTCTATCAATCTATTGCGGGAAACGCTTCAAAGCCGAATTGAAATGCACGAGAAACATCTTATAAAAACCGTTGGAATATTCGGCGACCCTCAAGCAATGGAACTGATACGCAAAAGTTTACACGGCAGTGATAGCGAAACGCGCGCTGCCGCGCTGGAAGCTCTTGAAACACTTGGTAATAAAGAATTGACGCGCGAGATTATGCCATTGCTTGAAGATGAATCACATCAAACGCTTGGCGATCATCCATCGTCTTCGATGAATACGCTTGAAGAATTATTATCTTCTACCGATGAGTGGGTTTGTGCGTTAACGATTAGGACGATTTCGGAATCCGAGTTGCGGAACTTCATTCCAAAGCTGCGCGAACTCGAATCTGATCAGCGATCTTTAGTTGCTCAATCCGCTCACGAAGTGCTGATTCAATTTGGCGAGGAAAAATCTATGGACACTTTGCAAACCATCTCTACGCTCGAACGCATTTTGCTTTTACGTGATGTTCCAATCTTCTGCGACCTTTCGCCCGAAGACCTTAAACAAGTTGCTGATATCGCGCGTGAACAATGGTTTCCAGATGGCGCCATTCTTTGCCGCGCGGGTGAAGAGGGGAACGCGATGTATATCATTGTCAGTGGCAAGGTTCGGGTCCAAAAAGATACGGATGGAAATGAAAAAGATTTAGCGATACGAGGCGAGGGCGATTTTGTCGGCGAAATGGCCATCATCGAATCAGCGCCGCGCATGGCAACTTTGCGCGCACTCACTGAGTTGCGCGTGCTTGTGATTGATAGCGATTCCTTCAGCGCAATCATTCGCGACCGACCCGAAGTTTCTATTTCGGTAATGAAGACTCTTTCGCGTCGGTTGAGAGAAACAGTTAGTGTTTAGAAATAAGAGGTGATGAAGTGACAAATCCAGTGATTATGGTAATAGATGATGATGGGACTGTGTTGAACGCGGTGGAACGCGATTTGCGCTCGAAGTTTGGACGCGACTATCGCGTGGTCAAAGCCAATTCCGGGGCGGCCGCGCTTGACTTTATTAAACAGTTGCAGGCGCGCACTGAAGCCGTCGCTCTTTTCTTGACCGATCAGCGCATGCCGCAAATGACGGGAATCCAATTCCTTGAGAAGGCACGCGAAATTTACCCCGAAGCAAAGAGAGTTTTACTTACGGCGTATGCCGATACCGAAGTCGCCATTGCCTCTATAAATAAACTGCAATTAGATTATTACCTGATGAAACCCTGGGATCCTCCCGAGGATAATCTTTATCCTGTGTTAGTGGATTTGCTTGAAGATTGGCGGTCCAGTGTAAAGCTCCCCTTCGAAGGTATTCGCGTGGCAGGGACGTTGTGGTCACCGAAATCTCATGAAGTAAAAGATTTTTTTGCCCGACACCAAATCGCCTACCAATGGCTGGATATTGAAGGTGATCTGAAAGTCAGGGCCATGGTGGAGGAACATTCCGGAGGCGCGCTGAAATTGCCGGTTGTCTTTTTCCCGGATGGCAAGGTGCTGGTTGAACCGGAGATTCAAGAACTCGCGCAAAAAACGGGAATACAGACGAAAGCCTCGCTTCCACTTTATGATTTGGTCATTATCGGCGGTGGACCGGCAGGATTGTCGGCATCCGTTTACAGCGCGTCAAATGGATTGCGTTGCCTGGTGATCGAGAAAGAAGTTCCGGGTGGGCAGGCGGGCAACAGCCCGAAGATTGAAAACTATTTGGGTTTTCCGGCAGGACTCTCCGGCACAGATCTGACGCGGCGCGCGGTGACGCAATCCAAGCGTTTCGGCGCCGAGATCATTTCAACGCAAAGCGTAACGAATGTCCGTGCACAGGATAATGTTCGCGTGATTACTTTGTCGGACGGCTCGGAAATTATTAGCAAAGCAATTCTGGTTGCAACTGGAGCGTCTTTCCGACGATTAGAAGTTCCTCATGCTGATGAGTTTGCCAGTGCCGGAGTTTATTACGGCGCGGCTTATACCGAGGCGGCATATTATAAAGATCAACGGGTATTCGTGGTCGGGGGCGCAAACTCGGCGGGGCAGGGTGCATTGTTTCTCAGTCAATTTGCAAGCAAGGTAACCATGTTGATTCGCCGCGAGTTTCAGGAGGGAACATCGAAATATCTTTTGGATGCAATCGCCGCCAATCCGAAGATTGAACGCCTTTTCAACATCGAGATTACGGAAATTCATGGCAAGCCGGGAAAGATTAATGGGATCGAAATCAAAAATCGGATCACGAACGAAAGCGCAACTCTTCCGGGTGCGGCCATTTTTGTCTTCATCGGTGCAATACCTCAAAGTGAACTTGTGAAAGATTTAGTGATGCTTGACAATAAAGGCTTCATCCTTACGGGTCGCGATTTGATGAAGGATGGAAAACTTCCAAAGCAATGGCCGCTGGAGCGTGAACCGTTTTTGCTGGAGACAAGTGTGCCGGGTATCTTCGCGGCCGGCGATGTGCACCTGGGTACAAATCACCGTGTGGCATCCGCAGTCGGTGAAGGCGGCATTGCAGTTGCGGCGATTGAGTCGTATCTGAAAACTTTATGAACAAAGAGTTCCTTCGTCACTTGCAACTGTTTGAAAACTTATCCGAGGCCGACCTCGACTGGCTGTTGGCTCAAGCTGAGAGCGTTGAAATCCCTGGCGGTGAAAATCTAATCGAAGAAGGCAAGCCTGGTGATGCAGCTTACGTCATTCTCGATGGCGAGTTTGAAGTGGTGAAGAAATCGGACGTTCAAAATATTGTCATCGCAGTGCGCGAACCGGGCGAAGTGTTCGGTGAAATGGCTTTGTTGGATCAGGCACCGCGCATGGCAACTGTGCATGCCGTCCGCGACAGTAAGGTATTAAAAATCCGAGGCGAGACATTTCAACAAATGCTGGCGCATAGTTCTTCGGCGGCCTTGTCCATTTTGCAAACGGTCAGCACGCGGCTCCGGCAGAACGAAGGCTTGTTGCGACAAAGTGAAAAGATGGCGGCGCTCGGAACCTTAGCTGCCGGTCTCGCACACGAATTGAACAACCCTGCTTCCGCCCTGCGTCGAAGCGCGGATCAGTTGCACTCCGCTTTATCGGAATGGAGCAAGTCGGAATCTGAATTAGAACGTCTGGATTTGGATGAACATCAGATGCAACTCATCAATGATCTAAGATTAAAAATCGAAACGCCTCCAACCTCGACTTCGAGTTTTGATCCTCTGGCAATAAGTGATAATGAAGCTGAAATACAAACTTGGCTCGATCAACACAATATCCCGAACGCGTGGGAGCTTTCTCCCGCGCTGTTTTCGTTCGGCTGGACTGCTCGTTCGTTGATCGAACTCGCAAGTGCTTTTAATTCTCAAGCAAGTTCAGTCATTATTAATTGGCTGGCGGCGGGCAGCACAGTATATTTCTTGCTTGGCGAAGTGGATATCGCTACACAACGGATTTCAGAAATCGTCAAATCGGTTAAAGCCTACTCTTATTTGGATCAATCGCCTGTACAAAATGTGAATGTCCAAGAAGGATTGGAGAATACGCTTATTATCCTGAGACACAAGATAAAAGATGAAATTAAGATCACGCGTGATTATTCCGCCGACCTGCCTCCTATCGAAACATACGGAAGTGAATTGAATCAAGTGTGGACCAATATTCTTGATAACGCAATTGATGCCATGCAGGGTCAAGGTGAACTCGTTTTGCGTACATACGCCAAAGATGGAAAAGTGATTGTAGAGATTCAAGATAATGGTCCCGGCATCCCAATAGAAATCCAGCAAAGAATCTTCGAGCCGTTTTTTACCACCAAACCTCCAGGGCACGGAACCGGGCTTGGACTTCATATCGCATATACGATTGTCAATAACCATTACGGGCAAATCCGCGTTAACTCTGAACCAGGCAAAACATGCTTTCAGGTTACGCTTCCGATTCAACTTCCGCGCTAAGCAGAGGACAAGATGACCATTGATACTGACAACGAACTGAAGCAGATTTTAACCACAATAAAGACCGTTGCAAGTGTCGGGGTTTCTTCCAATGAAGAGAAGCCAAGTTATGGGATATTTTATTATTTGATGAAGCATGGATATCAAATGATTCCAGTGAATCCAACAGCTTCAGAGATTCTCGGCCTAAAGGTTTATCCCGATTTGATATCCATTCCACAGATGATTGATGTGGTGCAAGTCTTTAGAAAACCGGAGGATGTTCGGCCGGTTGTGGATGCGGCGATTCGAATTGGTGCGAAAATCGTTTGGATGCAAAAAGGAATTGTCAATGAAGACGCAGCTAAAAAGGCAGAAGCCGCCGGTCTGGAGGTTGTGATGAATCGTTGTATGATGGAAACCCATCAACGCCTGTTCCATGGGTAGACTGTTGGTTCAAGTGCCTTTCGATCATGTGGTTTTCATGGATGGCGGATAAAAACGAAGCGTATTACAAAATAAAAAGTCACCGCTGATGCGATGATCCTTGTGGGCGCGGAGGGACTCGAACCCCCGACCTCATGTGTGTGATACATGCGCTCTAACCAGCTGAGCTACGCGCCCGGGGTAATGCAGATTATAGCCGAGATAATTTCCCTGTGCAAGATGAATTCCATTTCGCTGCAATCATGGCGAGGTTGTCCAGGGAGCTGGAGATGATGGCGGTAATACATCC
>Ga0335080_10008236_pt1 | contig 10860 bp, 9 predicted proteins | sample Lox_Sample_34_FD_206720 | JGI IMG/M metagenome (GOLD analysis project Ga0335080, IMG submission 206720) | Soil microbial communities from Loxahatchee National Wildlife Refuge, Florida, United States - Lox_Sample_3.4 | ecosystem: Environmental > Terrestrial > Soil > Wetlands | place: USA: Florida...
CGACATGTCGAACTCGACGTACCGGTAGCGTCCCGCGAACCGCTGCATCTCACGCTCCCCGGCCCGCATCATCTCGGCTGAGAAATCAGCGAGTATCGCGGTGCTGCGCGGATACAGGTCGAGGATCATCCGCGACGCGGCCCCGGTACCCGCCCCCAGATCCAGGAACGTGAACGGCTCCTGCTCCTGGTAAGGAAGAAGCCCGGCCATGAAGCGCCGGTGGTCCTTGCGCCTGCGCTCCTGCCGCTCCGCTTCCGCCGCCCAGGCCTGCACGCCCTCGGCGGACTGCCAGATGTCCGCGTTCTTATCCGCCTGGTGGTCCATGAGCAGAAGGTTACCGATCTTCTGCTGCCTGGCGGTGAACGCGGAGTTCGCATGCTCGATACCCTGGAAGAGCATGCCGGAGCGACCCTTACCGAGTACGCCAGGAGAGAGATGCCCAAGCGGGTTCGTCCCTACGGCTCCGCGGAGGACGCCGAGTCCGCCGGGCTCGCCTCCAGCCAGCCGGGAGCCGGAGGTGAGCTCGTGAGCGAGCTGGGCGGCACGATGACGATGCGCGAGTTCGCCGGCCAGGCGGCCGAGGCCATCCGCCTGCTCAGCGATCTGGCCTCAGGCGGGACCAGCTTCGCGAGCCTCGATGACGCCCGCGAGGTCATCGCGAGCCTGGAGCAGCTGGGCCAGGACCTGCCGCACCTGTGCGAGCAGCTGGCCCGGATCCTTGTCGTGCAGCGCGAGGAGGGCCAGATCACCCGCGGCGCCGGCCAGGATCCTGACTTCTGGGTCATCGAGGCGGTCGAGGCACTCGCCGCCGCGGGCCGGGCCGCGGATATGATGACCGCCGCCCTGACGCAGGCGGGCAAGACGTCGGCGGAGCTCAGATCGGCACGCTGAACGCCGCAGGGGGCAAGGTCAGGGGCCGATGTGCACGTAGGTCGTCCAGAGTCCCCATCTTCCGCAGCGCTCGCCGCGCAGCCGGCCGACGGCGTCGTGCAACGCTCGCGCTGACCGGTCGTCATTCAGGGCGCCATGGCTGGCCAGCGCGGCGTAGACCGCTTCCGCGACCGACTTGGCCTGGTAGTCGGCCGCGGGGCTGAGCGTCGCGATCACGTTCCGGAAGCCGCCGAAGTGCAGGGCGGCAGCCGGATGAACGGCCTCGTCGAGCAGTCCGCTGTCCGGCGCCGCGGCGTAGCAGATAGACAGGTAGGCGAACCTGGCGTCATCGATGGGAAGCTCGGACAGCTCTCGCGGCGAGATGAAGCTCGCCGCGCCGGCCGTGACGGGAAGCGCCAGGCCGCCGACGCGCACGTCGCCGCTGATGTCCTCATGCTCGCTGGCGTAGCCATGACCGACGAAATGAAGCAGCGGATGGCGGCCGATCTCGCGCAGGTAGTCCGCCTTGGCGGCATCTGCGGGCAGCAACAGGTGATCGGGGAAAAACCGGCACACCATGTCGGCCTCGGGACGGGCGCTGGGCAGGTTGCTGTCCGGCGCGAGGACGAGCATCCGGGCGCCCGGCCGCGGCCGGTCATGCGCGCCCGGCCACCGTGCCCGGATGAGCTGTGACAGCGAAGGCGTATACGAGGAGACCACCCGGTCCATGACCGAGTTCCGGGTCGAGTCCGCCAGCCCGGCCGCGTGCAACGGCAGATGGGCCAGCCATCCGGCCGGGCACCACCACAGCCGCGGCAGCTCACCGCCGTCGGCGTTGAGCTGGTTGTTCTCGGCCAGCCATCGCAAGACCGGCTCGGTGACGTCGCGCCAGAGCCAGGCCAGCATCTCATCGCCCGCCTGCAGCCAGCCGGCCGCCGTCCGGCCCGGCTCTTCCGCCGCCTGGCGCCAGGCACGGGTCTTCTTGTAGACCTCGGCGGGCAGTCCCAGCTGCTTCAGGGGCAGGTCCCGGGTGACGATCAGCGCGTCGCAGCGCTGGCGGCTGGCGTTCAGCAGCACCACGGGCCCGGCGTCCGCGGCGGCGCGCAGATCCTCGTAGCCGGGAAGGCCCAGCAGGTCGTGGCGCCGCACCGCGTCGTCCCACTCGCGGTAAAGCGCCGCGTGCCGCTCGGCTCGCGCGTTCGACTGGCCGAAGCGCCCGATGCCGCCTTCCGTCCTGATCACGGGCGCGTCTAGCTCGGCACGGATGGCGGTCAGCCGCTCGAACAGGTCAGGATCGACCTCGCGCAGCCGGTACAGCGGCGCCGACCGCAGCGCCACGCGCTGTGACCACATCACGACCCGGCCCTGCTCGAGAATCTCGACGGCCCGGGCCGGGCGCCCGGCCGTGAGCTGCGCGGCCGCCGCGTCCACCGTGAGCTCCGGCCACCGGGCCAGCAGCCGCACCTGCGCGCTGCGCCCCAGCCCGGGCCACACCGCCTGCTGCAGCAACTCCACCGCCTGGTCGAAGCCGTCGGCGGCGTCCGCGGCGTCCCGCGCGTGGTAGCCCCGGCCGCAGGCTGCCGCCAGCCTGAGAGCCACCGGAGCGTCGTCGATTCCGGCCGCCCGCCGGTACCAGGTGACCGCCTCGGCCGCCGCGGACTCACCGGCCGACGAGGCCAGCCCGTCCGCCAAGCCGGTCATGAACCGCGCCCGCTGCTCAGGGGGCATGAATTCCTCGCCGTCGGGGTCATATGCGTTCGCCTTTTCGGCCCACAGGCGCAGGATCCGCAGGGATTCGTGACGGCTGGCGTCATCGCCGTCCAGTTCGGCTCGCCGGGCCAGGAGCATGGCGAGCCGGTATCCGGATTCGCCCTCGCTTTCCCCGGCGCTCCCCGCGGCGCGATAAGCCTGCGCGGCGGCATCGAACGCGGATGGCACCCGCTCCCGTTCGAAGCGGATCTGCTCGATCCGGCCCAGGGTGAGCAGCGCCTCGGCCCGAGCGTCGTCTTCGCGGATCGCGCGCGCCGCGGTCCGGGCCAGGGTGAGCGCCTCGGGCAGGTCCTCCTCGTTTCCTGTTATCTCGAATCGCGAGGCCAGCAGGGCCGCCAGCTTGGCCGCGTTGACCTTGTGCTCGGCGGGCGACATCACCAGCCACGACCTGGACTCCGCCAGTGACCGCCGCGCCCAGATGGCATCGTCAAGCGCGCTCTTGTCCGGCCGGGCCTGGTAGAGCAGCCAGAGCGCGTCGGCGAGCGGGCTCAGCGTGAATTCCGCCCACAGGTAATTCTTGATCCGCTGCGGATTACGCAAGCAAACCTCGGCAGCCGCTCGCGCATTCGCCGTCACTTCGTCTATCCGATTCCCGCCGAGGAAATTATGTTCCAGGATCAGGAAATTGGTCCGCAGGTACAGCATGGCCGCATTAACGGTTTCGGTGCCGAAGGAGGAGTAGCTACGTTCCCACAGCTCGCTGATGCGGCCGTCGAGCCATGCTGTCGGCCCGCCAGCCAGGTCATCGGCACTATCGTCGCTTATTTCCCTGAACAATTTAATTATCGGAATGACCGGAGTCCAGGAATAATGCCAATAGGGGACGAAGAAAATATAGCAGGCCACCGTCAGCGAGATCGGCAGCAGCAGGAGAGCCGCTGTCTCCGCGGTAATGGATATGGAGCCCAGGTGGGTCAGGAAATACCACACTCGCTGCCTGCCGAAAACAGCAGAGGATGCCAGGAAGGCTGCGCCTGCCGGCAGTGCCAACGGCAATAGCGCGGCCACGAGATAACATACCGGAAGAAAAACCCTGGCCAGCGGGCTCGCTATCGCCCAGCCTTCGATGCCCCAGTCGACGTTCTTCCCGATGAAATAGGTAAGTACGCCCGCGACCAGCGCCAGCAGGGCGAACAGGCTGACTTCGTAGACCCGCCGGTATCCGCTGAGGTGCCCGCTGAAATACACCGCCACGGCCAAGGCGGCATAGGCCAAGGACGCTCCGCAGGCGATGACAGACCACCGCCTCTTGCGGTCGGCCGGAACGTCGATCGCGACCGCGGAAACTCCAGCCAGCGTTCGCGGCAAGGGACCCCGTGACCTGGGCGACGGAACTACCTGCTCGCGGCCGTCCTGCGACGGCCGCGGCATCGTCCAGCGCCTGCCGGGTCTGACGGCGGAGATCTCCGGAGTCGGCGCGCAAGGCGGCGAGAACCCGCCCGGCACCGCTGCCGTGCTCCGCCTGGCCGAGCAGGGCCAGCAGCACATGCTCGGGTTCGACCTGCTCTTCGCCCCCGTCCCGGGCCAGGGCCGAGGCCGACTTGATCACCGCGCTGGCCTGCTCACTGTAGGGGAGGTACGCAGTCAGTTGCGCCACCGACCCGGTCCCGGCAAGTCGGATGACAGCCTGCCGGGCCGCCGCCAGCGTTATTTTCCGCTTGCCCGGCGCCAGCCTGAGCACACCCGGCCGGACGCGAAGGAAGCCAAGGAATAGGTGCTCGGTGCCGATCTCCCCGTGCCGGAGGACCCTGGCTTGCTCCTGCGCCAAGGTGACGAGGTCGCGAGCCGTTTCGGTAAATCCCTCGAACATCGGATTCCCCCCGGATCAGGTCACGAATGAATAATCGTCGCATACGGCGGGGCCGTTTTCGGCTACCTTTACCGCCATGACCACTGCGGCTTTCTAGCCAGATACGGCGGCGATGGTGGTTGCTACCTGCGGGGAGGTGGGCGGTGAGGGACGGCAGGATCTCACCGCGCGATACCAGCCTGGACCAGTACCGGACCTGGCTGGACGGACCCGCAGAAGAGGACGCCGCCGAGGCTGGCAGTCGCGGGACTCTGCAGGCCAGCGCCCTCATGCCTGACGCCTTCCTGCCCCCCGCCCCGGGCCCCGGCGAATGGAGTGCCGACCACGCCGTCGTGGAGCTGTACTCCATGCACTACCGGTCCCTGGTGCGGCTGGCCGCCATCTTGGTACGGGACATTCCCACCGCCGAGGAAGTGGTTCAGGATGCCTTCGTCGCGATGCACGGCGGGTGGCAGCGGCTGAAGGACACCGAGAAGGCGCTCGCCTACCTCCGGCAGGCCGTCGTGAATAAGTCACGATCTGTTCTGCGGCACCGGATGGTGGTCGAGAAGAACCTGCAGAACGCGCCGCCGGACATGCCGAGCGCCGAACACGGAGCCTTTGTCCTGCTCGAGCGGTCAGCGGTCGTGGCCGCGCTGCGCGACCTGCCCGGCCGGCAGCGCGAGGCGATCGTCCTGCGGTACTACGCGGACCTGTCCGAGGCTGACATCGCGGCGGCGATGGGGATCAGCCGCGGCGCTGTGAAGAGTCACACGGCCCGCGGCATGGCCGCCCTCCGCGCGGCGCTGGAGCAGGACTCGTGACCAGGGCCGGCCGCGGCCCCGAGGGCACCCCCGCGCAGTGGTACCACTTCGCCGAGTTCGTGCGCCGTGCCCTGCACGCGGCCGCGGACCAGGTCGAGCCGCAAGCCGACGGCCTGGGGCCGATCCGGGCCAGGATCCCGGCCGACCCCAAGCCGTGCGACCGCCAGCTGACGCGGTGGCACCGCCGCCGGCCCGGGACCAGGCGAGGTTCGCGCCGCGGCGGGCCAGGAACGAGCGCTCAGCGTCCTTAAGTGCTGGATGTCCGCCCGTAGTGCCTGTTAGAATGTGTTTTTGGCATGGCGAGGGGGGCGCGATGTCCAGTACTGGCACGGGCGGTTCGTTCGAGGTCGTGGTCGAACCGCGCAACGACCAATACGATCCCGACGACGACGGCTGGCGAGATCAGGCCGCCACGCTCTACGCCGACCTGGACGCCCGGGTGGATACAGTCCGCCGCACCCGTCCGGTGCCGGGTGCCAAAGGTTCCGTCGACCAGGTGATCATCGCCCTGGGCAGCGCCGGGGCGTTCGGCGCCGTGGTGGAGAGCCTGCGGGCCTGGCTGGGGCGCGACCGGGACCGGCGCATCGACGTGCGCTGGGTGGAGAATGGCGCGGAACGCTCGGTGACGCTGACCGGCCAGGCGGTCGACGTCGAGACCATCCGCGAGATCGCCTCGGCGGCAGTGGCGCAGGTGGGAGGGTCGCCATGGCCAGTCGATACCGGGCCCTCCTGATCGGCAACTCGACCTACCCGGCCGACGAGCACAACCTGCAGACGCTGAAGGGGCCGGTCAAGGACATCGCCGCGATGAACCGCGCGCTCATCGACCCGGCCACCGGGCTGTTCGCCGACGTCGACGTGACCCTGCTGCCCGAGGCGACCTCCGGCCGGGCCATCCGGGCGCTGGGCCGGTTCTTCGGCACCGCGACCCGGGACGACGTCCTGCTGGTCTACTTCAGCGGGCACGGCAAGCTCGACCAGGGCGGCCGGCTGCACCTGTGCATGCAGGACACCGAATCGACCGACCTGCTGTCGACCGCGGTGAGCAGCGTGCGGATCAACGAGTTCGCCGACGCCTCCCGTGCCCGCAACGTGATCATCGTGCTCGACTGCTGTCACGCCGGCGCCTTCCGCGGCGGCGATCTGGTGGACGCGGTGGCCGGCCCGGGCCGGTACGTGCTGACCGCCTGCCGGGGAACGCAGCTGGCCAACGACGCGACGGTGGACAACGGCACCAGCTATTTCACCCAGCACCTGGTCGATGGCCTGCTGGGCGCCGCGGCCGACCAGGACCAGGACGGCTACGTCACGTTCTCCGACCTCTACGCCTACGTGGACCGCCGATTGCGTGACGCCGGCAAGCAGATCCCGCAGCGGCGGGTGACCGGCGACGGCGACGTGGCCCTGGCCAGGCGCCGGCCGCAGGCGACCGCCAAAGTCAGTACCGCCGAAGCCGGCACCTCGGAACCGGGCCGGGCGCAGGATCAGCCAGGATCCGCCGCGCCGTCCGGTCCGCCGGCGGACGGTCCGGCCGCGGACGGTCCGGTCGCGGACGGTCCGGCGGCAGACGGTCCGGCGGCAGACGGTCCGGCGGCAGACGGCAAGGGGTCATTGCCTACCAGGTCGCACCGTCGGCCGGCCAGGCCGCGCCGACGGGTAGTGCTGGCGGCCGCGGCCGCCGCGGTGGTGATCGCGGCCGGCGTCGTCACCGGCGTCGTGCTGCTGGCCGGCGGCTCCGGCGGATCATCGGCGACGGGCCACCGCGTCGGCCTGAACGGCTGGGTGATCGCCGGGCCCTGGCGGATGAAGGTCCACGATAACCACAGCGGCGCCGACCCCGGCTGCTCGATCACGCTGACCGACGCGCAGTCCGGCAGCACGGTCCGGTCAGAGAAAGAGCTGTACGGAACCTGGATGTTCCAGCAGCAGGGCGGGTCCTTCCGGTGGCGGGTGAGCGACCCGGAGTGCATCGTGACGCCGCTGTCCGGGGCGGGAAACGGCCCCCTGCCGCTGGAATGGACACTGCCGGGCGACAGCGACGCCTTCGCCGTACACTCCCGGGTGGCCGTGCGGGTGACGGACTACAGCGGCAACTCGCAGTGCGCGATAACCCTCAACGACACGGCCAGCGGGCAGGCGCTCGACGCCGGGACGCTGACACCGGGAGAAAACCACGACACCGTGGTGCTCGACCCAGGCGGTCGCCCGACGGTCTTCCTGAGCGATCTCACCTGCAAGGTCCGGGTGACCCCCGCGTCCTGAACGGGGCACGCAGCGGTCCGGGAGGCAGGCACCGGGCTCGTTCGGCATGAAAAGGCTGTTGCGCGTGCCCGGCGTGGCACCTTCCTCGGCACCGTGACGGGACCGACCTACTATGGGCGGTATGACCGAGCAGGCCGAGACGACCCGGACGGCGATCCTCACCGTTGACGACGACCCTGGCGTGTCCCGCGCGGTGGCGCGTGACCTGCGGCGGCGCTACGGGGAACGGAACCGGATCGTGCGGGCCGAGTCGGGCGCCTCGGCGCTGGACGCGCTGCGCCAGATGAAGCTGCGCGGCGACCTGGTGGCGGTGATCCTGGCCGACTACCGGATGCCGGAGATGAACGGGATCGAGTTCCTCGAGCGGGCGATGGACATCTACCCGGGGGCACGGCGCGTGCTGCTCACCGCCTACGCCGACACCGGGGCCGCGATCGACGCCATCAACGTGGTCGATCTCGACCACTACCTGCTCAAGCCGTGGGACCCGCCGGAGGAGAAGCTCTACCCGGTGGTCGACGAGCTGCTCGACGCGTGGCTGGCGTCGGACCACCGGCCGGTGCCGGAGACCAAGGTCGTCGGGCACCGCTGGTCGGCGCGCTGTTCGGAGGTGCGTGAGTTCCTGGCCCGTAACCAGGTGCCGTACCGCTGGTACAACTCCGACGAGCCGGAGGGAGAGCGGCTGCTCGAGGCCGCCCAGGCGGACGGGCTCTCGCTGCCATTGGTGATCACGCCGGACGGCGATCCGCTGATCGAGCCGACCGACGCCGAGCTGGCGGCGCGGGTGGGGCTGGCCACCACGCCCTCGAAGGATTTCTACGACCTGATCGTGATCGGCGGCGGGCCGGCCGGCCTGGGCGCCGCGGTGTACGGCGCGTCCGAGGGGCTGCGGACCGTGCTGGTGGAGCGGCTGGCGACCGGCGGGCAGGCGGGGCAGAGCTCGCGGATCGAGAACTACCTGGGCTTCCCGGACGGGGTGTCCGGGGCGCAGCTGACCGACCGGGCGCGGCGGCAGGCCACGAAGTTCGGGGCCGAGGTGCTGACCACCCGGGACGTGGTGGCGCTGGAGGTCAAGGGGTCGGCCCGGGGGGTTCGGTTCGCGGACGGCACGTCGCTGGACGCGCACACGATCATCCTGGCCACCGGGGTGTCCTACCGGCAGCTTTCGGCGCCCCGGCTGGCCGAGCTGACCGGGCGCGGGGTGTACTACGGGTCCGCGCTGACCGAGGCCTCGGCCTGCCTGGGGCAGGACGTGTACATCGTCGGCGGGGCGAACTCGGCCGGGCAGGCCGCCGTGTACCTGTCCCGGCACGCCAAGTCGGTGACGATCCTGGTCCGCGGGCCGTCGCTGGAAAAGTCGATGTCGTACTACCTGATCAAGCAGATCGAGGACATCCCGAACCTCTCGGTCCGGACGTGCACCGAGGTCATCGCGGCGTCGGGCGAGGATCACCTGGAGAGCCTGACGCTGCGGAACACCGCGTCGGGTGACACGGAAACAGTGGACGCCTCTTTGCTGTTCTTGTTCATCGGGGCAGCGCCGCTGACCGACTGGCTGGACGGAGTGGTAGTGCGGGATTCCGCGGGGTTCGTGGTAGCCGGGCCCGACCTGTCGGCCGGCGGGGAGCGCCCGCGCGGCTGGGAGCTGGACCGGATGCCGTACCACCTGGAGACCAGCGTGCCCGGGGTGTTCGTGGCCGGGGACGCGAGGGCGGAGTCGGCGAAACGGGTGGCTTCGGCCGTCGGGGAAGGCGCGCTGGCCGTCATGCTCGTGCACCGCTATCTGGAGAAGAGATGAGTGCTTCTGACCTGGCCCCGGCCGAGTCGGCCGGCCGCCTGACGTGCAGCGTGGATGAGCTGCGGACGCTGTTCCTGTTCGAGAAGCTCACCGAGGAGCAGCTGCAGTGGCTGTGCGAGCGGGGACACGTGGAGCTGATCGGGCCGGGGACCGTGTACGCGGAGGGTGCCGCCGCGACCTGCTTCTACGTCCTGCTCGAGGGCACCGTGGTGATGTCGCGCCGGGTGGGAGCGGACGACATCGAGGTCGGCCGGACCTCGGACCGCGGCGTGTACTCGGGGGCGTTCACCGCCTACCTCGGGGACCGGGTGCCGCAGGTCTACAACAACTCGCTGAGGGCGACGGTGGCGTCGCGGTTCTTCGTGCTGGACGCGGACGTGTTCGCCGAGCTGATGCACGAGTGGTTCCCGATGGCGGTGCACCTGCTCGAGGGGCTGTTCTTCGGCAACAAGAACGCCCAGGCGGCGATCGGGCAGCGGGAGCGGCTGCTGGCGCTCGGCTCGCTTTCCGCGGGCCTAACCCACGAGCTCAACAACCCGGCCGCGGCGGCGGTGCGGGCCACGGCGGCGCTGCGCGAGCGGGTGGCCGGGATGCGGCACAAGCTGGGCCTGATCGCGGGCGGCAAGTGGGACCGGACCACGCTGGAGACGCTGATCCAGCTGCAGGAAGAGGCGGCCGAGCGGGTGCCGAAGGCGGTGGCGCTTTCTCCCCTGGAGGCCTCCGACCGGGAGGACGCCATCACCGACTGGCTGGAGGACCGCGGGTGTTCCGAAGGCTGGATGCTGGCCCCGACCTTCGTGGCGGCCGGGCTGGACGTGGCCTGGCTCGACCACGTCGAGGCGGCGGTGGACCCGGACACGCTGGAGGCCGCGCTGCGGTGGCTGAACTACACGGTCGACACCGAGCTGCTGATGAACGAGATCGAGGACTCCACCACCCGGATCTCCACGCTGGTCGGGGCGGCCAAGCAGTACTCCCAGCTGGACCGGGCGCCGTACCAGGTCGTCGACGTGCACGAACTACTGGACAGCACGCTGCTGATGCTGTCCGGGAAGATGCCCTCCAGGATTCAGGTGGTGAAGGAGTACGACCGGTCGGTGCCGTCGATCCCGGCCTACGCCGCCGAGCTCAACCAGGTATGGACGAACCTGATCGACAACGCGGTGTCCGCGATGGGTGAGTCCGGGGTCCTGACGGTGCGCACCGGGATGGACCGGGATCAGGTGTTCGTGGAGTTCGGTGACACCGGGCCCGGGGTACCGCCGGAGATCAGGGACCGGATATTCGAGCCGTTCTTCACCACCAAGCCGGTAGGCGAGGGCACCGGGCTCGGCCTCGACATCTCGTGGCGCATCGTGGTGAAGAAGCACCACGGGGATCTGTCCCTGACGGCATCGCCCGGCGACACGCGGTTCCGGGTCCTGCTGCCGGTGACCTGGCAAGATGATTCCGAGGAGAGCTGAACATGTCATCGGAGATCGCGGGCATCGACCCTTCGGTGCCGCCGAGCGGGGACGGCTGCGTCGAGTGCGAGGCGGCCGGCGGCT
>Ga0335080_10008237_pt1 | contig 10859 bp, 6 predicted proteins | sample Lox_Sample_34_FD_206720 | JGI IMG/M metagenome (GOLD analysis project Ga0335080, IMG submission 206720) | Soil microbial communities from Loxahatchee National Wildlife Refuge, Florida, United States - Lox_Sample_3.4 | ecosystem: Environmental > Terrestrial > Soil > Wetlands | place: USA: Florida...
GGCGGCTGGCGATGAGCATGGGTGCCGGCTCTCCGCCCCGGTGGAGGGCGATGGCGCGCCACGCGTCGGTGCAGGACAATCTCGCCGCCACCGCCTCCGCGCTCACGTACACCGCGGACAGCGGAGCCGTCGCGATGCAGATCGTCGTGGAGCCGATACGGTTCGTGAAGCTCCGCGCGGTGACCGCAGCGGCGCTCGACTACGCGGCCACCGCGGTCACGATCGCCATCGGGCTTATCGGCGTGATGGCGCTCTGGCTCGGGCTGATGGGCATCGCCGAGCAGGCCGGGTTGCTGCACTTCCTGACGCGGATACTCGCGCCACTCACGCGCCGGCTCTTCCCGGACGTGCCGCCCGACCACCCGGCGATGGGGGCGATGATCATGAACATTGCGGCGAACATGCTGGGCCTCAGCAACGCCGCGACGCCCCTGGGGCTCAAGGCCATGGAAGAGCTTAACCGGCTCAACCCCCGGCTCGGCACGGCGACGAACGCCATGGTCACGTTCCTGGCCATCAATACCGGCGGACTGATACTCATCCCCGCGACCGCCATCGCCGTGCGCGCCGCCGCCGGCTCGGCCAACCCGGGGATCATCATCGGCACGTCCATCGTCGGCGCCGGGTGCGCGACCGCGGCCGGCGTGATTGCCTCCAGGATCCTCGAGCGTCTCCCCCGCTACCGCAGGGGAGGGGAGGCGCCCCGTGATTGACGCGCTCAGGGCGCTGATCAATGCGGTCGCCGTCGCGGCCATCCCCCTCGTCATCGTGGTATTCCTGGCGTGGGGACTCGTGAAGAAGGTGAAGGTTTACGAGGTGTTCGTGGAGGGGGCGAAGGAAGGCTTCACGACCGCGGTGCGCATCATCCCCTACCTGGTCGCGATGCTGGTGGCGATCGGGATATTCCGGGCCAGCGGCGCGCTCGACATACTCACGCGGCTCCTCGCGCCCGTGACGTCGCTCATCGGCATGCCCCCGGAGACGCTCACGATGGCGCTGATGCGCCCCCTCTCGGGGAGCGGATCGCTGGGGGTGATGACGGAGCTGATGAAAGCGCACGGGCCGGATTCGCTCATCGGCATCATGGCGTCGACGATGTACGGCAGCTCGGAAACCACGTTCTACGTGCTCGCGGTCTACTTCGGCGCCGTGGCGATCAGGGACACGCGCCATGCGGTCCCCGTCGGCCTCATCGCCGATGTCGCCGGGATGCTCTCCGCGGTCTGGATCGTGAACCTGCTCTTTCGGTGAGATTGCTTCGCAATGACAGGCTCCGGTCGTTGACATGTTCCCGTCATTGCGAGCGCTTTGTGCGAAGCGCTCTTTCTGCGCCACGACGCATTTTGGCGTGCCAATCCCCGTGGATTTCCTTGCATTTCAGGGGGGTGATGCCTATATTTTTCGCGCAATCCGAGCTGCTTCCTGCGCGTTCTCTCCCTTTGACACTACCGCATTGCTCCACCAGACACTGAATACTCTATGCACCTCCTGAACCGGCTCGTCGTCGCGACGATTCCTGCTGTCCCGAAACCGATGGTACGTTACTTCGCCGGCAGGTATATCGCCGGCGAGACGCTGCAGGACGCGATCGCGACTGTCCGGGCGCTCAACGCCGAGGGGGTCTGCGCGACGCTGGACGTCCTGGGTGAAGACATCACGCGCCGCGATGAAGCCGTCGCCTCCCGCGAGCAGTCGAACCAGGTCCTCCATGCGATCGCCCGCGAGAAACTCGATTCCAACCTCTCCATCAAGCTGACCTCCCTCGGCCTCAAGCTCGGCACCGCGTTCTGCGCGGAGAACGTGCGGGAGATCCTGAAAGTCGCCGCCGGGTACAATATTTTCGTCCGGTTCGACATGGAGGATTCCGCGTGCACGACCGATACGATCGGGATATTCCGGGGGCTGCACAGGGAGTTCCCAAACACCGGGATCGTCCTGCAGGCATACATGCGCCGCTCGGGCGACGACGCGCTGGCGCTGATTGAGGACAGGCCGAATTTCCGCCTCTGCAAGGGCATCTACCGGGAGAAGAAGGAGATCGCGTTCCAGGAGCGGGCCGAGGTGCAGCAGAATTTCATCCGCCTGCTGGAGCTGATGCTGAAGCGGGGTGCATACGTCGGGATCGCGACGCACGACACGGTCCTCGTCGACGCCGCCGAAGGCCTCGTCCGGGATACGGGTCTCCGGAAGGACCAGTACGAGTTCCAGATGCTCCTGGGCGTCCGGCCCGAGCTCCGGAAAAGGCTCGTGAAGGCGGGACACCGGGTCCGGCTCTACGTCCCGTTCGGCGAGCACTGGTACGGCTACTCCACGCGCAGGTTCAAAGAAAATCCTGAAATCGCCGGCTACGTCTTCCGGGCGCTCTTCACGCGGAACCAGTAGGAGCAGATTGCTTCGCCTGAGGCGGCGCCTGCGGCGCCACGGAAGCGGCTCGCAATGACTGCGTTGTGCCTCCAGGCCGTCATTGCGAGCGAAGCGAAGCAATCCCGCGCCGGACACCGCCGTCATTCAATAAACCAGAAGGAGCGACAATGGCTGAACTGAAACACACCCCCATGGTGGCGGCCTCCTCTGATATGAAGGAGTTCACGCTCCGGGCCCTGGTCATCGGGCTCTTCATGTGCGTCATCCTGGGCGCCGCCAACGCGTACCTCGGTCTGAAGGCGGGCATGACGATCGCGGCCACATACCCCGCAGCCGTGATCGGCATGGCGGTCCTTCGCATGATGCGGGGGACGCTGCTGGAGGAAAACTTCGCCCGAACGGTCGGCTCCATCGGCGAGTCCGTCGCCGCCGGGGCGGTGTTCACCATCCCCGCGTTCGTCGTCCTGCGCATCTGGAATTTCACCCCGCAGTCGATGCTCCCTGAATACCTGACCGCCGCGGCGCTCATGATCCTGGGGGGCGTGCTGGGGATACTGTTCGTGACGATACTCCGCCGCGTCATGGTGGATGATCCGGGCCTTCCTTTCCCCGAATCCCTCGCGGCGTCCGAGATTCACAAGGCGGGGCAACGGGGGGCCGAGGCGGCCATACAGCTCTTCAAGGCCATGGGCGTCGGGGCGCTGATCAAGCTGGCAGACGGGTGCGGCGTGCTGCAGGCCACGGGGCTTGATTTCCAGGTGGCCGTCGGGAAATTCAGGGAATCATTCGTCCGGCTGGGGCTGAAAGCGGACGCGGAGAAGGTCGCCGGCGGCGGCATCACCACGATCTCCGCTCCCGCGGCAACGCCCGCATACATCGGCGTCGGTTACATCATCGGTCCCGAGCTGGGAGCGCTCAATTTCGCCGGGGGGCTCCTGGCGTGGGGACTCTTCGTGCCCCTGCTTGTCTTTTTCGTCGGCCCCTCGCTCATCGAGAAATACACGGCGATGAACGGGGGGGACCAGATGGCGGCCTGGGCCGCTGTCACCGGTCACCTCTACAGGTTCATCGTCAGGCCGATCGCGGTCGGCGGTATGCTCGTCGGGGCCTGCTTCACGCTCTGGAAGATGCGGAAGAACCTCATCCTGGGGATCAAGAGAGGCGTGGCCGACGTCCGGAAGTCCGCCGCCCAGGCGACGACGACGGAGCGCACGGAGCGGGACCTTCCCTTCAAGCTCGTCGTGCTCGGCATCGTTATCGTCTTCGCGCTCATGATCGGGCTCTACTTCTACTTCACGCAGATGTTCATCGGCGCCATACTCGCGGCGATCGTCATGATCGTCACCGGTTTCTTCTTCGCTGCGGTGTCGGGGAATCTCGTGGGGCTCATCGGGTCTTCGAATAATCCCATCTCCGGACTGACGCTGGCCGCGACCGTGATCGCGGCGCTGACGATGGTCATCATCGGCGTCAAGGGGATCGAGGGGGTCGCAGCGGTCCTGGGTGTGGCCGCGGTGGTCTGCGTCTCCTCGGCGGTGGCGGGGGAAATGCTGCAGGATCTGAAGGTCGGCCACATACTGGGCGGTACCCCCGCGAAGATGCAGGTGGGGGACATCCTCGGCGTGATCATCGCCGGGCTCGTGATGTTCTTCCCCCTCTACGTCCTGCACAACGCGGACCTGGCCGCACACCCGGGCACCGGCGGGTTCGGAAGCCCGAACCTCTCGGCCCCGCAGGCGGGACTCATGGCGGCGCTCTCACAGGGGATCGTGGGGGGGGAGATGGCCTGGCCGCTCGTCGTCGTCGGGATCGCGCTCGGCATCTCGCTCATACTGGTGCGTGTGAAGAGCCCCATGCTCTTTTCCGTCGGCATGTATCTGCCGCTGGAAACGACGTTCGCGATATTCGTGGGAGGACTGATCAGGGGTCTCGTCGACCGCCGGGCCACGAAGCGCGGCCTGAACGCGGCCCAGAAGGCGCGCGTGGAGAACGCGGGCATCCTCTCGGCCTCCGGGCTCATCGCGGGGGAGGCACTCGTCGGCCTCTTCATCGCCGCGGTCGTATTCATCCGAGACCAGACAGGCGGTCCGCCCGCGTTCTGGACCGTCCCCGGCTTTGCGTCGATCGCCCCCTGGATGGCGATCCCGGTGTTCGTGATACTGGCGCTCTATCTTATCTACGTCCCCCTCGCGAAGGCGGGGAGGCCGGACGAGCCCGCGCCGCCGACGGCGGTGATGTAATGGAATGATCACACGAAAGGAGATGAAATGTCGCAGGCAATAGAGGGGCTGGAACCGAAAGCCGTATGGAAGTACTTCGCGGAGATCGCGCGGATACCGCGGTGCTCCAAGCACGAGGAGGCGATGACCTCCTACGTCATGACCACCGCCAGGAACCTGGGGCTCGAGGCAAAAGCCGACAGGAACGGCAACGTCCTCGTCCGGAAGCCCGCGAGCCCCGGGAAGGAGCATGTCGGGAGCATCGCGCTCCAGGGGCACCTGGACATGGTGTGTGAAAAGAACAAGGAGAAGGTCCACGATTTCGCGAAAGACCCGATCGCGCTCGTGCGGAAGGGGAACGTCCTGATGGCCGACGGGACCACGCTCGGCGCGGACAACGGCATCGCGGTGGCGACGAACCTGGCGATCATGGAAGACCGGTCGCTGGCGCACGGTCCGCTGGAGTTCCTCTTCACCGTCGACGAGGAGACCGGGCTCACGGGGGCCAGCAACCTGGAGCCGGGGTTCGTGACGAGCCGGACGCTCCTCAACCTGGACTCGGAGGAGGAGGGGCACCTCTACGTCGGGTGTTCGGGGGGACGGGACACCCTCGGGACGTGGAAGGCGTCGTTCGAAGCCGTCCCTGCGGGCTGCGTCGCGGCGGAGCTGAAGGCGGCGGGGCTCAAGGGGGGGCACTCGGGGCTCGAAATCGACAAGAACCGCGGAAACGCGGTGAAGATGGTCAACCGGGTCCTGATCCGGTTGGCCGCATTCGGTGTGCGGCTCGCCTCGTTCGACGGGGGGAACAAACACAACGCGATTCCCCGGGAGGCGGAAGCGCTGGTCTTCATCCCGAAGAAGAAGTGGGATGCGGCGGCGGCGGCCGTGGCAGAGTACACCACGGTCCTCAAGGGGGAGTCGGGGAGCGTCGAGCCCGACCTCGCCCTCACGCTGACAGCCGTGAAGAAGAAGGCAAAGGTCTTGTCGCGTCCGCTCCAGGCGAAGATCACGAAGACGATCTCTGCGCTTCCCCACGGCGTGACGAAGATGAGCGCCGACATCCCCGGCCTCGTCGAGACATCCACGAACGTTGCGGTCGTGCGGACGGACAGGAAATCGGTGACCGTGGCCACGAGCCAGAGGAGCTCCGTGGCTTCCGAGATCGACGAGATATGCCAGACCGTCGCCGCGATATTCGCGCTCGGCGGCGCGGATGTACGGACCACGGACGGGTACCCGGGGTGGAAGCCGAACATGGGCTCCGCGATTCTCCGGCTCTCGCAAACGACGTACCGCCAGCTCTTCGGCAAGGATCCCGAGGTGAAGGCGATACACGCGGGGCTGGAATGCGGCATCATCGGCGAGCGGTACCCGGGCATCGACATGGTCTCGTTCGGGCCGACGCTGGAAGGGGTTCACTCGCCCGACGAGAAGATCTACATCGATTCCGTCGGGAAATACTGGAAGTACCTCCTGGCCATACTGAACAACGCCCGATGAGCGCGGCACCGGATGCGGCCATGCGCCTGGATCCCCGGAAAGGGTGGTACAGGTTCGTTGTCCTGTTCTTCGTGGCGCTCCTGACGTTCGGCAGCTATTTCGCCTATGACAGCGTCGGCGCGATCGAGACGACGCTCATGAGCGCGCTGGGCGTCGGCCGCGGTGCGATCGGCTGGCTCTACACGCTGTACAGCATCGCGGCCATCGTCTCGGTGTTTGTCGGCGGGCTCCTCATCGACAAGATCGGGACCCGGAAGGCCAGCCTCCTCTTCTCCGGCCTGGTCACGGCGGGGGCGTTGGTCGTCGCGGCGGCGCCGAACCTGTGGATGCTGTACGCCGGGCGTTTCGTATTCGGCTGGGGGTCGGAGTCGCTTGTCGTGGCGCAGAGCGCGATATTCGCCCGCTGGTTCAAGGGGAAGGAGCTTGCCCTCTCGTTCGGCATCGGTCTGACGCTGAGCCGGCTGGGGACGCTCTTCAGCTTCAACACGGAGGCCCTCATCGCGGAGTACTTCGGGAACTACCGGTACGCCCTTTGGGCCGCCGTCCTCTTCTGCGCGGCCTCGCTCCTGGCCAACCTGGTGTACAACGCCCTAGACAAACGGGGGGAGCGCGTGCTCGCGCTGAAGGAGGAAGGGGGCGGGGACAAGATCGTCGCGGCGGACATCAGGAAATTCACCCCTTCCTACTGGTACGTGACGCTCCTGTGCGTGACGTTTTACTCGGCGATATTCCCGTTCACGGCGCTCTCGACGGACTTCTTCAATACGAAGTGGGGCCTCCCCGTGACGGCGGGCGCGGAGGGGGGATTCTTCACGCAGGTCTTCTACAACATCATCCACATGTTCACCACCGCGGGCGGGACGACGACGATCATCATATTCGCCTCGATGGTCTTCGCGCCGGTGTTCGGCCGCGTCGTCGACAGGGCCGGTCGGCGCGCCACGATGATGGTGGCGGGGTCGCTCCTGATGGTCCCCGCATTCCTGGTCATGGCGTTCACGATGATCCCCCCGGCGTTCCCGATGATCATGCTGGGCGTGTCGTTCGTGCTGGTGCCCGCGGCGATGTGGCCGTCGATCCCCCTGATCGTCGAGAAGAACAGGGTGGGGACCGCCTTCGGGCTGACCACCATGATTCAGAATTTCGGTCTCGCCGTGTTCCCGTTCCTCAACGGCACGCTCCGCGACGCCACGGAGAGCTATACGGCAAGCATGGTCATGTTCTCCTCACTCGGCCTGTTCGGTCTCGTATTCGCCGTCGCGCTCCTGAAGGCGGACAGGCGCAGCGGCGGCGTGCTGGAGGGGCGCTGAGGGCCGGTCTGCTTCTCGTCATCTCTGCCACGGGGTATGCGCATGCCTGAAGAGAAAAGAGTTCTCATCCTTGAGCCCGATCCCACTGACGCCGAGGTGATCGTCATGCAGCTCCGCAAGACGGGGCTGCCGCTCAATTCCCGCCGCGTGGGAACCCGGGACGTGTTCGACCGCGTCCTGGAAGAATACCGCCCGGACCTGGTCATCGCCAACAGCTCCATACCCCGCCTCGACATCGGCGCGCTCATCCGGAAATACCGCCGGGAGAACCCCGCCGTCCGGTGGCTCGTCATTTCCTCCGCCGGCTCTGAGGAGCTCGCGGTGGAGTCGCTCAAGGCGGGCGCCGCGGACTACGTGGCGCGCAAGAACATCGCACGGCTCGGCCCCGCGGTGAGGGCGATACTCGAGACGCTTCCACCCGCCGAAGCCCCGGAAGAACCGGCGCCCGCCGAGGCGGCGCCCGCTCCGCCGGAGCCGGCCCCCCCGCCTTCCCTCCAGCCGGCCACGACTCCCGACTATGCGGCTCCGCCTCCCCCGCCGGGGGGCGACTTCTTCCGACAGGCCGTGGAGAGCGCAAGCGACCTGATCGCGGTGCTCGACCTGGAGGGCCGGAGGCTCTACAACAATCCCGCTTACGCCGTTCTCCTGGACGAACCGGACACGCTCGAGGGGACGAGCTCGTTCGTCGACGTTCATCCGGACGACCGCGAGGAGGTGCACAACGTCTTCCGGGAGACGGTCGCGACCGGGGTGGGGCAGAGGCTCGAGTATCGCCTGGTGGACAAAGACGGCAACATCCGCTACATCGAGTCCCAGGGGAGCGTCGTGCGCGACGCGGACGGGAAGGCGGCAATGGTGGTGATCATTTCCCGCGACATCAGCCGCAGGAGGCTTGCCGGGGAGGTGATGCGGCAGGTCCAGGAGGAAATCGCCCGGAACCGGGGGGAGGAGTTCTTCCCCGGGTGCGTGCGCGCCCTGGCCGAGACGCTGAATGTCCGCTATGCGCTGGTCTCCGAGTGTACGGACAGGCGGCGTGAACGCGTGCGCGCGCTCGCTTACTGGGCGGCGGGGGGACCCGCCCCGCTCTTCGAATACGACGTCGCCGGGACGACGTGCGAGCGCGTGATACGGGAGGGGAAGACGACGTACATTGCCTCTGACGTGCAGACGCTCTTCCCGGACGAAGAGGCGCTCCGCGCGATGGACGCGGTCGCATACCTCGGCACCCCCCTGATCGACGCGGAGGGGGCCGTGATCGGCCATCTCTTTATCATGCATGACAGCCCGATACCCAATCCCGACCTCGCGCGCTCGGTCCTCACCGTGGCGGCGGCCCGGGCGGCTGCGGAGCTCGAGCACCGGCTTGCGGTCCAGGTGGTGAGCGAAAGCGAGGCGCTCTTCCACGCGCTCTTCGAGGAGATGAGCGCGGGCGTCATCCTGACGGACATGGAGGACGTGATCACGTACGTGAACGCCCCGATGTCGGCGATGAGCGGATTCACCGTATCCGAGATGGTCGGCCGCCTCTCCTCCACGCTCCTCATTCCGGAAGAGGACCGTCTCCTGCTGTACGAGCGGAACGAGCGCCGCCGCTCCGGCATGGGGGAGCGGTATGACGCGACGCTGAAGCGGAAGGACGGGACGCTCTTCCGCGCCACGATCGAGGCGAGTCCTCACAGGAATGTGCGGGGGGAGGTGACCGGGACGCTGGCGCTCATCGAACTCGCGGGGGGAAGCGAGGGACGGGCCTCCGAAACCCCGGCGGCGGACACGGGACTGCTGGAGCAGGCGCAGGACGCGGTATTCGTCTGCGACCCGGAGGACCGGATCCTCTTCTGGAACAATGCCGCCTCCGCGCTCTACGGCTGGGCGGCGGACGAGGTGCGGGGCAAGGTGTCCGCGGAGTTGCTCCACACAGAGCAGATCCATCGTCTCGGCGGGGCCGCGCACACGACGCTGATCGAGGGATACTGGGCGGGGGAGCTGCGCCAGAAGCGGAAGGACGGGACGACGGTCCTGGTGGACAGCCGCTGGACGCTGATCCGCGACGCGGAAGGGCGCGCGAAATCGGTCCTGGTGATCTCCACGGACATCACGGGGAAACGGGAGCTCGAGGTGTACGAACTGCGCGCGCGGCACATGCAGGGGATCGCGTCGCTCGCATCGGCGCTCGCGTCGGACCTCGACACGATGCTGACGCCCGTCATGCTTGCCGTGCCGTCGGTGGCGGTGAAGTCCGACGACGAACCCTCCCGGCAGGCGGTGGCGGTCATCGCGACGAACGCGCGCCGCGGGATGGAGACGGCGAACCAGGTCCTCGCGCTGGCCGAAAACGCCGGGAGCGGCAAGGGTCTCCTCGATCCGACCGAATTGCTGGCGGAGACGGTCCGGAGTGTGCAGGGTGGGCTCCCCGCTTCGATCCAGCTCGAGACGTCGATCCCGGAGGGCCTGTGGGGGATCCCCGGAACGGCGGCGCAGATACAGCAGGTGCTCACGAACATCTGCGCGAACGCGCGGGAGGCGATGCCCGACGGGGGCGTTATCCGGATCGACGCGGAGAACACGCTGATCGAGGCGCAGTCCGTGGGTTCGATTCCCCACGCGCTCCCGGGCAAATACCTCGTGATCACGATCGGCGACACGGGCGTGGGTATACCGCCGGAGATACTCGGCAAGGTCTTCGAGCCTTTCTTCACCACGAAACCCGCCGGGCGCACCACCGGCCTCGGCCTCTCGACCGCCGCCGCCATCGCGCGGAATCACAGGGGGTTCATCAACATATTCAGCGAGGTGGGGCGGGGGACGAACGTCAAAGTGTACCTCCCTGCGGAGGAGAGCGCCGGACAGGGTGCGGAGGCTGATCTCTACCTGGGGAGGGGGAAGCGTGTTATCGTCGCGCAGCCGCAGGCGTCACTCAGGGACATATTGAAAAAGATACTCGTGGCGCACGGGTATGACGCGGTGACCGTGCGTGACGGATCGGAGGCGATCGCCCTCTGCCGGCGTCCCCGGGCGGGGGTCGAAGCCGCCATACTGGATGTGGATCTCCCCTTCATGGAAGGCCCGGCGGTCGCCCGGATACTCAAGAGCATCAATCCGGAGCTTAAGATCATACTTACCGGGGAGATACAGGGGGAGACACCTGAAAGCGCATCGGCCGTTCTCCGGAAGCCCTTCTCCACGCAGAAAATCCTCGCCGCTCTCCATGATGTGACGAACGTCAAGAGAGAGTCGTAGATTGCTCTAGTTCAAATATTCGCAATTTATCGTTATTGCTGTGTTGACAATACCTCTTGAAATGATATATTTTATGCGCGGTTTTAGAATGAGTTAGCGCCACTACAGCAGATTGGTAGATTTCTTGCGCCTGCCCAGGGGGGGTTGATGGCTAAAGATGTCCACAAAGTCTATGTTCTTTTCCTGATAGGGGCAGGCCTCCTCAGCACACTTGTTCTCGGCATTCACG